>ENA-ORXM01000355-ORXM01000355.1-marine-metagenome-genome-assembly--contig:-NODE-355-length-85686-cov-7.372379_pt1 | contig 85686 bp, 69 predicted proteins | sample MGYA00237867_ERZ511480 | MGnify/ENA primary metagenome ERZ511480 (study PRJEB26309, sample SAMN06266103) | marine metagenome | isolation source: Algal blade | place: United Kingdom:Sidmouth, United...
CCGTATACGAGACCCGTATGTACGGTGGTGTGAGAGGCGCACTCTCTTCAATTATGGAGAGAGCCGTCTACTCGATTGGCAAATCGTTATTCTACCAATCTTCTTCTGTTTTCTTTTTATTTAAAAAATCCAAATAGTCTGAAACGTGATTGTTAAAATAGTTCTCAAGAGCTATTTTAATTTGTTCCCTAAATAACTTTCCGTTTTTTTTATTATAAATTCTAAAGGTTTTCCCGTTTCCACCTCCTGAAAAATATAATTTGGTACTGTAAGCTGTACTTTTCATTTCTAAAGAAGTTATTTCAAATTTAACTTTTCCTTCTTTAAATTTTAACTCAGTGTAATAAGTTGCGTTAATAAAAGTTTTACTTCCCCCTTTAGTTGTATGAACCAATAAATCTTGAGAAAATGTTTCAAATCGTAAATATTCATTCTCGATTTTACCTTTAATGACTTTTTCAGGATTTTTATATTTTACGTTTACGAACTGAATACTCCTTTTATATAATTCGTTTGCTTTTTTCTCTTTAACATCTAAAACAATGTAATTTTTTTCTATATTTTCTTTATTTTTCAATCCTTCTGGAGTTACAGTAAATTCTTGTCCAAAAAAAAGATTACTCCATAAGAATAGGCATAACAATAATATGTTTTTCATATTTTTTTTAATTATATATGTTGTTAAATATTTTCAATATCTTAGAATGTATTTCTGTTCCTAAAAGTTCATTGTCTATGTCTAATTTAGGAATTCCATTTTGATAAATTATACCGTCAGATTTTTCTATTTCGTTATTGAAATTAGGATGTTCTTCTTTCAGTTTTTCTAATTTTTCACTGAATAAATCAGATTTTTCTATTAATTTTTCCATTTCTTTTTTTTTATGTTTGCCAACACATATATATGTGCAACTTTTGTATTTATAGTAACTATAAGTATACTTTTTTACTAAATATAGCAAATATCACGTTCAAAGGCATTTTTTAGTTTAGCATTTTGTATATAATGATTGATATTTTTGTATATGAAAACCATATATTTGTAAAAATGATATATAAAAAACCTAGTTAATTATGTAAATATTTTTGAGCCTTACAGCAATATACAAAACACTTTTGTAACAAAAGTAGAAAAAGGACTACATATTAGTTTAACTTTTGTAAATTCATATTCTTAAATTAAAAAAATTAAAAAAACATGGGAAATTTTATTTTAATACCAATAGCAATATTTATTCTTGCCACGATTGCCTCTGGAGTATTTATCGTAAAACAACAAACAGCAGTATTAATAGAGACATTTGGTAAGTTCACTAGTGTTAGACAATCTGGTATACAATTTAAAATCCCTTTTGCACAAAGAATTGCGGCTCGTGTTGGTTTGAAAATTCAGCAATTAGATGTAATTATAGAAACAAAAACATTGGATGATGTATTTGTAAAACTAAAAGTATCTGTACAATATGTGGTTCTTAAAAATAAAGTATATGAAGCTTTTTATCAGTTAGAATATCCACACGATCAAATTACATCTTATGTATTTGATGTAGTACGTGCCGAGGTTCCAAAAATGAAATTAGATGACGTTTTTGTAAAGAAAGATGATATTGCCATAGCAGTAAAGTCAGAATTACAGCAAGCTATGCTGGATTACGGATATGATATTATTAAAACCTTAGTTACAGATATTGACCCAGATGCGCAAGTAAAAGAGGCAATGAACCGTATTAATGCATCTGAAAGAGAAAAAATTGCTGCGCAATTTGAAGGCGATGCTGCTCGTATTTTAATTGTAGAAAAAGCAAAAGCAGAAGCAGAAAGCAAACGTTTGCAAGGGCAAGGTATTGCAGACCAAAGACGTGAAATTGCACGTGGATTAGAGGAATCTGTTGAGGTTTTAAATAAAGTTGGGATTAACTCGCAAGAAGCATCGGCACTTATTGTTGTAACACAGCATTATGATACATTGCAGTCTATTGGTGAACACACTAATTCTAATTTAATCTTATTACCAAATTCACCACAAGCGGGTAGCGAAATGCTAAACAGCATGGTAGCCTCATTTACGGCTAGTAATATGATTGGGGAAGAAATGAAAAAAACGAATATTAAAAAACTTAAATAAAATAAACCAATCGGTAAAATAACAACCCCCTATAAAACAGACTGTTTTATAGGGGGTTGTTATTTTAAAGCTTATCTGTTCTTTTCATAATATGAATTTACATGGGTAGGAATTGAAACATTAGAAGCAAGCAAATGATCAGACTCCGGAGTTAAAGCAATTTGCTTTATAGGAATAACGCCTGCCCAAATTGGAAGTGCCTCATCTGGCTTTTCATCTATAGCTCCTTCTGCTCTAATTTTAGCCGAAGCAGTTTCAATAGTTAATTCTAAAATCAAAGTTGCATTTCGTTCTTTTTCAGAAATAGCTCTAAGAGTATGCCATCTATCGGGAATCATTTGATCCACAATAGCTTCAAGAATTTTATCTTTCTCCTCTTTCGCATCAACCTTTTTAATAGGGCCAAATAAGGTTGCTGATCTATAATTTACAGAATGATGAAAGGCAGATCGTGCAAGAACCAATCCATCTAAATGCATAATCGTCATACTGGCTTCTTTTGCCTCTAGGAGCGCTAAGAGCATTCTGTTTTTTAAAGAACCATGCACATACACCTTATTGTTTATTCTAGCATATGACATAGGAATAGTTATGGCTTTACCATCATAGATGTAGGCCACTTGTGCTATAAAACCAGCATCTAGTATATTGTTTATAGCTGCCACGTCATACGTAGCTCTATCAGGACCTCTTTTTATTTTATTTAGCGTACTTATTTTGTAGTCTGACATTGTTTTTATCTTTTATGGGGTAAAATATTTTTAAATTTATTCAATACAATTTTAAACAGCTTTGTATCAATAGGCTTGTAAACTATGAGAGTATCAACCGAGCATTTTAATAGTTCGTTTTTCGAAGCCTCCGCCACAGTTAGGACAAACATTATAAAGTTGGCTTTCCACACAAGCTGTACAAAACGTACATTCGTAAGTGCAAAGCATAGCATCTAAACCATTGGGAGGTAATACTTTGTTGCAATTTTCGCATGTGGTTCTTATTTCTAACATAAGGCTTATAATCTTTTAGTCATTAAATGTAATTCAGAATTTAATTTCCCAATTTTAAAATTTGTGGTTCCAACAATTGTAAATCCAGTTTTTAAATAAAAATTCACCGCTTTTTCGTTGTTCTTTTTAAGGGTAGAAAGCCATAGATTTTCTAGTTTAATTTCCTGTGCAGTTTTAAGTATTTTGTCTCGTAACTGATTTCCAATTCCCAATCCATGAAAATCTTGCAACACGTATATTTTTTGTAACTGACCACTATTTTTTAATGGAACAAATACGATTTCAGATTTTAATTTTAGTTTAGCATACCCAACAGGAAGCTCATTTGCAAATGCAATCCAAAAAGCATTATTCTCTTTCTTTAAACCTGCTTTAATTTTATCAACCGAAAATGTTCTAATACAGTATGTATACAAGTCATTCTTATCTTCAAATAAATGATTAAAAGCTTCTGTAAATGTAATTCTCCCCAAAAGTGCAATGCAGGAGGCATCATTAATAGTAGCTCTTCTAATATGTGTTTTTAGATTGTTCACTTTTATGTTTGAATATAAATTCTAGAATAAAAATAATACCTTAGTGGACTACACTAGTAATCCAGAATTAATTTAACCAATAGTCCAGATGATACCTTATAAATCGATTATCAAATTAGACCGAAAAAATAATCAGCCTATATACATCCAGTTGGCAAATCAGATTATTCAACTCATAAAAGAAGCGACTTTAACACCAAACACATTATTACCTAGTAGTAGAAGCCTTTCCGCAGCATTAGAAATACATAGAAAAACAGTAGTTGCAGCTTATGATGAACTTATAATGCAAGGCTGGATAGAAACAATTCCTAAAAAAGGAACTTTTGTAAATGCAGACATTCCTATTCTACAGCAAAGCGATTATGGTAGTTTAGAAACTACGAATGAAAAAGAAACTGCCGGATTCACTTTTTATGATAACCCCGCATTGCCCATAAAAGGAGAATTATTTCTTAGTGATTATACCTATTTAAATGATGGTGTATCTGACCCAAGGTTAACACCACTTAAAGATTTGTCTATTATTTACAGGAATCTTGCAGCCAAAAAAAGCACACTTTCTGTACCCAATATTGGATATACATCTACTTACGGACATCTAGAACTTAGAGAAACATTGGTAAAATATTTAAATATTACTAGGGGTTTAAAAATTACGACAGACAACATTTTAATAACACGTGGGAGCCAAATGGGTATTTATTTGGCAGCTAAGCTATTATTAAAATTAGACGATGTTATTGTGGTGGGAGATACTAATTATATGAATGCTGACGATACTTTTTGTATGAATGGAGCCAAAATTAGGCGAGTTAAGGTAGATGATAAAGGATTGGATATAAATGAATTAGAAAAAATATGCTTCAAACAAAAAATACAGGCAGTATATGTTACTCCGCACCACCACCACCCAACTACGGTTACACTTTCTGCAGAGCGGAGGATACACTTATTAAATCTGGCTCAAAAATATGAGTTTGCTATCTTAGAAGATGATTACGATTATGATTTTCATTACAATTACGCACCTATACTTCCGCTTGCGAGTCATGACATAAACGGAAATGTTATCTATGTAGGATCGGTTTGTAAAACAGTAGCGCCTGTTTTTAGAGTAGGGTACTTAATTGCAGCCAAAGAAATTGTAGATGAAGCTTCAAAATACAGAGGTTATATAGATCGGCAAGGAGATGCGTTATTAGAGCGTACATTTTCTAAGTTTATTAAAAATGGAGACTTGGACCGCCATATTAATAAAATGCTTAAAGTGTACAAAGAACGGAGAGATGTATGTTGCACATTATTAAAAGAAAAGTTAGGAGACTATTTTACATTTCAAATTCCAAAAGGAGGAATGGCAGTTTGGCTTTGTTTAAATAAAAAATATGATTGGGAAGAAATTACTAAAATTGCTTTTGAGCATAAATTGATAATTGGCAATTGGAAAAGATATGATGCCACCAATGCAAAACACAATTGTATACGAATGGGTTTTGCTGCTTATACCAAAGAAGAAATGTATGAACTTATAAATAAATTAAAAAGCACCTTAAAAACAGCAGAAAACAATTTTAAAGCGAGCTAGCGGCAGTTTATTAAGCAACAAAGGAATTACATTTTAAAAATGTAATTCCTTTGCAAAACGCTGTAAAATAAGACTATTTGTATAAAAAATACCGATTGATATAATTTTTATTATAATAAAAATTTATGTTAGCGCCCTATGTTTTTTTACACTATAATACATTAAGAAAGCAGTCTAGCTTCAGCAATTAATAAATCATTTTCGCTTTCTAATGCATTTTTAATATAATTGTTTATCGCAGTATTTTGTTCCAATCCACTTTTAAGCAATTCGCCTAAGGTAATTGCGATAGCTATATGCGTACCAACTTTTTTAATAGGTGTATCAAATAAAGACTCTAAATCTTCATAACTTACTTCTTGTGCTAAAGTTTTAATTTGAGCTTTTGTCTTTTCTTGTTTGGCTTCTGGGTAATTGGTATATTTTTTACCTAATTGCTTAATAACATCTATAGGTTTGCGTTGTGATTGTTGTTGTTCCCTTGGTTTTTGATTGTTATCAGCAACAGGTTTAACTTCCTGTTGTGGCACTTTTTTAGCCCAAGTATCTCGTAAACCAACTGTTTTATTAAAGACTAATTTTTCTTTTGTACTTTCTGTATCAACATTGAAATAGCCCATACGTTGAAACTGAAAACTATCGCCAATTTTAGCGTTTGCCAAACTAGGCTCTACATAACCTGTAATTATTTTTAAAGAATCTGGATTCACAAATTCCATAAAATCTTTATCTTTATGACTATCTGGAGTTTCATCTGTAAACAAACGATCATACAAACGTATCTCTGCAGTTACAGCGTGTTTAATAGAAACCCAATGTAGTGTGCCTTTTACTTTACGCAAACTTTCCTCGGTTCCACTACCACTTTTACTAGTAGGGTCATATGTACACTGTATTTCTGTAATATTCCCATCGGTATCTTTTGTACAGCTCTCAGCTTTAATTATGTAACCACTCTTTAGTCTAACTTCTCCTCCAAGTTTTAAACGGAAAAACCTTTTGTTTGCTTCTTCCTTAAAGTCTTCCTTTTCTATGTACAGTTCTTTAGAAAAAGGTACTTTTCTATTTCCGGCAGTTTCATCCTCAGGGTTATTTTCTGTATCTAACCACTCTTCTTCTCCTTCAGGATAATTGGTGATTACCAATTTTAGAGGGTCTAATACACCCATTACGCGCGGAGCAATCTTATTTAAATCTTCACGAATACAAAATTCTAATAAAGAAACATCCACTACATTTTCTCGCTTTGAAACCCCAATAGTGTCTACAAAATTACGAACAGACTGAGCGGTATACCCTTTTCTTCTTAATCCAGAAATAGTAGGCATGCGTGGATCATCCCAACCTTTAACTATACCTTGTTCCACTAATTGTAGTAGCTTACGTTTACTAACAACTGTATGACTAAAATTTCTTCTAGCAAATTCTCGTTGTTTTGGTCTTACTTTAGATGGGTCTATAACTTGGTCTAAAAACCAATCATATAACTCTCTATGCATTGCAAATTCTAACGTACAAAAAGAGTGGGATATTTGTTCTAGATAATCGCTTTCTCCGTGTGTCCAGTCGTACATTGGATAAATACACCAATCGGTATTTGTTCTATGGTGCGCTTTATGGAGAATGCGGTATATAATAGGGTCACGCATTAGCATATTAGAAGAAGTCATATCTATTTTAGCTCTTAATACATGTGTTCCTTCTTTAAAATCTCCGTTTTTCATTTGCTGAAAAAGAGATAAATTGTCTTCAATAGAACGATTTCTGTTAGGGCTATTGGTGCCTGGTTCCGTTGGCGTTCCCTTTTGGATAGCCATTTCTTCTGAAGACTGGTTGTCTATATAGGCTTTACCTTCTTTAATTAAATTTATAGCCCAATCATATAATTGCTGAAAATAATCAGACGCATAACATTCAGATTCCCAGGTAAAACCAAGCCATTCCACATCTCTTTTTATAGCATCTACATACTCTTGTTCTTCTTTTGCAGGATTGGTATCATCAAACCTAAGATTAACAGGTGCATTGTATCTTAATCCTAATCCAAAATTTAGACATATAGAACTAGCATGGCCTATATGTAAATATCCATTAGGCTCAGGAGGAAACCTAAAGCGTAATTTGTTTTTAGGAAAACCATTATTCAAATCATCATCTATAAGATGTTCTATAAAATTAAGGGATTTGGATGCATCACTCATATAAATTGTGTTTAATACGCAAATGTAGGAAAAATGCAGTAATGCTAATATATAAAAAGGGGCTCACTATACAATAAAAGCATTTCACAACATATTTATTATACACTACAACAATAAATTTTGTTTAAGAAACATATGGTACATATTTGTTGATAACTATTGTATAATTCTAACATTTAAATAAATAATTCAAGAAAAAAACAATATTTAACCCCAGTAGTAACCCCAGTAGTAACCCCAGTAGTAACCCCAAATATAACTACTTATGAAATCTGAAACACTATTTAAAAAAGCATTTTTATCACTAGCCTTTATCCTAGTTGGCTTGTCATTATCATATGCACAAAAGTTAAACAAACCTACACCAGCAGACAATCCTAATCTTGCAGGTAATTCACCTTGGACAGCAGCTTGTGCTTCTTCTGATTTTAATCAGTATTATGTAAATTTTACTTGGAATACGCCGCTAGTGGCTAGTACCAATAAATTTATTTTAGAATTATCAGATCCTAACGGAAGTTTTAGTTCTCCTTTAGAGTTAGCGAGTGCTAGTGACAAAAACACAGATTTTGATTTTGATTTTAGTTTTGCAATACCAACCACTACAAGAGGTGATGGCTACAGAATGAGGGTTAGAAGTACTAACCCAGAAAAAATAGGTCCAGAATCTGACGCTCTTCAAATGTATTATATCGATTATAATTCTCCATTGCTTATTAGTGAGAATGGTAATGGAACTATTCCACCTGGAGGTGGAATAGATATTTGTACAGGAAGCAAAGTAGCACTTGCTGTTCATAATGTTCCAAACGCAAGTACCTATCGGTATAATTGGTATAGGAGTAGTACTTTATTGTCAGAAAAAAGTTTCTCAATAGACATAACAGAAAGTGGTATCTACAATGTTGAAATAGATTATGGAGCTATATGTTCTGGTTCTGCTAATACATTATCCAATGATGTTAATATAAATTTTGGTACAAGTTTAGGTGTTGCTATTAATGCTCCAACTAAAACAGCCTTATGCAGTGGAGAAACACAAGATTTAGTAGCAAATATATCTGGACAAGGTCTAACCTATGTTTGGTATAAAGATGATGTAGCAATTACGTCTCCAACAGTGGATAATCACATATATACTATTAATGCTTCCACAGCTGGTTTTCAAGGTAATTACAAGGTTGAAGTTAATGGGTCAGGGACTTGTTTGGAACGCTCTGCAGCAGTAGCAATTACAAATGCAGGTAATTATACAGTAGCTAGAGAAAATGTAGCAGACATGATATTATTGCCAAGTCAAACAAAAACGTTAAGTGTATCAACAACTGCTTCTTCGCCAACATACCAATGGTTTAAAGATGGATCCGTTGTTAGTGGGGAAACCAATAGTACTTTAAGTATAACAAATACTGGAGTTTATTTTGCAAGAGTAGGCGAAAGTGGAGGCTCATGTGCAGTAACCGCTATAGATTCGGAGACTACGAATGTCGTAGCTCCGGCATCTTTTGAGCTTGTGGTAGATTATAAAACAGATTATACCGCTTGCGAAAATACGAGTATTGTTCTAGAAGTTAGTAAAATTAATGCCATTGCTTCAGATAATACAAAAACAGATGTTACAGCAGATTTGTTAAGTAGCTTTACTTATCAGTGGAAAAAAGATGGTACTGCTATTAGTGGAGAAACAGCTTCATCAGTCAGTTTAACATCAAATGCAGCAAATGGTCTTTACAGTGTGGATGCATCTATAAACATTTATAATGAAATCTCTAATACGCTAGCGGTTCAATTATTAGTAAACGAAACTGTTACCATACTTAGTACTAGCAACGTGCGTTGTAATGCTTCAGATGCGATTACAATTTCTGCTACGATTATAGATTTAACAGGAAAAACTTTCGAGTGGCTAAAAGATGGAGTTTCATACAACACTACAGATAAAATATTAAATGTTTCAGAGAATGGTACTTATCAGTTAATAATACAAAGAAGCGGCTGTCCGCTTAAATCAAATGAGGTTGTAATAGCTCCTTTAGATCCTGATTTAATTTCTCTAAGCACTCCAGATAATAAGATTATTATTTCAGAAGGATCAACAAAAACCGTGACGGCTAGTGGTGGTACAGCTTACCAATGGTTAGATATTAATAATACACTGCTGAGTAGTACTTCTTCAGTAGATTTTAGTTTAGAAGGAGATTATACATTAATTGCAAATATAGATGCTTGCGAAATCACAAAAAATATAACAGTAGTCTACCAAGATATATTTAATGTTCCAAATTTAATTACGCCAAATGGCGATGGAATTAATGATTTGTGGGTTATTCCAAACACCTATTCTCAAGACCCAACAATTAATATAATTATTTATAATTCAGTAGGTAAAGAAGTTTTTAATGTGTCCGATTATCAAAATAACTGGCCAGAATCTACAACTGCTTTTAGAAAACAAAATATGGTGTTTTATTATAAAATTATAAATGCTAACGAAGTATTAAAGCAAGGAACTATAACAGTAATACGTTAACCAAAGATGTCTAAAAAAAACCTAATATTACTATTATTGGCCATTATTGCGCTAACGAAGCTAAATGCTCAGAACGAAAATCCTTTCGTTTCGTATGACGTGCCCTCACAGAACTTATTAAAGTTTAACAGATTTTTAATTAATCCCACGTTTTCAACCGTTAGGGAAGACAAGTCATATATTAACTTATTGCATAGAAACCAATCGGTACAATTTAAAGATAATAATCAAGATTATTTTTTAAGTTATAGTGGTAGAATCAATGATCGCACAGGTTTAGGATTAAGTGTATTTACCCAAAGAGAAGGCGTATTATCTAATTATGGTATATTGGCTAATTATGCTTATGGTATTAAATTAAGTGATAAAAGTAACTTTACATTTGGAGCCAATGTGTCTTACTACAAAAGTGGATTGGATAGAAATAGGGTAGATGCTACTTCGGACGACCCTTTTATAAATTCATTTGAAGATAGTGACTTAATTTCTTTTCAACCAGGTTTTAATATTTCTTATGGCAAGTTCGATTTTGGTCTTTTTGCTGAAAATTTATTTGATTACAATTTAAAGGCTAGTAAATCTGAATCTGAATTTAAAGACAAAACATTTTCAGGACATTTGCAATATACATATCAGTTTGAAAAAGATAATGGGATTTTAGAAGAAGGACGCTTAATGCCTTTAGTTCGCCTACGTAAAGCTGGAGAGGAAGAATTAGTTCTAGGAGGTAGCCTTATTTTAGATTTACCAAAATTAGGATGGTTGCAAGCTGGTTACGATAGTTTTTATGGAGCATCGGCTGGTGTTGGATTTAACTTAAACAAAAGAATCTCTTTAGGCTATACCATGGAAAAAGGACTCTCAGGTAGTTTTAATGATTTTGGAACCACACATGAAATTTCATTCGCATATTCTATTACGCCAAACCTAACAGAAGATAGGGTTCTATTAGAAGAAAATGAGGAGGAATTGGCAAGTTTAGAAAATATGGATGAAGATGAACATACTCCTAAAGATGAGGAAATTGAAGAGCTAAAAAGAAAGTTAGATGAGAATAATAGTATTCTTGCAGAATTAATGTTTCGTCAAGATTCAATTGAAAATAGTAGGGATCAAGACTTAGAACGTAGGTTCGAAATGGTGATGAAAATGGTTCGCAGAGAAACACAAGGAGACAAACCAGATTTAGAGGAGAAGGCACGTAAAATGTATTTTATTAATAACAAATCCGATGCTTTAGCGGATAATGCTAGTGTTGAAAATAACAAAAAACCAACCAGTATAAAAAATATAATTAACACACAAAATAGTATTGCAGAAGCGCCATCAGAAATATATCCTACAAAAGTAAAAGATAAAATTGTTGAAGATGAATTTACTCGTTATGCAAAGAAGAATAATATTAAAAGCAGAAAATTTAATAATTTAGAAGGTGTAGATAATGGTTATTATGTAGTAGCTAATGTTTACAAAGGGGGACATTACCTAAATAAGTTTGTAAACAAATTAAATGAAGAAGGAGTAAATGTAGACTATTTTGAAAATAAAAAAAATGGACTTAAATATGTGTATTTGGAGCGTTATGACTCTTGGCAAGATGCTGTAGATGCACATGAATCTAATGTAAATGGAACCTATAGCGGAGACTTATGGATTATGAATGTTGATAATAGTTCATATACAGACAAAGCATACGCAACTAATGTTGATAGGATTGAAGAAAGTGCATCTAAGCATAGCAATGATGCTTTTCAAAAAAATGTGGTTGTAAAAGATAATGTATCAGCTAATAAAATAGCTAATACTAGAAAATATAAGATAAAAGGTATAGGTAACGGTTATTATATTATTGCAAATGTTTTTGCAAATATAAATAACGCAAATCGTTTTGTTAAACTATTAAATTCAAGAGGGTTTAATGCGAGCTACTTTGTTAATCCAGAAAATAGATATCGTTATGTGTATATAAAGAAACATAATTCTTGGAACAACGCATTAATATCATATTACTCAAAATTAGATAATGCTTACGATGATAAAATGTGGATTATGAGGATAATACCAAGTAAAGTTTTAACTTAAAAACACACTGTTAAATGGCACTTAAAAGAGGTCATTACAGAGAATTGCCTCTTGGACGGTTTAAAGACAAAGACCAAGCTAACAACCGCACTAAAGCAACCTTAGAGAGCAGGTTTAGAATTTATTTGGAAATAGGGGCAATGTATGACATCCAAAAAACATAAAATAAATATACTATTTAGAAACAGCTTTTTCAGAAAAAGAAAATAGCTGATTTTAGCGATAGGGAAGAGAACTCTTATTTTTAAATATATTCAACAATAAAAACCAATTCCTTGATTAGTAAAAATATTGTCACCCTCTTTGATGTCAAAAGTTAGGAGTGTCTCTGGTATTATGTGTAAAATAAAATGATAGAAAATGTATCTATAAGCTAGCTACGTCTACTATTTTAAGTACTTAAACAACTTATAGAAGGGTAAAAATAACTCCATAGAGAGTGTTATTACATAGCTTGTATTTGTGTATTATCACTTTCAAAGAAAGGAAAGAAGATAAGCACAACTATTAATTTGGTGTTAGTTGCAATAGCATATAATTTTAAGCGGCTATACATTGCATTAAAAATGCATTGCCTACAGTAAAAGCTTGCGTGATAGATACAAAATAATGCCTGTTATATCTAAAGAGAACAAAACCTAAACTTTATTCTATTCCTAATAGAAATGGAAGCAGTAGAATAGGTCAGTAAGAAATTGAAATAACAGATACTCACTTAGAATAGAATTTTAGAGAAAAAAATTAGCACGAATTAGCCTGTTTTTCATTTTTCTTTAGAAATCAGAAAAATTATTTACACACAAATTTATCGGAAAACCTAAATAGAGAAAATTAGAAAGTTTGCCAAAACAAATTATATTTTCTTAGTGATTAATTTAATATTCAACTGCCATAGAAGCAACTAAAAAGTGGTTCATAATTTAACTACAATTAAAATTTTTGGTCCTAACAAGCAATAAAGCGCAAAATATAAGTTATTTCTATTTACATATTTTAGAGATTTTTATCTCTATTTAAACTTGATTCTGGTAACTTTTTTGCAACGTTATTTTAAATAACGTTACAAAAAAGTTACTTAAAATAGTACTGAACATTATACCTTATATTAGAAACTATATAATTTTAAGCAAGACAAAAGCACGTTCTCTAGAGGTTTTTTTAATCAAATAGTGAGTTATTTAGAACGATTTAATTATAGAATAATTTTATTTTAAATAGTAAAATCATATTGCGAAATTTCTTTTTAAGTGTATAATTATACAAGTTTAAATTGTTCTTTAATTTTAATATCAAACTTAATTTATTTCGATTTTGTTGGAGATTTCTATCAAAAACACCGCTTGTTATTACAAAGCATAAATTTCTAATTTACACAAAAATTTATCACATCTTATTTTTTGTAGGAAATAAAAGGTGTATGTACTTATACAATAGATATAAAGTGTTTCACAACATAAATAAACAAGACTACAACAATAAGTTTTTACACTGAAAAATATAGGTAATATTTGTTATTGAAAGATTTTCAATTTTAGCAGATTAAAGCTCTAATATTGGAAGTCTACTAAATCTAAGATCTAACTAAATGAACACCAGTATTTTAAAAAAACAAGCTTTACTTCTGTTTCTTTTTCTAGCATTAGGATGCCTATGCAGCTCCTATTCACAAGAATACAATACTTTTCAGGCTCGTTATCAAAACAACATTAAGGGTGATTTAACCTTTATAGCTAACAATATTGTTAACCGAGATGGTGGAACATCGTCTACAAGACCAGAAGATAGCTACAATGATACAGGAGCATCATCAGCATTTAATGATTGGCTAGACCAACAATATATAGATGTTGATAGTGATAATACTACATTTAGTTCAAGTACGGCAACGTTTAATTTTACTCAACCAGAATGTAGTGTAATTAGATATGCAGGTTTATATTGGACAGCCACATATCCAAGTGAAGAGGCTGGTCAGGCAATTGGAACCAACAGACAAACAGACTTTAATCAAGTAAAATTAAAAGTCCCTGGTGGATCATATGTAGATGTAGTTGCCGATGAGGTTTTATTTGATGGATTCACAAGTACAGACAATACTTTAAGGGAAAATAGTCCATATGCCTGCTATGCAGACATAACTGCTTTAATTACACCTCTCACTAACCCACAAGGAGACTATACGGTAGCTAACATACGATCAGTAGTAGGTTCCCTCTCTTCTGCAGGAGGAGCAGCTGGTGGTTGGACTCTTGTAGTTGTTTATGAAAACCCGCTACTTAGTGGTAAATTAATTAGCACTTTTGATGGTTTTGCAAGAGTTAGAAATGGCAATCCTGTAACAATAAATTACGGTGGCTTTAATACGATTCCTGCAGGGCCTGTTAGAGTTAATTTAGGTGCTGCTACATTAGAAGGTGATAATGTAATTGGTGGCGATAGAATGCAGATGAGAGAAACAGCATCTGACCCTTGGGCTAACCTAAGCAATGCTGTAAACCCTGAAGACAATTTCTTTAATAGTAACATATCCTTAAATGGAGCAATAACAACAAATAGAACACCAAATAGTATTAATACCCTAGGTTTTGATACTGACCTTTTTTTACTTGACAATCCAGCAAATTCTGTGTTGGGTAACAGTTCCTCATCTGCAATGTTTAGATTTACGTCCACAGGTGATGAATATTATCCGTTTTTCAATTCGTTTAATATAGAAATTATAGAACCAGCCATTGTATTAGAGAAAAAAGTACAAGATATTGCTGGTAATGATATTACAGGGAAAGGAGTTAATTTAGGACAAATATTAGATTATGTTTTATCCTTTAAGAATATTGGTAATGACGACGCTGTAGATTATACTATAAAAGACATTTTACCCATAAACGTTACACTAGACGAATTAAATTTTAGTTTACCTACAGGTGTAGGTCCACCAACATATGATCCGCTTACAAGAACTGTAATATTTACAATACCAAATAATTTGGTTGAGAAAAACGATCCAATTTCTGAAATAAGAATGCGAGTAAAAGTTGCAGAAAATTGCTTTGATTTTGTTGATGCTTGTACCAATCAAATTACCAATACAGCATACTCTACATACAAGGGAGATATTAACAACAACCAAATTAGTGATGACCCTAGTGTTACAGATTTTAACGACTGTGGTTTCGCCATATCAGGATCTACCAATTTTTTATTAGACGACCTTTCTTCATGCGTGTTTTCTAGAACGGTGGATCTTTGCGGTACAACAGCTGTTTTAAATGCAGGAAACGGTTTTGATAAATATACCTGGTATAAAGATGAAAACAATAATAAATTAATAGATCCTGCAGATACAGTTATAAATGATGGAGATCCTGATAGTGACCCAAGTACTTTAATTGTAGAAGATATAGGTGTATATATTGTAGACAAAGAAGTTAGTGATCCATGCAAGGGATACCAAGAAATTATAACAGTAGAGCGTTTTGGAACAAAACCTACCAACCCTATTATTACCCTTTTTAATGATAATAATAGTGATGCTGACCCTTTAAATGACATACAAGGAGAAATATTAACCTGCTCTGTAGATGGTAAAGAATTACCTAATATTTTCCTTTGTGGAACAAACGATACACAAGTTTTACAAATAAATGTAACCGATGCTGTAATTACTTGGGATCAATTAAACGAGGCTAATTGTACTGCTACAAACAATGGTTGTGCAAATAATAGTAATGCATCAGATTGCTGGGTTCAAGTAGGATCAGGTAATAGCTATACTGCCGACACTCCTGGTGAATATAGACTAGTTATAAATTATACAAATGGATGTATTAGCCGATTTAATTTTAATATATTTCAAAACAATTTAGATATAGAATACACCAAGAGAGATGTAATATGTACAACTCCCGGAAACATAACCATTACCAACTTAGGTACTGGCTATGGGTATCAGTTGGTAGACGTATTAAATAATGTTGTAACCGTACCTTTTAGCGCCAATAATGGACCTAGTTTTAATTTAACTAGCAATGGTGGTTATCGTGTAGAAATGATACAATTAGATGCTGCTGGTGATCCAATTCCAAATTCATGCTTATTTAGTACAGAAGAAATAGGAATATTACAAAGAGATTTTAAAGTAGACGTTTCCACAACACCTGGAAATTGTAATAATTTGGGTATAATTAACATTCAAGTATTAAACGTAGAACCAAATTATGTCTACGATTTACGATTTAATGATGGTACAACACACCCTTATGGTAGTGGCACACGTGTAAGCCAAACAACCCCACAAACAAATAATAATTACTCCTTTAATAACCTTAACCCAGATAAGTATGTTGTTTATGTAACTACACAAGATGGGTGTACATATTCAGAAGAAATAACTGTAACAAAAACACCTGAAATAAAACTTACCGCACTAACAACTAAAGATATTGGTTGTTCTGCTGGTACTATAGAAGTGACGCCAGAAGGAGGTCTTCCTGATCCAAGTTATAGCTATGCAATATGGAGCAAAGATGGAGTGCCACTTTACTCTTCCATTAATGATATTCCCGCAGATAAATACCAAATAAATCCTACTTTTGAATTTGGGTATGTTACCACTGGTGGTCCAACTGAATTTGACCCCTCGGCACCCTATGTAACAACACACGTTCCAAATGAAAATGGAAATTACGTTTTCGTAGTTGTAGATAGCAATAGATGTCCTGCGTATTCTAATAGTGCTACTATAAATGACAATGGAGCTTTAGTGATTGATAGCATTACAGATAATACACCTGTTAGTTGTAATGGCACAAATACAGCAAGTATAACCATAGAGACTACAGGAGGAGCAGCTCCATACCGTTATAGTATAGACGGAGGTGCAACGTACCAAGAAAACAATGCTATATTTTTAAACTTAAAATCAGGAACTTATAATATTAGTGTTTTAGATGCATCTGGTTGTGGTGAAGTAACAACACATACCATTAGCGAAGAACTTCCTTTAAGTGCATCAGCAGGTGTCTCCAGAGATACCTCTTGTGACCCTATAAATGGTGCACAAGTTAGAGTTACTAACGTCGTAGGAGGTATGCCGCCTTATGTCTATAGTTTTGATGGTGGCGCCAATTATGGTACAAACAATATTTCAAACTTACTAGCAGGGAATTTTTATACGGTTATCGTAAAAGATGATTTAGGGTGCGAATTCCCAATGGAAGTTATCGTAGAAGACCTTCCCGTAGAACCAACAATATCTTCAGATGTTGTCTACAATTGTGATGGTACAGGTAATATTACTGTAAAAACAGATATTGACACATACAATTACACCTATGAGATAAATAGTGTTCCTAATACACCACCCACAAGTAATATTTTTAATGATTTAGCCCCTAATAGTTATAGAATTACAACTAACTATTCTACAGGAATACCACCTACGCCTAGTCTATTATTAAATGAAACATTTGGCTCTGGACCTACAACACCAGGCCCTCCTGGATCTACCTCTGGTTACTTTTATGAAAATCAAATGGATGATGTTACTCCCAGTGGTGCAATTAATGATCCAGACAGAGCTGTAGCTGATTATGAATACACCATTACAAATAGAATTGTAAAACCTTATTCTAATTGGATAAACCCTGTAGATCATACTGCTAATTCTGCATCAGGAAGATATCTAGTAATTAATATTGGTGCTCCTACACCAGGACAAATAATTTACAAAAAAGTAATAAACCAGATTATTCCTAATCAGCCTCTAGAAATTTCCTTATGGGGAATAAATCTTCAAAAAAGTGGAACAAATGGAACAAATCCTGATTTAAGAATAGAACTGCGTGACCCTACAACAGGAGCAGTAGTAGCTTTTTCAGAAACTGGACCTATACCAGAAAATGATATCTGGAATGAATACATACTTCCTTTAAACCCTGGCGCTAATACAACATTAGATTTAGTAATAATAACAAATGAAAGTAGAATACTAGGGAATGATGTAGCTATAGATGATATTAAAGTTTATCAAACACCAGAAGTTTGTGAACTTTCTGTAGACGAACTTGTTGAGGTATTACCAAACCAAGAGCTTAGAACTACTGTTACATCCTTTACCAATATTAGTTGTAATGGTGGTAATGATGGAACAATTACTTTTGAAGTAGCCAATTTTGATGCAGGAACAGGTTTTGAATATAGTATAGATGATGCAGCATTTACGAGTCCAACTACAGCTATAACATCACCAGTAACAACTGTAGCGACAACGCACCCATTAACCGCAGGAACACATACCATATATGTAAGAAGGCAGAATGAGCCAACTTGTATAGTAGATTTTACACAGGCGTTAACAGAACCAAGTGCAGTAGTTGCGAGTGCTTCTATAACGGCAGCATTTACATGTGATAATACAGGAGCAACAATAACAGCATCGGCAATTGGCGGTATTGGTGGTTATGAATATCAATTAGAAAATACAGCAGCTACTATTATTACAGCATACCAAACAAGTCCAACATTTGCAAATGTACCTGTTGGTAGTTATATGGTTCGCGTAAAGGATGCAACAAACCCACAGGTGTGTGACGATTTAATAGATACCCAGATAGATGTAGTAGCGCCAAACGCATTAGATTTTACATTGTCAGCGACAAAGTGCTATACAGGAAATAACGATGCTGAAATTACAGTAACAGTAACAGGCGGAAACGGAGATATTTCCTATAGACTAGTTGGCGTATCAGCATTTGAAACACCTACTCCTAATAGTACTACACATACATTTAGTAATTTAAGTTCAGGAATGTATACTGTAGAGGTAACAGACGCACTAGGTTGTCCAGTGACACCATTAACAAAAGATATTACAATCAACCCAAAACTTAGTGTAACAGCAAGTGCTACAGCTATTACGGCATGTGCTACAGCTACGGATGTAACTATTACGGCAATAGGAGGAGACGGAAATTATGTATATGCAATAGTTGCAGATGGCGCAACCCCTGCCGATGGAGACTTTGCGCCAACCAACCCTATTAGTATTACAGTAGCAGGTGCTTATGATGTATATGTGCGTGATAATAATGGAGCTACAGGGGATAATTGTCCTGCTTCTTATGACCTTAACATTACACAAGATACTCCAATTGCACTAGACCCAGCAACAGCGGTAATAGATGTTACATGTTTTGGTGGAAACAATGGATCTATTTCTTTAGTAGCAACAGGGGGAGAAGCTCCTTATACATATAGTATAGACAATGGAACAAATTACCAAAATACAGGAGATTTCACGAATCAAATAGCAGGAATCTATCCTGTTATGATAAGAGATACTAACGGATGTGAATTCCCTAGTTCCTTAACAATAGATGAACCAGATGTGATTACAGCAGAAGCTGCTCCAACGGCATTAACATGCCCTACCGAAGTAGCTACAATTGTAGTTGGTGGAGTAACACCTACGGCTGGCGGTTCTGGAAACTATCAATATAATTTAAATGGTGGTGTATGGACAGCATCTACTACAGGAGGAACAACCTTTACAGGATTAACAGATGGTACTTATTCAGTTCAAGTAAGAGATGCTAGTTCACCTACGTGTTTAATTACACTAGCAGATATTATAATAGCACCACTTCCTACCGAACCAGTTTTAAGCAATACAATAACGTATGAATGTGATGGTACAGGAAATATTACGATAACACCTTTTGATGCTTCGTATACTTATACTTTAGGAGCAACCGTACAAACAGGTGCTAATGGGAATATATTTAATAATGTTCCTGTTGGAACACGGACCATTAATGTAGCATATGGAAGCAATTGTAATGTAGATACTACGGTTATTGTTGCAGATGGTAATCAGTTTAGCGCAAGTATTACAGGATTTACAGACCCTACATGTAATGGGGCAACAGACGGAACAGTTACCATAGCAGTAGCGAATTTTGGAACGGAGTTCCAGTACAGTACAGACGGTGGTACTAGTTATTCAGCCGTTTTGAATACTTCTCCACAGGTAATAAATAATTTATCAACTGGAGTACAAAACATAATTGTTAGATATGGTAATGATACTACTAATGATTGCCCTATTTCGCTATCACAAACTTTAACAGAGCCAGCTACTTTATCTGTAACAGGAAGCGTCACAAAAGAGATAGACTGTACAGATGCAACTGCAACAATAACAGCGGTTCCAAGTGGTGGGAATGGACCTTACACATATCAATTGGAAGATACTGCTGCCATACCAAACATTATTACAGCATATCAAACTTCTCCAACATTAACAGGTATTTTAGCCACTGGAGATTATGTAATAAAAATAAGAGATGCCAATTATACGGTAGCAAATGCTTGTGAGGCATCATCTGCTATAATTACAGTAAATGATAAAAACAATGTTACTTTTACAACAGTAGAAACGCCTTGTTATGATGGAACAAATACTGCTACTATTGCGATAACAGTGGTAGATGGAAATGGAAATTATCAATTTAGTATTGATGATGGTTCTGGTCCTGGTCCTTGGATTACACCAGCTACATCAACGGCAACAACATATACTTTTACGGGTCTTTCTAACGGAAATTATACCGTAAATGTCAAAGACGGAAAAAATTGTACAGGAACTCCTAATCCAGTAACTATAGACCCACAATTAGTAGTGTCTATTGACGCATTAGATGTTAGTTCTTGTGCAGATGGATCTATAACTGTAAATGCTACTGGCGGACAAGGAACGTTGGTATATGCTATAGTGCCTGCAAATGCAGACCCTACAGGATTATACACAACAACAAATACATTAGCTATTACAAACGCAATGGCTACAGCGAACCCAGCTGGTTATGACGTGTATGTACGTGATAATAATGGTGCAACGCCTAATTGTTCATTTATACAAGAAGATATTATTATTGCGCCAGCAGTTATATTAACTGCTAGTGGAACACCAACAGACCCTGAGTGTTTTGATGGTCTTGGGTCTATTGATGCGATTGCTACAGGAGGAAAAGCTCCTTTTACCTATGCTTTAGTAGATAACTCTCCTGCAGATGGTATAAATTATAGTACAACAGTAAACAACGTTTTTACAACTACCAATTTATTTAGTGGAGTAGGTGTTGGTGATTACCAAATTACAATTACAGATGCTAACAATTGCCCTGTAAATTCAGCTACTATTACAATTAATAATGCGGTTGAAATTACTGCAAATATAGAACCTATTTTACCTGCCGTATGTAATGATCCAGATCCTTTAGAATATGGTTTTGAGTTTGATAGTCTAGTTACGCCTACTGCTACTTTAATAGAATATAGTGCTGATGGTGGTACTACATGGAATACTCTAGGTATAGAACAAAGAGGATATGCATCTGGCACAGCAGTATATCCGTCTATAAAAGTAACATTAGCGAGCGGAACACAATGTATAAAGGATTTTCCTAGATATATAATTCCATTCCCTCTAGATGATTTAGACATCACGTTAAGTGCTGTAATTATTGGTTGTAACGATTTGCAGGTTACTGTTGAGGGTAGCCGAGGAGATAGTTCTTCTGGTTATGAATATACATATACAGATGACCCAACAAGTTTTGTTCCTGGTTCAGCAATATGGACTACAAAAATTCCTCTAGGGACGTCTCATACATTTGCAAACATTGATCCTGTTACACCACAACAACCAGGGTTACCTTTATTGGTTCCTGGAAGAACATACAGGTTCTATGTTAGAGATGGTGCTGGTTGTGTTAGGCAAAGTAATGTTGAAGTAAATGAAATACCAGGGATTGGATTACCAATAGCAATTTCTACAGATGTTAAACCAAGTTGTAATACATTAGATAATGGAGAAATTACGTTTACACTTACCCCAAGGACAGCATATCCAAACATGCGTTGGGAACTATATAAAATTGGCACTGCTTCCCCTATAGAAGTTAGTGGTGGTGGTGCTAGTGCAGCAAATGTAACATACAATAATGTAATAACATCCTCTGTTGGTTTAGATCAAGGAGACTATTATATTGAAATAAATCAGGTTGATGCGGGTGGTGTTGATGCTTGTTTTGGAGGAAGCGCAAACGTATTTGTGAATGAATTAAATGCCATAAGCGCAACACCAGTTAAAAGAAGAGATATTTCTTGTAACCTTCCAGGGCTTATAGAAATTACAGGAATCACTGGTGGCGGTGGAGCTCCTTATACTTTTGATGTATCTGGTCCAGGAGGATTTACAACCTTAACAGGTTTAACAACCAACCCTGTACAAATACCTGTAAATTCACCTGCAGGAGATTATACTGTTACTTTGTATGATCAATATGGTTGTCCAGAAGTTTTAGCGCCAGCAATTACAATGAGCTTGTCACCTAATCCAACCTTTGCGCCAACAACGCAAGATAATTGTAGTGCACCTATTACCTTGAATGTAACAGGTAATTCAGTAGCAGGAAATATACGTTATGCAATAGTGGCTAATGGTGCAGCTGCACCAACAGCTTATCTAGATAATAGTGGTGTATTTACAAACGTTACGCCTGGAGATTATGACCTTTATATTATAGATGGTAATGGTTGTACAAATATGCAAGCGAACTATACTGTAAACCCTGTGTTAACAGCTAAAGCAGAATTAACAAAACTATTAGATTGTTCTGCTACAGCAGATGCAACTATTACAATAGAAGCCTTAACGGGTTCTGGTAATTATGATTATTCTATTACAAACACAGCTGGAGCTCCAGCTGTTGCAAAAACAAGTTTAGCAACAAATCCACTGGTGTATTTAGCACCATCGGCAGGAGATTATACAATTACCTTATACGATAATACAACTGCTGATAATGCTGCTTGTAATAGAGAATTTGTTGTAAATGTCCCTGCTATTGTTAATCCTGTATTTACGACTACAACACCAATAAATGTAACATGTAATGGAGATAGTGATGGTAGCTTCACAATTATAGAAACAAATAACAGTATTAATCCATTAACGTATGAATTACGTTATGCATCAGTGGGTAACCCATTAGTTCCTGCAGTAGATTATACATATACAGCAACAACAAAAACATATTCAGGTTTAGCTGCGGAGGATTATATAGTTAGAGCTCAAGGCACAAATACTTGTACAACAGACTCTGCTACTATAACCATTACTGAGCCAGCATTAGTAGTAGTTGACCCTTCGGCAATTAGTATAGAGGAGTTTGAATGTACATCAGGTAATTTGGATAACAATGCAACTATAACAGTAGATCCTACAGGTGTTTCTGGAGGTTCAAATAACTTTGTGAGATACGTGTTTACAAATACGGATACTGCAACAGTAGTACAGGATAGTTCAAGTCCATTGTATACAGAGACAAATTTAGCAGGAGGAAATTATGAGATTGAAGTGTTCGATGATAAGGGATGTTCAAATACAACCTTAGCAACAGCAAGGATAGCTCCATTTGTAAGGATAAGCAATCCTACCATTACCATAGATAACAATGTTACCTGTGGCGGAAATGATGAGAATATAGATGTAGATGTTGTTTTAACATTAGGAGCACCAGGAGCAGTATCAACGATAGAATATGCAATAACAAGTCCAGATACAGCGTATACATCACCATCAAATAGTGATGGTGTGTTTACAGGATTAGGAATTGGAAACTATGTTATTACGGTAACCAATACCAATACAAATTGTTTTGTAAGTATTGCACATGAGGTAAAAGACCCAAATACTTTTGATGTTGTTATTGCTGCAACAACAGATGCTATTTGTTTTGGTTCCGCTACAGGAACAGCAACCTTTACGGTGAGCGATGCTACTTATACAGGAAGTTACACATGGTCCGTGTTTAATGATAATGGAACACCTTTAAATTATGCAGATGATGGAGCAGCTATTGATAGTGGTGATGAAACAGATTTAGTAGCAGACAATTTAATAGCTGGAGGTCATTATGTAACCTTTAATCAAGTAGGAGTACCTACGTGTCAAAATAGAGAACCATTTAGTATCGCAGGTCCAAGCGCCACATTAGCAGCAGGAGTACCAGTGGTTACACAAATTACCTGTACACCATTAAATGATGATGGTATTATAGAGATTGTAGATGTAGTAGGTGGATGGGGTAACTACTCTTATTTTGTAAGCTTAACAGATATTGCAGATCAAAATGATATTACGAACTATGTTTCAACACCAAAGTTCGAAAACTTAACAGCAGGATCTTATTTCATCTATGTTATAGACGAAAAAGGATGTCCAATACAATTAACAAATATTTCTTTAGTGAACCCTACACCAATTACGGCAGATTTAGATATTACATCAAGAAACTGTTCTAATTTTGAAGGAGTAATAGAAGTAATAAATGAAGCAGGTGGTCAAGGAAGTAACTATCGTTACCAGTTACAACGTTGGGATGGTGCTGCTTATGTAGATTTAAGACCAATCCAAACAAGTGATGTATTTAGTAATTTAGTTGAAGGACAATACCAAGTAATAGTAAGTGATCAATGGGATTGTAGTAGTCCTACAACAGCAAGTGTTTCTCTGTATGATGAAATGGTACCTTCATTTACAGTAGCACCTTATACTTGTGCTGCAGATGGGCAAATAACGATTACCCAAACAGGTGGATCAGGAGGTACGTATACGTATGCTGGATTCTTACCAGATGGTACCACAGCACTAACTTCAAATACTACAGGTGTATTCCCTGGATTAACAGTAGTTGGTAACTATACATTTACCATTACAGAAACAACAGCCGATGGTGTATGTACAACAGCCAATATTACGGCGGAATTAAAAAATAGAGTATATCCTGCAATAAGTGTAGATACCTTTAACAATGTAACATGTTTTAATGGAGCTGATGGTTCTATATCTGTTAGCATACCAGATAACGGACTTACACCATATACTTTTGCAATTACGGCAGTAGATGGTGTTGCAACAACAATTAACCCTACGAGTAGTACAGGTTTAACAGCAACATTCGATGGCTTGTCAGCAACAACAGGTGTCGGTTATACAGTAAGCGTAACAGGAGTTAATGGTTGTGATGATACCATTGATGTACCAATCACAGAGCCAGCTTTAGTAGTAGTTGCCCCTTCGGCAATTAGTACAGAGCAGTTTGAATGTACATCAGGTAATTTAGACAACAACGCAAGTATAACAGTAGACCCTACAGGTGTTTCTGGAGGTTCAAATAACTTTGTGAGATATGTATTTACAAATACGGATACTGCAACAGTAGTTCAGGATAGTTCAAGTCCATTGTATACAGAGACAAATTTAGCAGGAGGAAATTATGCAATTGAAGTGTTCGATGATAAGGGATGTTCAAATACTACCTTAGCAACAGCAACAATAGCTCCATTTGTAACGATAAGTAATCCTACCATTACGATAGATAATAATATTACCTGTGGCGGAAATGATGAAGATATAGATGTAGATGTTATTTTAACGCCAGGAGCACCAGGAGCAGTCTCTACTATAGTGTACGCTATAAGTAGTCCAGATACAGCATACGTAGCTGCGGACAACAATAATGGTGTGTTTACAGGTTTAGGAATTGGAAACTATATTATTACGGTAACTAATACCAATACAAATTGTTTTGTAAGTATTACTCATAAAGTTAAAGATCCAAATGTTATTAGAGCTGTTGCTACTCATATTTCTGATGAAACTTGTTTAAATGATGCTGTTAATGAGGGAAGCTTCAGTTTAGCAATTAATAACTACACAGGAGCTTATAACTATCAAGTGTATGATATTAATGATGTTGCTCAAACAGGAGTTTCGCATTCAGGTATTGGTAATACAGGAACGCCATTAACTATTAATAATTTAGAAGGAGGCAGTTATTACACACAAATTACAGAAGCAGCTGGTACCAGGTGTACTACAAAATCTAATGTAATAACAATAGTGGCACCAGAAACCCAGATTACTACCATTGTTCGTAAAGAAGCAAGTGTAAGTTGTACAAATGATCAAGGAAAACTATTTGTAGACCCAAGCGGAGGAAAAGCACCTTATACAATAACAATAGATTCTGGTACTCAAACTTTTACAGAAACCAACGTACAAGCATTTATATTCAGTAACTTATCTGCTGGTATATTTAATATTACAATTACAGATGCTTTAGGGTGTACAGACACTGCTTCTGAACAATTCATAGAGCCAACTGCCTTATCAGTTGATATTTCTCCCGACGTTACATTGGAATGTTACGGTGATAAAGATGGTGTGCTTAGTGCAACACTAACTTCAGGCGGACTTGGACCTATCAAATACCAATTAAATGTATACGATATCACAGGGGCAGTAATTATACAAACATCAGCCACGCAAGTATCAAATATATTTACAAATTTACCTGAAGGTCGTTATAGTATTACAGCAACAGATGAATTAACAAACTGTAAAGCTGAGTCCCCTATAGCTACAATCCTAGATCCAACAGAAGTATCTGGTTCATTAATTAAAACGCAAGCATTAACATGTACTAATGACATAGAATTGTTATTAACTGCTGATGGAGGTACTGCTCCTTATTCTTGGAGTAGAGATGGTATTACATACAATACGTTTAATAACGGGAATGAACACCGATTCAACAGCCTACCTTCTGGTAATTTAGGAGCAGACACATATAGGTATTATGTTCAAGATATTTATAACTGTACCTCTACATTATCTAATGAAATAAAACAGGATCCTGTAATAGACTTAGATTTAGAAATAGATACTTCCGCTGCAGTAATTAATTGTAATGGAGAAACTACAGGGCTGTTAACGGCAAGAGCATCAGGTGGATTAGGAAATTATAGTTATGAGTTATATTACGGAACCACTAGTGGTCCCTTAGACCCTGCAGCAACACCTATACAAACAAGTACTGATGGTGTGTTTAGAAATTTACCTGCAGGCTTCTACTATATTAGGGTATTAAGTGTTGATTGTGTTTATACAGCACCTGAGATTGAAATTACAGAGCCTTCTCCACTAACTACAAGTGCTAATACAGGTAAAACAGACGTTACTTGTGTTGGTGAGGATAATGGTAGTATTTTAGTAGAACTTGAAGGGGGAGCCGGAGATTATGTATATGCAATTTCTCCTAACCTAGATAAATTTGACGTTGAAAACGAATTTCTAGATTTAGAAGGTAGTGCTACAGGTATTCTATATACCGTTATAGCACAAGATAAAAATGGATGTTTTAAGGTGCTAGAGTATACTATTTTAGAACCAACAATTATTGAAATAACACCTGATACTACGGTTTCCAATTTACGAGAAACTTGCCAAGGTGAAGCAGACGCTTCAGTAACAGTAGATATTGTAGGCGGTACGCCTCCATATAGAACCAGCATGGATTCTAATGCTGTGACAGATTTTGTTGAGGGCCTATTTACCTATTCAGATTTAACTTCTGGAACACATGTATTATTTGTAAAAGATTTTCATGACTGTGATACGCAACTTTTCATAGAGATAGAATCAGGAGCAAACCTTAATGCTATTGTAAACGATGTTTACGAATGCACTGGAGACGTCCCAACAGCAAGTATAGCTATAGCATTAGCAGACCCAAGTGTTGCTAACGATGTACTATATTCATTACATCCAAGAAATCCAGATCTTAACAACTTAGACCCAAGTTTAATGCAGTTAACACCAGATTTTGGAGATATAGCACCAGGGGATTACACATTAGTAATATCACATACACCTACAGGTTGTAATATACCACATGATGTTACAATTGAAAGCTTTGAGCCTCTTCAAATATTATTGTCAGAAACAGGTACTTATAATGAAGTAAGTGTTTCTGTAACAGGCGGCAGTAGAAACTCAGCTATCTATACTGTAGATGGTCAAGAAACAGATTTAGAAGATGGAATATTCTATATCCCATACAAAGGAGGTGGTATACAGACTCATACAGTTTCTATAAAAGATGACAATGGTTGTTTAGCAACAGCATCTATAGAAATAGAATTTATTGATATTAAAATACCTAATTTCTTTACACCAGACGGTGACGGAAATAACGATGCATGGAAACCAGTAAACCAAGAAACATGGCCAGAAATACTAACCATCATATTTGACCGTTATGGAAGAGAGGTTTATAGAATGGGCTTAAATGACAAAGGATGGGAAGGATTCTACCAATCAACAGAATTGCCAACAGGTGATTACTGGTACATTATAAAATTAAACGGAGAAAAAGATGATAGAGAATTTGTTGGACATTTTACTCTATATAGATAATAAATATAAAAAATTTAACCTATATACTATGCGTAATAGAATAGCATTATTAGCACTGTTATTGGGTTCTTTTGTCCCCCAAGCACAAGAACTTAATTCACCGCAACTATCTCAGTACCTGGCAGATAATCCCTTTGTGTTGTCTCCAACGTACGCAGGTATTGGAGATCATATAAAAATACGAGCCAATGGCTTGGCGCAATGGGTGGGTATTAAAGATGCTCCAAGAACACAATCCATTGCTGCAGATGCTAGAGTTGGGGAAAAGTCTGGTTTAGGAATCTTTTTTTACAATGATAAAAATGGATACACAAAACAATTAGGCGCAAGGGTTTCCTTTGCACACCACTTAACATTAGATCGCTATGATGATGAGTTTTTATCTTTTGGTATCTCCTATAATTTTAATCAGTTTAGAGTAGATATTGGCGAATTTGTAGATGCTAACTTAGACCCTAGTGTTATTAATGATAGAGGTACTGCAAATCATAATTTTGATGTTGGATTACTATATAGAAGAAATCAGTTTTATTTTAGTGTAAACGCTTCTAATTTATTAAATAAAGACCAACAAGTTTTTTCAACATTTGAACCAAATGCATTGCGTAATTATTATGTGTATTCAGGTTATAGATATAGAAAAAATAATAAAAGTGATTTTGATATAGAGCCTTCCATATTATATAAACTTTTTGAAAGCGATGGTAGATCAGAAACTGATTTAAACGTGAAGCTTAGATGGTACGATTTTGAAGATTACTACTATGCAGGTATTACCTATCGTTTTTTAAATGATCAAGTGGGAAAACCACTATATATAGCTCCTCTACTTGGTTTTAAAAAGAATAGTTTTTATTTTGGTTACTCATATCAAATTATATTAAACGAAATTTTAGGATTTAGTACAGGTACACATGTAGTTACTGTTGGAGTAGACTTGTTCCAAGGAATTAGTAATTGTAGATGTACACATTAAAACATTAAGGTATTGCTTAAGTTTGCAATAAAACTTAAAATAGTAATTGTGGGTAAAGTAAAAGTAAGTAATATAAGAGTATACGCCTATCATGGCTGTTTAAAAGAAGAGAGTATTATAGGGAGTGATTATAGAGTAGACGTTGAGGTTACTGCAGATTTAAAAAAACCCTCTATTTCCGATCATTTAATTGATACTGTAGACTATGTACACATCAATTATATTGTAAAAGAAGAAATGAAAATAAAGTCCAAACTTTTGGAGCACGTAGGCAAAAGAATATTGGACCGTATTTTTAAAGAAATAGAAATAGTAACGGCAGCAGAAATAACAGTTTCTAAAATAAACCCTCCCATTGGCGGTGATGTAGAAATGGTTTCTATAAACATACAGTCAAATAGATAAATATAATTAGTCTATTTAAATATGCCTTTTTTTTGGTCATCACCATGACTTGTTGTATCAATAGTATTAAGAACGAGTATTTAGGTAGAGTCCTGTAAAATTGAGTTATTATATACAAGACCTACTTTGAATAAAAAAGATGGTGAATTACCCATAAAGGTCCAATTAATAAAAATTGTAAATCTTTAATAAAAGACGGTTTTTTACCTTCAATCTTATGACCATAAAATTGACCAATCCAACCCACCGAAAAAATTAGTAGTGATATAAACGCTAAGTTTCCCAAACCGCCAAGCCAATAATTACCTATAATGGCTATGGTTATTACTAAAAGCATTTCTATGAAATAAGAGAAACCTAATTTGGCGTAAAAGATTAAAACTAAAATAGCTATTACGACTGCCCAGTTTTCTAATAATGGCATATGCAAAGAAAATAAGTTTTGTAGAAATGAAGAAGGAATACTCATTAACAAACCAATAACGCTAAAGAAAATAGCAGGCACGCATACATAATGAATTGATTTATTTTTTTTGTTTTGATGACTTACGGCGTATTCATCAAACCATTCTTGGGAAGTCTTCATAAATAAAAATTAGATCAATTAATATAAGAAATAATTATTTAAAAGGCAGGTTTACAATATAAATGATTTACTGCTGTAATAAAAAAACAAGAAGTACAGCAGGAATAAAGTAAATAGCAATTGTTCTTGCTCCATCATAGTCCTTGGCAATACGTTGTCCAAAAAGAAGCATTAATAAGACAATACAGGATGCTAAAGCACCATAAAAAGCAATAGATGTGCTAGAAAAGGCAATAATTTGGTAAATACCAATAATACACAATACAGATGCTATTATTTCTACAGTCAACACAATGAACAATAAGTTAGGAACAATATTTTTAACAAATGTTTCTGAAAAATGACCTTTAAGCCATGAAACGTTTCCGGTCCAATCAAAAATCTTATCAATACCACTTTGTAAAAAAGTAATGATTAAAAATATAAGAAGTAAAATTTCAGCAGCGTTATTTAAGATTTTTTCCATCAAATTATTGAGTCAGTGGTGTAGTTTTTTTATGCAGCAATCGTGTTAATTTAATAGATAAATCGGTTAAAATAATCTTCGCATTTCCGTTTCGTTCTATATGGTAGATGGCGTCTTCTAACTCTTTAATAATAGGAATAATGTTGTTCTCATGAATAAAAGGCGCAAACTTTTCTAGCTGAAAACCATCAGAGTGTATGCGCATAAAAGCAAGATCTTTTGCATTAAAATTTATAAGCATTGCTTGGCGCATCATAGCAATGCAATAGTGTAAAAACTTTTTTTGCGCTTCTCTACCTGTTTTAGCAATTTCATCACCCCAATTCAATAAATCATGAATAGCAGTTTTGTTTCCTTTTGCTTTAAAAGCACTGCGAACCCATTGTATAAACCACCTTTCAAAAACTAAATCTTCAGATGAATTATCAACTAAATCTAATGCCTTATTGTAATTGCCATTGGCTTCATGTGCTATGCGTATAGCCTCGTTTTCCTCTAAGCCATTTGCAACAAGCTCATTCGTAATAGCACTTTCAGCTAAAGGAGGAAAATGTAATATTTGGCACCTAGAACGTATGGTTTGTATAATTTGCTCCTCATCTTCAGCAATCAAAATAAATACAGTTTTTTCAGGAGGTTCCTCAAGTAATTTTAACAGCTTATTGGCAGCAGCAACATTCATTTTATCAGCCATCCAAATTAGCATCACTTTATAACCACCTTCATAAGATTTTAAAGCTAATTTTTTTACAATTTCTAATGCTTCATCAACTCCTATTTGCCCCTGTTTTTTTTCTATTCCAATAGTTCTATACCAATCAAAAAGATTGCCGTAGGGTTGTTCTTTTATAAATTGCCGCCATTCCTCCATGTAATGGTTACTAACCGCATGGCTCTTAACACTGTTACTATTTGCAACAGGAAAAGCAAAATGCATATCTGGATGAGAAATAGAATTACATTTTAGATTACAAGCTTCGTTGCCCTGCAGGTTTTCATTACTAGTATTTCCACACAAAATGTATTGAGCATAGGCAATAGCCATAGGTAATGTACCACAACCTTCGGGGCCAATAAATAATTGTGCATGCGAAATACGACCTGCGTTAGCACTTACAGCTAAGTGTTTCTTTATATGTGCAAGGCCTAAAATATCTTTAAATAACATACTTTCAAAGATAGGTTTTTTGGACTTTTTAGCCTAGTTCATAAATACATCCATTTAATACTTTAATTTCCAACAATATGTTTGGTGTTTTATATGCTTGTGTTTAAACATTTAAAAACAGCCTTTTCTAAATACAACATAGATCTTGCACCTAGCTTATTTATCACTACAATAATAAGACTGTTTATTAATGTATTTGTAGATCAATTATATCAAACACAAATAATTATGGGGCTAGGCTTTACAAGCACTATAGAAATCTTTACATTTGCCATTCTCAAAAACACGTTTATAAAATGAAGACCACTAACGATTTTAATTTTGACAATAAAAAAGCACTTGTAAGAGTAGATTTTAATGTGCCATTAGATGCTGAATTTAATGTAACAGACATTAACCGAATTGAAGCTGCAAAACCAACGATAATAAAAATATTAGAAGATGGTGGTAGCGCTGTATTAATGAGTCACTTAGGGAGACCAAAAGGACAACGCAACCCAGACTTGTCTTTAAAACATATTTGCGATAAAGTATCTGAGGTAATTGGTGTACAAGTAAAGTTTGTAGAAGATTGTGTTGGTGAAATAGCAGAACAAGCGGTTGCTAATTTAAAAAGTGGAGAAGTTTTATTGTTGGAAAATCTTCGTTTTTATTCTGAAGAAACAAATGGAGATAAAGAATTTGCAGAAAAATTATCTAAACTAGGAGATGTTTATGTAAATGATGCTTTTGGAACAGCACACAGAGCACACGCATCTACAACAGTTGTAGCTCAGTTTTTTGGAGAAAATAAATGTTTTGGCTCTTTATTAGCTAAAGAAATAGAGTCTATAGAAAAAGTAATGCGTACAGGAGAAAAACCAGTCACAGCAATACTAGGAGGTTCTAAAGTATCTTCTAAAATTACAATTATAGAAAACATCCTTGATAAAGTAGACCATCTAATAATTGGTGGTGGGATGACATATACTTTTATTAAAGCGCAAGGCGGAAAGGTAGGGAACTCTATCTGCGAAGATGATAAAATGGAATTAGCTTTAGATATTTTAAAGCAAGCAAAAGAAAAAGGAGTAGAAGTTCATATTCCTGTTGATGTTTTAGCGGCAGATGATTTTAGTAAAGATGCAAATACACAAATAGTAGATGTAAAAGAAATACCTGATGGATGGGAAGGTTTAGATGCTGGGCCAAAGACATTAGAAAATTTTAAAGAAGTAATTTTAAAGTCTAAGACTATTTTATGGAACGGTCCTATTGGTGTTTTTGAAATTGAACCATTTGCAAAAGGAACTATTGCTATTGGTAATTTTATTGATGAAGCAACAAAAAACGGAGCATTTTCTTTAGTAGGTGGTGGAGATTCTGTTGCTGCAGTAAAACAATTTGGTTTTGAAGAAAAAGTAAGTTATGTATCTACCGGAGGTGGAGCAATGTTAGAAAGTTTGGAAGGAAAAACATTGCCTGGTATTGCAGCTATATTAGCATAATACGCCCATTTTTAGGACACTTAAAAATATTTAGCCCCCATTTTTGGGGGTTAAAAGTTTTATAATATCAAGAAAACCCCAAATTTCTTTTGCCTACATTAAATTTTTAGCACTTTTTTAAATGATAAAAACAAACAAACATATTACTGGATTTTTTCTTGTAGCCATTCTCTTTTCTGCTAAAGCACAAGAAGTAGACTCCATTGCCGTAACGGGTACTATTAGAATTATTGAAGCTAAAGACATTCCTTTAGATACTATAGCTTCTACTTCAGAACCAAATAGTTTAAGAGAAACTAGAAGAGAAGTAGCTTCTGAGCCTGCTGTAAAAGAAAAAACTGTATTATTAATTCCTGAAAAAAAATCTGAATTTAATTTAAAAGATACTACCAAAGCTGCCAATTATGACCGCTTGTGGTTAAAAGAACTGCATGAAAACGCGTTATTGTACGATATAATGCATAAGGAGGTTGCGGAACTAAAGTTTGATACAATTTATCATAATTCGGTTGATACAGAGGTGCTTAAGCAACGTTTGGAAGAGTTAAACCAAAAAACACCTTTTAATATTGCATACAATGCTTCTTTAGAAAGTGTAATTAAATCGTTTTTACTTCGAAAAAAAGGTTTAATGGAACGTATGTTAACTGCGAGTCAGTTTTATTTTCCAATGTTTGAACAAGAATTAGATAATTATAATATTCCGTTGGAAATAAAGTATTTAGCCATTGTAGAATCTGCTTTAAACCCAAGAGCAAAATCTAGAGTTGGTGCAACAGGTCTTTGGCAATTTATGTATACTACTGGTAAAATGTACGATTTAGAGGTAAGTAGCTATGTAGATGAAAGAAGCGATCCTTTATTAGCTACCAAAGCAGCTTGCCAATACCTTTCTAAATTATATGATATTTTTGGAGATTGGGATTTAGCTTTAGCAGCTTATAACTCTGGGCCAGGCAATGTAAATAAAGCAATTAGAAGGTCAGGAGGACATAAAAATTACTGGAATATAAGACCTTTTTTACCAAGAGAAACTGCTGGTTATTTACCAGCTTTTTTAGCTACCATGTATATGTTAGAATATGCAGAAGAACATGGAATAAAAGTAAAAAAAGCAACGCACCCTTATTTTGATACAGATACTATTAAAGTAAAACATACGATTGCATTTAATCAAATTTCCAAATTGGTGAATGTTCCAGTAGAAGAACTTAAAATATTAAATCCTTCTTATAAATTAGATATAATTCCTTTTGTATCAAACAAAAATTATGTTTTACGATTACCAAAGGATGCCATCGGCAAATTTGTGGCAAATGAAGCTGCGATTTATGAATATGTTGCAAATGAACTAAAAACAGAGGGAAAACCATTGCCAAAATTAGTAAAAGCTCAAAGCCAAACACGATATAAAGTAAAAAGCGGTGATTTTTTAGGAAAAATAGCAGAACGTTATGGCGTACGAGTTAGTGATTTAAAAAGGTGGAACGGACTTAGAGGTAATAATTTAAGAATTGGACAGCGTTTAACTATTTTTTCTAAAAACCCAAAAACTAAAGTAAATAAGGCTACCGGTTCATCCACAAAGAAACAAACAAAAACTATAATTTCTGCGGGAACTAAAGTGCATACTGTTAAACAAGGAGATTCATTATGGACTATTTCTAGAAAATATCCAGGAATTAGTATTCAGAATTTGCGAGAATGGAACGGTATTAGTGGAGCTAATTTGAAACCAGGTACAAAATTAAAATTGTGTCGTTGTTAATTGTAATATCTAAAATAATAACATGAAAAAATTAGGAGTTTTTATCGCAGTACTTTTTTTGATTGTTTCATCTTGTAAAGAAGAAGGGAAAAAGGCAAATTATAAACCAGTATCTATAGGAGCTATTAATTCATTAACTCTAGTAATAGATAATGAATTATGGAAAGGCAGTGTTGGAGATAAAATAAGAGAACATTTTGCAGCTCCAGTTTTGGGACTTGCTTGGGAAGAACCCTTATTTACAATTAACCAATTGCAAGCAAATGTTTTTACAGGAGCTATTCGTCATACACGTTCCTTGTTATATGTGCAAAAAGATTCTTTAAATATTGCACATATAAAATCAGATTTATATGCCAAGCCACAAAAAGTAAGTGTTATAAAGGGGAGGACAGATGAGGAAATTATTGCAAATATTGATGAAAAAGCAGATGAAATTATAAAGGCATTTAAGGGCTTAGAAGTAGTAGAAGCTCAAAAACGTTTTCTAAGGTCTACAAACAAAGAAAAAGCATTAGAAGAAAATTTAGGAATTACTTTAAGTATGCCTTCTGTTTATAAAGTAGGGAGAAAAGAAAAGAATTTTGTTTGGTTAGATAGGCAAATCCCAAAAGGGAACATGAATATTATTGCCTATAGCATGCCTTCTAATAGTTTTAAAAGCGATTCTACTTTTGTAAAAGATATTATTGCTATACGAGATTCAATAGGGCAGCAATACATTCCTGGTTCAGACGAAGGGTCTTATATGATAACAGAAAAAGCTTTTGCTCCTTATGTTTTTCCTACTAAAATTGGTGGTAAAAAAGGGGTTGAAGTTAAAGGTATATGGGAAATGAACGGGTACCCAATGGCGGGTCCTTTTTTATCATATATAATTAATGATGAAAAAAATAATAGGAAATTAATTATAGAAGGTTTTGTTTTTGCTCCTTCAACTGAAAAAAGAGATTATATGTTTGAATTAGAGGCGATTTTAAAAACTATTGAGTTTAAATAAGCTAACTAGCCATAAAACCCAAAAAAGCGCCTTAATTAGGTGCTTTTTTGGGTTTTATGGTGGTTTGCAGAAGGATGTGCTAAGTAAGTATTAAAACGAGCCATATAATTAGGGCTCTATTATGTTTATATATTTTGCCACAAAATTAAATATTAGCTAAGCTAGGGTTATGATTGGATTTTTTATTCATTTAAATCACCTTAGAATTTAAACTATTTTTGAAATTTATTTATTAAAACAAAGCCAGTAAGAGAAATTAAAGTAAATATTTTAAAAGATGGTTTAAGAGAAAATGATTAATGTTTTAAATGGGTATAGTTTAACTTTGATGTACTTAAAGTCAGTACGTTTTGTTGGTTGTCAAAGAATACTCATGTCATCACGCAACAATTAAATTTGATTCACTTACATTTTTTGATTACCTGTGATACTCCAAGTACGAATTTACCACGACACTAGTAATATTTACTGTTTCTAATAACTAAAACGAATCTTTAAAAAATGGCTACTTCAATATTTTTCACTTTAAACAAGAAATTTTCGTTAAAGCTAGTATAGCCATCAATGACTTAGGAGTGTTTTTTCTAATTTCAAATGGATAAATGTTTTACAAATATGATCGTTACGTTCTTTATAACGTATTTACACAGTGGTGAATTGTTATGTTTTTAAACTATCAAGATAGTTTCATTAATATTAAGGATGTATAGCTAAAAAAGAGTTTAAACAAAAAATCTCATTATGTTCCAACATAACGAGATTTTTTGTTTAAAATTGATTGAGAATATTACATTTTCATAATAATAAATTCTGATCGCCTATTTTCAATATGTTGTTCTCTCGTACAACGAATAGATTCATCACATCCATTTAAAAGTTGTTCTTCACCATACCCAATAGCGCTTTCTATTCTGCTAGCATCTATTCCTTTGGATATTAAGTAGTCTTTAGAAGACTCTGCTCTCTTATTAGATAAGTATTTGTTGTATCTTTTTTCACCTCTAGAATCGGTATGAGATTCAATTTTAATAATCATACTAGGAGATTCGTTCATAACGGTTACAATCTTATCTAGCTCTATTTCAGCATCTGTTTTTATGTTAAACCTATCAAAATCAAAGTAAATATTTTCAATTTTAAGCTTTTTAATGCCCTCTTCAATGGCAATCAAATCTTTTAATTTCTTTAAGGTAATGTCAATATTTACAACAACATCTTCTTTAGCAGTTGCTGTTTGTTCGTCATCAAAATAATGTCCTTTTATGGTTTTAATAGTATACTTTTTATCCCCTTCTAAATCTTCGAAAACAAAGCTGCCATAATCATCTGTTACTACTTCTTTAAGCTTTATATTGTTTTCATCTAAAAGTAACACTAATGCTTGTGGCATAAGTTCGCCATCAACTAAATCTGTGACAATACCTGCAATAGCATTTTTACTAACTTCTTCTGGTATCAAACGCTTAAAGGAATATATATCATCATCACCTTTACCACCTTTTCTGTTGGAAGCAAAATACCCGCTTTTATTTTCTTTGTCTACAATATAAGAAAAATCATCTAAGTTGCTATTAATTGGTTGCCCCATGTTTAAGGCATTAACAAAACCACTTTCTTTATCATACTCAGCTTCAAAAATATCCAATCCACCAATACTTGTATGTCCGTCTGATGAAAAGTATAATTTGTTTTCGCTAATAAAAGGAAACATCTCTCTTTTTTTTGTATTTACTTGCGGACCTAAATTTCTTGGTTGAGAAAAGGTGCCGTTTTCATAAATGTCAACAACAAAAATATCTGTTTGTCCAATGCTTCCTGGCATATCAGAAACAAAATATAGTTTTTTTCCATCTATACTTAAAGCAGGGTGGCCTGTAGAGTAAGTGTCGCTATTAAATGGCAATTCTTTTGCCATTGTCCATTCTCCGTCCACTTTATTAGAGGTGTATATTTTTAAATGGCTAACACCTTTATCATCTCTCTTTAATTTTTTTTCATAATTATTTCTAGTAAAATACATAGTCTCATTATCTGGAGAAAAAGTTACTGATGCTTCGTGATATTTTGTGTTAATTTTTTTTGAGAATTTAATTGCGTTTTTTAACTCTTGAGATTCTTGGTTCACTTTGGCTACATACAAATCTAAGTAAGGTTGGTTGTTCCATTTATATTTTCTGGTATGAAAAAATGACGAGTCTTTGGCTGATGCATATACAACTTTATCGTTGGTATAATACATAGGGGAAAATTCTGAGTATTCAGAATTAACAGCTAGATTTTTAACTTCAAATTTTTGATTAATATTTAAAAGGTTATCTATTGTTTTTTCTTTTGTAGAGAAATTATCGTCTGAAATGCTTAATTGTTCCTTCTTTTGTAATTTAGCATACAGCCTCATTATTTTTTTTGCTTTACCATATTTGCCTGTTCCTTTTAATGAGTGTGCATATTTGAATATATTATCGGCAGATATTTCATCTTTGTAATCATTGTGTAATATAGAATACCATTCATAGGCTTTTTCCATATTAGTATTGTAATAATGTGAATCGCCAGCTTTTTTAAGAATACTTGCGTTGTAGTTTTCTTTGTTTTTCAAAATCTCTTCGTACAACTCTGCAGCTTCTAAATACCACATCTTATTAAAATAACCATCGGCTTTTTCTATGAGTTTACCTTCTTTTAAGATTGACGTGCTTTTTAAAGAGGAGACATTTTTCGCAATGGTGTCAAAAGGTAAATAGAGATTTGAGTTCTGTGCATTAATAATAGATGCAAATAGAAAAATAAACGAGAATAGGAGTTTTTTCATCTGGGAAATCTTGGTAGTTTTTAACAAGAATAATTTGAGTTTATACCTTAATTTGTATACTCACAAACGTTAAAAGCGCCAATAGTGATATAAAATGTTATCTTTTTGTTGTGTGGTGGGTTGTTTTTGTTGTGAAAAGTAAAATTTAGACAAAAAAAAACATCCTTAGTTAAGGATGTTTTTTTCTTATGTTAAGAAATATTATTTAATCTTTTTTCTCTTCAAGTTTATCATCTTCTTTAGAAGCATCTTTAAATTCTTTTATACCACTTCCTAACCCACGCATTAATTCAGGAATTTTTTTCCCTCCAAACAATAATAAAACTACTACCACAATCAATATTATTTGTGGAGCCCCAATCATTCCTAGAAATATATTTAATGCTATCATATCACGATACTTTAAGCAACAAATTTAATAAAAAAGTTACACTAAGCAGTTAATAATGTTAATTTAGTCTTCAAATTTTATGAATTAAGGATTCTTTCAGGATAATTTTTTTGTGATTTATAGTAAAATTCAATTCTAGTCTTATATTTGTAAGTAATGGCTAAGAAAGGAAAAAAAAGGAAGGAAATAAAAAGAAAATTACTGCATAAGTACCGTTTAGTGATACTTAATGAAAGTACTTTTGAAGAAAAAATATCCTTCAAATTAAGTAGGTTAAACGTTTTTATAACGGGTACACTATTTATTATTATACTTATTGGTTTAACAACACTTTTAATTGCTTTTACACCTTTACGAGAGTACATTCCTGGATACTCATCTACTAAACTAAAAAAACAAGCCACAGAGTTAACTTATAAAACTGATTCTTTAGTAACTGTTTTAAATTATACTAATAAGTATTTGGATAACATTCGTAAAGTTTTGAATGGGGATATTGACAATACAAAGATAAATAGAGACTCGCTTATACAAGAGTTTAAATTAGATCCTTCTAAGATAGATCTGACGCCAATAAAAGAGGACTCTATTTTGAGGGCAGAAGTAGCATTAGAGGATAAATATAATTTATTTGAAAAAAATAATTCAAGCGTAAATTTAGTGCTTTTTCCCCCGCTAGAAGGAACACTATCACAAAAATACGACGCAGAGAAAAAGCATTATGCAGTAGATGTAGTTGCTCCAAAAGGAACACCTGTAAAATCCGTAGCAGATGGTACTGTAATTTTTGCTGAATGGACAACAGAAACTGGATATGTTATTATAGTGGAACATCAAAAAGGATTGCTTTCTGTATATAAGCACAATGGCTCATTAAATAAAAGTCAAGGAGATTTAGTAGCATCAGGAGAAGTAATAGCATCGGTAGGAAATACGGGAGAATATACAACTGGACCTCATTTGCATTTTGAATTGTGGAATGAAGGTAACCCTGTAAACCCTTTGGATTATATTGATTTTAAATAAATTATTGTTGAACAATACCCAAAAGTGTAATAATATCAATTTTAACAATTTGCTAGCGCATCTTAATAATCAAACCCATCGGTTGTAATATAAAAAATGTCTATAAAATCATTAGCGGCAAAGATTTTTGCTAAAAAAATAGTCAAGAAAACTGAAAAATGGATGTGCAATCCGTTAGAAACTCAGAAAAAAGTTTTTCATGAATTAATAAAAACAGCAAATGCAACAAAATTTGGTAAAGATCATAATTTTGGTAGTATAAAAACGCATTCAGATTTTGTTAATAATGTTCCTATTCGTGATTACGAAGCACTAAAAAACTACATAGAAAAAATTGTTAACGGCGAAGAAAATATAGTTTGGCCAGGCAAACCTTTATATTTTGCTAAAACTTCTGGAACAACCTCTGGAGCAAAATATATACCAATAACAAAGAAGTCTATACAATGCCAAGTAGAAGCCTCAAGAAATGCCATTCTAACCTATATTCATGAAACTGGGAATGCAGATTTTGTAGATGGAAAAATGATTTTTTTACAAGGAAGTCCAGAAATGCAAGAGAAAAACGGTATTCAGTTGGGAAGATTGTCTGGAATATCTGCACACTATGTTCCTAATTATCTCCAAAAAAACAGAATGCCATCTTGGAAAACTAATTGTATTGAAGATTGGGATACAAAGGTAAATGAGATTGTAGAGGAAACTATTCATGAGGATATGACGGTTATAGCCGGAATACCATCTTGGGTGCAGATGTATTTTGAAAAACTAAATACTAAAACCGATAAAAAAATAGGAGAACTTTTCAAAAATTTTCAACTTTTTATTTATGGTGGTGTTAATTACGAGCCGTACAGAGCAAAGTTTGAAAACTTGATAGGTAGGAAAGTAGCTAGTATTGAATTATTTCCTGCAAGCGAAGGTTTTTTTGCATATCAAAACACGCAGACCGAAAAAGGAATGCTTTTGTTATTAGATTCAGGTATATTTTACGAGTTCGTAAAAGCAGATAATTTTTTTGATGAAGAGGCAAAGCGTATCACCTTGAAAGATGTGGAATTAAAAGTGAATTATGTAATGATTATATCTACTAATGCAGGTTTGTGGGGATATAATTTAGGAGATACCGTTCAGTTTATTTCTTTGAATCCTTTTAAAATTATTGTCTCAGGAAGAATTAAACATTTTATTTCAGCCTTTGGAGAGCACGTAATAGCAAAAGAGGTAGAAGAGGCAATGCAAAAAGCAATTGCAGAAACCAATGCTCGTGTGAATGAGTTTACAGTGGCTCCGCAAATAACACCAAAAGGAGAAGAGTTACCCTATCACGAATGGTTTGTAGAGTTTGAGAAAGAGCCATCAGATATAGAGAAATTTATAACAATTTTAGATGAATCCTTACAAGAACAGAATAGCTATTATTTTGATTTAAAAGATGGGAAAATATTACAGACCTTAAAAGTTACAAAAATAAAAGAAAGTGGTTTTAGGGGTTACATGAAATCTATTGGAAAATTAGGAGGTCAGAATAAAATACAAAGGTTGTCCAATGACAGGAAGTTAGCAGACGGATTAGAAAGTTTTAAAATTCTAGTATAAAAACCAAAATTTTAATTGTAGTTTTGATTGAATTTAACCAATGAGTAATACTGTAAATACAACAAGAGCCCAAGAATCAACAAATGCCATAGAGCGTTTGTATGTTACAATGCGGCATTTGTTTAATCGCGGTTTTTATAAGCCGTCTGGAGTATCTGGTGAAGCGTTGCGAAATGCATTGCTAGAATTACGGCCAGAGATATACGGTTCTGTAGCTGAAGAAAAGACAGAACTAAATGGTTTAATTTATGTTTTAGAACGCTTGCCAGAAGGTATAGAGGAGTGTAGACATATTAGCTTAACATCAGAAGAAGGTTATTCAAAATCACATTTTACACCTATTGTCCCTCCTAAAAGACGTCGTAACTGTTATCGAATAGACGATGAGAAAATGAATATTGAAATCACCAGAGGGCGATCAGATATTTATGATATTCTTACACACCTTACTTTTTTATTTATTGAGTCTACAAAGATTTGTAATAAAATTTTAATTGAAGATACCAATGAAACAATTAGAGATTGGAATAAACTTGAAGCGGCAGTAAGAAAAGGAAAACTTACACAAACAGAAAGAGAAATTACATTAACATATACAGCAAATATTTTAGGAAGGTCTTTTGAGGAAATCATTGAAATTCACCAAAAATTTGCTACAACAAAGAACCCAGATCAGTTTCTTAAAATTATATACGGTTTAGGAAAACTAGCGCTTGATGAAGAAATTACAGGTCAAAAAAGAGAAATCACATTCACACCTATTTTAAGAGAGCGTTTAGGGCATCATATTCATGGAGAACGTTGGGCAAATACTATAAAGAAAACATTATTAGATAATGGTTTGTTGGCACGACCCATTCATATAATCAGTGCCAATATGCACAGTGTAATCAATTCTCTTTTTGCTAGAATTACATTAAAAAAAGAATTTCCAGATAGGGGTTCATTGGAAATTTATGAGGCTTTAAGTTCGTCAGAAAATAAATTATTGAGGAATAAAGTAACAACAATAGCTAAGAAAAATGGAATGATTGCTATTGATGATAGCTCGGGAGCAAATATAGATGTGCAAATATTTGATACGGCAAAATTTGAGAACGGAACTTGTTGTTATGAATTTGACAATACACTTCCAGATGAGGAAAAACCTGTTATATTTGTAATGGACTATGCTTTTGGTGAGCAGGCTTACGAAACTATAGATGAATTATTGAAGCCATACAATAAAAAAAACCAAAAGGTATTTTTAAATATAGATTCACTATCTATAATGGGCAAAGCTGGAATTTTAGAGGGAGGAAAAGGAGATTTAATGATTCCGTCTGCACATATTTTTGAAGGTACAGCAGATAATTACCCTTTTAAAAATGAGTTGAGTGCTGTAGATTTTAAGGATTGTGGATTAAAAGTGTTAGAAGGCACTATGGTGAGTGTTTTAGGAACCTCATTACAAAATAAGGATATATTAGAATTCTTTTATGAATCTACTTGGAATGTAATAGGTTTGGAGATGGAAGGAGTCCATTACCAAAAAGCAATACAATCAGCCTCTAAAATTAGAAAAAGTATAAAAGAAGATGTAAAAGTACGATATGCATATTATGCATCAGATAATCCATTAGAAACAGGAAGTACATTAGCTTCTGGTGGATTAGGAACCACAGGCGTAAAGCCAACATATTTAATTACAGATAAAATTTTAAAGCAAATATTTAAATTAGTATAAAAAATGAGTAACCAAATACAAACACCACCACCTTCAGAAGAAGTAGATTTGGGACAATTATTTCAGTTAATTGGAAATGCTTTTAAGAGGTTGTTCAATTTCATTGGAAGTATAATAAAAGGTATTTTTGATGTTATAATTTCATTTTTACTGTTTATACAAAAGCATTTTATAAAGTTTGTTTTGGCTATTGCTATTGGCGCCATTGGAGGCCATTTTTTAGATAAAAACAAGGCTCCTAATTATATATCTACTATGGTAGTAGAGCCTAATTTTAATAGTGTACAGCAATTATACAATAATATTGAATTTTACAATGATTTGGCACAAGCAGAAGATTCAATAGCTTTAGCATCTGCATTAAATATAGACGTTCTTGATGCAGCTAGTATTAAAAAATTGTATTTAGATTCTTACTCAGATGAAAATCAAAAATTAAAATTGTTTGATGATTTTATAAAAGGATTGGATTCAACAACTGTTAAAGCAATAGACTATCAGGCATATTTGAAAAATTTTAATTCTTTAGATGCTAGGTTCCATAAAATAAGCATGGAAAGTACTAACAGTTATGTCGCTAAAAAAGCACAACTAGCAATTATTAGTTCTATCGCTACGAATGGTTATTTTAAATTACAAAAGGAAACTAATGCGGAGAATTTGAAACTTAAAGAAGAAGTATACAAGCAGCAATTATCAGAAATAGATTCACTTCAGAAATTATATAAGACCATTTTAATGAAGGAAGCAGACAAACCAATGCAAGGTACTAGCATTAATTTGGCAGGAAACGGAGCTTCTAGTCAGAATAAAGAGCTTACATTATTGAAAGAAAGAGACGTGCTAAAATCTAATATGGTGTTGCTTAATAATGAAAGAGCAAATAAAGCAACTATCTTAAATGTGATTTCAGATTTCCCAACGAGAGGAGTAAAAATAAAAGGAATATGGAAGAGTTATAAATTTTTGTTGCCTTTAGCTTTGCTAGGAATTGTTGTTGGGGTACTTTCTTTTTTAGAATTAAACACGTATTTAAAAAAATATAAAAAAGTGTAGTTTATGAATATATTGGTTACAGGTGGAGCAGGTTTTATAGGTTCTCATGTAGTAAGGAGATTGGTTAAAAACTATCCCAACTATAATATCTTTAATTTGGATGCCCTTACATATGCGGGTAATTTAGAGAATTTAAAGGATATTCAAACATTATCAAATTATACATTCATTAAAGGAGATATAACAGATGCTAAATTTCTAAATAAACTCTTTTTGGAATATAATTTTGATGGCGTCATTCATCTTGCAGCAGAATCACACGTGGATCGTTCAATTACAGATCCATTAGCTTTTGTAAAAACAAATGTGATAGGAACCGTTAACTTGTTACAAGCAGCCAAAGAATATTGGAACAATGATTTCACAGATAAATTATTTTATCATGTAAGCACAGATGAGGTTTATGGCTCTTTGGCGGAAACAGGATTATTTACTGAGAATACCTCCTATGACCCTAATTCACCTTATTCAGCATCAAAAGCAAGTTCTGATCATTTCGTTAGGGCTTATGGAGAAACCTATAATCTACCATATGTGATTTCTAATTGTTCCAATAATTATGGGCCAAATCATTTTCCAGAAAAATTAATTCCCTTATTTATCAATAATATAATTAAAAAGAAACCTTTACCAGTATATGGCGATGGAAATTATACTAGAGACTGGTTGTTTGTTGAAGATCATGCAAGAGCAATAGATTTAGTTTTTCATAAAGGCAAAAATACAGAAACCTATAATATAGGTGGTTTTAATGAGTGGAAAAATATAGATTTAGTGAAGTTGCTTTGTGAATTAATGGATACTAAATTAGGTAGGAATAAAGGAGAAAGTGAACAGTTGATTGCCTATGTAAAGGATAGGCCAGGACACGATTTACGCTATGCAATAGACGCATCTAAAATAAATAAAGAGTTAGGATGGAAACCATCTGTTACCTTTGAAGAAGGATTAGCAAAAACAATAGATTGGTTTTTAAATAATCAGGAATGGTTGGATAATGTCACATCAGGAGATTACAAAGGGTATTATACTAAAATGTACCAATAAAATATTCATTAATAATAAATTACAGAAATGAAAGGAATAATTTTAGCAGGAGGGTCGGGGACAAGGTTACATCCACTAACATTATCGGTAAGTAAGCAATTAATGCCTATTTATGATAAACCTATGATATACTACCCATTATCTACTTTAATTTATGCTGGTATTAAAGAAATATTAATTATATCTACACCTAAGGATTTGCCTCTATTTAGGGATTTGTTAGGAGATGGAACTAAATATGGTTGTAGTTTTGAATATGCTGTTCAAGAAGCTCCAAATGGTCTAGCGGAAGCTTTTATAATTGGAGAGAAGTTTATTGGTAGTGATAAGGTTGCACTAATATTGGGAGATAATATTTTTTATGGATCTGGACTAGCCAAACTATTACAATCTAATAATAACCCAAAAGGAGGAATTATATATGCTTATAGAGTACATGATCCGGAGCGTTACGGAGTTGTAGAATTTAATGAGGAAGGGAAGGCAATTAGCATTGAGGAAAAACCATTGGAGCCAAAATCTAATTATGCGGTACCAGGAATTTATTTTTACGACAATGATGTAGTAAAAATAGCAAAAAATATTCCGCCTAGTCCTAGAGGGGAATTGGAAATTACAGATGTTAATAAAGTTTATTTAGAAAAAAATAAGCTTAGTGTAAGTATTCTTGATAGAGGTACAGCATGGTTAGACACAGGAACATTTCAATCATTAATGCAAGCTTCTCAATTTGTAGAAGTAATAGAAGAACGGCAAGGACTTAAAATAGGTACTATAGAGGGAGCTGCATATGAAATGGGACTAATAGATGAAAATCAATTGAAGGAATTAGCAGGGCCACTAATGAAAAGTGGTTATGGTAGAAATCTTTTAGGAATATTGAATAAAAGTTAATGAAAGTAACAGAAACAAATTTAGATGGATGTGTGGTTTTAGAACCAACAATTTTTGGAGATGATAGAGGGTATTTTTTTGAGAGTTTTAACGTAAAACGTTTTAACGATATTGTTGGAAAAGAGGTAAACTTTGTTCAAGATAATCAATCATTTTCTTCAAGAGGGGTTGTAAGAGGCATCCATTATCAATTAGGAGATTTTGCTCAGGCTAAATTAGTAAGGGTACTTGAAGGGAAGGTATTAGATGTTGCTGTAGATTTAAGAAAAAACTCACCAACCTTTGGACAACATTATTCAATAGAATTATCCGCAGAAAACAAAAAACAGCTTTTTATTCCTAGAGGATTTGGACACGGTTTTTCTGTTTTAAGTGAAACAGCTGAATTCTTTTATAAATGTGATAATTTCTATGATAAGCTATCAGAAGGCGGAATCATTTTTAATGACTCAAGCATAGACATAGATTGGAAATTACCTATGAATGTAATCAAAGTATCCAAAAAAGATTTAGAATTACCCACCTTAGCAATGGCTTCTTTATGATGAAAAAAAAACTACGCAAGAAAATTTTAGTTACAGGTGCTAATGGGCAATTAGGCAGATGTTTATATGATGTTTCATTGAGACATGTAGAGTATGAGTTTCATTTTAAAACGTCTTCTGATTTAGATATTACAGACAAAAGAAAGCTAGACAATCTTTTTGTTAATGAAAAGTATGATTATTGTATTAATTGTGCGGCATACACAGCAGTAGATAAAGCAGAGTCAGATAAGGAGAATGCTTATTTAGTTAATGCGGAAGCGGTAAAATATATCGCGGATGTTTGTGAAGTTAATAATACAATCCTAATTCATATATCAACAGATTTTGTGTTTGATGGCGAAGTAAAGACCCTTTATGAAGAACAAGAGAAGCCAAATCCAATAAATGAGTATGGTTCATCTAAATTGAAAGGAGAGGAATATATTCAAGAAATTTCAAAGAATTATTTTATTATTAGAACATCGTGGGTATATTCAGAATATGGGCATAATTTTGTAAAAACAATGCTGCGTTTGGCAAAGGAGAGAGACCAAATTAGTGTTGTAAGTGATCAAATGGGGTCTCCTACATATGCTGGTGATTTAGCAGAGGTAATTATTAAGATTGTTAACACTGAATCTCAAGACTATGGGCTATACCATTATAGTAATGAAGGTGTTGCTAGTTGGTATGATTTTGCAAAAGCAATTTTTGACGAAAGCAATATAGACATAAAGGTAAAACCTATAAAATCGGATGCTTACCCTACACCAGCCAAGAGACCTGTTTTTAGTATTATGGATAAGTCAAAAATAAAATTAACATTAAATATAGAAATTCCTTATTGGAGGGATAGTTTAAAAAAAGTATTTACATTTATATAAAAAGCATTCTTTACATGGAAGAGATATTTACGGCAGTAATACCTGTTAGAGCAGGAAGTAGACGGTTGAAAAACAAGAATTTGGCGCCATTCGGAGGTACAAATTTATTATTATATAAGATTGCGCAATTAAAAACTGTAAAATCAATAAGCAGGATAGTAGTGTCCTCAGATTCTGAGATGATGCTAAATTTAGCAAAACAAGTTGGAGTTGAAACTCATAAACGTGCTCTTGAATATTGTGATGAAAAAACAAAATCATTTGGTGAAGTTGTTGGGCATATAGCTGATTCTATTGAAGGGGATAATATTATTTGGGCAACTTGCACAAGTCCTTTAGTATTTCCTAAAATGTATCAAGAAGGGATTGAAATATATAAGAAGCAAGTATTAGAAGAAAAAAGTCATGATTCATTAATAAGTGTTGAATCTTTTAAAAGATATCTATGGGATGATAAAGGACCATTAAATTATGAATTAGGGGTAAAACATGTTCCTTCTCAACAGTTACCGGTTTATTATTTTGTTACAGATGGAATACTTATTGCTCCTAGAAAGAAAATGATTGAATGGAATTATTTTCATGGTACTAATCCATATAAAATGGAATTACAAAAAAGAGCCTGTGTAGATATTGATGATTTTTTAGATTTAGCAGTAGCTAGATCATGGATAGACTTAGATGAAACGGTAACTCACGATGACGTATATTTTACAGGGTAAGTTTATATTATATATGTTTGACATTTAAATGTCAAACATACTTTTTAACCAATTATCTAATCTATATTTTTTTAAATTTTTTAAATCTTCTTCATCGGATTCAAGTAAAAAGAAATCGAGTTGCAAATTTGGATTATCCCTATCTATTATTAGTATATTAGAGCTGTTATAAAAATCGTAGTTAATAATATCTTTATTGGTTGTTATGAGCTTTCTTCCTGTAGCTAATATTTCAATCGTCCTCATTGTAAGACCTGTTTGTTGTGGATGATTAATATCCAAAATTATTTTTGACTTTTGTATTAACGCGATATTATCTTTAAAAGATAAGGGTTTAAAAATAAATGAGTTATACATTTTTCTAGCTATTGCATTATTAACTATTAATTTGAAGAAATTAAATAACCCTGTAAATAATATTAGTTTTTGATTAATATTATTTTTTTTACAAAACTTATTTATTTTCCAAATAATTGTTAATCTATCTGAATGAAACCAGCCTAGGTGAAATATATCAAAAGTAAAATTATTTTCAGAGCCCATTTTTTCAAATTCTTTCCTGTAAAATAGTGGTTTTAAGACTAGGTTTTGATTTTCAATACAGTCAAACCTATCAAAAGAATAAATTTTGTGAAAATAGTTTAGTTTGCTTTTTATGTTTTCAATTCTTTCCAAAGAATCCCATAGATACAATATAAATTTAGCGTCTGGGTTTTTATGCTTTATCCTTTCTAATGCACGATTAGTTAAATGACAACATTTGATGCTAAATATAATTTTATAATCATTAGAGCACTCTTCAGCAATGTAATCGGACTTATTAACAAAAAGCCCATTATTACTCTTAGAATATTTTTTCTTGAACCTAGAAAAACCAGTTAATTCTTCTGTTTCTTTATAATAATCAACTTTATATCCTAGTTTTTCAATTTCTTTTTTTATGATTTTATCATAATCATAAAACCCAATCCCAATAAAAAGAACCTTATTTTTTATACTAGTCATTAATTTATACTTTTTCCCATTTATTAGTAATCACATTATATCTTTTTATGATTTTTGCAGGAGCCCCTACAGCAACACAATAATCTGGTATATCTTTAGTCACGACCGAATTTGCCCCAATAACACAATTTTTTCCAATATTAGCTCCTATTATACATACATTTTCGCCTATCCAAGAACCAGAACCTATATGTACATCTCCTTTATGTATTACTTGTTGTTGAATAATTGGCATATTAATATCGGAATAGTCATGTAAATTATCAGAAATGTAAACTCTGTCAGCTGTTAAAACGTTTTCATCAATAATTATTGAATTGGTAGCGTAAATATGATTAAAATGCCCTAATGTTGTTCCATCTTTTATTTGCAAGACTGGCTTAGAATTTCCAGTTAATGGCATTGAGCCAAGCCAGACACCTTTATTAATTAGTACTTTTTTACCAATAAATATATTTTTAGTTCCTTCCAATTTAAGGGGTTTATCAATAAAGGTCTTCTTGCCTAAATTCCCATAAATACTAAAGTTAAAAGAGAACCATAGTCTCCTTTTTGAATAAGAAAATATCCTTTTTAATAAATTTTGCATGATTGATCTAATTAACTGTTTAATATTGAATACTTGTTAATTCCCAAACCCATAATATATTTGAGTTTGATATTTGAAGTTTCAAAATATTCTTTTAATTTCATTTCATTATCAAATGGAATATTGTTGTAGGCTAATTTAAGGTTTTCATGTGTGTTAAATGTATCGTTATTAACACCTAAAGCATCTTCAAAAGTTTCATCATTAAATCTTAGACTAGGAACATAATTCATGTAAGACTCATAATAAGCTGCTGTATTTACAGCAATAGAAAACCCAAAATCACATTTAGTAAAAAGGTCGGAGATGGTAAAAAGTTCATCAACTAATTCCCAGTTTTGAGATTCACATATTTTCATGTAATCAGAATGTTTTAATGAAGGATGAAGTTTAAGGCTAATTTTAATATTTTTTTCCTTACTAAAACGTTTTAATAATTCTAATAATTTCATATTCGTTTTTTCTAGAGAATATCTAGCTAATAAAACAACACAATTTTTGCCATCTAATATAGATGGTATTGCTTTTACGGTATAATGTCTAGGATACCCTCCTATTAACAATGAATCTTCTGCTATGCCATATTTTATAAACTCGTCTTTTGAATATTGTCCCCAACAAAAATGATTATCAGAAATAAAATTCTCATAAGCAATTAAATCTAGTGGGATATTTTTTTTAAAAACATAATATACGCCATGTTGTAGTGAATAGGTCAGCGTCTTTTTTTTCTTAAAAAAACAAGTAAGAATAGCTTCTAGCTGGTGTACGCTACTAAATGCGCAATATTTACTATATACAGGATTAATTTTTTCTAGTTCTGTTATTATATTTAAATAGAAACTTAATTGAGAAGAAAGAAAAAGTTTTGATTTAAAAGATAAAGTAGAATTTTTGAATACATGCTTAAAAGCAAAAAAGAGATTAAATGAATTGATAGATATTTTGAGCTTTATTTTGTTAAAGTCTAATAAAAAAAAATCTGAAACTTGAGAACTAACATAGTTCAATATTTCGTAATAATCTTTTCTTGGGTATTTGCCAATAGAGAATAATTTAAGATTAGGGTTAGCATTGCTTAGAGCGTCTAATTTATACGAAAGAAAGCAAAAACGTAGCGTTTTTAATTTGAATGAGTCAATATTATAAACTTCAGAAATTAAATCCAAAGCCATAATTTGATCTAAATCGTAGCCTTTTAAATTATATTTTAATATTTTTTTTTCAGCAAGATATTTTTTCAAAAAGAAATCATCATTCATTTTTTAGATATTTTTTAAATAAAGGAAAGTTTTTAAAATTATCTTTTCCTCCTCCTAATATAATAACAATGACATAGAAAGGAAAAGCAACAATAAAAACAAACCAATTATTAAGTTGAAAGAGGTTAAATAGGGTTAATATTATAAAAGCAACAATTAAAGAAATCGTTAAAATTTTCAGGTAAAACCATATTGGAAAATAATCTAAAAAATTTGCTTTTAAGTGTTTTTTTATTAAATATACGGGTAAAAAGTATCCAAGATAACATGTTATTAGGGTTGCAAAAACAGCCCCAAAAACACCATAAATAGGGATTAAGATAAAATTAAAAGTAACGTTTAGAATAAGGTTTAAAATACTATTACGAAGAACCCATTTCTGTAAGCCAATAGCATTCATTACGGCAGAGAACACTATCATACTTAGCAGATAAATACAAGTGTATAATTGAAAAATAACACCTGAATTATAGTATAAATCACCATATAACAAAACAATTAATTTGTCTCCCAGTATAATGCAATATACAAGTATTGGCAATAGAAACAATGTTGTTTTTCGGGTTGCCATAGACATTTGATTAATTATTTCATTTGTCTTATTTTCTGATTTTAATCTGGATATGACAGGAACTAATGCAGTAACAACCGAACCAGTAATTATTCCTATAAATGGGATACTAAAAGCACCTATTTGGTATTCTGCAAAACTTTCGGGATTAAGGAAAGTAGAAATCATGAATTTATCAGTATATATAGTCAACGCAGAAGTCATTGTTGCTGCGGTTATAGGAAGTATATAACTAAATTCTACCTTTGTTAATATATAGTTACTTTTTATCTTGAAATAGAATATAGAGTTTGAAACATATAATATAAATTTAAATAATGCTATAAGCACCAAGCCTAATAGAATATAATAGATAGATAATTGAAATGTGTATATACTTAAAATGAAAAGAATAGAAATAATAAATTCAAAACAAATTACAGAAAAGTAATAACCAAGTTTTCCTCTAGTTAAGCTAAAGTTAAGAAAATAAGAGTTTACAATTTTAAACATCAAAATAATGCCTAAAAATATAAAATAATCTTCAAAATAATTGTTGCGGAAAAGTTGAGATAAAAAACTACTTGATAGACAAACACTTGCCCCGAGAAAAAAAGCTAATAAAAATAGAGTTATACCAAAAGGTTTGTAAATTTTCAATCTTGAAGAAAAATCCAAATATTTTCCATAAAAGTATAACATTCCTAAGGGAATTCCTGATGTAATTAGAGTTAGAAAATTAATTACAACAAATAGTTGTTGATATTTTCCAAAAATATCTTTTCCTTCAAAATATCTAGCTAAAGCGATACTTAAAATAAGACTTAAAATTACTTGTAAAGAATTTGCAGTAACTAAAAATATAGTATTATATTGGACAGTTTTCAATTATATATAATTATTTATGTTTAAATAATATAAACAGAGTGTAAAAAATTAGCAATTACCTTGCAAAAGTAATTGTATTAAGTTAAAATAGAATATAATTTAAAAACTAATGCTTTAGAATTTTTATTGGGCAGATAGATAGAGAAGATTAGTGTATTTTAAGAAAATGAACGTTTTAAGACTATTTTCATTTTATATTCTTGTATTTTTGTTATCATTACAATGAATATATCTTTAGCCCACTTAACGCGGATTTTAATTACATTTTTTTTTTCTATCACATTGTTAGAACTATTCCTTTGTGGGGGAGGTAGGGTTTTGGAATTTGGACCGCTTACTTTTAGAATTATATTATTCATTTTTAACCTGCTAATTGTTATTTTATTATGGATACAAACAGGGAAAACACCTTCAATTTGTTTAATTTTATCTGTAATAGTTACATTGGTTTTTATCATTTATTCATTTATAGGATGGTTTGATGGAGCACCATTTTCCTTAATATTAGAAGACATTAAACCATTATCATATTTTTATAGTATATTTTTCTTTAGTTTTTTTATAGATTCCAATTCGAGAATTAGACTATTAATATCACTACTTAGAAAAAGCAGTTTACTAATGGCGTCGGCATATATTATTATTCAAATTCTTCTTTATTTTAACGTTATAGTTTTTACAGAGTTTTACCAGTTTGTAAATACAAAAGTATCATCTTCTGATTTTATGTTTCGAGGAAATCAAGGGTTGTTTTCTTATAAAGGTTTTGTATACATGATTATTGGGTTAATTTTTTGGATCCATAGTGATAAAACAAAACGTAAAAATATAGCTATCCTAATTATATCAATGGCTATGATTCTTAGCGGAACTAGAGGGTTTGTTGTTATGTTTTTTTTGGTTTACGCTATGTTTTATGGCATACCTTTAATTTTAAAATTAAATTTAAAAGTTTTATTTCTAGCTGTTATAATGTTTGTTACCTGTATTTATTTTTTCGCAAACTTTGATTTAGGTAATAAAATCCAAAGTGATTCTAAAAGAATTGAGCAAGTAAATCAAGTTGTAGAACGTGTAAACTTAAAATCACTTTTTATAGGTCATGGCTTTGGTGTAGGTATTCCCGTTAGAAAAATTCATATGGAGATAGGGTATTTGGAAGTGTTTCATAAACAGGGAGTTGTAGGTTTGTTTCTATGGGGGATATTATTGACATACATTTATAATCAATATAAAAAGAGAAGTAATTCAATTAAAACAAGGAAAGCATTTTTTATAAGTGTTATTTTTGTTTTTTTACTCTCAATTACTAATCCTTATTTCAATAATCCAATCGGAATTTCATTTATAATAATAACGATTTCCACTTATGCAGTTTTAAATAAAAGTCAAAAATTTATATAGTGCAAGTTAAATAGAATTAAAGTGGAGAAAAGCAGAAAAAAGATTGTTTTAAGGCTTGTTATTTGTATGGCGATTTCTTTTTTAGTTAATGCACTTTTTAATTTATCATTAAAATCAGAATTAACCCAAAAAGAATATTTTTTTGAAGCAGACGTCATTTATTCTAAGGATAGTACCATGGAGCTACATTATGATAGTGGTGTTGGTTTTAATCAAAAACAAGAAGTTTCTCTTCCAATTAAAAGAGGACAAGGGGTTTACTGTTTTCGTTTTAATATAGATCAAGGAGAGCAATTAAAATATGTTAGATTAGATTTTGGCTCAGATATTAATTTAAATAAAGTTGAACTTAATTCCGTAATATTAAGGTCAAAAGAAAAAGTTCTTTTTAATATAAAAAAAGATAACATAGTTAAAGAGACAGGGCTTTTGATGGGAATTTTGAATGTTGATACTGAGTCAGCAATATTTTCTTTAAATACAACAAAAGTACCATACGATCCATATATTACCTTTAATTCGGTATATGATTTAATATCTCCTAAATGGCTTAAAATATTTTTACTAGTATGTCCTTGGTTAATTTTATTTTTCAAGCCTGTTATTAATTGGCTAAAACTTGTTAAAAAGAGTAAAGAGTACCATCTAATTTTAATAGCTTTTTTTATAGTCTCAGTACTTCTTAAAACTGCTTGGGTAACATTTACAGCTCTTTTGTTACTCGTATATGCATTATCTAGACTTTACTTTGAAAGAAGAATTAAATTTACAGGACAGCATATAACTATTATTATGTTGTTTTTTATTCAATTAATTTTCATTAAGAATGGCAGTTTTTCGGATATTGATATGGCTTTAGGATTTGTTATTTTTCCTGTTATATTTAGCATACTAGATTTTTCTAGATATTTAGAACAAGTTAAAGAAATATATGTCAATGTTTTTTTTGTAGCAATGTCAATAATAATAGTGGCTTGGTTTATGCTAATCCTATACAATGGATATTTTTATGGAATATCAATGTTTAATTATTTCGCAGAAATAAAGTTACATGCGCATAGAATTGTTTATTGGTTGTATTATGAACATCCTACGTTTATATCATTTTTTATTCTAATAGGATTTTTATTTTGTCAGAATTTATATGAACAAAAAAGAATTTCTAAAAGCTATTTTTTATTTTACGGATTGTTTAGTTTTTCTATTATTATGCTTTTAGGTTCTAGATTTGCATTAGTGTTATTTGTAGTGCCTTTTCTTTATTGTTTATCAATTAAAAATTTAATTAAATATATATTGCCATTAATCTTGGTTACTATATCCTTGTCAGGATTTTTTATAAGTTTTTTTGATACGAAAAGAGAACAGTTATGGAAAATGTCTTGGATAGCTTTTAAGAATAATATTCTCTTTGGTTATGGAGCGGGCTCTTCTAAAATGATACTCCAAAACATTGAAATTGCAAACAAAGCAGGTTTTAAGCAAATCTTAAATTTTAACCATTCACACAACCAATATTTGACCTATTTTTTAGAGACAGGTGTAGTAGGAACTTTATTAGTGCTAATTTCATTTGCATATCTTATTAAGAGCTTCATGAAAGACAACAATAAGACTATGATTTTGTTGTGTTTTATGGTTCTATTATTAATGAGTATTGAATCCCCTTTTGAAACAGCAACACCTTTATACACGATTAGTTTTATATTATCTGTATTTTCCTTAAAAAATAGTGCGATATGATATAATATATCTATATTTTTGAAAAAACTACTTATTTAAATTTTTTATTAAAAAGAGTATGAAGAATATATTAATAACTGGAGGCGCAGGATTTATTGGCTCCAACCTAGCACTTAAACTTATTACTAAGGGATACGAGGTTACGGTTTTAGATAATCTCTCAGTGCAGATTCACGGAGAAAACCCAGAAAAGGATTCACCACTGTACAACTCTATAAAAGATAAAGTGAAATTTATCAAAGGAGATGTGGTTAATATAGGGGATTGGGAAAAAGCTATAAAGGGGCAAGATGTAATTGTGCATTATGCGGCAGAGACAGGAACGGGGCAATCTATGTATGAGGTAAATAAATACATAGAGGTTAATGTGCAAGGAACGGCAATAATGTTAGATATTCTAGTGAATATGCCCAACAATGTGAAGAAAGTGGTTGTGGCTTCTTCTAGGTCTATTTATGGAGAAGGAAGATACCTGTCCAAAGAATTAGGATATGTATACCCTAAGCATAGAGAGGAAGGAGATATGGGACGAAAGGATTTTGAGGTGAAATATCCTAATACTTCAATACTTGAACTTGTTGCAACGGACGAGGAATCTAAAATTCACCCTTCTTCTGTTTATGGAATTACTAAACAAAACCAAGAGCAAATGGTGATGACTGTTTGTCCTACAAAAAATATTGCTGCAGTTGCTTTTAGATATCAAAACGTATATGGGCCAGGGCAATCTCTATCCAATCCATATACTGGAATTCTATCTATTTTTTCTACTCAAATTAAAAACGGAAACGGTATCAATATTTTTGAGGACGGTAAGGAAACTAGAGATTTTGTGTATATAGATGATATTGTGGATGCAACTATTCTTGGAATCGAGAAAGAAGAAGCTGATGGAGAAGTTTTTAATGTAGGAACAGGAGTGCCAACAGATGTGGTAACGGTAGCTAATAGTTTAATAAAGAATTATAAAACAGAAGTGCCACTAACCATAACAGGTAACTATAGGCTTGGAGATATACGACATAATTATGCAGATTTAACTAAAATTAGAACAAAATTAGGTTTTTTCCCAAAAATAAATTTTCAACAGGGAATCAAAAATTTTACAGATTGGGTTAATACACAGGAGGTAAAAGAAGACAATTATGAGAAATCTATAGCTGAAATGAAAGAAAAGGGGATGTATAAATAGTATGTATGATTTTACTAATTCTCTTGTAATTGTTATAGTAATTTATAATGTAGCTATAGAAGATTGCGAATCTTTTCAATCTGTGTTTCAAATGATAGATGAAGAGTCAAATCTTAACATATTTATTTATGATAATTCTGAGAAACCACAGGTAATAAAAGAGTATGAAGGGTTATCTATTTGTTACATTCATGATTCACAGAATCCGGGAGTAAGCAAAGCTTATAACACAGGTGCGTTTTACGCTCAAAAGGAAAATAAAAAATGGATTTTATTATTGGATCAGGATACTATTTTGCCAAATAATATTCTGGAATCATATCAAAAAGCAATAACAGAGTTTCGGTCAATAAAATTATTCGTTCCAATTTTGGTATTAGGAGATAACAGGATATTTTCACCATGCAAATATAAGTTTAAAAGAGGCTTTCACCTTAAAGAAATTAAAGAAGGAGTACATTCTTTGCAACAACTTTCTCCAGTTAATAGTGGCATGTTAATAGCTGTTGATGTTTTTATTGAAGTCGGCGGATATAACGACAAGGTAAAATTAGATTTTAGTGATTTTCAGTTTATAGAGCGCTTTAGGAAAAAGTATTCAGATTTTTATGTGTTAGATAGCAAATGTCAACAAGATTTTTCTGATGATGAAGTTTCTTATGATAGCCAAATGAGTCGGTTTAAGTATTATTGTAATGGAGCTAAAAATATTGAAAAATATTCTAATTGGGAAAAGCTTCAATACTTAGTAGTTGTAGGAGTAAGAGCGCTTACACTAACTATTAAGTATAAGAAGTTGGCCTTTATATCAAGTTATTATGCTTTTTTTTTAAATTCAAAATAGAAGAAGCGTTTATATTTGTATTAAGTTTGTGAAAAATCAAAAATTAGAATGAAGATTTCAGTCTGTATGGCTACCTATAATGGAGAGAAGTTTTTAAAAGAACAACTAGACTCTATACTTAAGCAAATATCACCAGATGATGAGGTGATAATATCCGATGATGGCTCTACAGACAAAACTATTGAAATAATCAAATCCTATATAGATACCAGAATCAAACTATATCATTCTACCCATAAGAATTTAATTTACAATTTTGAAAATGCGCTAAAGCAAGCCAGTGGAGATATTATATTTTTATCAGATCAAGATGATATTTGGTTGGATCATAAAGTAGCAACAGCGGTAGTTCATTTACAAGAACATCCGTTTGTCTTTTCCAATGCGTTAATATTCAAAGATGATGTTTTTAATACAACAGAATTATTTTTTAAAAATACAAAAAATAAAACAGGAATAGTATCCAACCTTGTCAAAGTAAAATATTTAGGATGTACGTTAGCGTTTAAAGCAGAATTATTAGAAAAGGCATTACCCTTTCCGTTAAATATACCAATGCATGATGTTTGGTTGGGTCTTATTGCAGAGGCTACAGCTTCTACATATTTTATAGAAAAGCCATTGATTTATTATCGTAAACATGAAAACAATGTTTCTAACTCAGGAGGTAAAAGTGAATATTCTTTGTTAAAAAAAATACAATTCCGAGTCAATTTACTGTATAGCCTTTGCAAACGGTTATGGTTTTCAAATTAAATCTGTCAATATTAGAGAAATAAGGATAGTTATTTACCTTATAATTATTACAAAATTAAACATGCTTTTTAACTCTTTTAGTTTTCTATATTTTTTTCCAATAGTAGTAATACTATATTTTCTTTTGCCTAAGAAAATTAGATGGTTTTGGCTTTTAATTACAAGCTATTACTTTTACATGTGTTGGAGTCCTAAATATGCTTTGTTAATCCTAACCTCAACCATTATAACCTATCTGAGTGGGATTTTTATTGAAAAAGCAATTAAAGAGGGCTTTGGAAATAAGAAAGTATATGTAGCCATTAGTTTTATTTCTAATCTAGCAATTTTGATTGGATTTAAATACTTTAATTTTTTAGATGAAAATCTGGCCATACTGTTCGACGCAATTGGAATGAAATGGGAGGTTTCAAATTGGAATATTATGCTTCCCGTTGGGATTTCTTTTTATACATTTCAAGCACTTAGTTATACAATGGATGTATACCGAGGACAAATAGTTGCTACTCGACATTTTGGAAAATATTCTTTATTTGTATCTTTCTTTCCTCAGCTAGTAGCGGGCCCAATTGAAAAGTCAATTAATTTACTGCCACAATTTGATCAGGTTAAGAAATTCGACTATGATAGAATAAAGGACGGTTTGATTATGATGATGCTTGGGTTTTTTAAAAAGCTCGTAATAGCAGATAGGCTAGCTATTCTTGTAAATACGGTTTTTAATGACCCTACTAAATATACAGGTTTTGAGTTATTAATTGCCACAATTTTTTTTTCGTTTCAGATTTTATGTGACTTTTCAGCATATACTGATATAGCTATAGGGGCTGCAAAAGTACTCGGATATGATCTAATGAAAAATTTTAACAGGCCTTATTTTTCTAAATCAATTCCAGAATTTTGGAGAAGATGGCATATTTCATTAGGTGGATGGTTTAGGGATTATTTATATTTTCCTTTGGGAGGTAGTCGAGTCGTAAAGTGGAAAAAGTACAGAAATATAATGATTGTGTTTCTGGTAAGTGGAATATGGCATGGGGCAAGTTGGAATTTTTTGATTTGGGGTTTTTTACATGGAGTGTATCAAATTATAGACTTAATGCTAAGTCCTTTTATTAATATAATATATAAAAAGTTAAACATTGATAAGAATACTTTTAACTATAGGGCATACAAAGTGCTGCTTACTTTTGGATTGGTCTCTTTTGCATGGGTTTTTTTTAGAGCTAATACGCTCACAGATGCAATGTATATCACTAAAAATTTCTTCGTTTTTAATTCTGATTTTTGGTGTGGAGATGGTTTGTATAAACTAGGTTTAGAGAGAAGAGAGTTTAAGATTGCTATAATTTCTATTCTGGTTCTTTTAGGAATGGATTTATTAGAACGCAAATTTAATTTGTTGGATGCATTGAGAAAACAAAATATAGTTTTGAGATGGGTTTTTTATATTGTTTTTACATTTTACATTTTGTATTATGGAGTATATGGCGGAAATGAAAAAGCAGCATTTATTTATTTTCAATTTTAAATTAGAAGCGTAAATGATAGTAAAATTAATAATTAAATTAAGTGTTTTTGTAAGCGTAATATTATGCTTGTCCTATGCAACATTACACATCTACCCTGATTATAAAAAAGAATATGTTGCAGGCATAATTCCAAAGATGGAAAAACTTAAATCTATTAAGATAAAAAAAATAGTTATTATCGGAGGAAGTAATGCAGCTTTTGGTATAGATAGTGATTTAATGGAGCGGCAATTAAAAATACCTGTAGTTAATATGGGTTTGCATGCTGGTCTCCCAACTAAATATCTTTTTGAACAGGTAAAACCATACTTAAATAAAGAAGATATATTGATTTTAACGAGTGAATATGACAGTTTTATTGGTGGCCACCGTTGGGCTAATATGAATGGTACAGAAGTGCCAAAAGTAGCAACTTATGATTTTTCAGGTGTTCGTGCAATAATTAGCGATCGAACATTATTCGAAACGACGACGACTTCAATTTTTAACACCATAAAACTTTACATAAAAACATATCCCCTTAAAGGAAACAAAGATACAACTTCTGTATACTCATTAAAAGCTTTTAAAAACGATAATTTATTTGAAAGATTTATAAACGGTGAGTATAAAAAAGAAGCTGTAATTCAAGAACATAAATTACCTATTCCAAATAAAAACTCATTAACAATAAACGAATTAAAAAAATACAAACAATATTTTGATAATCAAGGGGTTAATTTTTACTTGACACCCCCTGTTATAGTTAAAGGTTTTTATAAGGAGAATGAAATTTCCTCTTTTTGGGAATTTTTACAATACCATACTAAAATAGCCATGTTGAATGATGAAAAAAATTATACTTACGACAAACAATATTTTTTGAACACCCACTATCATACAAATTATAAAGGAAGAAAGCTAAGAACTAAATCTTTGATTAAAGATATTGTTAATAAAGGATTAGGAGAGAAAAAATTAGGAAAGCAAAAATTAACGTTTGTTTGTGAAGAAGATATTATAAACAATGCAAATCTAGATAGTATAAATTCTTTACATAACTTTAAAATAAAGCGGAATGACAGCAATCAAATCTATGTAAAGCAAAAAGGAGATTTAGCTCATAACTACCTTAGGATGAGTTTTCAAAAAAAAGATTATAAAAACTACAACTTTTACATGCATTTAGAATGTAATAAAAATGTGATAAATAATATTAAATTTAGAGGCACAGGATTATTGGAAAATTTTGATACCATAAATGACTTAGGTAATAATAATTATCATGTGTGGAAAAAAATGGGAAAAGTTTTGTGGAAAGATGGTAATTCGTATACCGGTATTTCATATCCGAATAATGAGTCGTTAAAAGATTCTGAATTTGTTGTGAAGTCTATAGGTATATATAAAGATTTTGGACATAACTCCGTCAGAAAAGATAATTACGATATAAGAACAAATGATATTAAGGATTTATTTTTTGAAATAGTATCCTCCGAAAGTATAGTGTATTTAAATGATATTGTAAAATCTAAGGAAACCCCAAGAGATTTGAAGCTAGAACCAAATAAATTATATAAAATTGATACAATTAATAAGACTATTGTAATTAGGGATTTTTATAATGATAACATAATTTTCAAAACTAAAAATATGATTTCATTTAAAAATTCACCTAATAGTATTATAAAAGTTTATGAATAACATAGATATTATGAGAAATTCAAAGAGCTATTAAAATGAAAGTATTTCAAGGAAAAAAAATTTTATTTATTTCAACAAATTTTTTTGGTTATGAAAAGGAAATTCAAAAAACACTTGTTAATTTGGGAGCACAAGTAGATTTCTGGGATGATCGGCCAAAAAACACATTTTTTTATAAAGCACTTATTAGAGTTAATAAAAATATTTTAAGAAAAAGAATAGAGTTTTATTATGATACTATAATTGATGGAACTAAAGATAAGGAGTATGATTATATTTTCTTCTTAAAAGCAGAGTCAATTTCTAATAAGTCGCTAATGAAATTAAAGAATATCCAAAACAAAGCTGTTTTTATATTATATTTATGGGATTCTATAGGAAATAGGAATGATGTAAAGCCACTTTTAAAGCAATTTGATAAAGTATTGTCATTTGATAAAAATGACATAAAAAAATACCCTTTCATGTGTTTTAGGCCTTTGTTTTATATAGAGGATTATGCGAAAATAAAACAAGAAAAATTAACTTTAGATGTTTGTTTTATTGGGACAGGTCATTCGGATAGATATAAAATTATTCAAACAATCAAAAAATATTGTAGTAAAGAAGAGATTACAGGCTTTTACTTCATGTATTTGCAGGGGAGAATAATATTCTATTACAGAAAATTTTTCTCGAATACATATAGAAAATCTAAAATAAAAGATTTTAGCTATGTGTCTTTGACACAAAAAGAAGTAATTAAAATTATAGAATCATCAAAAGCTGTTTTGGATATTCAACATCATAAACAAACAGGATTAACCATGAGGACTTTAGAAGTACTAGGGGCAAAGAAGAAATTAATCACGACTAATAAAGATATTATCAATTATGATTTTTACCATCCAAACAACATACTAGTCATAAATAGAGAAAATCCAGAAATATCAAAACACTTTTTTAATACCCCTTATTTAGAGGTGGGTAAAAATATTTATGAAAAATATTCTCTTAAAAATTGGTTGATAGATGTTATATTAACAAGTTTAATTTTTATTTTATAATGCAGAAGCCCTCAATACTTAATTCTATAGAAAGAAAATTCATTCTTCTTGTTGGTGATTTGTGTATTATACTAGCATCAATCAATGTTCTAGTAAATTATGCGATTGATGAAGAGTTTATTTCAATGAGATTAAAAGCAAGCGTGTTTGTTATTGGTGTTATTTCTTACTTGGGATTAGCATATAGTTTGGATTTTTATAATTTAGAAAAAGTGTCAAAACGAAAATATATTCTTTCACAATCTGTATATGTCTCTTCTTTATATGTATTTGTGGTTTTTATTTTATCTGTTTTAATATTTGATGCTAGCTTTTGGAGAATTCCTTTGTTATGTTTTTTGTTGCTTACACCAATTGAAATAGGGTTATGGAGATTTTTTTTTAGAAACGTTTTTAGAATTATTCCAGTAAAAAAAAATGTATTATACATTTATGAAGATAAAAATGGAGATAATCTAAAGAAGGATATTGATATAATTAATGGAAATGAAATGGAAACGTTTTATAAAGTAAAATTAACATATTCCTTAGATCAAAATAGTTTAACCAATAAAAAATATTTTACTAATGCAGCTCATAAGATAGATACTTGGGTCATAAATACAAGAGGATATAACAATTTTTCAGAAGAATTAAAAAAAGCATTGTTTGATTCTATACTAAAAGGAAAAGAGGTGATTTCTTATACTTCTTTTTATGAAAATATATATGAAGCATTACCTATCAAATCCCATAATGACAGTTTTTATGAAATACTTCAACTAAAAAACAGAAAAATAAGGTACTTACAAAGTATTTTTAGTTTTGGAGTTAATTTTTTGCTTTCTCTTTTTGTAGGTCTCATATTTCTTATGTGCTTACCATTTGTTTTTTTATTAAATTTTATATTTAACAAAGGACCACTTTTTTATACACAGAAAAGGATAGGGCAATATGGGAAAGAATTTAAAATATATAAGTTTAGATCTATGGTTGTGGATGCTGAAATAAGTGGAGCCAAAATGGCTGCTAAAAATGATGCAAGAGTAACAGCTTTTGGTAAAATATTAAGAATGTTTAGAATAGATGAACTTCCTCAAATTATATCTGTTATAAAAGGAGACATGCAGTTTATTGGCCCAAGGCCAGAACGTAAAGTCTTTACTAAAGAGCTCAATAAAATAACTCCTTTCTATAATATAAGGCATCTTATAAAACCAGGAATTACTGGCTGGGCTCAGGTCAAATTCAAATACGGAGAAACATTAGATGACTCTATTCAGAAACTAGAGTATGATTTATTTTACATTAAAAATAAATCTATTAGTTTAGATTTAAGAATAATTTTTAAAACGGTTACTACAGTATTGTTCTCTAGAGGAATATAAAGATATTTGTTTTTAATAGGATAGCTACCCAAATGAAAAAAGTACTTATAACAGGAGCAGCAGGGTTTTTAGGCTCACATTTATGTGATAGATTTATAAAAGAGGGTTATTACGTAATTGCAATGGATAACCTTATCACTGGAGATCTTAAAAATATAGAACATCTTTTTCCGTTGGAGCAGTTTGAGTTTCATCATCACGATATAACCAAGTTTGTACACGTACCTGGTAAGTTGGATTATATATTACATTTTGCATCACCAGCAAGTCCAATAGACTATTTAAAGATTCCTATTAAAACTTTAAAAGTTGGCGCATTAGGAACCCATAATTTATTGGGGTTAGCTAAGGAAAAAAAGGCAAGAATATTAATGGCTTCAACTTCAGAGATTTACGGAGACCCATTAGTCCACCCTCAGAATGAAGATTATTACGGGAACGTAAATACGATAGGGCCACGAGGAGTTTATGATGAAGCAAAACGCTTTCAAGAGTCCATTACCATGGCATATCACCGTATTCATGGACTAGAAACGAGAATTGTCCGAATCTTTAACACCTATGGCTCAAGAATGCGACTGAATGACGGTAGAGTAGTACCAGCTTTTATTGGTCAGGCATTAAGAGGAGAAAATTTAACAGTTTTTGGAGATGGTTCACAAACACGTTCGTTTTGTTATATAGACGATCAAGTAGAAGGAATTTATCGTTTGCTACTAAGCGATTATGCAGAGCCGGTAAATATTGGAAATCCGCATGAGACAACCATCAAAGAATTTGCAGAAGAGATTATTCAATTAACAGGAACAAAACAGAAGGTAATTTATGTTCCTTTGCCGCAAGATGACCCTATGCAGCGCCAACCAGATATTACTAGGGCAAAAGAAATCTTGGGTTGGGAACCTAAGGTAAATAGAGCAGAAGGACTTAAAATTGTGTATGATTATTTTAAATCATTGTCTCCAGAAGAACTTCAAAAGAAAGAACACCGCGATTTTTCAGATAGATAACTTCGATTCGCTCAGTTGCCTTACTTTGATGGCTGAGCGTTGTCGGAGTGTCCTGCATGGCATTTAACTAATTAATTGTTTTAATCGGTGACTGAGTTTAGCCGAAGTTATCACAGAGCTTAAACTACTCCGAAGAAGGAGTTATGGGGGAATATTCATTAGGACTCTTTCTAATTGAAAATCAAACCGTATTTTTGCACAAAATTTTTTAAGATGAATATTCTTATCCTAGGAGCAGGTGGTCGTGAGCATACATTTGCTTGGAAGTTAAAACAAAGTCCAAAACTAAATAAACTATTTGTAGCACCAGGAAATGCTGGGACAGCGGCGATAGCTAAAAATATACCAGTTGGTGTAAACGATTTTGAAGCGATTAAAGCAATTGTGCTTTCTGAAAATATAAACATGGTAGTTGTAGGTCCAGAAGACCCTTTGGTAAATGGTGTACATGATTTTTTCTTGAATGATGCATCAATTAAACATGTTCCGGTAATAGGTCCAGAAAAAGCAGCAGCGGAATTAGAAGGCAGTAAAGATTTTGCTAAGAAATTTATGATGCGTCATAACATTCCAACAGCAGGGTATGAAAGTTTTACTTCAGAAAATTTAGAAGAAGGCTACGCTTTTTTAGAAACCTTGAAAGCACCTTATGTTTTAAAAGCAGACGGTTTAGCAGCAGGAAAAGGAGTTTTAATCTTAAAAGATTTACAAGAGGCAAAAGATGAGCTCAAAGATATGCTTGTTGGCGCTAAATTCGGAAATGCAAGTACTACCGTTGTTATAGAAGAGTTTTTAGATGGAATAGAGCTAAGTGTTTTTGTGTTGACTGACGGTGAAAATTATAAAGTTTTACCAACAGCAAAAGATTACAAACGTATTGGTGAAGGAGACACAGGATTAAATACAGGTGGTATGGGCGCCATTTCCCCTGTTCCTTTTGCAGATGATGTATTTATGAGTAAAATACACGACAGAGTTGTAAAACCTACAGTAGAAGGACTTAAAAAGGACAACTTACCATACAAAGGTTTTATTTTTATTGGATTGATAAAAGTTGATAATGAGCCTTTAGTAATCGAATTCAACGTTAGAATGGGAGATCCTGAAACTGAAGTTGTACTGCCAAGAGTAAAAAATGATTTAGTAGAAGTTTTTGAGGCGGTTGCATCACAAACACTAGATCAAATAGATTTAGAATTAGATATTAGAACAGCAACTACGGTAATGACTGTTTCTGGAGGTTATCCTGAAGCGTATGAAAAAGGAAAAGAAATTACAGGAATAGATAATGTAACCAATGAATCTATTGTATTCCAAGCGGGAACTACTTTAAAAGATGGTAAAGTTGTTACCAACGGAGGTAGAGTATTAGCAGTAACCTCTTTTGGGGATAATTATAAAGAAGCACTAAAAAAATCCTATAAAAATTTAGATAATCTAGCATTTGAAGGAATGTATTTTAGAAAAGACTTGGGCTTCGATTTATAAAAAATAAATCCAACAAATTTAAAAACCCATTTTAGTAGAAGTTCTACTAAAATGGGTTTTTATCTTAATTACCCTCTCATGGAGAGTTTGAAAAGTGTTATTAAGCTAATAATCAGGTGTCTAATCACCTATTTTTAATAAAATACCCCGCTGTAAGCAGGCGGGGTATACAATATAAAGTACTATTTCATATAAAAACAGTATAGCCTTTTTTAATTTTTAATTACAAAGTATATTTTCAGTTAAATTGATGGCCCAGAGTAGTCCCAAACCTCGTCAGTATACCCTATTGGTTTTCCATCGCGACTAATACGTCCATTCATAAGGCTTTTAAACCAATCGTCATCAGTATGAGGGTATCCATGCTTAGAATTATCATGTGGGTCCGGCACATCAAATCCTTTTTCGCGATACCAGCCCCCAGCACCGTGTAACCATTCATGAATGAATATAGATGTATGTGTAATACTCATTACAGCATATGTTGCTCCATTAGCTAAATCTGGTCCAGGGTAATAACCAAGTCCATCCCAATTTCTTGGAACAGACCCCATATCTAAAGCTATAAAAACAGATGAATACTTCCCATTAGGGGCATATTTGTCTAAGATATCTCTAACTGCATAAGGACCAGGCCAAAATGATTTTTTACCATAACGTTCTAATGATGTAATAGCATCATCAATTACTTTCACATCCATAGTTACTTTTGCTCTACCATCAGTCCAAGCACTCATAGTCTCTGGTATACCCTCAGCTATACTAACATGTTCTTTAATAAGTTCAGGGCTCATCGTAGCCTTTAGGGTTTTATCGTTATCATATGTTACATCCATATTCTTGATAACCAAAGTAATCATTTTCCAATTCACCTTTTTAGCCTCTTCTGGCTCTTCTTCTTCCTTAACTTCTTCAATCTCTTCTTCAATCTCTTCTTTTACCTGTTCAATTAATTCTTCATTTGAGGCATCTTTCCCACAGGAGCTAAAGATGATACTAACTAGTAGTAGTAAAAAAAAGTTCTTTGAGGAACAAAATAATTTGACATTCATAATTAAAAGTTTTTGTTATTTTCATTTATAACTTATAAAACAACTAGCTACAAATAAAAACTATTGCTTAATACAAGTCGGTTCAAATAATTCAAACGTACAAGTATGCAGAAAATTGTAATTAATTGCGAAAAGATACATAAGACATCTACACACTGTACTTAGATAAATTTTAAGGTGTGTAAATTTCATTAGATTTTACGACTGTTACGCTATTCTTTAAAGGATAGCTTTAGTCATTAAGCGGCCTATTGTTTATGCTAGACGTCACTACAGATGAGACACCAAATATGGCACATTGAGAGCAATATTCACAACATAAAAAATAATTTTAAACCGTAAAAATGCCTAAACAAAGTAGTGTGAGGTTTCCTACTTATTGCTTTTTTTGCTTAATTTAATATTTCACAAACGCAACTAATATTATAAAAAACAAAATAAGATCTAAAATTACTAAAAACCAGAAAGATGCAGTTTTAAATAACCATAACTTAATAACATTGGGAGTTTGGTGGAGTATTAAAGGTAAGAGTGTGCTGTAGCATCTTTCTCTTCTTCACCTCTATCATTAAACCCTTTTAATTGTATCATCCAATATATCATAGCAATAGCGCCAATGGTCATAAAAATCCAATTCAAAGTATTTGCACCCCACCAGTTACTTAACTCCAATTCTTTAAGTCCATCAAAAGGAGCAAAAAGCCCATTTACAAATAAATCTTCTATACTTTTAAAAAATGATTTCATCTTATCTTATATTTACAAAGCAAAAATATAAAAATCAATAATGATTTCAAGCATTTTTGGAAAAACAAAACCAATAAATTACATAATTGTTCTTACTTTTTTGTTTTTCCTATACTGGTTTACCCATTTGTTTTTATTTAAAAAAACATATTCATCTCAAGAGTTGTCAATAACTGCAGCAGTTTCATGTGTGCTATTGATTAGTGTTTTTGGAGTTAATTTTATTGTAAAAAAAAATAAAATAACCGAAACAAATTCACTTGCTATGCTATTTTATGCGGCACTTATTATTCTTTTTGCAGAAGTACTAGTAGATAGGAATGCTATTTTATGTAGTTTTTTTCTTTTACTATCACAAAGAAAATTAATAAGCTTAAAATCATTAAAGAATAATAAGTTTAAAATTTTTGATGCCACTTTCTGGATTGCAATAGCGAGTCTTTTTTATGATTGGGCGTTGCTCTATATACTGTTAGTTTTTGTTGCCATATATTTGCATGAGTCTGATAATATTAGGAATTGGTTGGTCCCTTTTGTTGCTATTTTTACTGTATTTGTTATTTCTTTTTGTATATTATTGTTATTTGGAAAACTCTCTTTTCTAAAAGAGCACTATGTATTTAATAACTCTTTTAATATAGAGTACTTCTCTTTGCGGGAAAACAGTTCTAGACATATTATATACATAATAATGAATGTGTTTTTAAGTATTATTACATTTATAAAATTTAATAAATCTGGTTTTGGTAAAATCAGTTCTATTCGTCTCATTACATTTTCGTACATATTAGGAATAATAGTAACAATGTTAAAAACGACCAACAGCGTATTCCCAATACTTATAACTTTCTTTCCTGCAGTAGTTTTTTTAACAAATTACATAGAGGTAATTAAAAAGCCAAAATTTAAAGAAGTACTCTTGATTATAGCTGTCTTGATACCCGTTATAGTGCTAGTCAATAGGACTTTTTAAAAAGAAGTTTAATTGCAAATAAAAAGTATCTTTGCACTAAAATTAGCACAAATGATTTTTAGTGAATTTGCTTATAGAATTTTTGAAGAGAGTATAGAAAAATATCATGTTACAGACGATGTATACCAGTCTTTTAAAAATCCATACAGTACAGACGATATTTCTCATTTATTATATCGAAAAAATTGGATAGATACTGTACAGTGGCACTACGAAGATATTATTAGAGATCCAAACATTAATCCAGAAGATGCATTGGTTTTAAAGCGTAAGATTGATACTAGCAACCAAGATAGAACAGATTTGGTTGAATATATAGATAGTTATTTTCTAAATAAATACCATTCGGTTCAAATTAAAGAAAGTGCTACCATTAATACAGAAAGTCCTGCTTGGGCAATAGATAGATTATCTATTTTGTCATTAAAAGTATATCACATGAATGAAGAAGCGACAAGAACAGATGCTTCAAATGACCATATAGAAAAGTGTCGGCAGAGGTTAACTGTTTTACTAGAACAGAAAAAAGATTTGTCCACAGCTATAGATCAGTTAATAGTTGATATTGAAAGTGGAAATAAGTACATGAAAGTTTATAAACAAATGAAAATGTACAATGATGACGAGTTAAACCCAATCCTTCGTGGAAATAAGTAAAAAAATAAATGACCCTTTTCCTTTAGAGGGGGGTGTAGTAGGTGAGTACAAACACCTTTTAGTTATTCGTCTTTCTGCAATGGGAGACGTTGCTATGACGGTGCCCGTTTTATTAGCCTTAACAAAACAACACCCAAGATTAAAAATAACAGTACTTACTAGAGCCTTTTTTAGGCCTATGTTTTCTCAAGTCCCTAATGTAGCTATTTTTGAAGCCGATGTAAAAGGAAAACACAAAGGAGTTTTTGGACTTTACAAAATGTATAAAGAATTAAAAAAACTAAATTTTACAGCTGTTGCAGATTTGCACAATGTAGTAAGGAGTAATGTCTTAAAGTGCTTTTTTAAAATAGGAGGAGTTTCTTTTATACAGATAGATAAAGGAAGAGCTGAGAAAAAAGCATTGATAGACATAAATAATAAAGTCTTAAAATCATTAAAAACTACGCACCAACGTTATGCAAACGTTTTTAATGATTTGGGATTTTCTATTGATATAAACAACACACAATTATTACCAAAAGGGCCACTATCTGATAAAATGCTTCAAACAATAGGTTTTGATTCTAGAAGATGGATTGGGATTGCACCCTTTGCTGCTTTTAAAGGTAAAATGTACCCGTTGGAGTTGATTAAAGAAATAATAAAAGAATTAAATACAACCGAAAAGTATAAAATAATTTTATTTGGAGGAGGTAAGCAAGAGCAAGAGCAATTGGAAGCCCTAGCAGAACAATTTGACCATGCAATTAACGTTGCAGGTAAATTTTCTTTTGAACAAGAATTGTCTTTAGTATCTAACTTAGATGCAATGGTTGCAATGGATAGCGGAAACGCACATTTAGCAGCTATGTATGCAATACCAACCATAACATTATGGGGTGTAACACACCCAAATGCTGGTTTTGCCCCATATAAACAAAAAGTGAATGTGCTTTTAGCAGACAGGATTAAGTATCCATTAATACCAACATCAATTTATGGAAATAAATTTCCTGCGGGTTACGAAAAAGCAATAGAAACCATTACTCCAAGTATGGTTATTAATAAAATTAAAGAAGTATTAGTTTGAGTAAATTTTGCTTATTTTGCTTCTATAGATTTAAAGTATTGTTTTAGCTGTGACATGTATCTATATTTACGTGCAGCAGGAGACCCTTCTGCCATTAAAGTACGAATGCCCATAAAAGAGCTCATTAAGTAAATTGCAACAGCTTCACTATCTGCGTGCCTATCTATATAGCCATTAAATTTTCCTTTTTGGATAGTAGTTACCAGTGTTACCTCCCAAACCTTCATGATCTCGTTCAGTTGAGATTTTATTTTAGAATCCTTATTATTAAACTCAATAATAAAATTATTCAAGGCAAAACCATAATCAAATTCATTATTCACAGCAGTTTCCAAGGCATTATTAATACAATTTGTTATCAAATCAATTGTATTGTTATGGCCTTCTAAAGGCTCAATAAGCAGACTATACGTTTTACCAACCAGTAAGCTTTCTATAATTTGAATAAAAAAATCTTCTTTAGAATCAAAATGATAATAAAAAGCACCTTTAGATAAAGAAAGTTCTTTTAAAATATCATCTACGCTTGTATTATAATAACCTTGTTTGTAAAATAATTCTAAGCCAGTAGCCTGCATACGTTGCATGGTTGCCAGGCGTTTTAAAGATTTTTCCATGATAATTTAAGTTTTAGTAAAACAGACTAAATAGTCTATTGCAGATAACAGTCAAAATCTTCTTTTATTAGATAAGAAAGGATATTTCGTGAGAAAAACCGTTTAAGTGTTGAAAAAACTGTTATTTGTCTTTGTTATGAACCAAAAAAAACCATTTGGTTTGTAATAATCACCCTTTTTCGAATTTTCACTTCATTATAATTTAAGAAATTTAAGCATATAATACCGAATAAATAGTAAAACACGCTTTAAAATTTATACTTACATTTTATGATAACCTACATTTGAGTTTTTTAACATGTATGCTTTAGTTTTTTAAATTGTAGCTAAGGTTGTAACTGGATTCTCTTATTTATCTAAGTATTTTAAAATTAATAACTGACACTAAACTGCATTCGCCAGCGAGAGTTTTTATTATCAACCACCCACGGAGTTTCATCTGTATTATTAAACTGGAATACGGGTTGGTTATTTTTGATAGACCTAAAGCGTAAAAGGCTAAAATTAGAATTAACAACATTAGGAACAAAAACAAGCTTTCCCCAAGTAGAATTTATAAGATTAAAAACATTGGTAATATCTATGGATAAGTTTAATAGTTTAGCTTCAGGTAGCTTAATAGTATAAGCTAATTCCCCATCTAATCTATGATTTCAGGGGGTTTTAGATTCGTTACGTTTTTGCATAGCCGCCTCTATTATTTTTTAAATAATTATTGCTTTCAATATAAGTATTTAAAGCTTCCCACTGTTCTGTAGCTGTTTGTTCAATAAAACCGTCATTAGCGGTAATATCCTTTAGGTTTATTGCAGATATATTTCTTGGTATATAAATTAAATCATTTCTAGAGTAGCCATAACGATTTAAATAACCTTGATATACAAATGAAAAAGGGCTTCTTGAGGTTCCATTGTACAAAGCAACTACATTTAATTGGCCGTTATTACTATATGAAAAGCAAAAGAGTGGGAGCTTACAATTTTATGCCTTAAGTCAAAATTAGATGCAGCCAAGCTCTGATTATTAGGTGTTAGAGATTGTTTCCATTCAAAATTTGCCGCAGGTGAACCTCTTACCGTACTAAAAACATCTTTACTACGAACATATGTACAGCTAGTATATCCGTTATAGTGTTCTATCGTTTTGTTTATGCCAACTGTTAGATTGTATATAAAACCATTGTTAGAATTTGTTAAAAGGAATACATTAGTGAAATTTGGATTAATTTTAACACCATCACCAGTTTTTTAAAAAGTAGGCTTTGGCATCGGCACCATCAAAATTACCTGTGTTATCCTGTCTGTTTATCGATTTAAAGAAAATACTTTCTAAGAGTTTGGTATATGTAGCATCAAAACTAAGATTGTAATTATTAGGTAAAGATGGGTTTAAGCCAATATTACGTTTCCATTCCCGTGGAAGTTGAAAATTGTTGTCTACCAAATTAATTTTGGCTATTGGAGAAACACCTGCTAAATTGGATACATAATTAATAATATCCTGTTCGCCTGGTAGTCTTACATCCACATTAAAATACTCGGTTCCCGAAATATATTTGGCATAGGCAAACCAAAGTTAAGGGAGTTTACCTGTTAAAAGGCCCGTACCTTCATGGATTTTGAATTGCCTAGCACTATCAAAAGTATATTCAAATCCAAGCCTTGGATTTATATGTGGACTCGTACTTATTTTATTGCTGTATTTACTAAATTCCGAGGTACTAGAAATTTGCTAGCTTAGCGGAATTTTGTTCAATAAAAATTGTGAATCTAACCGATGTCCAAGAGAAAAGTGTAATTTATCAGAATACCTATACCTATCCTGAGGATACAAACCAGCAACTAATATTTCTATAGTAGCAGAAGGGTTGTTTTTTACAAAAATCTAGAGCATTATTTTCTTGATGATAAACACCACGAATACGAGAATCATTTAAAAAATTAACTACAAAACTATATTCCCAACGGCTGTTCTAAGCAGATAAAAATCCGCAATCAATATCATTATACTGTGCTAACCCACCAAAAGTTAAGGTGTGCCTATCTCTAAACACTGTATATTTATCAGAAATTTGAAGGTGAGGAAAATTCCACCAGCAAAAGTTCCATCTTCTTTTCCAATGTTATAACCGATACTTAATAAGTTCGAATTTGAATTTTTTAAGGTTGTATTTAATTCTACCATTAAACTGTTTGCACTATGTTATGTCTAAAACTCTGGTTTCCATAATTAAAAATAGACTCATTACATTCTAAATTATTAGCAAAACTCTTCACAAAATTATTGCAGAGGGTTAGTTTATTGTTTAATAGATATTATAATCAAACCGTAAAAAAAAGTTCAGTACTATTTGTTTTTGGATTAGATCTGATGCTGAGCCTGGATTATAGTTGTAAGCCTTTAGCAAGTTTATTGGAAATTGAGGCAATGGTTTCTTTAGTAATATTAGAACTAGTGCTTTCGGGTGCATTAAGTACTGGATTGCTAGAATTTGCTTGTTCAAAATTCACAAAATAGAATAGCTTGTCTTTCTTTATAGTGCCACCAAAAGAAAAATCAACTTGGGAATCATAGAAAGGTTGTACATTTTGTTTTGTGCCGTCTGAGTAATTACCTACTAATATTGATTATGACCAAAAGCATAAATTTCACTTTGCCTTTTATTGGTTCCGTTTTTAGTAACCACATCAATATTTGCTCCTGAAAAGTTACCAATCCTCACATCAAAAGGAGCTGTCTTAATAGATAATTGTTTTATAGCGCCAAAATCAATAGGTTGTGTTCTTGCTAAACTACCTGGAGTGCCATTTGCAGGAGATCTAGCTGCGTCACTGAAAGGTTCTTGAAAACCAATAACATCATTGCTGGCAACTCCATAAATTAAACCTATTACTAGCGCCTATAAAAGAATTTAAGTTAGCCTCTGGAAGGTTACTGGTTAGGTCTTAAATACTTCTGGTAATTGTTGGGGTGTCAGAAATATTTTCTCTATTTGTAACTATAACAACCTCAATTAATTGCTCACTTGCTTCTGCGAGGATAAAATTTTGATATGTGGTTTCGCTGAGGTTAATCTGGATGTTCTTTGGATATACTGATTGGTATTCAATATAGCTAATAGTGACACTTTAGGCATCTCCTGTGGGATATTGGCGATTGTAAAGTAACCAGATTCTTCTGAAGTGGCACCAAATTTAAAATTAGTTTCTGTGTCCGTAATTAATATGGTAGCATTTGCTATTAGACTTTGGTTAGTAGTGCTAATCTTGCCTTCAAAATTTCCAGTAGTTTCTTGAATATAGTGCATAGTTGTTGATAGCAAGAAAATTAGAGCAACTATTTCTTTCATTCAATAATTTTATTTTAGTATGAAGTGGTTTCGTATAAATTTAGATTTGATTTTACGCAGTCGAAACCTAATTAAAATGTCGATTTTTCAGTAGTTTATCGACTGCGATTGAAGTTTAAAATATTAAAGCATATATAATATTAATTTATTTAAAAAACTGTTTAACAGTCTTTTATTAAAAATAAATACTCTTTAGTATTTTAAATAATTTCTTTCAGGTGTGTGCATTAGTTTAGCAACAGCCACCACCGTCATAATGAAAAGTGGATTCGCTAATATAAATTTCATTGCTTCCTAAAGCTGCTAATGCGCCTGCTGTTTTATCACATACAGCTAAAGGCTGGTTTTTCAATAGTACATGCCCTTTTTTATCATCAAAATAATCTTCTGTACCATAATAGATAGCTGCCTTTCCAGTAAAAATACATGGGCCATCTTCTGGCATTGGGTCTTTGATAGCAGCAACCTCTATAGATTCTATATAGATTAATTCATCTGTAGGATACGCATTTGGTGCTAATATACGGTAAGGTTTTCTTGCCCTGATTTCTATAGTTCCAAAACCTACATCTGTAAGTGCTTTTACATATTCACTAATTGGCAAACTACCACTTAAGCAAAGTGCTCGCAACCTGTCATCATTTCTAAGGGTATCATTCATTTCTTGTTCACAAGTAGGGTCACTCATTACCAATTTACCATGTGGTTTTAAAACACGATACATTTCTTTAATAGCACGTCTTAGGTCTTCCGCTTTAAAGATGTTAAAAAGGCAGTTTTGAGCAGCAACATCAATAGTATTATCATCAACAGGAAGATTTAATGCATCACCCTTTTTTAGATCAATAAAATTAGATTTAAACCAGTCGTTATCTTTTTCTGCTATTTTAAAGTTTTTTTTACTGGCATCTAGCATTTCATCAACTACGTCTACGCCAATTACACCACCCTTTTGGCGGTTAAAATAAGAGAACTGCAACAACTCCATTCCGCCACCAACACCAACATAAAGCATCTTTGGGTTGTTAGAAAGGTCTCTGGCGTGTACCGTACTCCCACAGCCATAGTTCATTTCTTGCATTATTTTAGGAATCTTAAGTCCTGGTAATTCCCAAATAGGATTCGTAGTACAGCAAAGACCAACATCTGGTGTCAAGGCTGCCTCTTTATATAAATCGTTTGTTGCTTGTAAATAACTCATCTTATTTTTATTTTTAATTCTGCTTTAATTATCTTAATCATTTGGTGAAAAAGGGTTAATTCTACCCCCCTAGGCTACGGTTCCTTGGCAACTACTACCTGCACCAGCGGTACAGCCATAGCAATGTTGAGATATAATAATGTTTCTATCATTTAAAATATCTTCATTATAGTCTTTAATATGTTTTATTTTGTTTGCTACTTTTAAATCTAGCATTTGGTTAAAATCACAATCATACAACCATCCATCCCAACTAATAGAAATAGTGTTCGTACACATTACCTTTGCTACGGCAGCAGGATTATAGGCTTCTACTAAAGAATACATATAATCCTCATAGTTTTCAGAAGCAATTAGGTAATCTAAAAAACGCGCAATAGGTAAATTTGTAATAGCAAATAAATTATGAAATTCAATATCAAAATCTTCTTTTAATGCCTTTTTAAAATCTACTTCTAATGCCATTTGGTCTCCAGGAAGGTAAGCTCCAGAGGGGTTATAGACCAAATCTAAACGCAATGGGTTACCTAATATACCATAACCAACAGCATTTAATTCTTGTAAAGCTTTTATAGATTTATCAAAAACACCATCGCCACGTTGCTTGTCTGTTTTTCCACGCGTATAATGTGGCATAGACGATATTACATGTATATTGTGTTTTTTAAAGAATTCTGGTAAATCGTAGTATTTCTTATTTGCACGTATAATAGTTAGGTTTGAACGTACTATAAAATCTTTAATTCCAGCTTTGGCAGCTTCTTCAACAAACCAACGAAAATCTGGATTCATTTCTGGAGCACCGCCCGTTAAATCTAAGGTATGTGCTCCAGTGTTTTTAATAATTTCTATACATTGCTGCATAGTATCACGGGTCATAATCTCTTTTCGGTCTGGACCAGCATCTACGTGGCAATGTTCACATACTTGGTTGCACATGTACCCTACATTTATTTGTAGAATTTCCAATTTCTTTGGACGCAATGGAAAATGACCAATTTTAGCAATCTTATCCTTAAAATAAGGAAGCTCACCATTGGCAAATATACCTCCATTCAAAATATCTAGTTGCTTATTGGCTACTGCCAATTCTTCTCCTTTTGCTTGTAATGATTTTGTAGTCATGGTTTGGTTGTTAACATTCAGGCATCAATATTCAGTACACATTTAAAGCTGCCACTAAATACTAATTATGAGTTTCTATATTAAATTTTAGTCTAGAATCTAATAGTGTAGCGTTCTAATTTACATTGATAACTTATCGTGTTTGTTCATCATTTGAACGCCGTGTACTAAGACAGCACCACTTTTTATTGCTGCACCTACGTGTACGGCCTCCATCATTTCTTCTTTCGTAATTCCTTTTTGCAAGCCATCTTTGGTATAAGCATCAATACAATACGGACATTTTTCTGTGTGTGCTACTGCCAATGCAATTAATGATTTTTCACGGGCACTTAACGCACCTTCTTCAAAAACTTTACCGTAATACTCAAAGAATTTATTCCCTAATTCTTCACTCCATTCCGTTATTTTTCCAAATTTCCTTAAATCTGCTGGGTCATAATATGAGTTTGCCATCTTATTTATAATTTGTTAATGGTTATATGTTTATAATAAATATGTTCTGTTTTAATAACAATAAAAGCTAAACATTAATTTTACGAGTGTTTAACATATCTCAAATGAATATAAAAGTTATTTTATAAAATTACAAAAATAAAAACCATGTGGTATATTTTTTGTTTTTACGAATTCGTAATTCAAAATGAGAGCCTATAAAACAGGGGAACCTTTGTTGTAGTTGTTTTTAAAGTATAGTTGGGGTAAAAAGGGATAACAAATTTTTTGATGTTGTTCTCTACTATTAAGAAGCTTTAAAAGTATTAAAAGTAATTTCTTAGGAATTTGATGGGTGTAGGCAAGTATTTGTTTTATGTCGTTTACAGAATCAATATCATATAAAGTCCGAAGCTCAACTGCCTCAACAGCACTAATAGCAACTGATTCTAGTGTTTGTTTGTATAAATTAGACGTTTGCCAGGCTAATTTTTTAAAGACCGATTTGTTAAACTGAGATTTATGAATACCCATTAAGTAAAAACCACCATCTGCTGAAGGACCCAGTACAAATTTTTTGGCATTTAACTGGTTTGATGCTTCTAAAATATGAGAAACTTTTAGTTGTGGAGAATCATTACCAATAGCAATAATTTTTTCATAGCCTTTATTAATAATTACCTCAATAGCATTTGTAAAACGCTCGCCAAAAGAAGTTCCTATTTGTTCTTTTTCTGAAATATGAAAATAAGGAAGTTTGCTTTTTTCTACTGTTTTAAGTGTTTGCGCTGTTAGTTCATTAAACAATGTATAATCATTGGTAATAGTCTTATGCTTTAACTCCTCTTGTGAAGAATTAGCAAAAACTAAAATAGCAGTAGTATAATCTTGTTTACTGTTTGGCATTAACTATTTTTTTCTTAGGTAAAATTACACAAATGCAATAAAACCGATAATGCATTTCGTCGGAATATTGATATTTAACTTACAGTTTTTATAAAAAAATAAGTTTAATCAAAACCAACCAGGTAGTCTATTTGTATAATTCGTGTGCATCGGGATTAATGAGTATAATTCTGTTAATAGAAAAATAAAAACCGATAAACTACTTAAATAGCCTACCGGTTTTGTGTGTCATACTACTTTACAAACTACTTGGTTTGTGAAAAGAATTAAAATATATTTTAAAAAAGACTAAACATCATCATAATCTACCTTAATGTTAGGTGTAGTTGGTCGAGCTTGGCAGGTTAGGATTAAACCATCTGCAATTTCACCATCTGTTAGAATTTGGTTGTTGGTCATTTCCGCTTTTCCTTCTGTAACTTTCGCAATACAGCTACTGCAAACTCCACCTTGGCAAGAATAAGGCGCATCAATATTTTCCTTTAAAACAGCATCAAGAATCAACGTATTTTTATCCATAGAAAAAGAAAATTCCTCATCATCTACAAGCACCGTAACTTCAGAAGTTCCTTCGGCAGTTTGCGGTAGCTCTTCTTTTATTTCGGTAGCTGTGAATAATTCAAAATGGATAACATCGTTAGCAACTCCACCTTCTTTTAAAGTGTTAGTTACTAAATTAATCATGGCTTCTGGACCACATAGGTAAAAATCATCAAAAGCAACATCAGCATGCTTTTCTTTTAAAGCATAACTAATAGTATTAGTATCTATACGACCAAAAAGAGAATCATCTTCTTTAGCCTGACTATTGGTGAAATAAATAAAAAAACGGTCGCTGTATTCCAACTGCAATTTTACCAAATCGGTATAAAACATTGTTTCTTTATATGATTTGTTTCCGTACACCAATACAAATTTGTTGTTAGGATTACTGTTTAAAACGCTTGTAGCAATACTTATAATAGGTGTAATACCACTACCAGCAGCAAAAGCAGCAATGCTTTTAGTTGCAGCAGTTGGATTAAAAGTAAACCTACCTTCAGGAGGCATTACTTCTAATACATCTCCGGCAGCAATTTTGGTATTTGCATAATTAGAAAAACCTTCTTTGCCCACTTTTTTAATACCAATAGTGATGGTTTTTGCTGTGGGAGACGAACTTATAGAATAAGCTCTGCGCAACTCTTTACCCTTAACTTTTTTCTTAATAGTTATATACTGACCAGCAGTGAAAACAAATGTTTGTGCCAGTTCTTTAGGAATCGAAAACGTAATAGCAACAGCATCTGGTGTAAGGGGTTTTACACTTTGTACTGTTAACGAATGAAAATCTGCCATAATAAAAATTTGCGCAAAATTACATAAAGCTTTGTGGATACGAAATGGGTTTAATAAAAAATTATACATAGAAATCTTATGCATAAGATTTCTATGTATATATTTGTGTCGAAGAAAAAGAAATTTAGTGCTCCTTTTTCATTCCTCCTATTAGAGAAACGGGAATGGAGGAAAGGATAAACACAGATTAATTTCTTTTTTAGATAGCTAGATAAATGGGAAACTCTAAACTTTATAAAGGTAGTTTAAATACAATTATTCTAAAATTATTAGAAGAGCATGGTAAAATGTATGGTTATCAGATTACCCAGAAAGTAAAAGCACTTACAAAAGGGGACTTACAAATTACCGAAGGTGCTTTGTACCCAGCATTACACAAATTAGAAGCCGATGAATTTTTAGATGTAGAGGTTGTTAAAGTAGGCAACCGTTTGCGTAAATATTACAAACTTACAGAAGCGGGTAAGAAAGAAACCGTGAACCGTTTGGCAGAGTTAGAAGAGTTTATACGAAGTATGCAGAATTTAGTGAACCCTAATTGGAACATTAATTAAAATTGATTGATATGAGTTTGACTAAAGAATAAATATTAGATATAGAACTTTATTTTGAGCAGAAAAATTGTAAGAGTTAGATGTGAAAATGGAATTAGTATACCATTTTGTGAATGGTATACAGGAATATATCAATGAAATTAATTTCTTAGATGCTTTTGAAACTGAACGCCTAAAATTTGATTACATATGAACACGATGAAGAGAGTATTATTAATTTGCTTATTTATGACAATGATTCCGTTTGTAAAAGCACAAGAAAACCCAGAATTTACTGCAGATACGGTAGAATTTTTAAAACTTACAGGTGCAAGTGTTGGTTTTGATCAAGCAGTTATGCAGATAGGAGCAATAGTATCAGCAGAAAATAAAGAAGCTTATGCTAAAGAGGCAGCCACCAGTGTAGATGGTTTATACACAAAAATGGCAGCTATGTATATGGAAGAGTTTACTCATGATGAGATAAAAGAGTTGTTGAAATTTTATAATTCCGACTTAGGAAAAAAAATGGCTAGCAAACAAATGATGTTAGTGCAAAAAGGAATGTCATTAGGTCAAAATTGGGGCATGGAACTGCAACAAATAGCTCAAAAGTATCAGTAATTCCTATCCAGAAATATAAAATGATTCCTTTTACAATGTAACAATTTTTATGTTCGTCATACTAATACATTAGAATAAGAACCAAATATGCTTAAACACTTTATTAGTTTACAATGGAAGGCCTTTTTTAGGTCTTCTAATTTTGGAAAAGGATTAGCGCTAAAAATAGCGATGTTTTTTTTGGCTATATGTATTATGGTGTCCGCATTAAGTATGGGAGCGGGCTTGTTTTTCACACTCGAAAAAAATTTTCCTAATGTAGATCCAATGCTTAAACTAAGCGAATTTTTAATTTATTGGATACTTTTAGAGCTGTTTTTAAGGTATTTTATGCAGAAACTTCCAGTGATAGATGTTAAACCAATGCTACTCCTACCTATTAAAAAAGATACCATTACTAAATATATTTTAGGTAAATCTGGTGTATCGTTTTACAACTTTATTTCATTATTTATTTTTGTTCCATTTTCTGGACTACTACTTTTTAAAGGTTACGCACCAGTTAATATTATCTTCTGGTTGCTATCTATCATAAGTATTATAATTTCTATTAATTACATCAACTTTATTATTAATAAGAGTGATAAAGCTTTGTTTATTATTGGTGGTATTGTAGCTGCATTTTATGCCATTAACTATTTTGGTTTGGCACCCGTTACAGAAAATCTACAAATTGCATTTTATACCTTATATAAATATCCAGCTGCTTTGGTAGCACCACTGGCAGTAGTATTAGGAGTTTATGGGTCTAATTTTAATTATTTACGAGACAAGATATATTTAGATGTATCTATAAAAGTAGCTAAAAAAGAAGCTGTAACTAATGATTTATCTTGGACAAAAAGGTTTGGAGAAATCGCACCATTTCTTCAGTTAGATTTAAAATTAATTTGGAGAAACAAAAGAACCAAATTGCAGGTTTTTATATCTCTATTAATGGTGTTATACGGACTAATTTTCTATTTAAACGGGCAGTTTGCAAATATTTCATCTATGAAGGTTTTTTGCGGAATTTTTATGACAGGAATCTTTTTAATGAACTTTGGGCAGTTTATACCCGCTTGGGATAGTGAATATTATAGTATGATGATGTCTCAGAATATACCGTTACGCAAGTATTTAGAATCCAAAGCCGGACTCATATCTGTTAGTATTCTAGCCATGACTATTCTATCTATTCCCTACGTGTATTTTGGTTGGGAAGCTTTAGCAATTAATTTAAGTTGCGCACTGTATAATTTAGGAGTTAATATTCCAGTCGTTTTGTTTTTTGGGTCGCTGAATAAAAAACGAATCGATTTACAAAAAAGTGCGGTAGGAAACACACAAGGTATGAGCGCTGCTCAGTTTTTGGTTGGTTTGCCATTATTTGGTTTGCCTATGATTATGTATGGTTTGTTAAATTATTTAGCATCTATGGAGGTTGCTCTTAGCGTAATTTCTCTTTTGGGAGTCTTAGGCTTTTTATTTAGAAAACCTTTATTAGATAAAATCACAACTATATATAGTAAAAAGAAATACGCAATGGTTGCAGGTTTTAAAGAAAAGAATAACTAAAGTTTAATACATATTTAAGTCAAAGTATATTATGATAACAGTACAAAATATAACTAAAGCATACGGTAGTAATACAGTTTTAAATATAGAAAGTTTAGAAATTTCAAAAGGACAGAGTTTTGGACTGGTAGGAAATAATGGTGCAGGAAAAACTACTTTTTTTAGTTTGTTATTAGACTTAATACAACCAACTACAGGTGCTATCATAAATAACGGCGTTGCTGTTAGTTCTAGTGAAGATTGGAAGCCTTTTACGGCTGCTTTTATAGACGAAACCTTCTTAATAGGATACTTAACACCGGAAGAGTATTTTTATTTTATTGGAGAATTAAGAGGAAAAAACAAGGCAGATGTTAATGCATTACTTGCTAATTATGAACATTTTTTTCATGGTGAAATATTAGGCCAAAAAAAGTATTTAAGAGACTTATCTAAAGGAAACCAAAAAAAAGCAGGTATTGTAGCTTCTTTTATTGGTAATCCAGAAGTAATTGTTTTAGATGAACCCTTTGCTAATTTAGACCCAACCACACAAATACGCCTTAAAGAAATAATAAAAGACTTAACAACTAATAAAGAAGTAACAGTGTTAATCTCTAGCCACGACCTTATACATGTAACAGAGGTTTGTGAGCGTATTGTATTACTCGATAAAGGAAAAGTTTTAAAAGACATAGAAACCTCTACAGAGACTTTACAAGAATTAGAAGTGTTTTTTGCGGGTTAATTTAATAATATTATTTAATTGTCATAATCAATATAGTTCTGCAAATACCATAGCATAACCCTCCTACTTAAAAGAATAAAATTAAGAATGTAAATTTGCAAGCAAGAGAAGTTTTTTAATAGCGCTAATAGTATTAAAAAATTGAAGTATAAAAATAGTTTTATATTGCAATAGAAAAGCCGCCAAAAAGCAGTAGTTTTTAGGTTAAAATATATATGTTTGCATAAAAGTAAGTTTTTACCTACATTTATGCAAATAATATAAAAACCCAAAATTTATGAAATTACAAAAATTTATTTTCGCCTTCGTAGCTATTTGCGCATTTACACTAACATCTTGCAGTGAGACCACTGTAGAGGAAGATGCAATATATGATGAGCAAAGCCCATATAAACTTGATATTAAAACAATACACAGGTAAAAAGTATTTATGGGTAGCAATGAGTATTGTATTATGCTCATTGTTACCTTTTCTTTGCGATCTATTAACTGATCATACTACAGGTAAGCCTAAGAATTGGCTTCCAAATTTAGGAATTGTAGACTTTTTAACTTTAGAAGATGGTACTATTTGGGGATATTCCGATTACGGAATATTTCTTTTTATAACAGGTTTATATGTATCTGTTTTTTTGGGTTGGGTTATGATATTCTATTTAACCAAATATAAACCTTATCGCTTTGTTTTTTTATACCCTGTTCTTTTGACAGGTTGCCAATTGTTCATAATTATTTTTAACCTTAAAACAACTGAGTTAAATACTTTGACGATTAAAATAACACTATTATTATTGTTAGTTTTATTGTTTAGGTTTTCTAAGAACAAGAAATTTTTCTGGACAGAACTAGCCGCTATAGCATGTTCATTGTTACCATTTATTCATGATATAATAGCTAATAAAGAAGGAGTTGTTAGAAGTTGGATTCCAAACCTCGGAGTTGAAATTTTTTTGACAGATACGGAAGGTTATGTTTTAGGGTATGGTAGTTACGATGTTTTTCTTTTCATACTAGGTCTATATGTATCTATGTTCTTAGCTTGGTTTGTAGCATTGTATTTTGCCAGATTTAAACCGTATCGTTTTGCTTTCTTTTTTCCAGTCGTTTTATTTGGCTATGAATTATTCTTAAACATTTTTAATCTTGGAGAAACAAAACTAAATAGATTAAATTATAAAATAATAGTCTTCATAATTCTTGGTATACTTTTAGTTCTAAATTTTTTCTTGAATAAAAAGAATCAAAAAAAACTTCACAGAGATTTATTTAAATAAGCCATGTATAAAATAAATTAGCCATCCCCCGAAAAATCATTTAACACTATGTCTTATAGCTTGATTTTACTGGTGTTTTGCGATTGTTTAAAATAGGAAAACTGTTTGAAAAGTTGTATTTTGTAGGTGCAAAAAAACAAAATTTACTTCAAAAACAGTTCCTATGGACAAGATACTAACAAAACGCATACAAACCCAATTGAG
>ENA-ORXM01000357-ORXM01000357.1-marine-metagenome-genome-assembly--contig:-NODE-357-length-85351-cov-38.661714_pt1 | contig 85351 bp, 69 predicted proteins | sample MGYA00237867_ERZ511480 | MGnify/ENA primary metagenome ERZ511480 (study PRJEB26309, sample SAMN06266103) | marine metagenome | isolation source: Algal blade | place: United Kingdom:Sidmouth, United...
AGCTGGATGGGGTTTAACTATATTGCTTTTATCGCTATAGCTCTCAAAAAAATTAAGAAAAAAGTTTAAATCACTTCATTATTAAATGCATCTAAAAAAAACAAAATCTAAAAAAAATAAAACTTACAGATAGCATAAATCACGAAGCTGATTGGGAGCCTTTAAAAAAACATCAAATTCCAAATTGGTTTTTAGATGCTAAGTTTGGTGTTTACTACCATTAAAGCCCTTATTCCGTGCCTGAATTTAAAAATGAATGGTATGTTCATTAGATGTACTTTAATAAGGAGGGAAGAGGCTTACTAATTAGGAATATTAAAAACATTAAATTGTTAGGTTATAATAATACTATTGGCTTTAATAGGTGGGAAGATGGTTTACACATTAATTTTCCGAAAGAAAACTCAGGAACTCATGCTTTTTTTTTAAAAAATTGAACTAAAGTGAAGAAATTTTATAAAAAGTTACATTTTATTTAGTATTTTAAACATTCTATATTTTATAGGTTACTGATGTATAGCAATATAACAATTACACGTTAAACTAGACTCCAATTTAATAGATCATTATCTCTAATTTAAATCATAATACGATGAAAAATAACCTACTATTTTTATTTCTAATATCTTCATTTTTTTGTTTTTCTCAAGAAAATTTAATCACAACCAATCATTCTTTTTCTAATGCAATGTCAAATTGGGAAACGGGAGCATGGGGTGATGATAATTTTACCCCCGAGGCTGATTTTAATATTGAAACTAAAAAAGGGCAAGACGATTTAAATTGCATTAAAGTATACGTAAAAAAAAATACTATAAGTGGAATGGGTAATCGTATTTTTCTTAAGCATTTAGGACTTAAAGTTAAAAAAGGAAAAAATTACAGGCTTTCTTTTTGGGTAAGGAGCTTTACCCCTGCCGACCGAATTCATGTTGAAGTATATTCCGCTAAAGATACTGGAAGTAATAAGCCATGGACAGCAGCTGTTAACACAAATATTCCTTATGTTGGCAATGGGAAGTGGCAAAAAGTTTCAAAAACCTTTACGATGGAAAGAATTCAAGGTGGCAGTAAACTAGACTTAAAAAATATAGGTCTATTATTTGGTTTTGATTTAAGAAAAGGAAGTTTTTATTTGGACAATGTAATGTTAGAAAGAATTTAGTAAATTGATTATATGAAACATAATTAGAACATAGTACTATACTACATTAATATATTGAACTCGTTTAAACTTTTTTCAATTGGCTGCAAAATGATCTTTTTCATTCACTTTTTATCATTTTTTTGTTCCGTAGCGATGCTATTTAACCATAAAGTGATTTCAATTGAGCAAAAAAGTTTAAACGAGTTCATTATTAGGCTAGTATTTTCATTTTAAACTTACTTATTTTTTGAAAAAATAAGTATCTAAAAATCACACATTACGATAAGAATATTAACTTGAGAAACCCTAAAATAGGAATTGAGATAATCACTCTACAACATATATTTATAAAAATTTTGAATAAAAAAAAATACATTATTTCTTTTGCCTTGTTAGGCTTTTTACAATCCATTTTTTCTCAAGAATGGTCTTCAACCGTAATTCCAGTAAAAATTAACGAAGAATTCGTATGGGTGTTAGACAAGGAACATTCTGATGAATTCAATTATTCTGGAAAAACAAAAAAATTCCAAGAAAAATGGATAGACAATCATCGTAGGAATTGGTCGGGACCAGGATTAACACAATTTGACAATGAATATTCTTTTATTAAGAATAATCAATTAATAGTTAGTTCTGGCATTACAAGAAAAATCCCAAATAAAAGGATTTACTGCGGTTACGTTACTTCCAAAAAGCCTATCATGTATCCTGTTTTTACTGAAGTAAAAATGAAAGTTAGCGGTTCCTGGCTTTCTTCTAATTTTTGGTTGTTAAGTACTGATGATGTTAATGAAATTGATGTTACAGAAACTTATGGAATGGATGATGTAAAAGGGAAAACCATGAATACTAATTACCATATTTTTCGAAGACATCCATTTAAAGATCTAACTCCACAAAACGGTAAAAATCATAATTCCAAAGAGGATGTAGCTTTAAAAAATGATTGGCATCGTTTTGGAGTATACTGGAAAAGCGCTACTGAATTTATTTTTTATTTTAACGGAAAACCAGTCCGCAGCCTCAACAAAAGCACTGATCTAAAAGATCCAAGAGGGCGTTATTTTGATCAACCAATGCATTTGATTATGAATTTAGAGGATCATCCTTGGCGTGTGGATATGGGAAAAACCCCTACCAAATCTGAATTAAGGAACTATAAATTAAATAAAATGTATGTCGATTGGATAAGAACATATAAGCTTGTTCATAAATAAAAACAAGCTTATTCTTTAAACTGAGTTTTAATTATTATTATTAAAAAATATCATAAATCCGTTTTTAGTGATACCTTTTATTTAATTACTGAAGCTAACCTACTAAATAGACTGAATAATAAATAAATACAACGGCATCCCCAATGTTATATTAAATGGAAAAGTAATTGCCAATGCCATTGGAATATATAAACTTGGATTAGCTTTAGGTGCTGCTAACTTCATTGCAGCAGGTACTGCAATATATGATGCACTTGCTGCAAGAATGGCAAATAAAAGTCTATTTCCAATACCTTCAATAAAGTAGCTAGTAACTATGGCTACAATACAACCATTAATTATTGGAACTATAATTGAAAACAAAAATACAAACCAACCTCTCTTAATAAAATCGGAAAGTTTTCTTCCGCTTGTAATACCCATATCTAATAAAAACACAGCTAAAAACCCTTTGAAAATATCGGTAGTAAACGGCTTAATTCCTTCTGCCTGAGACTCACTAGCTAAGAAACCAATACAAAGACTCCCAATAATTAACAATACACTACCATTAGTAAGTGCATGTTTAACTACTTGTGGCATGGAGATACTACTTTTTTCTTTATTAAAAACGGAGATTAGTAACAACCCTACCATAATCGAAGGCGCTTCCATTAAAGCCATTACTGCTACCATATGACCACCAAAAGGAATTCCTTCCATTTCCATAAATGATATTGTTGTAACAAAGGTTACGGCACTTACTGACCCATAAGCAGCTGCAATAGCACCCGAGTTATGAATACTAAGCTTTCTTCTCAAAATAAAATAAGTATAAACTGGAACTATTAGCGCCAAAAAAATCCCAAAAACTAAAGACCATAGTATTTCGAGATTTAAATCGCTGTGAGAAAGTTCCTGACCTCCTTTAAAACCAATCGACATAAGCAAATAAAGTGATATAAATTTGGCTGAATTTTCTGGAATTTTAAGATCACTTTTTAACTGAACAGCAATGATTCCTAAAAAGAAAAACAATAATGCTGGATTGGTAAGATTATCTACTAATAGATGTAAATCCATAAATGTTTTTATTATTTAATTATTTATTATATGTTTTCCATCTAATCACCATCCTAAATTTATTTTAAAATCTTAATCATTTAAATTAAAAAGCAATTTTGAAATTCTGAAATAAATTTAGAGTGACAGACGTATCAGTTTCCTGAGCTTGTTGTAATAAATTATTTTTTTACTTTAATTTCAATCGTACTATTAATTTCCAGAGTTGCTCCTGCGCTTTTAACTTGATTAAAAAAGTCAATAGCAATTTGCTTTTCCTTAATTAATTGATCAATTCTACTACTATCGTAGCAACAATCATCTTTCAAATCACCCTCAGTTATAGATAATCGTTTTACCTTGTGAAAATTAATTTTTTCATTCAATAATGCTATCAAAACATCTTTTGCTTCTGTTGCTGAAAAAAAGCCATCAATTAGGTTAATTTTTTGTGTGTTTTTCACTTCTTCCTCTTGCGCTGTAATTTCCATTGTATTTTATTTTAAAAATTTATGATTAACGGTACTTTCTGATATTACTTTTACTAATAATAATTCTGATATAATTAATCCGCTGACTATTATTTCTATTAAAAAAAAGTAATCATTGTTAATTGATAGTTTGAAAAAAATCCCCAAAAAAAAGAAAAAACAGTACTAAAGATATTTGCTCGCGAGTTATTGTTTTTCGTTTTGTTCTGTCAACCTCTTTTTTTCTTCCTTGTAATACGATACTCTGCTCCATATCCTGATCATTTAAACAATTATACAGCACAAATATGCAACAAGTAACTCATGTATTTTTATTTATGTTTATTATGTTTTTTATTAAAATTAATTATAGTTTAGATTTTATCTAATAAAAAAGCCTCTAAAAGTATGGACTTCATAGTGGCTCTTAAATACTCAACTCCTGATTTTAATGAGTTTTATTTGTACGTATTTATTTATTATTTCGTTACCATCATCCTATTTTACTGAAGAAGCACACTATTAATACTAGTATCACAATAGCAATTCTAAAATATTTATTAAAAAAAGGCTGGCAAATTAAAAATAACGGAGGCTATAAACTTTGCCGTTCTTGACGGATGCATAGTTCATTTTATCGAATTTTTAATACCTAAATATTTATACGACTGTAAACCAAATACAAAAATTAATTAACTAAAGGATTCATCCCTAAAGTATTGAATAATTTTGCACGTGTATTTAAAAGCTTAATTTGAAGCTCACTCTGCTTTAGTTGTGCATCTATTAATTTTCGTTCTCTGGAGTTAATAAGGAATAAGGAACTTTCTCCTAAAAAAAATTTACGCTCCTCCGCATTTACCATAGTCACATAATTTTCCAAAATTTCATTAATCATTTGATATTGTTTTTCTAAAGAATTAATTTCAGCATAAGCAACCTCAACTTTATTTTTAATTTTTAATTCAGTAGACAAAAGTTCAAAGTTTGCGTCTTGTAATTTAAATTTAGTAAGTCTTAAATCTCCTCTTTCCTTTCTCAAAAACAATGGAGTACTAAAACTAAAGCCTGCTTTGTATTCGTTTCTATTAAACGTATTTGTTTCCTCAGGAGTCGAGCTTATAAAATTATAATTGAAATTTAATTTGGGCAACAACTTATTCAACTTCAACCTTCGATCTACATTCAGTCCATCAATTTTATAATTCAAGGATTGCATTTTAGGATGATTTTCAATCATAAAGCCTTCAGCTTCTAAATTTTCAATCTCCAAAGAAGATTCTAGTATTGCAGTAGTTGGAATTTGTGGTAATACATCTAACTGTAATTCTAACGGAATATCATTTGACCACAAAAAATTGCTTACTTTATAGGTAGATTTTACTCGCTTTAAGAAAGCAGCCTCTTGTCCTAATGCTCTATTTTGGATTGTAATTTTTGATTCGACTGAATCAATTGGTGCCTTATCTCCTACTTCAACTCTTCTTTTTGTGGCTTTAAATCGAATGGTCGCATTTTTTAGGAAATTTGAATAAATCTGCTGTTCATTATTTGCTTTTATCCAATCAAAATAAGCTAATGTTGCTTCAAAAAGTAAATCATTAACAGCTAAATTTCGGTCTGCTTCACTTTGCTTTAAAAATAGTTTTGCCTTTTTTAGCGTAGCCATTCGATCATTGATCAATAAACCTTCTATGGCCGAAACGCTTACTCCAGCACTGTACAACCCTTCTACAGGAACATTATTTTGAGAATTTAAAAATTGTCCTGAGTTTTCTTCATAATTAGCTTTGAACTCTACTCCATACCACGTGGGCACTTTAAAAGTAGCATTAAATAAATCATAATAATCTTTCTTCTTAAAATCTTTGGTATTGTAGTCCACTTCAATCTTAGGATCAAAACCTCCTCTTGATTTTAGAACATTTGCTTCCCCAGAACTTAATATCAAGTTTGCTTGTTTAACTAACGGATGGTGTGTTTTTACATATCCAATATAAGCCTCATAACTTAATATTTTAGAACCAATATTGACTTTATTTTGTCCATAAACAAAACTGGAAAGAAACAATATCAGCCATAAAGCTATATAATTTATTCTTTCTTTTTTCATTTTTTCTTTTCTTTAGAGGTATCTACTTTTTTCTCGGGAGTATAATAATTCGCTGGGAAACCATTTAAAAGTCTCCAAATCTCATACCATACAGGCACATCTTCTAACAGTGCAATTGTATAAGCACCTGAACCTACTCTAATATTTTTAGGCCAATCTACACTATCTTCATCAGGTGCAATCAAAATTCTAAACTTACCATTATCACTAATAAAAGTTTCGATGGCAACCACTTTACCTCCATAAGTACCAAACGATGCATTAGGCCAACCACTAAAAAAAATTGCTGGCCAACCATCAAACTGAATTCTAACATCTTCGTTTAAATGAATTAACGGCAAATCAATAGGCTCCACAAAGGTTTCAACCGCCAAATCATATATAGCAGGCATAATACCTACTAGTCGTTCTCCCTCCTTAAATGTTTCACCAATACCGGCTCTTAAAGCTTTATTTATGTATCCATTTTGTGGTGCTTTAATATAATACATATCATTCCTTAACTGATAATTTACGGACTGATTATTTAATTTATTAACCTGTGCCTCTGCGTCATATTGACTAGATTCCGCTGTAGAACGATCACTCTGGGCTTTTGCAATCTTATCCGCATAACTGGCAGAAGTTCTACTAATTTCTACAATTGCATTAATCACTTGATTTTTACTAGTTAGTAATTTATTTTCTTGAGAAATTAACTTTGCCGTCATTTCTTGGAGTTTTAGCCTTTTAGCTTCTACATCTGTAATTGCTTTTAAACCTTCGTTGTTTAAGGTTACTGTACGATTGTATTGTGTTTCTGCAATCTTAGTATTATTACGTACGGCTTCTAAATCAATACTGTCTGAGATTACTTTAAACCTATTTTGCTTTAACTTGTTTTCTACTTGTTGAATTTTTAATCTTCGCTCATTATTTAAAGCAATTATTTGATTATTTAATGCTTTTACTTTTTGTTCATAAGAAGTTACAGATCTACTTTTAGCATCACGCTGCGCAAGGGTTCTTTCCACTAACTTTGGATCTAAATATTCATTTTTAACTTCTGAAATAAATAAAATAGTATCTCCTTTTGTCACATAATCCCCTTCACGCACATACCATTTTTCAATTCTTCCAGGTATAGGTGACTGGATAGTTTGCGGACGCTGGTCTGGTGTTAAAGTTGTTAAATAACCATTTCCTGTAACATTTTGTGTCCATGGTAAAAACAGAAATACGAAACCTATAAATGCAAAAGCAAATAAAAATTTATTAAATACTTGGTAATATCGAGTCGTAAATGCTTTTTCATACGCTTTAAAACCTTTAAGATCAACTTTTTTATTGAGTTTATTATTTGAAATATTAAGCATCTTTTTAGTTTTTTAAAGTTCCACCATAAAGACCCACTGTCCTATCGCAATTACGTTTCCATAATTCATTCTTACTAGCCACTATTAGAGCCCATGGCCGACTTTTATCAGTCAAATATTTTATAATTTGCTCTGTTTCCTCAAGCTCAAAATGTTCCAAAGGATCTTTTAATAATAACAGTTTAGGTTCATTTATTATTTCTCTAGCCAGTACAATTCTCCTTGTTACAGTATATGGAATACGTTGTCCCTCTGGATACAACATTGTATCCAAACCTTTTGGCTGTTGCTTGACAAAAGGAAGTAATCCCAAATCTTTTAAAACTTCATTTAAACGCTTTCTGGGTATGGATTGATTTCCAAAAGTTATATTTTCTAAAATGGTTCCTTCAAAAGGATGTTGCTCTGGTAAAACTTGCCCAATTTTACTTCGATATTTATTTGGCCAGATTCCACTCATTGAGGTATCGTTTATATATAACGTCCCTGAAGATGGGGATATCAATCCTGAAAGCAACTTTAATAATGTTGTTTTTCCAGAACCTGAAGCTCCGTTTAGAAGAATTCTATCTTGAGATTCAATTTTAAAACTCACATTACTTAATACTTGTTGATTTTCCTCGGTTGCATAACCTAGATTTTCCACTTCAATCACTAAATCTCTATCTGTTTCAAAAGGATCTACACCTGATTGTGGCTCTATTTCTTTATCTACTACTTGTCCTATTTTTTCCAAAGAAGTTAATACGTCATAAAAAGTTTCTAGTCCCGTAATTAACTTTTCTACTGAACCAATGACTAATAAAATAATAATTTCAGCTGCAACAAATTGACCAATATTCATTTGTTGATTTAAAACTAGTAAACCTCCTATTATTAATAAACCTGCTGTTACTAATATTTTAAAACCAATCATTTGAACGTACTGTAAGATCAGTACTTTAAAATGATTCTCCCTAGCCTTTAAATATTCAGTCGTTAACTTATCGTTTCTAGACATTGCTAGATTTGTTTTTCCTGATAGCTTGAAGCTAACCACTGATCTAGCAACTTCTTGAATCCAATGCGCTACTTTATATTTAATTTTAGACTCCTTTAAACTCGTATCCAATCCCTTTTGTGCTGTAAATTTGAATACTATATAAATTAAAAACAATAATAAAAACCCATAAATTATAAAAAATGGATGATAAAATGAAAGTAACATTAAACCAAATATAATTTGCAAAAAAGCTGTTGGAACTCCAATAAGAATTTTAGAAAGTCCTTTTTGTACTGTTAATGTGTCAAAAAATCGATTGGCTAATTCCGGAGGATAATAATGATGAAATTCACTTGATTTTATTTTAGGAAAACGATATGTAAATTCAAAAGAAGATCTGGTAAAAATCTTCTGCTGAAGATTTTCCATTACTCTAATTTGCATTATTTGTAATGCTCCCTGAAAAGCAACACCCATTGTTACCAAAACAACTAAAACAATCCAGGAAGAAGATATTTGAGCTCCTTGGATTAAATTAATAATAGCTTGAATTCCTAAAGGGAGTGTTAATGCAACTAATCCTGCAAAAATAGCGTAGTAAAATATTTGTTTGATGTCCCGTTTATCCAACTCCAGTAAACTTACCAAACGCTTCCATGGTGTCATAATCTCTTTCATAAAATGAAATTTTTGAGGTAATAATTATTTTTTTAATGGGTAATTACTCATTATATTTAAATCTATATTGTATCTTAATTTTTAATATTTAGTAATCGCAAAATTAAGTTAAACTACATATATTGTGGTGGTGGAATATCTATTTCCAATACAAAATTTGAATATTTTTTCTGCACATTGTAATGGATAACCTCTACTAAAGTTTTTATTACTGAGTTATGAGTGAATTTATTGTGTTTTATTAAAGTTTTTTCTTTTTCATTATCTTCTAAATCGTTGTCAATGTCAAACTCAGAAATTTCATAATCCAATTCTGAAATAAAATCGGCTATTTCTACTATTGGTTTTACTACAAGTATTAAAACTCCCATTGTTAAAACAACAAGTTTATAACCCATAATATGTGTAGCAACAGATTTCATTAGTTAATAATTTTTTGAACCATTCCCTTGTAAAAACGAGTAATATTGTTTTTACCTTCTTCAAAATCTGTTAAAGCTGGCAAATGCTCTGAAAAATAGCGCTGATGTTGCGATCCTTCAATTACAGTCGAAATTAGCATATGTGGAAATTCGAATTTTGGATTTACAGCGATTACAAAATTACTCACGCGCTCAACAACTCGTTTGTAGGTTTTGTAATACCCTTTTTCATTTTCCTTATCTACTTCTTTAGTATAATATGCTTTAGAGGACTCTTTAGTTATTATTTGATATAATTTTATTTCGTCGATGTAAGAAAAAGAATTGTCTACTGTTATATTTTCTGTAAGCATATCTATAGCCGCATCCAATTTCTCTATTGCTGAATTTAAATTGACGGTTTTAAATACCAAACGGTACTCGATCCAACTCCAATACCAATTTACTAAATATACCAATAAAGTATGTTTATTATCAAAATAACGATAAATCGAGCTCTCGTTAGACCCTATTTCAACTCCTAATTTCCTGAATGTAAATTTCTCGAACCCTAAATCGTCAATCATTTCTATACTTTTAGAAATGATTTTACGTCCCAACTCAGAAGAATCTGGGTTTTTAGTATACAGTTCTGAATTTATTTTTATCTGTATTGGCAAATTCTCCATAGTAATTCGATTCAAATATAATAGCAATACTATCAATTTATAAAGGTTTTAGTTTTATTTAACAAACTAAAACTATTAACCCTCACTTATTATTTGAAAAAAACTATATAATTTGGTGATTACAAAGCATATTGCTCTAGCAATTCCAAAGTAGTAAAATCTAAAGCTTTAACATGAGTCGCTTCTAATTCTAAAGGTGGAGCAAACCCAGCCTGTTCTGCTTCTAGCCAACGAGAAATGCACAAACACCATTTATCACCTACTTTTAAACCTGAAAAATTCCATTCTGGAATTGGTGTCACTAAATCATTCCCTTTGGATTTACTATACGCTAAAAACTCTTTAGTTACTTTAGTACATACCACATGTGTTCCCGAGTCTTCTTGGATGGTTCTACAATATCCGTCTCTAAAATATCCAGTTATGGGATTGGTACAACAACTTTGTAATACTGTATTTAATACATTTAATTGATTTTCTCTCATATCATAAAATTATGATAAAAAATATAATACCTTGTTAATACCTTCTTAACACAACCTTGGAATACATTTTGTTTATTTAATTTTACCAATAATTAAACAAAACGCCTTAAATTAATCTTATGAACGCTATAACTAACTGTATTCAAAAATTAAGAACCATTATTGATGCGAACGAGCAGATGATTGGCTTTTATAATATTATACTTGACAAAAACGAATTAGAATCCATAGACCCATCATTAAAATTTTTAAAAGCTCAAAAAAAACGCTTTGAAAATGCTGCGAAATTTGAATTGGAACAATTAATTAAACAAAATCCAAACCTAAATATTGAAAACGAAGATCTTAGATTGACTATTATTGATACTATTGACTCCAACAAATCTGTTGAAATTTACCTTTTAAAGTTTATTGAAGTAGAACGAAATTTCAATACTTTTTATTTAAATGTAATAAGTAGATTAAATCCGGAAGGCGCTGTTTACCAACGTTTGGTTAATCATATTGATGAAATGAGAATGAGTCTTACCATGTTGGAAAAAAATATAATGCATCAACAAAAATTAATGATTGCATAATTTATTGTTTAGTTTATACAATTAGTTTTTTTAACAGCCACAATCCTGTAGATGTAAGTGGCTGTTTTTATTTACCCCAACTGTATATCAAATAAATATCCTATGAGCGCAGTAATTCCCATAGCAATAGTTCCCCAAAATGTAATTCTAAAAATTGCTTTCCAAATGTTTGAGCCACCTGCTTTTGCAGCTATAATACCCAGTATTGCTAAAAAAACAATAGCTAAAATATATTGAACAAATATCATTTGATTAACCACTACAAATAGAGAAGCTAAAACAGGTAAAAGCCCACCAAAAATAAATGTTGCTCCCGATGCAAACGCTGCCTGAAAAGGGTTTGCTCTAGTAATCTCATTAATCCCCAACTCGTCCCTTGCATGAGATTCTAAAGCATTAAATGCGGTTAACTCCATAGCTACTCGCAAAGCTGTTTCCCTCTTCAATCCTCTAATTTCATATATTTTAGTTAGTTCTTCCAACTCGTATTCAGGAGCATTTTTCAAACTTATTTGTTCTCTTTGTATATCTGCTCTTTCTATATCCGATTGCGAACTTACTGATACATACTCCCCCGCAACCATTGATAATGCTCCTGCAACCAACGCTGCAACACCAGCTAAAATTATTGGCTCCTAACTTCGCTTGCCGCCGCTACTCCTATAATTACACTTGCTGTCGACAAAATCCCATGATTGGCACCCAAAACAGCTGCTCGTAACCAATTACTTCTATTTACATAATGCTCTTCGGGCTTCATTATTTTTAACTATTATAATTTGACTTAAATAATATAAGTTTTAAAACGTTAACTTCAGAATAATATCCATACTGTTTCATTTTCTACAAAGAAAAGGAAGTTATATAACTAACAACTTCCTCCAAAAAATAAAATTTAATCCCCTTGTTTAATTACTATTTTTTTAATTTAAGCATTCCCTTCATCAAAAAATTGAACAATATAAATTCCTGCATTTAGATTGGAAACATCGATAATGTTATCATTCACTTTACCTGTTTGGATGCGTTGACCTTCCATGTTACTAATTGCGTAGATTGAGCCAGCAGCATTATTTAAATCAATTGTACTACCAAAAATTGGATTTGTATTAATTTGATTTCCTATTTCAAACGTTAAACTCTTAGCCGAATTTACAGCACTAAATTCAAATAATCCCCAATCGCCACGTTGTCCTCCATTTACGTTAAGAATCGCTGTATTTTGATTTTAGGAATCTGTACATATTTTTGCGTAGAAACACTTTGTAATCCAAAACGATTAGCACTTACAATAACCCATTTAAATTGGGCTGTAGCTGCCATAGCAGAAATACCTGTAGCACTAATAGAGGTTCCTGAAACCACTAAATACTTATAACTCGAACCAAAATTTTAACCTTTAAACGTACATTACAGTTACCACCATCTTCAATAATAAATTTTTCCTATTCGCCAACACTGGTTAAGTTAGGTCTAATCGCTCCATTTTGATTTATAAAAAGTTCCTTATTTATATTATTAACGTTACTCATATGTTTATTTTTATCGTGTTAAACAATTAGTTTTGTGGATTAAAAAACGGCTCTTAGAAACTTTTTGACTTACAAAATTGATCCTGTGCTTTATTTAAGTGCCTTTTTTGTAGGAAAAAAATTAACAAATAGCATTTGATCTTAGCTATTAACTTTTTAACGATGTAAGTGTTTCCGATTTAAAAAAACAAAAAATGTATCACCTATGTTTTTTTGTGTACAAAAAATAGTATTTACTCTAATTTATAAAATCAAGTAACCATTGAAAAAATTAATCATTTTATCTGGCGCAGGAATGAGTGCTGAAAGTGGCATTAATACATTTAGAGATGCTGACGGTTTATGGGAAGGTCACGATGTTATGGAAGTTGCCACTCCAGAAGGTTTTGCTAAAAACCCAGATCTTGTTTATAATTTCTACAACCAGAGACGAAAACAACTATTAGAGGTTACTCCGAATAAGGGCCATCAAATATTAGTTGAGTTAGAGAAAAACTACGATGTAACGATAATTACTCAAAATGTCGACGATTTACATGAGCGTGCTGGAAGTCAAACTGTTTTACATTTACATGGAGAGCTTACAAAAGCCAGAAGTACTAAAGACGAAAATTATATTGTCCCTTGGAATGAAGATTTAGATCATCAAAATTTTGATCCTAAAGGCTACCCCTTGCGTCCTCATATTGTGTGGTTTGGCGAAGCTGTTCCGATGTTGGACAAAGCTATTTCTGTAATTAACACCGCTAATATTGTTGTAATCATTGGCACATCAATGCAAGTATACCCTGCTGCCAGCTTGTTTCAATTTGCGCCACAAGATGCTATAGTTTATTATATTGATCCAAAGCCTGCAAAGGCTATTCCTCCAACAATTAAAGTCATCAAAAAAGGGGCAAGTAAAGGTTTAGCTCTATTAAAAGAACAACTTAAAAGTCTATAGAATTCCCTAACTTCGCAATTCAATTTTTTTGAAAATATGCTAGATAAATTAAATATCGTAAAACAGCGTTTTGACGAGATTAGTGATTTAATCATTCAACCTGATATTATCTCTGATCAAAAACGTTATGTTAAGATAAATAAAGAATATAAAGATCTTAAAGCCATTATGGATATTCGTGAAACGTATATCCAGCTCACCAATAATCTTAACGAAGCTCAAGAAATTATAGCTGATGGTAGCGACGCCGAAATGGTTGAGATGGCTAAAATGGAATTAGAAGAAGCTAAAGTTGCTATCCCAGAATTAGAGGAAAAGATTAGGCATATGTTAGTCCCTAAAGATCCTGAAGACGCAAAAAACTGTGTTGTTGAAATAAGAGCTGGAGCTGGTGGAGATGAAGCAAGTATTTTTGCAGGTGACTTGTACCGTATGTACGAAAAATACTGTAGCAGTAAAGGTTGGTCTACTAGTGTTGTTGATATAAGCGAAGGGACTAGTGGTGGTTTTAAAGAAATTATTTTTGAAGTAAACGGCGAAGATGTTTACGGTACTTTAAAATTTGAAGCTGGGGTGCACCGTGTACAACGTGTGCCGCAAACAGAAACTCAGGGGCGGGTACATACAAGTGCAGCTACAGTTATGGTATTGCCAGAAGCAGAAGAATTTGATGTGCAATTAGATATGGCTGAAGTTCGCATTGAAAGAACGACCTCCACGGGTCCTGGAGGGCAATCAGTGAATACAACATATTCTGCTATTAAACTACACCATGAACCTACGGGAATGATTGTAAGTTGTCAGGATCAAAAATCGTCACATAAAAATTTAGAAAAAGCATTAAAAGTACTTCGCTCTCGTTTATACGAAATAGAATTAGCCAAAAAAATGGCAGCCGATTCTGCTAAGCGTAAAAGTATGGTAAGTAGTGGTGACCGCTCTGCTAAAATTAGGACTTATAATTACCCACAAGGTCGTGTTACAGAACACCGCATTGGATTGACTCTTTATGATTTACAAAATATTATAAATGGAGATATTCAAAAAATCCTTGATGAGCTTCAATTGGTAGAGAACACAGAAAAGATGAAGGAAAATAATGACATCTTTTAAATAAAAAATTCATCAAAATAAATAGAGTACCTGATAATCAGACACCCTATTTTTTTCTTTTAATCCGAACATCAATCAATCGAAACCGGGCCTAAAAGCTCGGTTTTTTTGTTTTACAATTTTTCTAAAATATAATTTGTCATTTTAGTGTATAACTGGAGTCTTGTATTACCTCCGTAAATTCCATGATTTTTGTCTGTATAAATAGCTAAATCAAACTGCTTATTTGCTTTAGTAAAAGCATCTACCATTGCTAATGTATTTTGAAGATGCACATTATCGTCTGCCGTACCATGTACTAGTAATACGCTTCCTTTTAATTTATCTGCATGAGACAATGGTGAATTTTCATCATAACCCAACTCATTATCTTGAGGAGTGTTTAAAAAACGCTCTGTATAAATCGTATCATAAAACTTCCAATGCGTTACTGGTGCTACAGCAATACACATTTTAAATACTTCATTGCCTTTCAATATTGAATTCAAGGCATTAAATCCTCCGTAGCTCCATCCCCATATCCCAATTCGAGAAGCATCTACATAAGTTAGTTTTCCTAATTCTTCCGCAAAAGCTATTTGGTCTGCTGCTTCTAACTTCCCTAATTGACCTTGTGTCATCTTTTTAAAGTCTCTTCCTTTGTAACCAGTACCTCTTCCGTCAATACAAGCTACTATATAGCCTTTGTTGGTTAATAACTGATGCCAATAATCATTGTAACTATTCCAGCTATTTGAAACCATCTGGGAGCCTGGCCCAGAATATTGATATAATAATACTGGGTATTTTTTATTTATATCGAAATTGTTAGGCTTTACCATCCACATATTGAGGTTTGCGCCATTTATTCTAATCGTTTTTAATTCTTTTTTTGGAAGCGAGTATGCGGTTAATTTTTCCTTGACTTTACTATTGTCGATTAGTGTATTTAACTTTTCTCCTGATTTAGTTGTTATTACTATACTTTGAGGAGGTGTTTGTGTATTAGAAAAAGTATCAATAAATAAAGAATAATCTTTATTAAAATTCGCTATGTGCTTTCCTGCTCTTTTACTCAAGCATTTTTTATTACTTCCATCTAAATTAATCCTATAAATATGTCGTTCCGTATTTGCTTTTTCTGTACTTTGATAATATAAAATATCATCATGTACCCCATAAAATTCAGTAATCTCCCAATCTCCTTTGGTTATTTGATTAAGTAATTTTCCTTTAGCCGAGTACTGGTATAAATGTCGATAACCATTATCTTCATTTGTTTTTATAAAATTATTATTCTCTAAAAAAATTAAGTCATCTGTAACTTCCACATAAGCTTTATCCTTTTCAGTGTAAACTACCTCTTTAACTTTTGCTAAAACATTTACAAAAATTATATCCAATTTATCTTGCTTTCTATTCATTTGCTGAATACTTAAAAGCTCGGGATTATTAGTCCATTGGAGTCTTGGTATATAATCTTCAGTGGTTTTTTTAAGATTTACTTCTAAAACATTTTTAGCTTTTAGACTATACATATGTGCAGAAACTACGCTGTTTTTTTCCCCTGCTTTTGGGTATTTAAAGCGTTCACTTTTAGGGTAATTACTTTGACCGTAAATAGGCATTTCATACTCTTTAACTTCTGATTCATTAAATTTCAAAAAAGCAATATGTGTACTAGTTGCATTCCATTCAAAAGCACTAACTAACTCAAACTCCTCTTCGTACACCCAGTCTGACATTCCATTAATAACCCTATTTTTTTTACCGTCTGTAGTAATACGAGTTGTTTCTGCTGTGGTTACGTCCTGAACAAATAGATCGTTTTGAAATACATAGGCTACATACTGCCCATTTGGCGAAAATGTAGGATTAAAAATACGCTCATCACCTATTTGTACTGCTTTTTTTGTTTTAAAATCATACACATAAAAAAATGCCGAAGACGAATATCTATATTGCGATTTATAATCTTTGCCTAAAAGCACTTTTGATTCATCCATACTGAATCCATAAGTTTCAAAATAAGGCAATGCAGGAATTTCTGAAGAAGACAATACTAAACGCTTATCATCGGTATTTTTATATTTCTTGGCTACAATCTTTGTTTCTTTTGCCTTTCTATCAAATTCAAAAACACTAAACTCTGTACCATTATTTAGATGCTGAATCTCTTGTAATCGCTCTGTTCTAAATTCTCCATTCCATATTGCATTAAGTGTTATTTCATTCTGCGAAAACAAAAAGTTAAATGTTACAAATAGAAAAAAGAAAAAAATATTACTTTTAAACATACAATATTACTTTTTTAGCCTTTGCCTTGTTGCTTCATATAAAAAAGCACCAGCTGCCACTGAAACATTTAACGAACTAATCTCTCCAACCATGGGTAACTTCACTTTATGATCTACTGTTTTAAGGACTCCTGATGAGACCCCTGTTTCTTCAGATCCCATTACAATAGCAGTAGGAACTTTAAAATCCACACTATATAAATTAACTTCTGTTTTTTCAGTAGCAGCTACTGTTTGCACTCCGCAAGATTGAAATAGAAAAATAGCATCTTTAATATGACTTACTTTACTAATAGGCATATTAAAAACAGCTCCTGCCGAGGTCTTAATTGTATCCGCAGAAACAGGTGCTGCACCTGACTTAGCTATTACAATACCATGCACACCAACACATTCTGCCGTGCGAATAATAGCTCCAAAATTACGTACATCTGTAAGTTGATCTAATACTATAAATAATGGCACTTCTCCTTTTTCCTGCGTAGACACAATTAATTCTTCTAGATCATAAAAATCTACTGGGGAGGTAAAGGCTATTACACCTTGATGATTTTTATGTGTAATCCGGTTTAGTTTTTCTACAGGTACTGTATTCGGTACAATTTTATGAGTTCTAAGTAAGCCAATCAATTCCTTGGACAAATCGCCTTGTAATCCTTTTTGAAGAAAAATTTTGTCTATTGTTTTTCCTGATTTAATAGCTTCCATTACTGCATGGATGCCAAAAAGTTGTGTTTCATTACTCATAATACAAATGTAGGTTTTTTAAAAAAAACCATTATTAAATCTTATCCATAAAAAAAAATCCCACCAACATACTGTGTTGATGGGATTTAAAATATAATTCTTAAAAATTACTTAATATTCTTAGTAGCATCACCATTACGTGTTGCATAGTTAATCTTTAATTGATTTACTTCTCTTAACTGTTCTTTTACATCTCCGATCAATCCCATATTGGTATTTACATCGACCTTTAAAGCACACAATAATTTTCCAACCTGTGTTTGATTCGTATTTGCTCGTGTTTGTTGTACAAAAGCTTGAACTTCTTGAATGTTAGAAATCAATTTATCATTTAACTGCACCTTAGCTTCGGAACCAAATTTTTCATACCCTGGCCCTGGTTTACCTGCATAAATATACATCGTAAGACTTTTGTTTTCTAATTTTTCTACTTGATTTGCTAAAGGAAGTTTATTTTCAATTAACAATGTATTTTGTCTCATTACAGTAGCCACCATAAAAAAGAATAATAACATAAATACAATATCAGGTAATGAAGCCGTTGAAATTGCTGGAAGCTCTTTTTTACCTCCTTTATTAAATTTTGACATTTCTTGTTATTCTTTTATGTGATTAAACTATTCTTTAGCTTCTGCCTCGGAAAACTTCTCAGGAAACAAATCTTTAACTGCGTCTTTTTTAACTTCCCAAGCTTTTTTTTCAGGACTATCTTCTACAGCGTCTTTATATTGCTTTAAAATCTCTCCATAAGTTACACCATATAAACGCTTGGCTTCTCTATCTCGTAAAACCCTGTAAGCTCCTAGCACCTCATTACTAATCGAAATATAGGAAGCATAATTCGTTTGACGGCTATTCTGAAGTGATACAACTGCTTTATTAGGATTATCAGAAGAAGCAGGATCTCTTTTCCCTTTACAATACAAACACTTCGCATTATCTGTACCACCACCATTATCTAAAAATGCAATTGTAGCCTCCCTTAGATCCTTCAATTCCATTGGCTGTTCTTCTACCAATAAATTGTTTTCTTTATTAACCACAATAGTAAATAAATTTTTGTCCTTTATTTTAGGAGGGTCTATATTCTCTGGTAATTTCGGAGGTAACTTTCTATTCATTCCCGTATCTGATTCTATGGTAGTTGTTACCAAGAAAAAGATAAGAAGTAAAAATGCGATATCTGCCATAGAACCTGCATTTACCTCTGGTGCTGATCTTTTTGCCATATCTTAATTACTTGCTGATTGATTTACTAATACCACCCCAAACTATGGAAGCTATTGCTAATCCTCCAAAAACATAAAAAGCTATAATACCCGCATCTACCCATTGAACCGTATTTGCAGAAATAATATCCCCGTCTCTAGTTACAACTTCTTTTTGCACACCTGCTATGGCATAGGAAGCACCTAAAACAATTAGAAAAGCAACTGCTCCTAAAAGTGTTTTCTTTAAACTAGATGGGTTTTTAATTAATCCAGAAATTACTGAGATTATAGTAGCTATAATCAATAGTACGATAACCACCAAAGCTAAATTATATAAAGGATTTACTTCAGGAATTGAAGCACCCAAAGGTAGTTCTCGAGCTTCTGTGGTGCCTGCTTCAGTCATTAATTTGTCGAAACCACTATTCATTAAGAATAGTAATACCGCAGAAATGAGACCTACTACAAGAACCAAATATGATAAAACTTTTGAAATTTTCATTTGTTCTTTAATTTATTCTATACTCATTATGAATATAGATTGTTAGACATTTTAAGAGATTGTTTACAATCCTTAAAGTGAATTATTTCTTGTTTGCTACTAAAATATCGATTAAAGAAATAGAAGCATCTTCCATATCATTTACAATAGAATCGATTTTTGCAGCAATGTAATTATAAAAAATTTGTAAAATAATTGCTACTACTAATCCAAATACGGTAGTTAATAAGGCTACTTTAATACCTCCTGCAACTAATGCTGGATCCATATCCCCTGCCTCTTCAATTTTATCGAAGGCTTGTATCATACCGATTACTGTACCCATAAATCCAAGCATAGGAGCTAAAGCAATAAATAAAGACAACCAAGAAACATTTTTTTCTAACTGCCCCATTTGTACTCCTCCATAAGAAACTACAGCTTTTTCAGCAGCTTCAATACTTTCATCTGCACGATCCAATCCTTGGTAATAAATAGAAGCAATAGGCCCTTTTGTATTTCTACACACCTCTTTTGCTTCATCTACCCCTCCACTTGCTAATGCATCTTCTACTTTCTTTTGAAGTTTTTTAGTGTTTGTGGTAGATAAACTTAAAAAGATAATTCTTTCAATAGCGATTGCCAATCCTAAAATTAAACAGATTAATACAATCCCCATAAATCCAGGTCCACCTTCAATAAAACGTTGTTTAAGTTCTTGATGGAACGATTTTTCAGCAACAGGAGTATCCTGAATTGCAGTTGCAACAGTTGTTGCAGCATTTGCCACACTTACGAACATCATTGTACCTGTGATAGCTAGAGTTGAAAAAGTTTTTTTCATTAGTCTAAGTCTTAAAATTATAAGTATTATTAATTTTTGTTGTTATATCACGAAATTGATAATTATATATTTCGTAACTCTTTTAATTATTTTAAAAACATAATCGCCAAATTTAGTAAACTATAATGATTGGGATAGCAAATAAATAAAAAAATACTGATTTAATAAAGCATAAAGTCAAATTTAGCTTAACTCACCTACCCAATTTTCAATAAATTTACTACTAAACTCATCATTTCTTATTTTTTTAGTCAACAAACACATTGATTTAGTAACAACTGCTTCTGTAGTCATTGCTTTTGCATTTATTACCCCAATACCTGAAAGAAGTTGAGTTGCTCCATAAATACCTTTAACATTTCCAAATATACACTGAGATGTATTTATAATATGTACCCCATTTGCAATTAATTGCGCTAACTTTTCGAGCATCCAATCGTCAACAAATATTGTTCCAGAACCATAAGTTTCCAAGATTAAAACCTTAAAAAAAACTGATTCACAAATTTGTTCAAATTGTTTTTGATTAATTCCAGGATGAATCTTATATAAAAAAATTGCCTCATCCAATCTTTTACTAAAATAAGTTTTTTTTCTTGTATTAGAAATTAAAACGGCTTCATTAATAGATAAATTAATATTAGAGGTTGCAAGTATGGGAACGTTGGATGAGGCAAAGGCATTAAAATTTTGACTACTTATTTTTGTAACACCACTACCTCTAAATAACTGATTTCCAAAATACAAACAAACCTCATTAACTAACGGCAGACCCCCTTTTTTAAGTAATGCAATTTGAATTGAAGTTAATACATTTTCAATCGCATCCGTTCGAATATCCCCTATAGGCAATTGGGATCCCGTAAATATGATGGGTTTAGATAAATTTTTAAACATAAAGCTTAAAGCCGATGTAGTATAAGCCATTGTATCTGTTCCATGCAAAACTACAAAACCCGAATACTTCTCATAATTATCAAAAATAAGTTGCCCTAAATTTTGCCAATCCTCTGGATGCATTTCTGCTGAATCCTTTGGCTTTTCAACACTTAATGTATCTATGTTAGCTCTTATCTTTTGCAACTGAGGAATTTGTTGCAATAAATTATCAAATTCAAAAGGCTTTAAAACTCCTAAAACCTCATCACAAATCATTCCGATAGTTCCACCTGTATATATGAGTAATATTGACGACTTCATAGGCTACTAAAATAATCAATTTGCAGTCTTAAAACTTATATTTTAAAATTAAACTCCAAAAATAATTTTTGAATTTTGAGTAGTAATAGCAGCTATTTCACCTAGTGATTTACCGTAAATAGTTGCTAATTTTCTTGCTACATTCACCACATAAGCAGATTCGTTGCGTTTTCCTCGAAATGGGGTTGGCGCTAAATACGGAGCATCTGTCTCCAAAACAATATGTTGTAATGGAATTTCATTTAAAAATTTATCAATTTTGCCATTTTTAAAAGTTGCAACCCCCCCAATTCCTAATTTCATACCACAATCAATTGCTCTTAAAGCTTGTTGTTGATTTCCTGTAAAACAGTGAAAAATTCCAAATAAATTTCTTCCTTTATATTTTTCTAAAACCTCAAAAGTTTCATCAAAAGCATCCCTACAATGAATATTGATTGGCAATTGATGTTTTTTGGCTAACTCTATTTGAAATTCGAACACCTCCTGTTGCTGATCCTGAAATGTTTTATCCCAATACAAATCCATTCCGATCTCTCCTACTGCATAAAATTTTCTCCGTTCTAATTCCTGAAACACAAAGGCCAACTCCTCCTTATAATTTTCTTTAACATATGTTGGATGTAGCCCCATCATTAAAAAAACATTTTCTGGAAAAACCTTTTCAATTGCATACATTGCCTCTGCTGTACCAGAATCGATTGCAGGTACAAATATTCTCTCTACGCCTGACTCAATTGCTCTTTTTATCATCTCTTTCTGATCTTCCGCAAAAGCATCGCTATAAATATGGGAATGGGTATCTGTAAAAACCATGTTCGTAATTCAAATTTATTTTTCGATGTAAAACACTTATACTAGACAACAAAATTATACTTAAAATATCCAATGTGTTTTTATATTTAGCAAATGTCTAAAACATAAAAACCCACTTAAAAGTGGGTTTTTGTAATTATATAATTGCAAACTACGCTAACATAGTTACTGGGTTTTCTAAATATGTTTTTAATGTTTGCAAAAACTCCGCTCCTGTAGCTCCATCAATAGTACGATGATCGCAGGCTAAATTTAAAGCCATAATGTTGCCCACAACTATTTCTCCATTTTTAACTACAGGCTTTTGAAGTATTGCGCCCACTGATAAAATAGCTGAGTTTGGCTGATTGATAATACTTGTAAATGAAGTAATACCAAACATTCCTAAGTTAGAAACAGTAAATGTACTTCCACTCATTTCCCCTGGAGTCAGCTTTTTATTTCTTGCCTTACCTGCAAGGTTTCGCACATTACCTCCTATTTGAGTTAATGTCATTTGATCTGCAAATGGCAATACAGGAACCACCAAACCATCTTCCACAGCTACAGCTACTCCAATTGAAATGTGTTTTGCATAACGCGTTACATCATCTTCCCACTGCGTATTTACCTGCGGGTGTTTTCTCAAGGCCATAGCAGATGCTTTTACCACCATATCATTAAATGATACTTTAGTATCTGGCAATGCATTAATTTGCTTTCGCGATGTAATTGCATTATCCATATCTACCTCAATTGATAAATAATAATGTGGTGCAGTAAATTTTGATTTCCCCAAACTTTTTGCAATTGCCTTACGCATTTGCGAATTTTTAGCTTCTTCAAATACCTGCTCACCAATTGGCGTATATACCTGCGGTGCTGGAGTACTAGCTTTTTCCTCTTTAGAAGATGAAACCGACGCTGAAGCACTTACTGAAGAAGGCTTAAATTCTTCTACATCCTTCTTAACAACTCTACCGTTTTCACCCGAACCTTTTACTTGAGACAAATCAATTCCTTTGTCTGAAGCTATTTTTTTAGCTAATGGCGAAGCAAATATCCTACCAACAGAAGAAGCACTTGCTGTCGCTGATACTTTTTCTTCAGCTTTCACCTCTTCCTTAGCTACTGAAGTACTTTCAGATGCTGATCCTTTTGCAGGAACACCTTCTTTAAGTCCAGATACATCAGTCCCTTCAGGACCAATAATTGCTAACAAGTTTTCTACAGGTGCTGTTTGCCCTTCTTCCACCCCTACATATAATAAAGTACCTGTGTAAAAAGACTCAAACTCCATTGTAGCTTTATCCGTCTCAATTTCTGCCAAAATATCTCCTTCAGCAACAGCATCACCTACTTTTTTTAACCATGATGCCACAGTTCCTTCCTCCATCGTATCACTTAAACGGGGCATAGTTATTATTTCTACACCTTCAGGAATTTCCGCACTTGATTCTGCATTCGTTTCTTCCGCCTTGTCTTCACTTTTAGATTCAGAAGCCTCTTCTACCCCTCCTCCTTTTAACAAAGCACTAATATCCTCAGCTTCCTCACCAATTATACATAATAATTGATCTACTGGCGCTGTTTCTCCCTCGTTAATACCAATATATAATAATGTTCCATCATAAAAAGACTCAAACTCCATTGTAGCCTTATCCGTTTCGATTTCTGCTAAAATATCTCCTTCCGAAATTTTATCTCCAACATTTTTTAACCATGACGCTACGGTTCCTTCTTCCATAGTATCACTCAAACGAGGCATATTTATTACTGTCGCCATATCTTCAATTATAATTTATGTGATAAAAATGGATAATCTTCTTGTTCGTAAACCATATCATACATTTGCTGTACTTTAGGAAATGGTGATTCCTCAGCAAATTTTTGACATTCAGCAACACGCTCTTTTACACTCGCATCTATCACTTCGATTTGCTTTGCTGTTGCGTATTTCTTTTTCTTAATTACATCCAACACCTGAGTAATTGGATCAATTTTTTGATACTCTGCAACTTCTTCTTTTGTTCTGTATTTCTGAGCATCACTCATTGAATGCCCTCTGTATCTATATGTTTTCAACTCTAAAAAAGTTGGCCCCCCACCTGTTCGAGCTCTTGTGATTGCCTCATCAAAAGCCTCTGCCACAGTAATAGGATTCATAGCATCTACTGGCTTACATGGCATTTCATACCCTAAACCTAATTTCCAGATATCAGTATGGTTTGCGGAACGCTCCACCGAAGTACCCATTGCGTATTGATTATTCTCTACACAAAATACTACGGGTAAATTCCAGAGCATTGCTAAATTGAATGCTTCGTGTAATGATCCTTGTCTTGCTGCACCATCACCAAAAAAGGTTAAAGTTACGTTATCTCTTTTGAAATACTTATCCGCAAAAGCCAATCCAGCTCCCAAAGGTATTTGTCCACCTACAATTCCGTGTCCACCATAAAAACGGTGTTCTTTAGAAAAAATATGCATTGAACCACCCATACCTTTTGAAGTACCTGTTTCTTTACCGTACAATTCAGCCATAACACGCTTTGGATCTTCACCCATACCAATAGGCTGTACGTGATTTCTGTATGCTGTAATCATACGATCCTTAGTAGTATCCATTGCATGAAGTGCTCCTGCTAAAATAGCCTCTTGACCATTATATAAATGCAGAAAACCTCTTACTTTTTGCTGAATATACACTTGAGCTAGCTTGTCTTCAAACTTTCTCCAGAAAAGCATGTTCTCGTACCAACTTAGGTACACCTCTTTGGTTATTTTTTTCATTAGAAATCTAATAAGGGTTCAAAATAAATGCCGTTAAACCATAAAGATTTTGGACGAACGCAACAAAAATAGCATATTCACTCTAAAAAGTAAGAACGCTATTCGATAAAAATACGGAATAAAACACTTTCTATTTTTTATTCCATTTAAAAAAACGCAGTCTTTTTTACAAAAGTTTGAAGAAATCTTTATTTTACAAATAAAAACCTCCTAAAATTGAAGTTTTACAAACAAAAAAATGCCATTCCTTAAAAAAGAATAGCATTTTTTGTTTATAATTTATTTTCAATTAATAATTCCTAAACTCATCACCAAAACTAAATGTTAATCCAAAACGAAGTGTCCCCTCTAACGGACTAGGCACTTTTGAAGTATTAAATAAATAAGATAAATCCAAAGCTATTGATGTATACTTGAAGCCTGCTCCTAAGGCCACAAATTTTCTAGCTCCTTTATTTTCGCTTTCATTAAAATAACCCGCCCTTAATGCAAATACATCATTGTAATCATATTCAGCACTTATAGAATATGTAAACTCTTCTAACTCCTCACTTGCCCCACCTGGTGCATCTCCAAAGGATTTAAAAATCCCGCCAAAAGCACTTTGTTTATTGTATTCCTGAAACACCTTTCTCTCGTTACCATCAATTTTTTGATCTCCATTTTCGTCAATTGCAGTTGGAGGCGTTGGTACTAACAATTTAGAAACCTCAACAGTTGCTCTAATTTTATTATAAGCATCAATTCCAAAATCAAACCCCCCTCCTAATCTTAAATTGGTCGGAATAAAACTTTCCTCTCCCGCAGAAAAAGATATTTTAGGACCAATATTAGTAATTGCAAAACCTCCTCTCCAACGTCCGTCAAAACTATTATAAGGAATTTCTTCACTCTGATAGTATCCCGAAATATCCACTCCAAAACCGTTTCCCGCATTAGCATCTGCTCCCTCTAGTGTTTGCAATCTCAAATCGGAACGCAAGTACCTTCCTGCAACTGCCATAGAAAAATTATCGTTAAGTTTTAATGCATAAGAAACATCCAAACTTAATGAATTCGGTTTTTGTATTAAACCAGGATCTTCAGCACTTTGCCTAAATTCAATTTCACCCAAACTAAAATACCTAAAGCTAACAGCAACTGCACTACGCTCATCCAAGCGTTTATAACCTACTAAATTTGCTAAAATAATATCATTTACAAGTTTTGTAAGATAGGGAGTAATATTAATCCCTACTCCAAATTCTCTATCAGAAAATGCATATTTTGACGAATTCCACTGTTGAGAAAACACATCTGGGGATGTAGCCACACCTTGATCTGCCAAACCTCCTGCACGTGCATCTGCAGCTACTTGTAAAAACGGCAAAGCTGTTGTTATTTGGTTTTGACCCTGCGCAAATAGGGATGCCGAACCTACAAAAGTAAGTAGATTCATTATTAAAAATTTATATTTCATGAAACTCGATTTTTGACAAATATAATTTTAATTATTAATATTCTATAGTACTACTAATTTTTCCAACGTCGTAGATGTCTTTTCTGTTAACGTAGATTTTATAACAATCTTATATACATATACTCCTTTTCCTACTTTATTTCCAAAATCGTCTCTACCATTCCATGAAACACCACCTCGATAACTATTAGTGTTTTGCGAAAGTGTTGCAAATTTAGTGGTAACAATTTTTCCAGAAATAGTCATTACCTGAACCATAACATCTAGCACATCTTGCTGAGGTCCTGTATGATTAAACCAAAATTCTGTGTAACTCGTAAAAGGATTGGGATAATTCAAGACTTCAGAAACGGTAAATTGATCTTTATCACCTACGATGAAACTAATTTCTTGATTTGTAACATTATTAAACACATCAGAAACTCTTAATTTTAATGTATGTTCCCCTGCCGATAGATCTTTTAGCCTGAAATTAATTATACCTTTGGTAAAATCATCCACTTCAGTGGTATAAAACTCATTTAAATTTATTGCATTTTTCTCATCTCCATCAATAATAATTAAAATATCATGACCAACTCCACCGGCAGTATTGATACCATTAGTATCCGAAAATTTAGCAATTAGATTAGGGGTGTTATTAACCAATTGACCATCTAAAAAATTCTCGTTATTTAAAAACAAATCAACTAAAGGAGGCTCTAAATCAATTTCCGCTTCCGTATTCAAACCTCCGATAGGAATTTTTGCTGAACCACTTTGATCATTTAATACGTTTAAATCTTGAGCATAAAAACTCACTTTCCCCAAACCTATTGGCAATTTAATGTTTTTGGAAAGCACAAATTCTATATCAAAAATTCCTTTTTCAACAGATGCCTGACCGTTAAAAACCTGATTTCCTAAATCTTTAAAATCAATAGTAAAAATACCATTCTCTGGACAATTACTAATATTTCCAGAAGTATCTATCCCAAAACACACACGAACTCCGTCATTACCAATTGTTTTCTTTTCTTCTGTTTTATCAAACAACACCACCCCTACCTTACCATCAAAATCTGATATCACATTTGGAATTGTCGCAACACCAGTTACCGGGTCAACAACGACTTGATCATTTAACTTTACTACACGACCCGATAATTTAATTTTACTCAACGCTTTTAGACTTTCTACCTTTACATCAAACTCTGGATCAAAAACAGACACCCCATTAACCTCTGTTAATATAACTTTGGGCTTTGGAAATACTATTTTTAAAGCAGGATCTCCAACACAAAAAACGGTTCTTTTATTTGCCCCAGATCCAGATAAATTATTTTTTGCCACTCTGAGCGCCTCTCCTATAGCTATAGATTCCTGATTATTTGTAAAAAGCGCATCTGCCAAGGTTGGATTTAAATTTAAACCTGTACTTACAAAAAGGTTCCTAGTGGTTGTAAGTAATGCGACTGCCCCCCCGTTTTTATTCCAATATAACAATTCTCCTGCTGTTTCTCGAGCTGGATTATCAAAACGAGTAAGCTCACAGGTTAGTGTTGTAAAAACAGTTAATCGATCCCGATTTGTCAATTCCCGAGCATCATTTGACCTGAATATAAATTCTCCTGATAGTCCATTTTCACCTCCATGACCAAAATAATTTATATAAGACACCCCCGATTCAAATGCATTTAAAAGATTTTTTTTTACTACGGGATATCTAGCACCCGCAGCAGTCACCTCTTGTTTGAAGGCATCTGCAAAAAGTTTTTTAACATTTGCATTGGGCAACTTTTTCTTCATTTGATTTGCAACAAAATTAAGTTTGAGCTGTATTTTTCCATCAACACCATTTTTCCTCCTATCCACATCATCTGAAACAAATAAAAATTTATTTCTCCAAGTACTATAACTATTTCTATCATAATACCTAATAACTTTATCAACTATATCATTAGCAATTTCAGGATTAGGCGCAATCATTCTTCCAACAGCTATATCTAACAAATCACGTGTTAAATCCCCCCCTTCACCACTCCCCATCATTCCATAAAAATCATCTGAGGTATAACTGCCAGTAAAAGAATTACTGTTTAGCGCATAATATAGTGGTACAATATTGGTGTTGCTATCTATTCTATTTTTGTAATCATATGATCCATCCCCAAGAAAACAGACGAATTTTAACCTTTTAGATAACTCTAAAGGGTTGTCATAAATATATTTTATAAAATTCCTAATTGCTACCACGTCTTGAATCCCAGTACTAAATTCATTATATATTTGCTCTACAGTTACCACTTTTGCATTATAGCCATTTTGTCTTCTCCTAAAGTCCGCCAACCTGTTAGCTGCTCCTAAAAAATCTGAACGAGTAATTATTAAGTACTCTACATCTCCTTGGGTATTATTTTGTGTACTACTCTTAAAAATATTCCCTTTCAAATCTTGATTGACCACATTTGAATTCTCCGTTTTTTTTGGTAAGTAAAAATCATTTTCATTTACTACTAAAAACTTACTTACTATACCAGAAGCTACCCGTATATTAAGAGAACTAGACTTATTAGGTGTTTCCTGAATTGAATAGGGATCAGTCACATTCCAAATAGAAGATATATTTTGAGCATTAGAAATCTGAAATTCTGATATACCAAGATTGTTTTTCTGCTCTTTATTATGGAATAAAAATTGTTTCCCAATACCTTTTATACTTGATTTAGCAAAAACTCGTATGTAATCTAAAAAAAGCTCTGAAGAGGGATCTCCTTTTTGGTCTGCAGAAACTTTTACACTTACACTAGTCCCTGCATTTACTTCTATTTGAGGCACACCGCCAATTACAGCACCATAAACAAAAGAAGATTTATTTAAAGAATTAAACGAAAAAGATCTTACCACTGAATTTGAACCTGTTACAGCTACATTAAGCGTAGGCACTGTATTATAAACACCTACCAAAGGAATCTCTACAGTTACCTTGGAACCAACTACAGGATTAGGAATTTCGAAATTGTAGCTTCGTTCTTTAATTTCCCCATCAAATTTATCTCCAAACCATTTCCTTCCCATACCACCCAAATTCACTAAATCTTTTTCTATAAAGGTTTCAAAATCATAATCCGAAAAAGCTATACTTGGAGCTGTTGTAATTTTAGGAGCAACACTTATTTTCTTATGTATTCCTCCACCAGTAGTTACATAATAAAATGCTTCATCAGAAAACGGATTTAAATTAGTATCATTATTAATATCATACCCTTTAGTTCCAATTCCATAAAATAATAAATAATCTGCTCCTGAAAAAACACCATCTGATCCTGCAAACATTTTAAGAGGCACTTCGGGGATATCATAAAATCTATTCTGATTATTTACATAAGGCAGAGGCTTGCCTCCTGTCCCATAAATTTTAATGGTCTCAGGATTAACTCCATTGAGATTAACCCCTATTGATTGTAAGAATTGAGGGGTTACCTTGTACACTCCACTAGCATCAATAGCAAAACGCTTCCACATACCACTAGCCAAAACCGATGACGATCGAGTTGGAGTTTCAAAATCTTTTTTACTCCTCAAACGAGTGCTATTTTTTTTCAAATCAAAAGAAACAATACGTTTGACAACACCGTTCTGATACACTAAAGGATTAAATTTCAAAATCCCAAAAGACTGATCACGTGCTAAATTAGCAACAACATCTACTTTAAAAAGAGTAGGAAGTTTACTTTTTTCTATAGCATTAAAAAAATTAGATGTAACTGTTTCTACGCTTACATTAATAGCCTTGCTACCAGTATAAGCATTTGCATTTTCACTCCAAGATGTTATTAATTCCTCAGTATAATTAGACTCATCTACAAAAAACGGTACTGCTCCATTTATATTAATTATGCTATTTGTGATCGCTAAATTATTTGAATTAGACCAATTGATATTGACCGTTTTATTTTGAGCATAGTTATTACTTACTAAAAATAAATAAAAAAATAACTTAATAAAATCTCTCATAATCTATTAACGAAATCAAAATAATATTAGTGTTGTGGTAATTTTATTGCCATAACGTATTTGATAATAACGTTTGCTAAATTAAGAAACAATAATTAAATCTAAAATAAAATTGAAATTAGAACGTTAATTGTTATATTGCAAACCCTATTATCTACAAACAGATTGTTAATTATGAATAAAACAGTTCTTTTTAACCTACTATATACATTTGTATTTAGTGTTTTACTAGTTGGTTGTAACACCACTCAAAATTACGACAGGAGCTCAAGAGCGACTGGCGTAGAATTTAATATTGATGGAGGGTTTAGAACTCCCCCTAACTTTCAGCAACAAGAAACTCCTGTTGGAACAGTACCCGTCGAAGGTGGAACCTTTACAATGGGTCGTGTTCAAGACGATGTTATGCATGATTGGAATAACACTCCCAATCAGCAACACGTGCAGTCTTTTTACTTGGACGAGACTGAAGTTACTAACTTGATGTATCTCGAATATCTTGAATGGACTAAACGCTTTTTCCCTCCTTCTAATCCAGATTATAGAAATATATATTATGGGGCACTACCTGATACTTTGGTATGGAGGAATAGACTTGGTTTTAATGAAGTTATGACTAATAACTATCTACGTCACCCTGCTTACAGAAATTACCCTGTAGTTGGAGTGTCTTGGATTCAAGCTGTTGAATTTAGTAATTGGCGTACAGAACGTGTTAACGAACAATTGTTGACTAAAAAAGGCTTTTTAGCTCCTGATGCTGGTCAAACAGCTGCTCCAGGAACACAGTTTAACACTGCAACACTTGAAAACTCGCCAAGTAACCTTTATGGTGGTGACGAATCAAAATCTTTAGGGGGCAAAGAATCCCAAAGAAGATTAGCTGATATTGAAAAAGATTCTACAGGAAGTCTTAATAGATTTCCTCAAAGAAATTCAGGTGAAATTCCTCCAAAATACAGACTTCCTACTGAAGTTGAATGGGAATATGCTGCTCTTGGACTTAAAGAAATTAGAAACTATAATATATACAGAGGTCGTAAAAAATATCCTTGGAAAGGACAATATACTCGCTCTGGAAAGAAAAATAAATTTGGTGATCAATTAGCTAATTTTAAGCAAGCTAATGGAGATTATGGTGGTATTGCAGGATGGAGTGATGATGGAGCAGATATTACTGCCGAAATCAAAAGCTACCCTCCTAATGATTATGGGTTGTATGATATGGCTGGTAATGTAGCCGAATGGGTTGCTGATGTATACAGACCAATAGTAGATGATGATTTTAACGATTTTAATTATTACAGAGGAAATGTGTATACAAAAAATGCTATTGCTAGTGATGGATCGGTTACCGTATTAGGAACTAATGAGGTGGTTTATGACACACTAAGTAATGGTAAAATAATTGCACGCACATTACCTGGCGAAATCAAACAGGTCCCTGTAGATGAAAATGAAACTTACTTAAGAACTAATTTTTCAGAAAGTGATAATAGAAATTATAGAGATGGTGACAAACAATCTTCTCGTTACTATGAAGCTTTTGAAGAAATTCAAGGAAAACCTACAAAAGCGATGTACAATTCTCCAAACCATAGCGTAAGTGCTAATGAAGATGGAACATTGAATAGAGAGTATGATAAATCCACCAAAAGAAAAACACTTATCGATGATAAAGTTCGTGTATACAAAGGTGGATCTTGGAAAGATAGAGCTTACTGGCTTGATCCTGCCCAACGTCGCTATTTTCCTCAGGATATGGCAACTGATTATATTGGATTTAGAAATGCAGTGTCACGTGTTGGTGGAAAATTTACTACTGTAAAACGCCCAACTGACTAAACACAGTAATAAAAATTATTTTTAAAACCTCGGCTTATGTCGGGGTTTTTTAATATCTGCAAATAATGAATATATCTGAAATTTATTCCAAATTTTTAAAAAGCACTGGCGTTTGTATTGATACCCGAAAAATTAGAAAAAAACAACTTTTTTTTGCATTGAAAGGAGATAATTTTGACGGAAACAAATATGCTCAAAAAGCATTAGAAGATGGTGCTTCTTATGCCGTTATTGATGATAGCAATATAAAAAACCCCAACTTTATTTTGGTTAATGATGTATTAGGCACATTACAGGATTTAGCAAAATTCCACCGTCAAAAATTAAATATTCCAATTATTGGGCTTACAGGAAGTAATGGAAAAACCACGACTAAAGAGCTTATATATGAAGTCCTAAAAACACAATACTATTGCACTGCTACAGTAGGTAATTTGAATAATCATATTGGAGTTCCGCTAACATTACTGAACATGACTAAAAGTACAGAAATAGGCATTGTTGAAATGGGAGCTAATCATATGAAAGAAATTGCTTTTCTATCAGAAATTGCTAAACCCAATTATGGTTACATTACAAACATAGGAAAAGCACATTTGGAAGGTTTTGGCAGTGAAGAAAATATACTTATTGGAAAAACTGAACTTTTTGATTTTATTAAAAAAACTGAAGGAATTGTTTTTTGCAATGCTTCTGACATGAAGCTTTCTCAGAAAGCAAAAAATTTAAAAACTTTATATTTTTCAGATAAAAAGAAAACTGATTGTTTACAAATCCAAATAACTAAAACCAACCCATTTGTAAGTGTAAAATTTGAAAACACTCAAGTAGATTCAAACTTAATTGGCTCTTACAATTATACTAACGTTGCGGCAAGTATTTTAATTGGTAAATACTTTGATATAAAAAAAGAAAATATCAAAAAAGCTATTGAAAACTACACCCCTAGCAATAATCGTTCTGAATTAATTAACAAAGGCTCTAATACCATTATACTAGATGCCTACAATGCTAATCCTAGTAGTATGATTGCGGCTTTGCAAAATTTAATAACTACTGAAACAAATAAAAAAAATACTGTAGTAATTTTAGGAGATATGTTCGAACTAGGTAAATATTCTAAAAAAGAACACCAACAAATAATAGACTTCCTTGAGGACTCTTCTGTAAAGACCATTTTACTTGCGGGCAAGCATTTTTCAGCCTGTACTAATCAATCAAAAAAAATAATCACTTTTGATGATAGCAATTTACTACTTTTACACCTTAAAAAGCACCCCGTTGAAAATAGCCTAGTTCTCATAAAAGGTTCTAGAGGGATGAAATTAGAGCAACTATTACCAACATTTGAATAAAAAACTCATGACACCTATTTATATTGGTTATTACTTTGAAATTAATCCTTTACAACCAGCTACTGAAATTTTATTAGCAGAATTAGGAAACATCGGATTTGAAAGTTTTGTTGAAACAGAAACAGGCTTGGAAGCATTTATTCAAAAAGAAGATTGGAATTCAACTATTCTGGACGATATTTTTGTATTAAACTCTAATGAATTTATTATTAAGCATACTCATAAAGAAATAGAGCAAATAAACTGGAACATAGAATGGGAGAAAAATTTTGATCCTATTATAGTTGACAATACATGCTGTGTGCGCGCTCCTTTTCATGAAAAAAAGAAGCTTAAATATGACATTATTATTGAACCAAAAATGTCTTTTGGAACAGGGCATCATGAAACTACACATATGATGATTCGGCATTTAATAAAGCTTGACGTTTCCAGCAAAAAAACTTTAGATATGGGATGCGGAACAGGTGTTTTAGCCATACTTGCAGAAATGAAAGGTGCTAAACCTATTGATGCTATTGATATTGATAATTGGTGCTTTTTGAATACCCAAGAAAACATCATTCGTAATAACTGTAACAATATTACTCCTTACCAGGGTGATGCCTCTTTATTAGAAAATAAAAAATACGATTTAATTATAGCAAATATAAATCGTAATATCTTATTAAACGATATGAAAACCTACGTAGCAAGCCTTAGCTCTGATGGCGACTTACTGCTTAGTGGCTTTTACTTAGAAGACTTAACTATTATTAAAAAATGTTGCAAAAAATTTGGGCTAATTTTTGTAGCTAACTTAATAAAAAAAAACTGGGTTGCGGCACATTTTAAAAATTCGTAATTTAGTATTACCAACATAAATATATTAAAATGATTTTTGAAACTAATCCCGAAGTTTTAGAACAGGTTGATATCAAAACTGAATTAGAAGATAATAATCAAATTATTCTATTTAATGATGAAGTCAATTCATTTGACCACGTTATCAACACACTAATTAAGGTTTGCCAACACGATTCCATCCAAGCGGAACAATGTGCTATTTTAGTACACTACAAAGGAAAATGCAGTGTTAAAACTGGCTCATATAAAGATCTTGAGCCTAAATGTATTGCTTTATTGGAGGCAGGTTTAAGTGCTGAAATTCAGTAAACTATATAAAATCATCCCAATATTGAACAAGCTTTGCAATAAAAAGTCCTATATAAATTATACTAAAAATAAATTTCATAAAGGTAGAAGTTAAAAAACCTATAAAAGAACCCAAAGCGGCACGTGATGCGATTTTTGAGTCTTTTTGATGAATCATTTCTCCAATATATGCTCCTACAAAAGGTCCAATAATAAAGCCAATAGGAGGAAAAAACATTCCCGCTATTAAACCAATAGTTGTTCCCCAAATACCATATTTACTTCCTCCGTATTTTTTTGTCCCCATGGCAGGTATTATATAATCTAAAATTAAAACTACTGTTGCAATTACTAACCAAATTACTAAATACGTATAATTCATAGGAATTACAGAGGTTAAATGAAGTAATAATAAGCCTACCCAGCTAATTGGCAACCCTGGAAGCACAGGCATAAAGCTACCTAATACCCCTACACAAACACAAATAAGACCTATAATTACTAAAAAAATATCCACTTTTATATTTTTTAATTTTCTCTAAAGGTAAATAAACTCAAAATTTATCTAAAAACATTAAATTGCAGTATTATAATTTAATAATGCTGCAATTTAATTCACTTATTATCGTTTTTTGTTTGCTTTTTGCGAGTTGTAATTATTTTGATTTTTCAACGCATAAAAAAGATGCTATTGTGAAAAATCGCATACAAGAAATGAAAGCTAACGGGCTTGAGTACTTTCCTCAGATTGAACCTTGTAGTGGTTTTAAAGATGAAAAATGTTTTAAAAAACAACTTGTATCAAAACTAAAAAACAAGCTACAAGAAACTATTATTGCAAATGATATTCAAAAAAACGATACTATCTGGCTTAGCATAAAGGTGGATAGAAAAGGAATTACAACCTTAACCTCTTTTTCTGACACTAATTTAAACATTAAAAAAACTATTGAAACTACCTTTGAATCTTTATCACCTATTGAACCTGCAATAATAAATGGAATTAAGGTTAGTACACAATTTAAAATTCCACTACTTCTAAAATAAAATTAATTGGCTGAAGAACGCATTATATTAGGTATTGATCCTGGAACTACGATTATGGGGTTTGGAGTGATAAAAGTAATTGGAAAAAAAATGGAATTTGTTCAATTGAATGAATTACAACTTAGCAAATACACAGACCATTATCTTAAACTAAAAAAGATTTTTGAACGTACTATCGAACTTATTGAAACGTATAAACCTGATGAAATAGCTATTGAAGCTCCTTTTTTTGGGAAAAACGTACAATCCATGCTTAAATTAGGCAGAGCCCAAGGTGTTGCTATGGCCGCAGGCTTAAGTCGAGAAATTCCCATTACGGAATATTTGCCAAAAAAAATAAAAATGGCAGTTACTGGAAATGGAAATGCTAGTAAGGAGCAGGTTGCCAAAATGCTACAAAGTATGCTTAAATTAAAAAGTCTTCCTAAAAATTTAGATTCTACCGATGGTTTAGCCGCAGCTGTCTGTCATTTTTATAATTCATCAAATCCACTAACAAATCAAAAAAGTTATAATGGTTGGGATGCCTTTGTAAAACAGAATGAGCATAGAGTTAAAAAGTAATTCCCAAAAAAATGATAAATTTCAAAACCTTCTACCTTAAATATTCCGAATTCTTATATTTGCTAAAAAATTAAGAATTGGATTTTACGCATATTTCAAACATTTTTAAAGATGCTATATTAACTAAAGGACTCATTCAAAAACTGAAAGCTAGTAGTAATGTTCATGCTCAAAACCTAATTGGCTCTTCCTTATCTTTTTTAATTAACGAAAGCTTTAGAGCTTTGCAAAAAACACACGTTTTAATTTGTAATAATAAAGAAGAAGCTGCTTATTATTTTAATGATTTAGAAAATTTATCTGGCAAAGAAAGTCTTTTATTTTATCCTGGAAGTTATCGTCGTCCATATCAAATTGATGAAGTTGACAATGCGAATGTACTACAGCGTGCCGAAGTGTTGAACAGAGTTAATGATAGTAAAAATCCACTTTTAATCGTATCCTATCCTGATGCCCTTTTTGAGAAAGTAGTTACCCGTACTTCCATAGACAAAAACACTTTAAATATTAAAATTGGAGATACGTTAAGTATTGATTTCGTAAATGAAATATTATTTGAATATGAATTCCAACGTGTTGACTTTGTAACAGAGCCAGGGGAATTTTCTGTCCGTGGAGGAATTGTAGATGTGTTCTCCTTTAGTAATGAAGCACCTTACCGTATTGAGTTTTTTGGAGATGAGATAGATAGTATTCGCACATTTGATATCGAAAGTCAGCTTTCAACTGATAAGGTATCTGAAATTGGTGTAATCCCTAATATTGAACATAAAACAAAAGTTGAAAGTAGAGTTCCTTTTTTTCAATCTATTTTTAAAGAAAGTGTAATCATTACTCAGCATTTAGAGCTTTTTTATGATCGTATTGATGACTTATTTGAAAAAGCAATTATAGCTTTCGAAAAATTAGACTCCGAAGTTAAACGTGGCACGCCTGAGAGTTTATTTTGTAAAGGACAAATTATAAAAGATCAACTATTTGCTTTTCAACATATCCAATTAGGCAATACTTTTTCTAAAATTAATACTAGGGAAATTTCTAAAATTAACTTCAACATAAAACCACAGCCTTCTTTTAATAAAAAATTTGAGTTATTAATTGAAGATTTAAACAGGAATCATAATAACGGATTTACCAATTTTATTTGTTGTGTTAGCGAGCAGCAAGCCAAGCGTTTTCACGATATTTTTGAGGACATGGATTCAATAGTACACTACCAAACTGTTGTTCTTTCATTACATCAAGGGTTCATTGATACTAACAATAAATTGGTTTGCTATACCGATCATCAAATATTTGAACGCTATCATAAATTCAATCTTAAAAATGGCTATGCAAAAAAACAAGCGATTACCTTAAAGGAATTAACTAATCTTGAAATTGGAGATTACGTTACTCATATCGACCATGGAATTGGAAAATTTGCAGGGCTTCAAAAAATAGATGTAGATAATCGCAAACAAGAAGCTATAAAATTGATTTATGGTGAGCGGGATGTTTTGTACCTAAGTATTCATGCACTCCATAAAATCTCCAAATTTAATGGAAAAGATGGCAAAGTTCCTGTGGTACATAAACTAGGATCCAAAGCTTGGAAAACACTTAAAAACAAAACCAAAGCGCGTGTAAAACATATAGCCTATAACCTAATTAAACTATATGCGAAACGGCGCTTGGAAAAAGGGTTTCAATATGCTCCAGATAGTTATTTACAACACGAGTTGGAAGCCTCTTTTTTATATGAGGATACTCCTGACCAAAGTACTGCTACTGCAGATGTAAAAGCTGACATGGAAAGTGAACAGCCTATGGATCGATTGATTTGTGGGGATGTAGGTTTTGGCAAAACTGAAATAGCTATTAGAGCTGCTTTTAAAACCGTAGATAACGGAAAACAAGTTGCTGTGTTAGTACCAACAACTGTACTTGCCTTTCAACACCATAAAACGTTTAGCGAACGCTTAAAAGATTTTCCTGTTACCGTAGATTATCTAAATCGCTTTAGAACTGCAAAGCAAAAAAAAGAAACCTTAGAGGATCTTGCTACTGGTAAAGTAGATATTATTATCGGTACCCATCAACTAGTTAGCAAAAGTGTAAAATTTAAAGACCTTGGTTTACTAATAATCGATGAGGAACAAAAATTTGGAGTAGCGGTAAAAGATAAGCTGAAGACAATTAAAGCCAATGTAGATACCTTAACACTTACTGCTACCCCTATTCCTCGTACACTTCAGTTCAGTTTGATGGCAGCTCGTGATTTATCCACAATTACTACTCCTCCTCCAAATCGATATCCAATTGATACGCAGGTTATTCGTTTTAATGAGGAAATGATTCGTGATGCAGTGGCTTATGAAGTACAACGGGGTGGTCAAGTATTTTTTATTCATAACCGAATTGAAAATATTAAAGAAGTTGCAGGAATGATTCAGCGTTTGGTGCCTGATGCTAAAGTAGCTGTTGGCCACGGCCAAATGGAAGGTAAACAATTGGAAAAATTAATGCTCAGCTTTATGGATGGTGCTTTTGATGTACTAGTTTCTACAACTATTGTTGAAAGCGGTTTGGACGTCCCTAACGCCAATACTATCTTAATTAACAGTGCTAATAATTTTGGTATTTCAGATCTACACCAAATGCGTGGTCGTGTGGGAAGAAGCAATAAAAAAGCTTTTTGTTACTTTATTACCCCTCCTTTTTCTGCAATGACTGAGGATGCACGTAAACGGATTCAGGCGTTGGTTCAATTTTCGGATTTAGGAAGCGGAATTCAAATTGCAATGAAGGATTTAGAAATCCGTGGAGCAGGAGATTTATTAGGTGGGGAACAAAGCGGATTTATTAATGAAATTGGTTTTGATACGTATCAAAAAATTCTAAACGAAGCTATTGAAGAATTAAAACAAAACGAATTTAAGGAACTATATCCAGAAGACGAAGCCAATAAAGTCTATCTAAGAGACACTCAAATTGACACTGATTTTTCGCTTCAATTTCCCGATGATTATATAAATAGTGTTTCTGAACGATTGAGCCTTTATAATGATTTAAATAAGCTCAAGACAGAAGAGGAACTTGGTATTTTTGAGAAACATTTAGTAGATCGATTTGGAGAGCTTCCTACACAAGCTATCGATTTATTAAATAGCGTACGTTTAAAATGGATTGCTACAAAAATTGGTTTAGAAAAAATTGTTTTAAAGAATAACCGTTTTATCGGTTACTTTATTAGTGATCAGCAATCTGATTTTTACCAAAGTCCTACCTTTACTAAAGTGCTTCAGTTTGTACAAAAAAACCCTACGGAGGTTAATATGAAAGAAAAGCAAACACGGAGTGGCTTGCGCCTTTTATTGACTTTTGAAGATATTACTACTGTGGAAGAAGGCTTATTTAAGATGAAAGTTTTTACAGCTATTGGAGCTGAAAATTTATAACAAAACAGGAAGGTTTAAACATTCAAACTTCCCTGTTTTATATTTTGAAAACCCTATTTGACTAGTCTCTACAATTTTCACTATACGTCTTCTTTAAATAAGGATCTTTAAGCAACTGAAAAGTAATTCCTCTATTTTTTGTTTCTTTAAACCTAAAATTATTTTCCTAATAGAAATTATTGGTTTTGTTGATCATATTAGTCAAAATGCTAAAATTATAACCGATAAACGGAGAGGGTACAGACCTAACTCAAAGCTTTGTAATATAACTCAAATAGATAGTAGTGGTGGACTTAGTTTTTAAGCACTGTCGTAATGATACATCAAGTGAAATCTTGAATTAAAACAACCTTATTCATGAGTGAGTTATAAAAACTTGAGTTATTATTTTAATGAGTTTTGTTTTAGAATAAACAGATCACAAAAAAAAACGATATTCAATAACTTAATATCTAAAATGGTACAAAGAAACAAAATTTACCACTCCCAATTAATAGGCAACTAACTACTGACTTCTAAAAAATAAAATAATTGCAACTTGGGTTTATGGATATGCTTCCAATATTGATTAGCTAAAATCCATCAATTCGAATAATGTTCTGAAATAATTTTATCATACGAATCTATTTTCAACAATTAAAAAAGTAGTTCTTGATACTGTTCCCAATAAGAAATGACTCCAACCACATTTTCATTACGAAACGCTAAAACACATGACAAATATACAATCAACTACTAATTAATCACTTCTAGCTTAATTGGAGTAACTATTGCTTGTGCTTTTTCTTCTAAATTAGTAAACCATTGCTTTTTCGTATATTGATTGCTTTTAGACTAATTAAAACCTGAAAAATACTCTACTTTGTTATCGATTACTTTTAAATGTACCAGTAAGTGATTTTTGTCTTTTCCTTCTGAGATTACTGTCTGATGACCAGCATAATACTTTGGGTTTATAACAATTGTACTGGATAATTCTGTGCCATGATGTGGTGTAAGATAATTAAACCAAGCCTTATTATCGCTTAGAGTTATTTTTCCTTTATTATCATGTAACGCAATACCTACAGTTAATGTATCTGTACCTTTAATATCAATTTCGTATTTAGAAAAATTTGAATCCATATCTATAGATATATTTTTTTCTCCTTAATGTATTTGTTTTTTACTTTCCAATCTTCATACTCCAAAACAAAAGAGGTACGTAATGGGCCGTTAAGAGACGTGCTATGCGTTATGTAGTTTTTAGATAAACACAAAATATCATCCTCCCAAACACCTATTCCTTCACAGCCTCAACTTGTACCCACATGATAATTATCTAGACCTTCGTCTGTATCTTTATGATATCTGCCTATTTTATCTGTAAATTTTTTGTGTCATTTATTAATCACAGGGTATTTTACTCTTTTGAGCCAACAATCCATACCACTGGAAATAATTCCTCCCGGAGTTCCCTCTTCTGTCATTTTTTGAGCAATCGGGCCGTAAGTCCTAAAAGCTACTTTATTATTTTCCCATGCAAAATCATCGATACGCTCTGGAACAAAACATGCAAAAGTTTTATTTTTAGGAGCATCTAATTTTGAAGCCTCCCCTGTTGTAATTTTAAACTCCCTTTTACCATTGGCTTTCAAAAAAGGTTGAAACAATATTTTATCGAAAATTCCGTCAGAATCAGAATCCACAAATTGTGTTTGCATTTCAGTTTTATCTTTCGCAGACTTTATCACTAAAGTATTAGGATTTATTCCTGAATTTAACTTTAAAGATGCAATATCAATAGTAACTATTTCCGAACGTTTAAAGTTTGATGGATTGGTAACTAAAAGCATTGTTCCTTTATCTTTTTTATAGGAAAAAAGACCAATTATAGTTACTAATAAAATATATCTGTTGTAAAAAATCGTAGTAATCGTGCGTTAAAAATCAAATTTAAAAAAATCAAAACATATAATTCTTATTTCTAAACAATACTTAATCATAATAGCGTGACTATTCTCTTACTATTATAAATAATTTCTATTTCAACAAAACTACATCTTAACAATAACAAACTCCGAACGCCTATTTAACTGGTGATCTCTTTCTGAGCATTTTACACCATTTTCACATTGATTGATTAAGCGTGTTTCTCCGTAACCTTTAGCACTAATAATTCTACTCGCTTTAATTCCTTGAGAAACAATGTACTTTTTTGTTGACTTAGCTCTTCGGTCTGATAATGACAAATTATAAGCATCATTTGATCTGGCATCTGTATGGGATTCTATTTTTATTTCCATTTTCGGAAATTGGGACATCAATAAAACCACTTTATTTAATTCAATTTCAGCATCGTTCCTAATAAAAGATTTATCAAGATTAAAATAAATAATTCCAATTTTTATTTTTAATACTCCTGCTTCTTCTACGATTAGTTTATCTAAAGTTTCAATACCAATAGGAACAATGGTTTCTCCAGACACATCTTCTGTTTTAAACTTTTTTTCTTTTGGCTTGTATCCTTTTTTTCCTACTTCTACTTTATAATCGGTATCACAATCAGCTATAAAATCAAATGCATATTTTCCATTTATATCGGTACGCACTTTTAAAATTTCATTGGTTTTCTTATCCCTCAACATAACTTGAGCATTAAATATACGCTCGCCTGTAATTGTATTTGAAACAAATCCTCTAATCGATTGCTCACACTGTACCATCTCTATATCTGTCCGCTCAAAAGAATATATGTCGTCATCTCCTTTTCCACCTTTTCTATTCGAAGAGATATATCCTCTACTTTCACTTTCGTCAATTACAAAAGCAAAATCATCTAAAACACTATTTAATGGCGCTCCTAAATTTTGTGGTTTATTAAAAGTATTTTCTTTTTTAACACTTTCAAACACATCTAAACCACCTAAACCTAAATGACCATCAGAGGCAAAATAAAGTGCTTTATCTGTTATAAATGGAAACATTTCCCGTCCAGAAGTATTTACCATTGGCCCTAAATTTTGAGGGTTCGAAAAATTTCCATCTTTTAAAACATCTACTACAAATATATCCGTGGCACCAATACTTCCTGGCATATCTGACGCAAAATATAATTTTGTCCCATCAGCATTTAATGTTGGATGTCCAACAGAGTAATCATCACTATTAAAGGGTAGTTCTTTAATATTTCCCCATTTTTCTAAATTATTATTATTTATAATTTCTGCTGAATATAATTTTAAATGATTTACTCCTTCGGAATCAGTAGCCAAACTTTTAACGTAATTATTTCTTGTAAAAAACATTTTTTTAAGCCCGGGCATAAAAGCTACTGTAGCTTCATGATATCTTGAATTAATCTCCTTCGAAAACTCTACTGATTCCAGAATATCTGTTTCATCGAAATTAGAGCTTCCGACATACAAATTTAAGTATGGTTGTTTATTCCATGCATATTTTTCTTCTGAGTCCTTTGAAGTTGTATTTGATGAAGCAAACACAACTCTATTCCCATAATAAGAAGCCCCAAAATCTGAAAGTGGAGTATTTATCGAAAGGTTAAATAAATTAAATTGTTCTGGTAGTTTTAAGACATCCTCAATAGTTATTTTTTGTTGGGAATAATTTTCAACTCTAATGTCCTCATTTTTTGAAGCCATTGCAAACTTTTTCATCCACTTTTTGGCTGTTTTGTGTTGTCCTAATCCTTGTAAGGAATGTGCATATCTAAATAGATATTCTGGTTTTATTGAATCCGTATACTTGCTTACTAAACGGTCATACCACTTATAGGCAGATTGCATGTCAGTATTAAAAAAATAAGAATCTCCTAGCCGTTCCAACACTTGCTGGCTTTCATTTCCTTTTTCTATGGATACTTCATAAGCTTTTGCTGCCTCTTTATATGCCAAAGCATTAAAAAACTGATCTGCTTTTTTGACTGAAGTTTGCCCAAAAGCAAACGAAACAAAAGTAAATAAGGATACTATAGTTATATGTAATTTCATTTGATTTGGTTTAAAAGAATCTTGGTGATTTTAATATTTTATCTCTAAATACTTCAAAGCGTACAGTAATTTCATGTGATCCAGAAGTAAATTGCTGTAACTCGGTAGTTGTATAATCATACGAGTACCCTATTAATAAATTTTTACTTACCTGAAAACCTACCAATCCACTAAACGAATCATCCCACCTGTAAGATACCCCTGCTCTAAATCGCTCTAAGAACATGAAATTTGCTGATAAATCCACTGACAAAGGTGCTCCCTCCACATGCTTTACTAAAAATGCAGGCTTGAATTTTATATTTTCTGAGAGATCAAAAACCCATCCTCCAATAATGAAAATATGTAATCGCTCTTCTGCCAAAGAATCTTTTAAATCATTATAATGATCACTTTTGAAAAAATTCGGAATCGAAACTCCTAAATATTTCTTTTTACTATGAAAATAAATTCCTGCACCAGCTGTTGGCAAAAATCTATTATTAACAACCTGACCGAATGCTTGGTCAGGATTGCGAATTCTTCCTTTACTAAAATCCAAACTAAACAATCTAAAACCACCTTTAAGTCCAAAAGAGACTTTAGAAGATTCTGTTAATGGTATGGTATACGAAAAATTTAAATCCATAAAAACTTCTTCTGATGGTCCTATTTCATCATTAACCACAGACAACCCTAGCCCAACTCTTCGGCTTTTTCCAATAGGTGAATCTATACTTAATGTTTGGGTACGTGGAGCCCCTTCTAAGCCGACCCATTGTGATCGGTGAAGCCCTAAAACAGTCAAATGTCCCCTTGTTCCAGCATAGGCAGAATTTACACTCATTGTATTATATGTATACTGTGTAAATTGAGGATCTTGCTGTGCATTCAATCTACTTAGATTGAATGCACTTACTATTAAAATAGCTATATAAATATGTTTTTTCATTGTAGTCTTATGATTAGAATCAGATTAAATTTATCAAATTCTTTTTTAATTAAATTTAATTGATCTATCGATTAATGTATAGCCATCCTGCTTTAGGGTTAGAACCGTCTCCTAAATCTAATGTATAATAATATGTCCCTACTGGCAGTTTTTGTTCCCTGTAAATTGTTGCTCTACCATTAGAAGTACCTTCAAACGTATTATCATATCCTTTTTTAGAGTAAACTATATTCCCCCAACGGTTATAAATAATCAACTCGTTATTAGGATATCTACTGATACAATCTATATAGAAAGTATCATTATCTCCATCATCATTAGGTGAAAATTCGTTGTAAACAGTAATACAAACTGGAGCTATAGTTGCTGTTGCTGTATCGTTAGTTGAATCACCGTCTATTTGATCCAAAGAAATCAATGAAGCCATATTCAAATAGTCTTCTACATCTTCTACAGTTACAGTCATAACCAGAGTTTCACTTGAATTCATTACTATTGTCGGCACACTCCAGATTCCTGTATTAATATCGTATACACCCGATGAAACTGTTGCTGATTTAAACGTATATCCTTTAGGTAACACATCTAATACCTCTACTGTAGTAGCATTTAAGCTTCCTTGGTTAGTAGCTGTTATCGTGAATTTAATTTCATCCAAAATTGCAGGAGATGTATTATCTACAGTTTTCATTATTGCTACATCAACGCCTGGTGTTGGAATTGTTAGATTGTCTTCATCATTTTCACTCTGATCTCCATTGTCATTCCCTGGAGTACTATTAGGGTCAAACTGATTACTTGCAGTAATCTGAGCAATATTTTTATACTCATCAACTACAAGCTCTGGAGCATTTACTGTAGCTTGATATGTTATTTCAAGACCTGTAAGCGGTATTCTCAAATTATTCCAGTCAATTGTATTTCCTACAGCTGCCCCTAAATCACTTATCGTAGAAATCGAGCTGTAGCCTATTGGTAAAATATCCTGAATACTAACTCCTGTAGCAACATCTGGACCTGCATTACTTATTTGTAATGTAAATGTTACAATCTCTCCAACATTTGGTGTAGGGTCGCTTATAGTTTTAGTCAAACTCAAATCTGCAACTTCGACTACGATTTGTAATTCTACTTCGTCATTATCAGGAATACCGTCAGCTAAATCATCAATAGAAGCATTTTCTAACGGATTACTATTTGGATCCACTTGATCACTTGCTGTAATTTCTGCTCTATTAATGAATTCTCCAGCAGTATCTGTAGCTTCTTGTACGATAACATCTACAAATAATGTTTGTGATCCACTAGCTGGAACTCCACCTAAATCCCAAATACCCGTTACGTTATCATATATTCCAGCAGTTGTGCTAAATCGAACATATTCAAACCCTGGAGGAAGTTGATCTAGAACTTTTACGTTAGTAGCATTTTCTGGACCTGCATTATCTACTGTAATTTGGAAACGTAATGCATCCCCTGGCTGCGCATTAAATATACCTCCTACGGTTGTTTTGGATATTGATAGGTCAGCTACACTTCTGATTGGTGTGGTAAATGCCATTGCATAATCATCTTCAGTAATATCTCCGTTTCCAGGAGTTGAATCACTATCTACAATATTAGAAGCTGTAATTTCTACAGTGTTTAAATAATCGCCTGTCGGTTTAACTTCAACATCTATTAATAATGTTTCAACATCCCCGTTTTCCAAGTTTCCTATAGTCCAAATTCCTGAAACTTCATTATAAGACCCAGTTGAAGAACTGAAAGTTAAGAAATCATAACCAGATGGTAATAAATCTGTAACTGCAACTCCTGTTGCAGTTACAGGACCATCATTTCTTATAGTAATTTGGAAAGTAATCTCATCTCCTACTAATGGCGTTATGTCGCCATCTACTACTGTTTTTGTTATTGATAAATCAGCAATTGATATAACTGGTGTAACACTTGCTTCTGCTTCATCATCCTCAACTGGGTTTGCACCCATATTGCTTGGTGTTGAATCTACATCAACTATATCTGAAGCTGTTACTTGCGCTAAGTTTCTATAATCTCCTGTAGGATTTACCAACGCATCTATTAACAATGTTTCTGATACGCCACTTGCAATATTCCCTACTGTCCAAACTCCTGTAGTTTCATTATATGAACCTACTGTTGAACTAAATAATACGAAGTCATACCCGTCAGGTAACAAATCTTTTACTTCAACTCCTGTCGCATTCTCTGGACCATCGTTAAAAATAGTTAATTGGAATGTAATTTCTGAGCCTACTAAAGGCGTAATATCATTATCGACAACTATTTTTGTCAATGATAAATCTGATGTTGAAATTACTGGTGTTACAAATGCACTCGCTTCATCATCTTCGCTTTGATCTCCATCATCATTGTTTGGCGTAGAATCTATATCAAATACATCCGAAGAAGTTACTTGAGCATCATTTTTGTAAATACCTGTTGTATTTACTAAAACATCTATTAACAATGTTTCTGATACGCCACTTGCAATATTCCCTACTGTCCAAATTCCTGTAGTCTCATCATATGAACCTACCGTAGAACTAAATAATACGAAATCATATCCATTAGGTAATAAATCTTTAACTTTTACACCTGTTGCATTTTGTGGTCCATCATTAAATACTTCTACTTTAAAAGTAATTTCTGAACCAACCAAAGGTATTATGTCATTATCTACTACAATTTTAGTTAATGATAAATCTGCTACATCAATATAATCTATTGTTACGGCAGAAGGATTAGATGTATTACCATCATTATCATCTACTGTATATTCTATTGGTGTTGGATCTAAAACAAAACCTGCCTCTGGAGTAAATTCTAATTCACCTGTTGCTGGGTTGTATAACCAAACTCCTTCGCCTGGAACTGTAAATCCAATAACATCTCCATCAGCATCAGTAACAATAGCTGTTGCATCAGCTGGTGTAATTAAGTTTACACTATTTAGATCTAAATCCCCATCAGGATCACTATCATTAGCTAATATATTAACATTGGCTGTGCTTCCTGTAGAGTTATTTAAACTCTCATCATTCTCTGAAACTGGAAGTTCAATTTCATAATCAATAGTAATTGTTGCTGGTGAAACTGTTACCTCTCCTGTATCTACATCAGTAAGGTTATAATCAATTGGTGTTGGATCACTTGTAAATCCTGCTTCTGGAATAAAAGTAATTTCACCCGTTGCCTCATCGTAAATCCAAACTCCTTCGTCAGAGACTGTAAATCCTATTGTATTGCCACTTGTTCCAATTATTGGACTTGCTGCTCCTGTTGGAACTACTAAATTAAATATAATGTCATCAGTATTAGGCGTACTACCATCTGCTAGCATATCATTTGCCAAAACATTTATAGCTACTGGATTTCCAGTATCATTTCCCGTACTAGTATTATCGTTTGCCACTGGTGGGTCTTGATCGTACTCAACTGTGACTGTAGCTACATTTGAGGTGTTTCCATCATTATCATCGACAGTATAGGCAATAGGTGTTGGATTTCCTGTGAAACCTACTTCAGGATCAAAACTTAATTCACCTGTTATTTCATTATACATCCAAACCCCTTCACCTGGAACAGTGAATCCAATAATATCACCGTTTAAATCTGTTATTTGGTTTGTTGCTCCTGTTGGAACTACCAAATTAACACTTGCAGGGTCTATAGTACCATCTGCATCAATATCTCCTGCTAAAATATTTACAGAAACTGTATCGCCTTGCGTATTTCCTGATGTTGAATCATTATCTGCTTTTGGAGGAATTTCGTAAACAACCGTTATAGTTGCTGTATCTGACGCTCCAGTATCTAGATCTACTAATTCATATATTATTGGAGTAGGACTAACTTCAAAACCTATTTCAGGAGTAAAAGTTGTATTTCCTGTAGCTAGATCGTATGCCCAAACCCCTTCACCAATAACGGTTAATGTCGTTTGAACCCCTGGTGTACTAGGGTCTAAATCTACTGTTACATCACTTACATTTGGTGTAGTTCCATCACCTAATAAATCATTGGTAAGAAGGTTAATAACTGTTGAATCACCAATATCTGTAGGTACTGGATTAACATCATTTTCCGCTACTGGTGCTGTGTCTAAATACTCGATATTGATGTTTGCTGGATCTGTACTTTCGTTTCCGTCTGCATCAAAAATTGTGTATTCAATATCGGTTGGATCCCCTGTGAATCCTGCTATTGGATCAAAACTAATCTCTCCTGTTGTTTCATCATAACTCCAAACTCCTTCACCTGGTACTTCAAAACCAATTACATCACCATCTGTTGAGGTAACTATATTTGTGGCTCCTACTGGTGCAGTTAAACTAACTGTTGTTGGATCTAAATTTCCATCGCCATCGGTATCGTTTCCTACAATGTCTAATGTTACTGTAGTTCCTGGAGTGTTTCCTGAACTTGTATCATCTACTGCTACTGGACGATCTTCATAAGTAATCGTTACGGTGGCTATATTACTTGGTCGCCTGTTATCTATATCCGTAATCGTATATTCTATTGGTGTTGGATCGCCTTCAAACGTAGCTTCTGGACTAAACGTTAAGTCTCCTGTTAAGGTATCATACGTCCAAACTCCTTCGCCTGCTACGGTTAATATAATATTGAATCCAGCAACTACCGCTCCAGGAGTTATAAATGTAAATGTAATATCACTTGTTCTTGGTGTATTTCCGTCTGCTAATAAATCATTTCCTAAAACTGAAATAGTAACATCTGTTCCTAAATCATTATTTAAATCTTGATCATTATCTGCTACTGGCGCTTGTGACTGATATCCAACAGTAATAGTCGCTACATTAGATGAGGCTCCATCATCATCATCTATCGTATAAGTAATAGCTGTTGGGTCAGCTGTATATCCTGATTCTGGATCAAAACTTACTTCACCAGTAACTTCGTCATAACTCCATACCCCTTGTCCTTCTACAGTAAAGCCTATAATATCTCCATTCAAATTGGTAATTACATCAGTTACCACTATAGGTGACCCCATAAAAGTCCCTGTTGGAGCTATCAAGTTAACACTTGAAGGATCAATTGCTCCATCTGAATCCGTATCATTTGTAACAATATTTAATACTACTATTGTCCCTGGATTATTTCCTAAATTTACATTATCAACAGCTATAGGTGGAATATTAGCTGCTATAGTAAAAGTTGCATCATCATTATTATTTGTAGTATCAGGATCAGATAAGTCAGCACCTGTTACTTGTGCTATATTTAAATATGGCCCTGAGGCATTTACAGTTGCATTAAATGTAAGAGCAATGCTACTTCCGTTTGCAATACTTAATCCAGTCCAAGTAATTACGCCTGAACCAAAGTCATATAATCCACCATTAGATATTGATCCTGAAACCAATGTATACCCTGCCGGAAGTACATCTTGAATATCTACCCCTGTAGCATTTCCTGTAGAAGTTGCACTTGTTAAATTTGCTACATCAATAGTAAATGTAACTAGATCTCCTACAGCCCCTGTAACTGGGTTTACAGATTTCATTAATTCCAAATCTGCATTTTCTAATGTAATTACAGTATTATCTTCATCATCCTCACTTTGATCTCCATCATCATTATTTATTGTACTATCTGGATCTGCTTGATCTGATGCTGTAATTTGTGCTGTATTTATATATTCATCTGTTACACCTGTAGGTGCATTAACCGTAGCTTGAATTACAAGAGAAGTTCCTGCAATAGTGACATTACCAACTGTCCATAAACCTGATACTGGATTATAATTACCTCCACTATTATCACTCACATACGTATATCCATTTGGCAATTGATCTACAACTTCAACATTGGTTGCTGTATTTGCTCCTATATTTGTTAAATTTATTGTAAAAGTAACTGGGTCTCCTACACTTACAGAGATTGGGTTTACTGTTTTCGATAAACTTAAATCTGCTGATTCGATAGTAACCTGAGCGGTATCTTCATCATCATCATCTGGATCACCATCTCCATCTTCATCAACAGTACTATCGGTTGTTGGATCACTATCTGGATCAAATTGATCACTTCCTGTAATTTGTGCACTATTTAAATAAGGCCCCGTAGCATTTACTATAACGCTATATGTAAGATTTAACGTAGTTCCGTTTGGCACATTTAAACTTGACCAATCTATCGATTTATTTCCTGCATTAAAAACTCCTCCATTACTTACTGTTCCTGGAACTAAATCATATCCTGCCGGAATTATATCTTCTACACTAACACCAGTTGCATCAGCATTTGTTGTTGCTGTGTTATCATTAAAAATTGAAATTGTAAAAGTAACTGTATCTCCTACATTAACTGAAGAAGGTGCTACTGCTTTTGTTAACTCTAAATCTGCATTTGCTTGTACACATATAGTTACTTGATCTTTTACAGGTGTACATGTTCCGTTATCAACAGTCCATTCAAATACATAGCTACCAACTGCTGCTCCCGTTACAGAAGTTGTTGGGTCGCTTGCATTAATAAAACCAACTGTAGTTGGTCCTGAAATTTGAGACCAAGTACCCGTACCTGCTGCAGCAGGAGTAGCCTCTAATACTAATGGAGAAAACTCAGCGATACATTTATCTGGCCCTGCTTCAGAAGCTAAAGGATCTGAAACAACTTCTATTGTTACTGTGTCTTCAAAAGAACATCCATTATCTCCTACAGTTGCTGTTCTCCATCTAAATTCGTATGTACCTGTTACTAATCCTAAAATTAAACTATTAGGATTATTTGCAGAAGTTATTGTTGGCGTATTAGGCCCTGAAACCAAAGTCCATGTTCCTTCACCTGAAGTTACTGGGGTTGCTCCCAAATTAACTTGAGTTGCATCACACAGTACTTGATCTGGTCCTGCTTCTGCGTCTGAAGGTGGTACATCATTAAATATTATTTCTACTACATCTGGTCGTGGAGCACAAAGTGACGGATTTGAAAATGGTCCGTTTGAAACAGTCCATGTTAATTCATACGTTCCAACAGCAATATTTGACATGCTTGTTATGGGATTATTAGGGCTGTCAATTGTAGTTGATGATCCTGCTGGCGCATTAGTTATTGTCCAAGTTCCTAATCCTGTAGTTGGAAAAGTTGCGCTTGTCATAAAATCCAATTCACAAGCATTTGGTTGATCTGGTCCAGCATTAATTGGTGCTGGAGGAGCAAATACCTCTACTCGAACAACATCTGCTAGCTTCACACAATTACCATTTGTGAATGTCCATTCTATTACATATATACCTGGAGTATTTAAACCACTTATTGTACTCGTTGGTGAAGAAGGAGTATCCACTGTTGCTGAACTTCCTGTTGGAAAAGTAATTACCCATTCTGCAGTTGTACCATCTCCTGGCGGTGTATTACCTGCCATTGTCACTGTCGTTGTATCTGCATTACATATATCTTGGTCTGGTCCCGCAAGAGGATCGAAACTAGGAGTTGCACTCACTATTACTTGTACAGTGTCTGTTTGTGAAGGACAATTACCACCTGAAGCAAATGTATGTGCGTCTGTTTCATATTGAAAAACATAAGTACCTGCAGGAGTTGCTGATAAATCTACATTTGCAATTGGTCCATTTGCTGGAGATTGTGTTATTGTAGCTCCTCCTGGACCTGTTACTAGCGTCCATGTTCCTGTTGAATTTTCTGTACCTTCAAGAGAAATACTTGTTACATTACATAAATTTTGATTTGCTCCTGCATTCGCTGGGGCATATACTTCTACTATAACATCATCAAAAGATGGTGGGCATAGCGGATTTGCAATTCCTGTAACCGTCCATCTAAAAGTGTAAGTACCTGTTATAAGTCCTGATATATTTGTGTTGGGATTACTTGAATCTCCTATATTAGGATTATTTGGTGCCCCTGCTAATAAAGACCATGTTCCTATTTCTGTATTTGTATCATAAGAACTTCCACCCATTACGATATTTGTTGCATTACAAATATTTTGATCTGCACCTGCTGATGCTGGTGTTGGAGGAATGCCTACTTCAATGGTAACTCGATCTGAATCAGTTGAACAACTACCCGCGGTTATTGTCCATTCGAAAACATACGTTCCATTTGCCATAAAGTTAACTGTTGCTGCTGGATCATTAATATCACTGAATGAAAAACCACCTGGACCAGAAATATAACTCCACTCTCCTACAGCTCCACTCGATAAAGTTGCTGTCATTACTGTAGAACTTGCACAAATTGATTGATCTGGAGCAGCTATACCTGTAGCTGCTTCTGCAACTACAACTTCTGTATCATCCATTGTATTACCACACGTACCTGTATCATCAGAAATAGTCCAAGTAAATGTATAAGCTCCATCTCCTGGAATTGTTACTGTAGCATTAGGAGCATTTGCATTAGGAGCAAAAGTAACTCCTGAACTCGGAGCAACTGTCCAAGTACCTGTTTCTCCTGACCCTGCGGTAATATTTCCTCCTAAATTAATAGAGGTTGTACCAGAAGGAAAACAACCATCTGGCCCTGCATTTGCCACTGTAGGAGTTTCTGTAGCTAAAGTCGTAATTATAATATCATTTCCTGCTGGTGTAGCACATCCTGAAGGACCTGCACTACTATAATCTATTGTCCAAGTAAATGTATAAGCACTTGATGGTGCTGTTAAACCTGTAACTATTGCATTAGGGTCATTAATATCTGAAAATGTTACAGGATTCGGATTTCCTGGATCTTGTGTCCAAGTTCCTATTTCTCCAGCTGCTGGCGTACTAGCATTCATATATGCCGGAGCATTGAAACATACCGATTGACCTGGACCTGTACTAGATGTTGATAATGAACCGTCTGATATATTTACCGTTACAGTATCTGGTGTTACAGGACAAGCTGTTCCACCTCCTTGAAATGTATATTGAAATTCATAAGTACCTGCAATCAATCCATTTGCTGTTGCTGTTGACTGAAAAGGATCTGCAAAAGTAACAGTACTAGGCCCACTAATTTGACTCCATATTGGTGTACCAGCTGTTGGAACATTACCAATAAGATTTGTAGAAGCACTTCCACAAGCTTCACTAAAATCTAAACCTGCATTTGGTGTATTATTGTTTGACGAAACTGTTACATTAATCGTATCAAAACCATCTGTACAACCAAGTGGTAATTCTCCTCCTTCTGTTCTAACGAATTCGAAAACGTATGTACCTTCTGTTGATAAATCAACATTTATAGCACCACCTGCAAAAGTAGATGTTGTTGGAAATGGACCTAAAGGGGAACCAGCAGGACCACTTACTATTTGATAGTTTGTAAATCCCGACCCTGTATTATTTAATTGTATATCAAAAACTGTTTGTCCACAAGCACCTAAAATATTATTTCCTCCATTAGTAGTAACCTCTACAGATCTACTTGACCCTCTAAATTCTACCCTATAGTCTCTAAAACTAGTACAACCTGTTGTTGAGTTTATTAATTGATACCTGAACGTATATGGATCGCCTGGTGATGTAAGATTGTTAATTACTGTGGTTGGGCTTGTTGGTGATGCTATAGAACCAGAAGGCAACATGGTACCTCCTATTTGTGTCCATGAAACTGTTTCTCCTGCAAATTCAGGCCGTCTTCCATCAAATGTGATGCTTGAAATTCCAGTATCGCATATAAAATAATTTAATCTAGGTCCATTAACACCTGTTACATCTTGTGTAGCCGCCGGCACTGTTATGGTTACTTCATCATCTGCAGTAGAACAAGGCCCTCCAACACTCCATCTTAAAACATAAGTACCTTCGATTAATCTACTTACTCTTGTGTCTGCATTATTAACATCTGTAAAACTAGGAATATTAGGCCCACTTACAAAACTCCAACCCCCTACTTGACCATTTAAACTACACCCACCAAAGGTTGCGTCTAAAAGAGTACTTGTAGTTGTTGTATAACAATTCCCTAATGTTTGATCAAATCCTGCATCTACAGGATTAACACCTCCATAATTCGTTATCAATATATCTGACTGAGATCTACATCGTTGACCTGGAGCATATTCCTCCCCTTCTATAATCCATGAAAGTGTTGTAGTACCACAACTTGTTGCTGGCATGGTTAAAGTAGTTGTCTCTGAAGTTGGGAAATCTATAGTTACTCCTGCGTCATTTGCACCTGTGATTACCCAAGAACCTGTTTCACCAGCATTCAAAGGAGAATTACCTGTAACAATTACATTTCCCATAGCATCAGGACAAAACTCAACGTCTAAACCAGCATCTGCTGCTGTTAATGACTCTACATTTACTGTTACCTCTTGCGTTAATGCTGTACAATTGGCAGAGAAACTAAATACATACGTATTCCCTCCTACCATACCAATAACACCAGACTTTGCATCATTAACATCTTGTATTACTACAGATGGTCCAGATATTTGCGTCCAAGTTATTTGATCCGGAGGTGCTAGCGATTGTCCTGTAAAATTAAAAGGAGATCCTTCACAAATTGTAAAGGTTAAATCCCCTGCATTAATAGTACACGTTTGGGCTTTTAAATTATTAAATACTATTGACATAAAAGTTAACACAAAAGTTAATGCCATCTTCCTTAGAAAAAATAATTTTCTTGTAGGATATTTTAGTATTGAAATGGGGGGGAGAAAGTAATTATTCTTCATAGTGGATTGATAGTATTAATCAAAAAAATCCTTCTATTTAAAGAGAAGATTCCTGATCTATATTTTCTTAACTTTTGATTACTTAAGACTAATATGCCACTAATTTTTAAATAATTGGCTAACGACGAAGTAAACAAGCGTACAAAAAAACTGAAAAATCGTTTAATAACATATTTCACCGACTAAGTACATATATCAAAATACAAACGATTCCTAAATCACACAAATTGCTTAAAAACCGAAATAAATAATCCATTTTAAACACTCTAAAAAATACTCTGAAGCTTTTAAAAAAAAATTAATAAATAAAACTAATCATAAAAAGCCTCTGATTTCTTTAAGACTTTTATATATTCTGGGAATCCATTTTTCAAATTACTAGCAACAAAAACCCACAATACAAAGTTAATTTAATCTCATAAATTTGTAAAATTAAATCAATCATATCGTAATACTATTAATAATTAAATTAAAATAGTTTTTACCTATCAATAAGCACCTATTTAAGACCCCTGTAATTATCTTTCAACAATCATCAATGGGAAATTAAAGTAATTTAAAAAAAACCTCTTAAATCAACCTAAAGAGGTTTTTAGGCAATTCGATTATAATAAAATTTAACTTCTGAGGAATTAATATGTTCTAGACATTTTTATTGATACTCATATTTGTAGGTGACTAGCGAACTATAACTGGATACCGTTCTAGCCTATGAATTCTAAATTTGTATAAGAGTATTTTTTTTGCTCAACCCGCTATTATATACATGACATTATATCTAAAGCTATAGAAATGGTATTCAACGTGATTAATTTAGAATGCAAAAAAAGCAGTAAATGAAGTTACCCTTAGACACAACAAAAAACATGAATTTAATAGCCAAAAAATGTATCTCCAAAACAACGATAGATTTAATGTTTAAAAATTAGCATCTATAGCCACATAATTATAACGTGTTAAATTGAGGTGGGATATTATAGAAATTGAAAATAAAGCTATAGAACAAGCTTACGAAAATAATCGAACCCATACAGTAACGAAAATACATACTGGCAATTACTAGTTAGAAGTCACTATTTATTATTTAAATCATAAGCAAAAAACTGATAGACAAATTGAAAGAGCTGAAATTCTATTTAATTTTAATCATAACATTGAACTCATTCAAACTTTTTTGATTGAAGCGAAAAATAGAGATTTTTTGCTCAATTGAAATCATTTTATGGTTGCATAGCATCGCTACGGAACAAAAAAATGATAAAAAGTGAGTGAAAAAGATCCTTTTGCAGCCAATTGAAAAAAGTTTAAACGAGTTCATTAAAAAAACATACAATTTAGCACAAGACTAAGGCTATATTTTGATAACGATACAGATAAGAAGGTAGCGAGCTTAAAGCAAACACATTGATATGATAAAATTGAAAAATCGATATTTAAGTCGTTCAATACTATCACTAGATCAGTACGAATAAATTGTAACTTAATTTTGAACTATTTCAACAACAGGAGTGCTAATTCTTCAGCGGAATCTTTTAATGCTAAAGCCAAAAAATTTAAAGCACAATTCGGAGGTGTAAAAGATGTCAAATTCATCCTATATAGGCTTACTAAATTTTATACATAAAAAAGACCACACCACAAACAATATATTTTGATTCCTAAACGTAGTCTCTATGTTGTACTTGAGACATAAAAAAAGCCCTTATATTTCTATAAAGGCTTGATTATTCTAGTAGCGACTAAAATCAAATTATCTAACCTTAATACTTCTGATTTATTTAAGGTTTTTGAGCTTTCTAAAAATTTAGCTAACTAAGTCCGTCATGGGGTACCTCAGCCGTACCCCTTTTTAAATCTAAATTAACTTGCGCCATCCATTTTCCAATAGTAGACTCACCCTCTCTTGGATAATGCTCAGTGATATGCATTACCACCATCTCATTATTATTACTATTATTATGGCCTTTAAAAGAATTTGCCACAAGAGTATAAACTTTGTCAAATGGACTCTCACCATCTATTTCTTTAATTAAATCTGAAATTCTAACATTCCCATTTAAGGTAGCCTTATTAGGCTGAATAACTAACACCCTATTTTGACCGTAGCCCTTACCTTGTGCTGCATATTTCTTATATGTTTCTATTATAGACGACAAAACATCACTTTTATCCATTTGAGGAACAACTTTATGCTCTACTTGAATTTTTCTTTCTCCATTTGTAATATAACCATCGTTAGGCTCACTATCATCATCACTATAACCGACAACCCAATTATCTCCATAAGTATATGCAAGAACTATAAGAGAAAAAAGTTCTCTTTTATTTAGCTTAATTTTACTTGATATACTTTTTGAATCTTCAACCCATTTTGGCATATAGAAAAAGGGTCTTATGTATTTTTTAAATGCCACATCTGGCTTCTTTTCCCATCTACTCATTATAATTTTATTAATTATTCACAATATTCACATTAAAACAATCAAAAACTCAGTCAAAATAATTTAAAATTATTTTTTTGACAAAAAGTCAGCTTTCAAACAAAAAAAACGCATTTGGCAAAAACACATTGTTTTTAATCTGCATTTTTCTCCTCTTCGTCTAAAAAAATTAACTAACTGACAAACAAGTAGTTTTGGCTTGCTAATTGACCCCGTTTAAAAAAATAATTTTATGGCGGTAAATAAAAAGGAATACCTACAGGAGGTATTAGAAACTCACAAAATGTCTCATATAAACGATTTGTTAGACAAATACAGGGATAAGCGCAAATCGATTAAAGAGGCTTTAGAGGAGAATTACAAGGACAAAATATATAGCCCATTGAATTCTGGTTCATATGCTAAACATACAGCTATCAATACTAAGTTTGATTTAGATGTTGTAGTACCGTTTAAGAAAAAATCATTTTCTACTTTAGAGGAAATGTTCGATGATGTTTTTGATTTCCTTAGTAAAACCTATGGTTCTGAAGCAAATGTTAGAAAACAAAAAGTTTCTATTGGAATTATATTTTATATGGATGATGATGGAGATGAAATAAGTATTGATATTGTACCAGGGAGAGAGCTAAATGAAGACCAATACAACGAGGATAATAAACTAAACTTATATGTTAACTCTAAATATGGACTACTAAGAGAAAAAACTCACCTTTTGACTAATATAAAATCTCAAATAGAACATATCAAAAGTAGAGGTAACGAGAGAAAAATTATTCGCTTACTCAAAATTTGGAAATCTTCAAACAATGAAGACTACAAGTCATTTTTAATGGAACTAATTACTATTAAAGCATTTAATAAAGATAATATTTCTGGCGATTTATGGGAAATGCTTGAATCTACAATGGAGTATATTCGAGATAATATTACCAAAGATGGATTTTCAATAAACGACCCCGGTAATAGCGGAAATAATGTTGTAGATACTTTAGAATCTTGGCAGAAAGAGAACTTATCTTCTAAAATGAAAAATATGCTTGAAAGAATTGAAGATAATTCTGATAATCTTAAAATTTATTTTCCGATAAACCCAAATTTTAAAGAAGATGACGATATTAAATCGAGTGAAGGTTATGGTGTGAAAACTGGAGCTAGCACATTTTCAATACCAACTCAAAATCAACGATTTGGTTAATGAAAGGAAAACGATTAAACCAAATATTACAAACTTTAGAAGGAATACCTTATGTAAAACTCAAGAAACCTTTTTTAGGTGAAGTAAATATAGAAGGAACAGTATCAATTCAATTTGAAGGGCTATCAGAACCATTAGAATTCAATGTTACCATATATTCCCAATATCCTTTTAGGACTTATAATACTGAAACCATTAAGTTCAAAAATAAGGATTATTTGGAATATAATCATGTTATGAGTGATGGTACTATTTGTATACATACTTCTCACAATCCAGATATAACAAAGAAACTACTGATTGATTTTGAATCACTTAAGAATTGGATTGAGAAATATTACATTAACAATAATGCCGACACACATTATGAACATCTTATAACTAGAGAGTCAGATTTTAGCGGTATAATTATGTCTTATATATTTACGGATGTAGATTATAAATTTTATCGGAATCAATTCGGGTTTGTTAACTTATCACTATTAAGTGAAGGAAAGAACGGAGAAAAGTCGATACATAATTATTTAACAAAAAGTTTTGTAAATGAAGTTGGAAAAGATTTAGCCGTATGCAAATGGAGTGAGGTTTATAACAAATTTGGTCGTCCAAATCACGGCATCTTCTTTTTTGCTGAAAAGCAACCTGCTACCCACAATAGATTTGCGTATACAAATTGGGAGGAATTCGTTGATATATTTACATCCGATTTTCTCAAATTTCTACACTATTGCCAGAAAAGATATCTAAAACAAAAGAGACGTGGTCAATATATACCAATATACATAGGTTATAAAATACCAAATGGAGAAATACATTGGTTGGTTGCTACCTTAGAAATAGGGAAGTTTCCTTTAAAAGGAGTAAAAGAGAACAAAGTTTGGATATCTAAATTAACAAATGAAAATATAAACTGGGCAACGTCTAGAAATTCATCATATAAATATTTTTTCGGTAGAGGCGCATTCTCTAAAAAGTTGACAGAAAAACGAATTTTAATAATAGGCGTAGGCGCCGTAGGAAGTAATGTGGCTAGAACACTTGTTAAATGTGGATGTACAAAGATTGATTTAACAGACTATGACGTAAAAGAGCCTGAAAACGTATGTCGCGCAGAGTTTCAATTTACTTCGGGAAGAACCGATAAAGTTGAAGAAATGAGTAATATACTTTCTCAAATATCGCCTTTCGTCAATATACATACTGTCAATCAACCATATTTCGAAGTAATTTCAAAAGCCATGTTTCGAAAAAGTAAACCCAAAGATGAATTAGAAGGCTTCCTCAACACTTATGATTTAATATTTGATTGTTCAACAGATGACGATTTGATGTTTGTTTTAGACAGTTTAAATCTAAAAAATGACCTGATAAATATGTCAATCACCAACCATGCAAAAGAATTTGTTTGTGCATTTTATCCAAATATTTATGATTTTGTAAATAAACAGTATTCAGATATACTTGGTAATGACGTTGAAGACCTTTACAATCCAACTGGATGTTGGAGTCCAACTTTCAGAGCATCTTATAATGATATAAGTATGTTAGTTCAAATTGCTCTAAAGAAAATAAATTACATTTATCAAAATGATTCTACTAAAGATAATTTCGTAGTAAAATCAGAAACAACAGGTGAATTAAACATTAAAATATTACAGTATTGAAGCTGCGAGGTATAAATATGGATGTTGAGGTACAAATTCCTTCGGAGCTTTTAAATGAGATTGTAGAGGTTGGAATAAAAATGTATCCTAAAGAATACGGCGGTTTTTTAATTGGTTACTATAGTGATAATTTCAAAACACTACACATAACAGAAACCATATTGCCTAATGAATATAAAAACTCAAAGTATTCATTTGAACGTAGTACGAAAGGTCTAAAAGAAGAATTAGAAAAATTATATGATTTAGACCCTAAGCAATATTATGTCGGTGAGTGGCATACACATCCCGATAGCAGTACCCAATTTAGTATGACCGACCTCAATGCGATGATGGAAATAGCAGAATGTAAAACCGTTGGAATAAATAATCCTACACTATTGATATTAAGTATCAATAAATCCAATTTAAACGATTTCGGATTCTACGTGTATAGCAATAAAAAACTTTTAAGATATGAGTAAAGTAGACTTACAAACTCTTTTTGCTGGATTGCAAAATCAAATGGTAGCCCAGTTAAACACTAATAGAGCTAATATTACACATCAAGGAGCAAAAGGCGATGCATTGGAAAACGCTTGGATAGAATGGCTAAAAAAATATCTTCCTAATAGATATAGTGTAGATAAAGCAATAGTTATAGATTCAGAAGGTAGTACGAGTCATCAAATAGATATCGTCATTTATGATAATTGGTTTACACCCTTCATCTTTACGCAAAATGGCTTTCATTATATACCAGCCGAAGGAGTATATGCAGTATTTGAGGTTAAGCCCGATATTTCTGATAGCTCTGATGGAATAACTAATATTGAGTATGCTGCAAAAAAAATCGAAAGTGTAAGACAATTAAAAAGAACTACTACTAATATAATCAGTGTTGGAGCCTCTCAACCTCCAAGAGGTTTAACTAAAATTGTTGGTGGTATCTTAACATCAACTAAATCTGGAAGCAAAAAGAACGACAAAACACTCATAAAGCATTTGAAAGAACAATCGGGTCTAAGAAGTTTAGATTTTGGATGTGTTGCAGATTATGGTAGTTTTTATGTAGATTATGAAAATGATGAAGATTTATCAATTTCGGACTTTGATAAAAGATATTTGGAATACTATAATAATAGAGTAATTAAAAATATCGTATTTAGTAAAGAGCAAAATTCGTTAGTTACCTTTTTTATGCAACTAACTAGATACCTTCAACAATCTATTGGTACAGTTCAAGCTATAAATTTAAAATCTTATTTATCGACTATTGGGGAATCATTGGATGAAGAAATATAGAAAAGACATTCAATAAAACCCAAATGAGATGAAAAGTCGAATATAAACTATGTCATACATAAAAACACAGCTCCGCAAGCTTTTAAATATCGTTGACGAATTAGAAGAGAAATATAAAAAAGACAAACGAAAATTTACTCTGGATGGACATTTATTAGGTAGTATTGGCGAGATTTACGCCTCAGAAAAATATGACCTAATTTTAGCAAAATCCTCCCAAAAAGGTTTCGATGCTACTGACGAAAATGATTTGGAGGTACAAATAAAAGTAACTCAAAGTAATAAAGTTGGTTTGCGTAATGAACCTCAAAAGTTATTAGTTTTAAAATTAGATAAGGAAACTTTAGATTTTAACGAAATATATTATGGTGAAGGAAAGAAGGCATGGGATATATCAAATAAGAAAAATTCCTCTGGACAACGATTTATAACATTAAATAAACTATTGGATTTAAAATCTAATGCATAGTATATCATACAAATACGCTTCATTTTTTTACTGAATCCAACTTGGTTAAATTTGATTTTTAACTATACACCATCAAAACCATCGCTAAAGAAATCTTCAATCTTTAAATTAAAGTATCTACTTATTTTTATCAACGTGGTATAACTGGGGTCACGTTTACCTTGTTCAATTCTGCCAAAGTGAATTCCCGTATCTCCGTATGCATTTTCTTGAGTTACTCCTTCTTTAATTCTAAGCTTTTTAATCCGCTTAGCTAAAATTAATTGTAATTCTTCTTTTGTGTCAATTTCCATGACAACAAGGTCATTTTTTGAAATTGTTATATTAATTACCGTACGGTCATTATTTTAGCTATATTTGGAATAATCAATTCAAAACGAAACAGGTAAATGAAGGGAAAAACAAGTAAAGTAATACATACGTTAGGGACAGTATTGATGATAGGTACTATACTACTAATTGTTGGTTCAGCGAGTTTAAGTCTATTTTCTAATTATAGAATATCAGATTTCTTTGAAAGTCAACCACAATTTAACAACACCAACTACAATCAATCAAATCAAAATACTCCTGTAAACGCTTCAAAAAACAATAACAGCAATAACACCAATCACTGTAATTTACCCCAGTCAGAAGCCTTGAAATACCTAGCGAAGCAATCATTTTCTGTTAGTGGTAAGTCTGTTTCGTTTTCAACTCGTTATGATTACCAAAAGCAACAAAATATACCAAACGAGTTTATCATAAATGGTCACGGTAGTAGAATTCTTGGTCAATGGAAAATGAATGGCAGTAATAGTATCTACCTAAGTAACGTCAAACAAATTAGTGGCTCATTCGACCCTACTACCAATTACGCATTAAACGGCTACCTAAACCTACAATGCAACGGAAACCTTACAGGTTCAATTGGTCGAGGAAGCAAACAAACTCAATTAAATATTATCAAAAATAATTAGAAATATGAATTGGTTAAATTCAAACGAAACCATCTATATGGAAGGGTCTGGTGTATATCTAAAAAGCAAATTAAAAGCTTTACAGGGAACTTTCTATATCACTAATAACAGAATAGCATTTGGCAAAAGAAAAGGGATTGTAAATCTTCTTTTGGGTCCGTTATTTATGCATTTGAAGAAAGGAAATCACATCGTTTTTTCAATCCACTTCAACCAACTAAAAAGTATTAAAGAAGTAAAACAAGGGTTCGGTAAAAAGTTTGTTTTTAGTACTACAAATGGAAATTACGAACTTCAATTTAACAAAAACCGGGATAAGTGGTTAACCACCATCGAGGAAGCCATTAAAAAGAATAACCCTAAAATCAACATCGATAAAGTTGGCGATTACTACACCTTCAACCATTAACAAATACCTATTATATGAAATACTTAAAATTAATTACAGTTTCAATTTTACTATCCATAGTAACTTTTTCCTGTTCATCGGATGATAGCGATTCGAATGATTTGCCGACTGAAGATGAACTAACCAACATCAAATTTTCAAATCCATTACTCGCAGGAGTGTATCAAGGAATTGACGAATGTGTTGGGGGTACAACATGTTTTGGAATGCCTATAAATTATGATGAAATCACATTTAAGGATGATGGGACTTTCATAAATGACCGCACAGAATTAGCTACTGGTGGAGCTATTAAGAACACCTATAGTTTTACGGGAACCAATGAATTTATTATCTCAGAAAAAGAAAATGACGGTAGCATTTATGTTACCTACCAACGAATTACAGAAATTACAATTACTGAATTAATTTTCGAGGAATATAAGGATTCAGATATTGGAGAATACGAAGCTGACCAAGTAAGAACTTATACTATGCGAAGGATTAGGTAAAGTAATAGCACCTTCACCCCAAAATAGAAGCCGATACTTAATTGCATCGGCTTTTATATTTTGGACTTACGGATTACATTTAACTCGCTTTTTTAAATTTATCCATATCCTGTTGTATTTGAATAATAGAATTTTCAATTTCAGTTTTCACTAAAATTTTACTGCTATTTTTAAAATCAATATTTAATTCCTTTACATATTCTTTGAAATTAAACCAATACCTTTTAATTGTTGCTCCACTAAAATCAGAAAGTTTAGCGACCTTCGCTTGAGTAATTTTTCCTAATTCATTAAAACCCCAATTTTCAATGATTGCATAAATATGTTCTTGGGTTTTAAATGACTTTAACTTTCCCAATTCAGTATTTACTATTCGCATTTTTTCTTTAAAAGGAATCTTATATTTAGGATTAAATAGCAACCTACGTTCACTATTCAGATGAAGGTTTAAACTCCCTTTTTTGTAAGATTTGATAACACTACTTAAAATCCTTTTAACTTCCTTAAAAGGTAAATTAGGTCTCATTTTACTATTAATAGTATTGCTAATTGACTCTAATGTTTTAACGTTCAAATATGGATTCAATAATTGACATTGGCTTAACAAAAAAAACATAGTACTATTACGACTACCCTCAGGTATTATTTTAGGTATAAAAGGGTCACATATTTTTATTTTCTCATCAAAGATTCTAAACTTTTCTCCTTCGTATTCACCTAAAAAGTAATCATCAATATTATTAAATCTAATTTCTGTATTTCTTTCAGAAAAAGTATCATTCCCCCTTATACACTTCTTCCCTTCTTTAATAGTAGGGAATGATACTTTTTTAGAATTTGAATCAGAACTATTATAAGTAACTGTATTTTCAATAGTACTACCAGAATAAGTAATTGAATCAGGATTGAAATAAATATCTTTATCATAACTCAATACCGTCTGCTGGGTAGCTTTACGAGAATTTTTGTCAGTTTCAACATTTAAAACTTTACTAACTTCATCATAAGATTTATTAAAATTGTTAGAATTTACATTGTAAGTTTTAACTAGTACACCATAACCTGTTCTAGACAGTGATTTCCATTTAGCAAATACAATATCATTGTCAGGAATTTCACTAATATTATCAGCATCGATGTAAATTAACCCAGTTGACTTTATAATATTTTCATTTCGTGCATACTTATCAAATTCAAAATTAAATCGGAATGTTGGTATGTGTTTTTCCTTATACAAGGAATACATTTCACTTCCTTTAGGGTAACGTCTGGCACCCTTAATAAATTCGATATTTTCATCACCGTTTTTGATAATATTTATTATTTCTTCAATTCCCAAGTTTTCATTTATACCCGGAGATTGGCAATTTTTAAATTTTGAGATTTTATACATATTCTTTTTTTAGTCTCATATTATTAATTTCAAACAAAAAGAGTTTGAATTACACCATCGGAAAAAATGTAAAACAAACTCTTATGCACTCCCTAATACAGGATGTTATTTTTGAATATGTATTATATCATTTTCCGATGATTTAATTATAATTTACTTAGCCTTTCAAAAAAGTAAACTCTTTTTTTCTGATATATACATTTTAGTAAAAAATTATCAGAAAGACCACTTTTAGGGTATAAATAGTTACTTTTTTATTGTTTAACCGTACCTAAATTACATTTTATAGTTCCGTTCCGTACCCAATTGTGTCGGGCAAAGGGGTTAATCTTTAACTTGCAATTCCACTTATTGATACCAATATCCCAAATAATACCCAACAAGGCTTGCTAAGGATTCCTTATTATGTTATTGATACGGAGGAAGGACCCAGTTAATAACCTCCGTAGGACTCCCCTGCGTTATCCCTCTTATGTAGCCCTCCGTGTACCCTCTTATATACCCAGTCAGTCTTGTAAGAAAAATTTTTCTGAAATTTTTCAGATTTTTTTAAAAGGACTTTTTTCAGATACTAGCTAAAATCAGCAAAACTTAAAATGTGTTTAATAACTTCCAAAGTGAATGCATTACCAATTGCTTTGACCGCTGGTGTTGGCTTTATGACATTACCTACATAGCCTTTTGGCAAGGTTTGCAGGATTTCCAACTCATTTACCGTAAAAGGTCTAAAAAGCCGTTTAGCTTCCTCGTTATTCATCCCTTGTAGCGCAATTATCTTTGTTACTTTTTTTAGTTGTGCAAAATTTTTATCCTTGTACACGACCTGACCAATACTACGTTGTACATAGCGTTTTAAACCATTCAAAGTATATGGAACCTGTTTCGTTAGTACACAGTTACTTTTAAGTTTATCCAAATAACCATCCGTAATTACATCGCCTAATAGTATTTCTCTGTCTTTTGGTGGCACTACATTAGGAATGTTCGTCCAGTATAAACGACTTCTATTTTGACCAGAAACTAAATTTGAGTTGATTCTAATTGGTACTACACCAAGCAAGCCACTTATAGTTTGCATATCAGATTTTGACATACTTCCTACATTCTCAAATAAGAAATACTTTGGATTTACTTCATTTAGAATTTTTAATGCGTGATAAAATAATGAGGACTTATTTCCCTCAAGACCTTCACGATTTTTATTTAAAGAACTTAAATCTTGACAGGGACTCCCGCATACTAGTAAATCTATATTAGGTAATTCATTAGTGTCTATTTTTTTGACATCACCCAATTGTATAGTATTTGGGAAATGGTACTTGGTAACTTTTATTGGATTTGCATCAATTTCACTTGCGTAGTAATTGTTTACTGTAATACCTAATTCTTCTAATGCTAATTGTGCTACACTAATTCCATCGAACAAGCTAAACACATTAATTCCTTCATTTTTTATATTCATTTCTACGTTTAGAAATAAATATTCAGCGGAATCAAAACCGCCATATTTTCAGAATCAACAATAAGTCAAAAAATGGATAACTCTAATAAGTACGGGGTGTCCCAGATGAAAATATTTTAAAATAATTTTAAAAACACTGGCACAGGAACCTGTGTCCTCCTACATTGCAGAACTTTCACTTTTAGTAATAAGTGAAGGAAAAACAAAGAATCCCAGTAAAATCAATAGTTACGGGAGTTTTTTAAATAATTGAAGTATAACCAAGCTTCACAAGTAGCGTAAAACCTCAAAAGTGAAACTAAAAATCAGAAATTATGAGCTTATTAGGACAGAAAACAAAATCAGATTTTTTAGAGTGGAACAAAATGCAAACACTAATCTTAAAACTAGAACGTGATGGAGATTTAAAGTTTTCGTTACTAATTGCAACCGGGTCATATATTGGTTTACGTATTTCAGATTTACTACAATTACGGTGGAATCAATTATTAAATCAAAATGTATTAATAGTAATCGAAAAGAAAACTGGGAAACAACGTAGCATTACTATTAATCCTGAACTACAAGAAATCCTCCAACGTTTATTTTTGAAGTTAGGTGCTAAAGAAACCGATTTAATGTTTACAAATCGTTTCGGAAGCAAACCAATATCAGTACAATACGTAAACGCTAAATTGAAGGATATTGCAAAAAAATATAATATCACCACAAGACTATCTACCCATTCATTTCGTAAAACATTAGGACGTAGAGTTTGGGAAGTAAACGAATATTCAGAACAAGCACTTTTACTACTATCCCAGCTTTTTAATCACAGTTCAATCTCCACTACCAAGATATATTTAGGTATTAGAGAGCAGGAAATCTCAAATTTGTATCTAAGTGTTTAATTAGATAATTACTATAGACTATTACCTTAATTTAATAAAAGTTAATAATTATGTGGTTTAAAAAACTAACTGGTTTCGAAGAAAAGTCTCCTGAGAATGTGAGAAAAAATTTAGTCATTGAGGGTCAATCATTACTATCGAAAGTTAACGGTAAGTCTTACCAATATGGAGAGCTAGAGGTAGTATCCCTCGAACAATTCAGAGATGAAGGGAAAATAAATCTGAAATCCTTTAGCGATAAAATTAAAGTCTCTGAAGTGGTTGGAGATATTCAAGAACTACATAGTAATCCAGCTAATCAAAATGCACTTTTCCAAGTAGCATCTCAATTTAACTTGTTAGAAATGGCTAGTCCAGAAGTAACCCCCGAACAAGGTGTGGATATATATGATAGAGACTTCACTCAAGGTCCAGCTTGTGCTATTGCTTGTGGAGCATCTACTATTTACAGGAATTATTTTGCTAACGTTAACGGAAAAATTGGACAAACTAGACACAATCAAATTAACTGCCTTGAAGATATAGGAGCAGCGTTAAAAAACGATAAACTTCAACTATGGGAAATGAAAAATGGTTATGCTCTAGCTAGTCAGGAAGGCTTGCTAAATATTAATAAGCAGCTTCGCAAATTAAGTAACAATCAAAGAGAAGAACTGAAAGGAAAGCTGAAAATAGGACTGCAATGGAATGCTGAAGTTACTATTAGTGATTCTAACCAAAATGTCTCTCAAGCATACTGTTCTGCATTACCAGTAGCATATTCTCATATTGATTTTTTCTATTGGGAAAACTTTGCAGGATTAATTTTAGAAGCTACCTATGAAGCTACTCTTTATTCAGCATTAAAGAATTATGAAAAATCCAACAAAGTATTTTTAACATTAGTGGGTGGTGGTGCTTTTGGAAACGAAACTAATTGGATTTTAGATTCTTTATTTGGAGCTATTGAAAAATTTAAACACATCCCTTTAGATATAAGGATTGTCAGTTATGGAAGTTCAAATGCTTTGCTAAAAAATAATATAGATAATTATTTAATTTGATATTAAAGTATAGTTTTATTTGGTTACAAGATTATTTTAAGAATACGAAAACAGGAAATTCTTAACCTATATTTAGGTGTTCAGCATCAAAAATGAAGAAAAAAACCACTTTTCTAACAGAAAAAACCGAATCAGTGGTCTAGGATAATTTTTTATACTATAATTGTAGAAATGAGATTTGAAGCCTGTTTCTTAAAAGGCAGCAAATATCTCAACCTAATTTGAAGATGTTAGGTCAGAATATAAAAGGGTCTTGTAATAACCATTTTATATTTCTTCACAGCAAGTAATTAGAAAAACAAAATTTAAAAGTACACATAGGTGTAGTTATAACTATATGCTACAAACTATTCCTATGGTTAAAAATGAGGAAACAGTTTTTCTGATAAATAAAAAACACAACAAAGTCAGCAAAAATAGTCATGATAGTAAAGCTTTGAGCTAAAACTATGGACGATAAAAGAATAATATAAATCCTTCCCAAAAACTAAAAATGTAGGAAATGGGATAAAACTGAATGTTTAATGATGATAAATTATCAATAAATGAATTGAAAAAATTTAAAGGTTTAAATAAACTAAAAGAAAAAGAAGCGGAACAAATCATTGAGTCGCTATATAAATTGGCAATGATAAATATGAATATTAAAAATAATTAAAATATGAGTTTACAGTATTTTGAAAAGTTTATCCCCAAAAATAATGAGGAGATACAGTCAAATAAAAATGTATGGGTATACACTAGAGTATCTAGTAAAGACCAAGAAATGAATAAAAGTCTTGCTTATCAAAAAAAGTATGCAGAAGAATATGCATCAAAAAATAATTTAACAATAACAGAATATTTTGGTGCAACTTTCGAAAGTGCAAAGGGAGATTTCACAAGGAAAGAATTTACAAAATTGATAGATTACGTATCAAAAACAAAGAATCGTCCTTATGCTATTCTTATTTATAAGATGAATAGGTTTTCACGAAGTGGAGGTAGTGCCATTGGACTTTCTCACAAATTAGTACACGATAAAAAAGTACATTTAATTGAAGTTTGTTCTGAAGTTTCGACAGAAACCGAAGAAGGCGAACTACAAATCCACAAAAGGCTTCTTACTGCAAAGAAAGAAAACTTAGAAAGAATGGAACATACCCTCCCAGGGATGAAAGCTTTTTTAGAAGCAGGTAATTATCTTGGAAAACCTCCAATGGGCTACACCCTAAAAGGAACGAGAGTTAGTGATTTTAACAGAAGAAGCGAAACTCAAAAAATGGAAATTAACAATGACGGAAAGCTATTGAAAAAAGCTTGGTTGATGAAAGTTAATGGTGAAAAAGATTTCATAATCAGAAAAGAACTAGAGAGATATGGTCTTAAAGTTTCTAAGCAGAAAATAAGCGCTATGTGGAGAAAGACTACTTATTGTGGAATATCAACTAATAAACTATTGGATAGCCCAGTAAAGGGCAGTTGGAAGCCAATTGTAAGCGTCAAAAATTTTATGAAAATCCAAGAAATTCTAAATAAACCAAAAGAGGGTTACACTATCGGTGAAAATATCGACAGACCTCTTACGGGTTTTATAAAATGTATTTCTTGCGGAAATAAACTCACTAGTTATGAAGTAAAGAAAAAGAAACTTCATTACTATACTTGTCAAAAATGTAAGGGGATGACCTTAAATGCCAATTCAACCAAAAAGGCTTTAAAAAAGGGAGTCCATAATGCATTTGTAGATTTACTCGAATCATATAAACTAAGTGAAGAGTTAATAGAGCCATTTAAAGCACAATTAAAGTTAATTTATACTAATTCCTACGAAGATAAATATGAGCTTCAGGAATTAGTAAAAAAACAATTGGGTGATTTAAAAAAGAAATCGAAGAATTTAACAGAAAAATTAATTAATGGTGTTATTGATGATGTAACCTACAAAGAATACAAAACTCAATTTGATAGTGATATGTTGAAATTAAATCAAAAAATAAAAAATCAGGATAAAAAAATATCTAACCTCGATGAATTTATAGATTCTATTTCTAATTTCTCTCAAAACATCAGTAAACAATGGAGTTCTGGCGAATACGAGACAAAATTAAAGCTTCAAGAATTGGTGTTTCCTAGTGGTTTAGTCATTGACCCGAAAAATAGGCAATATCTAACCAAAGAAATAAATTCTATTTTCGTTCTGAAGTCAGTAATATCAAGGGATTCCGAAAGTATAGAAAATAAAAAAGCCAGCAAAAATGCTGGCTTTAATGACCTAGTAGCGGGAACTGGACTCGAACCAGTGACCTTCGGGTTATGAGCCCGACGAGCTACCTAAAGCCCCACTTTTAAAAAACTCAACTAACTAATAAACAAGTTGTTATTATTTTTTAATTATTTCGAAACTACATAAATTGTATACGGTTTCGTATGCGCTAAATTACAACTTTTTAAGGATAAAATTGATAAAAGATCAAACAACTTAATTCTAATTACTTAATAAATAACTAATATTTAACAGATTGCAGCAAATATTCCTTCGTATCTAGCTAATATTAAAACCTTTTCTCCGTTTACATAAATATCCTTTAATTTGTTGACAAATATGAAGACTAAGTGATTGGATATTCATTGTTCATATTTTTTTTGATAATATACTGTCCCCCCATAGTACAATAATTAGACAACTTTCATAGTATAAGTTTTTGGTTAATGAAAATTCTAATTGTGATAATGTTATGTGTACATTTTTCAATAAAATATTAAATGAAGTAAAAGAAAAAGATCAATCTATTAAATTACAATCCAATGAAGCAATAGTAGATGCCACTAAAGAAATGATTTCCTTCTTATACGAGAAGTTAGAATCTATGAAGCGTTACGTAGTGTCTTCTAATTTTAATTCTCCCGATGATGAAATACATTTTTTCAAAAAGGTAAAACCTAATATACATAGCTTGCTGATTTTTTATAAACATGTTTATAATATAGAAATCACTCGCCCTATTGGGAACGGTAAAAAAAGTATCATTCATTACACAGATTACCTTGAAAAGGTCTCTAAATCTAATAAAAGATACTATCGTAATAATTCTTTTTATCAATACATGAAGTCTGGAAGAACCGATAAAGATGAACTCTATTTTTTACGGTACAAGGATAATGACGTTATTTATACTGGGAATCAATCTTTTACTTTTATTGATTTTCAGTTTACAACCTTTTATGACTCTGTACTGTCTTTAATCATTGCAGAAGAAAGGTTAACTTCTTACGTAGAAGATAAAAATAAGTCTTATACCAATGATCAAAGTATAGCGAATTTGAATTGGTCAAATTCTAAAAGCTCTATGATAGAACTTATCTATGCTTTGCACATTTCTAAATCAATACCCCAATCAAATATCCGTAAAATAGCGAGTGTTTTTGAACAGGTGTTTGATATCAAATTAGGCGATATCCATCATACTTATCATCGTATGAAGTACCGAACAGATAGCCGTACTTTATTTTTAGATCAGTTAAAACACGCTTTAGAATCTCACTTAGGACAAAATGATCAGTAACTATAATTCTTTCCCATAATTTAGAGGTCAGCAGATACTTTTTTAGTTTCAAAATTAATACCCTTGAACATCATAACACTATTGACCTCTATTTATTCTTTCTAAAACACAAATAACTACTTCTCTAATTCTTATAAATCCATTGCCAATTGGTAGTAACTTGGAAACAGAAATCCAATAACTACCACATTTTTGTTCCATCATTTTTAACCTACAAACACATGGAACTAGATAGAAGAGAATTTTTTGCTTGGATGGATCGCATTCAAGATCGATTTGATTTATTGGATGAAAAAATAGCCCGTTTACAGCGTCAAAAAAACGTCATTGAAGGCGAACAATTATTAGACAATCAAGATGTATTAACCATCTTAAAAGTAAGTTCTAGAACCTTACAACGTTACCGCTCTTCTGGAAAACTCCCCTACTACGCAATCAGTGGTAAAACCTATTACCGTCTCTCTGATATCAATCATTTTATTAAAGCATTATTTAAAAACCCTGTAACGCCAAAATAAGTGTTTACAAGTCAAAATGTGTCAACTCATTCTTTGGCTACTTCTGAATCCTTCCTGCTTCTAATTTCGATTTATTATTAATTATAAATAAGAATAAAATGAGTGAAGAACATCAAGAATTACCCGAACAGTTCTCAGATATTTTACTGGTATTAGACCAAGAAACCAAAGAAATAAGGGCTGTAAAAGGCTTGGATAAAAATGGAGAATTGGAAACAACAGACCCAAAACAAGCCAATCAAAATGACTTTCTAAAAGTAGATAAAAACGGAGATGTACTCTCCAATTTCTTCTCCAATTATTTCCGTCAGGCAAAAGACCCATCACGCTTTAAATTTTTTAAAGTGCCTAAAAAACAACTAGAAAAGATTACCAAACTTTTTAAAGAGCAATTAAAGAACCCAACAAAAGCAATGGGTAAAATAATGGAGGATCACCAAATAGACACCACAAAATTTAACTCAAAAAAAGAATCTCAAATGACAACACAAGCAAAAGGCCAAGAGGTCGATTATCAAGAAGTAACTCCTACAAAAACAGACAAAAAAGTAGTACCTCCCACAACCGAAGATACAAATCAACAAAGTGAGTATCGGTATCAAGAAAAAGATATTGATTGGGAAACTTTAGCCAATTTGGGGATCACCAAAGAAAAGTTAGAAAGTCGAAAATTATTAGATGGTTTACTAAAAGGATATAAAACCAACGAACTCGTTCCTGTTAGTTTTAATGTCGGTACAGCCTTTAGCCGATTAGATGCCCGTTTGTCCTTACAGACCAATAAGGAAGGAAAAGTTACTATGGCAATACATGGTATTCGAAGAGAACCCATGCTCAACTATCCTTTTTTTGGTCATGAGTTTAGTGATGCCGATAAGAAAAACTTAAAGGCTACAGGAAATATGGGGCGTGTAGTAGACCTCCATAATGTAAAAACAGGTGAAATGATCCCTTCTATTATTAGTATTGATAAACTAACCAATGAATTAGTGGCTCTAAAATCAAAGTACATTAAAATTCCTAATGAAATTAAAGGAGTTACACTAAGCGATGCTCAAAAACAAACTTTACAGGAAGGTAAATCTTTGCAGTTAAAAGGCATGACTTCTTCCAAAGGAAAAGAGTTTGATGCGAACTTGCAATTCAATGCAGATAAACGTTATGTCGAATTTCTTTTTGATAAACCTACGCAAAATCAACAGCAAAAAAACAAGAATACTCCTTCTGGTGAAATCCCAAAAATGATTCGAGGGAAGGAATTAACCGAAGATCAACGTACTCTTTTAAAAGATGGAAAAACAGTTTATATCGATGGTTTTTTAAGTAAAACAGGAAACTCCTATAAAGGCTATTTAAAATTAAACGGTGAAGGCGGTAAAGTAGATTTTTCATTTAAAAACCCCAACAATAAGAAAGATAAAGTAGGTCAAGAAACCAATAAGGGTAAAGCGCAGAAAGTAGATGAGAAAACCACAAAACCAAAAGGTAAAAAACTATAAATATGATTGCTATTTTAACAGAAAAGCCCAGTGTAGCCGCAGAATTAGCGGTACACTTGGGCATTACCCAGCGTAAAAACGGATATTGGTTGGGTAAAGGATATGCTATTACATGGGCATTCGGACATTTAGTAGGGTTAGCCATGCCAGAAGCTTATGGGATTAAAGGATTTCAAAAAGAAAGTTTGCCTATTATTCCTAACCATTTTTTATTAATTCCTAGACAGGTAAAAGTAAAAAACGAATATAAAAATGATAGCCGTGCTTTTGAGCAACTACAAATCATCAAAGAAATTTTTGAGCGTTGTGATAAAATTATTGTAGCAACCGATGCTGGACGCGAAGGGGAATTAATTTTTAGATATATCTATCACTACTTAAAATGCACGAAACCTTTTGAGCGTTTATGGATCAGTTCTTTAACGGATAAAGCAATTGCACAGGGATTTGCGAACTTGCAATCGGGAACTAATTATGATGCGCTATATGAAGCTGCAAAAGCAAGGAATCAATCAGATTGGCTTATAGGGATTAATGCAACACAAGCACTAAGCATTCAAGCTAATGATGGGGTGTATTCTTTAGGAAGAGTACAAACCCCAACACTTGCAATGATTTGTAAACGGTATCAAGAGCATACACAATTTCAATCTGAAATTTATTGGAAAATTAAACTCCAACATACCGTAGATGGGATTACATTTCATACACAATCAGAAACTTCTTTTACCTCTAAAAAAGACGCCCAATTAGAAATAGAGAAACTTTCTATTTCTAAATCTGTAGTTATTACTGAATCTAGTCAAAAGGAAAAAAGAGAACAACCGCCATTGCTTTATGATATTACAGGTTTACAAAAAGAAGCCAATACGAACTATAATTTATCTGCTTTACAAACCTTAAACATAGCACAAGCTTTATATGAAAAAAAGCTAATTAGTTATCCTAGAACAGGAAGTAGGTATATTTCAGAGGATATGTGGCAATACATACCAGAGCTGATATTAAGTTTAGAGAATAATGAGCTTTTAAAACAGCACGCTAAAAAATTACGCCTACAAAAATTACAAAAACGAATTATTAATGATGATAAAGTAACCGATCATCATGCCTTATTAATTACTGAAAATTCTCCTACGAATTTAACCAAACAAGAAGAGATGATTTATCAGTTAATTGCTTCTCGTTTATTAGAGGCGGTATCTGCTCCTTGTATCAAAGAAGTTTCTAACGTAAAATGTAAAGCTCAAGAAGAAGTATTTACTACTAATGGTACGGTTATTATTTCAGAAGGATGGCGAGGAATTAGAGGACATTTCGGGCAAAGAAATCATCAAGAATTGCCTGAAATACAACAAGGGGTCGTATTAAAAATAAAGAATACTACTCTATTAGAAAAGCAAACCCAAGCCAAGCCGTTACTTACCGAAACTACTTTGCTATCGGCGATGGAAAATGCAGGAAAAACAATAGAAAATGAAGAAGAAAGGCTGGCGATAAAAGAAGTGGGATTGGGTACCCCTGCAACACGAGCCAATACCATTGAGCTTCTATTTAAACGCAATTACATACAACGACAAAAAAAGTCTCTTGTTCCTACTCAAAAAGGGGTACAAGTATATGAAATTGTTAAAGACAAGCGTATTGCTAATGTAACCATGACAGGGGTATGGGAAAAATCATTAGCTGATATTAAAAAAGGAGAAATGAATGTTCTTAGTTTTCAAAACGCTATTGAAAGTCATACCAAACAAATCACTACAGAAATTTTAAATACTGAAATTAAAACGGTACAAAAAGAACGATTGCAATGCCCTAGTTGTAAGCAAGTATCTGTAAAACTATTTCCTAAAGTAGCCAAATGTACTATAGACAATTGTGAATGGTTATTATTTAGAAATGTTTGTGGAAAAATCATGTCAGAAAAAGCAGTACAATTATTACTGAAAAATGGCAAGAGTTCCTTGCTAAAAGGGTTAAAAAGTAAAGCCAATAAAACTTTTGATGCGTATTTAGTTTTAGAACCTGACGGGAAAACGTCTTTTAAATTTCCTACAAGGAAATAAAAATAAAATACTTAAAACATCGCTTGATTAAATACTGAGGTTCAATAAATTGAATTTCAGTATTTGTTTTTCCTTCCAAATAAATCTAAACTATTATGAATGCTACCACTCAAAAAAAAGACCTTTCTTATTTTCAATTAAGATTACAAGAGCTTTTAAATCAAAGCTACCCTGAGTTAGCAAAAGACACCCTTTTTATAACTGCTAGAAGTGAATCGGCATTAGAGACTTACACCAAGGCTATTTCTTATAAATACACACATCTAGAAGCATCACATATTGCCAATGAGGTGTTATTCTCCAATCTACCATTTTCAAAAATGGATCTGCTTTTCAATATTGTTTGTGAAGAATTTAATAGGGATATTAAGGATGAAGAATTACGTGGATTTGCAGAAAAAATGCACCCCATTACGTTGCCCGTATTTAATCAATATCACTTAGACAAAGATTTTGAAGACAATGAAATGTATGACGCTTTGTATACTGAATTGACAGGAACGATTCAGCTTTGGTTAGACGAATCTTTACTAATTAAATAAATTATGGAATACTCTAACAATCTAGCAGAAAGTAGGCTTCAAAAAAAGAAAATTTACAACGAGTTTTTTGTAATGCTTGCGGTTGGTTTAATCATCTCTTTTTACATGCTGTACAGCAATTCTATCATTGCCAGTCCAACATTAAAACCATCGGATATTTCTAAAGGGGTTTTAATTTTTCAAGGATTTTATATAGGAGCTGCACTCGTAGCAGGTTGGAAAGCTTTAAATCGGATTACTCCGAATATCTTTTTATTCCTTCCCATTATTGGTTGGGTCGTTTATTTTATAATCAAAATATTTCTTTCTGGTGTTATTGGAGTATTCTTATTGCCTATTCGATTATTCTTAAACCTAAGAAAATTATACCTGCTTAAAAAGTAAGACAACCATTTTTTATGATTATTAGTTCACTTCTATGAATTAGAAAACAAAACTCATTTTATCTTTATATATAGAGTTAGCAGAATGTTGTTTGCCTTTGAAACGAATAAAAAGATTAGCTTAAAAATTACAAAACGCACTTTTTTAATTAGTTGGAAGTACTAATTAGTTTTTTTATATGACTTTTAAATGCTAATTTTGAATCAATATAAATAACAAAATAGATGAAAGCTAAATTTTTAATTTTATTAATAAGTTGTTTCGCTCTTTTAAGTTGTAGCGAGTCTAAAGATGATTTCCCAGATGAATTACCAGCAATAACCCAAGAAGGTAAAAATACAGCAGGTTGTTTAGTAGATAGTGAACTATTCGTTTTGAGTGGAGATATTGGTGAACAAAAAAGTAATCCTAATATAAGTTTTACAAATTATTTTCTTAATGGATATAAAACTATTAATATATCTATTTCTGATTTCAATAAGCTTGATAAATCAATTGTAATTAGTCTATCGTTTAAGGGAGATTTAAAATTAGATCAAAAGATCCCTGTTATTTATAACTTGAAAGAAGCTGTAGAAAAAGTAGATGAGAATATGGATGAAATAATTACAAATGCTTCATTTTTTGATAAAAACAATAGATATGAAACCTTTAATATTTCTGAGAACTACATTAAATTTTCAAAAATAGATATAGAGAAAAGGATTATATCTGGTGTTTTTAATTTTGATTTGAAAAATCTAAATACAGAGAAAATAGTTAAACTAACAAAAGGCAGGTTTGACCTAAAAATTAATGATTATACTGAATAAAAAACACCTTAAACTTACTATTGAATAAGAAAATTTAAAAATTGCTATGAAAAAAATATTATACCTACTTATGTTGGTTGTTACCTGTATGGTATACAGTCAAAAAGAAATCAGTCAAAGAGAAATTGTAATTGAAAATCCGTACTACAAAAACTTTAAAGAACTAAATCTAAATAATATTTCAACAGGAATATTACTCGATTATGGCTACTCTAAAATAAATGTAAAAAAGTTTAATGGTACATTACAAGATAGTACTTATACTTCAAGAGAAAACTTTAATGCTTTATATCAAACTCTTATTTCCGCAGTGGTACAAAAAAAAAGTAACCTAAATCAATCAAACTTATTTCAAAAATGGCAAAATCATAGGAAAGAAAATACGATTACCCTAGCTGGCTTACTCTACAGCTATAATGCTATTAGCCAAAAAGCAGTACAAAACGGTAAAATGCAAGTAGTAAATGGGAGTACTAAAGCACCTATTACCCCAGGAGTAGCATCTAGACCAGGGGGAATATCATCAGATAATGTAATATTTAAAGAAAACCCTGCGCCACCAAATGCTGCAGCTAGAAGCACCCCCCTTTACACAAATCATTATGCTTTTGCCTTAGCTCCTTCTGTAAACGATTTTAATCGTTCTCAATTTTCGGTAGTACTACCAAAAGATGTCTTTGCATTTAATACAACAGTAAGGAAAATAGAGATTAATTTTAATGATGGAAAAGGGTACAGACAATTACAATATGATACTCCCCTACAAGTAAATTACACCCAAGCTAAAACATATACATGGCTTTATAAATTAGTATTAATTAATGGTACGACTTTGTATAGTCATAGTAAATTTAAGATAAATGAAGTAACTAAAACAATTGCTAGAAGAACCCCTCCAGGTTTTATATTAGATAGAACTAGAGTGACAGTTACTAAAAACGGACGGACATATCGTGGTTTTTTAGAGGTAAATGATGCAGGAAATAATGGTATTCGTAATCCAGTAATTATAGCCGAAGGTTTTGATACAGGCGTTGTAACAAACCCTGAGAAACCAGAGGGTTCAAATAACGAAAGAATTTTTAGGTCATTTGTAGATGATATAAGGTTTTTAGAAAATGAACTTTATTTTAGAGATAGAGATATTATTTACGTTAATTGGAGTAACGGTATGGATTACATAGAAAACAATGCAGAGGTGTTAAAAGAAGTTATTCGTATGGTAAATACTGCTAAGAGAGCTAATCGAAGTACTACAAAGAATATAGTAATAGGTCAAAGCATGGGAGGGTTAGTTGCTCGTTACGCTTTAAAAGACATGGAAGACAACAGGGAGCATCATGATACGCGGTTATTTGTATCTCATGATACTCCACATCAAGGAGCAAACGCTCCATTAAGTGTACAATATATGTTTCGTCATCTACGAAAAATGGTTATTCGTAACCCATTACTATATACAGCAAGTGAATCTGTAGTCCCTTTATTCACTGATGGTTTAGGTGGCTCCGATTATTACAATCTTTTTAATAACCCAGCAGTTAGACAAATGTCCATAAATTGGGTAGATAGAGACTTCAATATCAATAATAGCCTTCATAAGGCTTGGCAAAACAAACTAAAAGCAAAAGGATATCCTCAGCAAACAAGAAATGTAGCGATTGCTAATGGAGATGTTTGTGGGAATTTTAATAATGTGGGAGAGAATATTTTGTCTGTAAATAAAACTTTGAAACCAGGTTATCTTTTAGATTTATTAATATCTAAGCTATTAGGAGCAGGTAGTTTAAGGTTTGATCACGTTCTTTTAGGATGGGTGCCAGGGTCGCCACGTTATAAATTTAGACTAAAAAGTAGCCCAGTATTAAGAAATGGTTCAGGCAAACAAATATACGATGGCTTAATTTCCTATAAGAAGAAAATATTATGGCTAGTTCCAGTAACTATTCATTTAAGTAGTAAAAAAGTAAATCAACCTAGTGGCTTGTTGCCTTATGACGAATTACCTGGAGGTTTTTTTAGTTTAGCACAAGGAGCTTTACCTGACGGCTTACAAGACGCTATAGTAGCAACACCTTCTTCTTTTATTCCTACAATTAGTGCTTTAGATTATGGTCGTGGAAACATAAACCATACTCAAAGTGCATATCAAAATGTAATTTATCGTAATGATTCCAATGTGCCCTTCGATTCGTATATTTTGGAAAGAGGAGGAAATCGTCAACACATCTCATTTTCAAATTTAAATAGTGCATGGCTGGTAGACGAATTAAGAGGGAATACTCCTCATTCAACTACAGATGAAGCTTTATTCTGTCCGAAAGATAAAAATATGATTATTAATAAAGGATTTGAATGTGGAGGAGCTTCAACAATATTTGCGGCAGATTTTAATGCTCCTCGTTTTGAATGGAAAATTACACAAGGGAGCCATTTAGTAACAAATTTAACAGACACACAACAAAGAAGAATTTCTTTTGATGTAAAACCAAATGTTAAAGGTGCTTTAAAAGTAGAATTAAGATATGGTGACACAAGTTTCAGAAGGTCAACCACTATATCTAGTAAAGAATTCTGGATAGGAAAACCAGAAGCTATTGGTCAACTGGGAAGTATTTGTACTAATGTATTTGTACAACCTCCTGGATCTGCTGTTATTAATTTATTTGAATCCAGAGGAGCAGATAGTTATTTTGTTAGCTCAGACCACCCTGATTTAAAACTATTAGGAGGTGGTACTGTTCGTCCCAATCAACCTTTAGAGTTTGCCTCTAGGAAGGCAGGAAGATATTCAGCAACCTTAACAACAAGAAATAAATGTGGTTCTTCAACAGGTAAAATCTATATAGCCGTAAATAATTGCAGAAATGGAGGCGGTGGTTTTGGTGGTTTAGGATTTAATATATACCCAAACCCTAATAGTAATGGAATTTTAACCATAGAGAATAATACAAATAATCGTTTATTAAAGACTCAATCTACAAGTAATAGATCATCAATGAAGAATTTAAATTCATTTTTAAAAGTTAGTGAAATTAGTTCGAGATATGAACTATATAATATGCAAAGAATTTTAATAAAAAATGGCAATTTAAGTAATACTAAAAATGAATTAAATTTATCTTCATTACAGAAAGGAATATATTTTCTTAAAATTTTTAAAGAAGGTGAAGTTAAAATTCATCAAATCGTAGTAAAATAAAGAAGCTGTTTTCTTATCAATTACTTTTATATAAGGTTATCAAATATTTGATAACCTTATTTTTTTAGTCAAGAAGCTTAAACTAGAAAGAACTTGTAAAAAACACTAAATATCTGTTTTTCTATAAAATCATTTACTTCAAAAATATTCTTCCCCTGCTTTATAATATTCGATTCAATAAAGGTTGTTTCATATAATAATTACCCTTTTATGCATCTATAAAAAAGTAAAACAATACCGCTGGCTAGTAAAACAAAGTCAGTATATCTATTCTAGAAAATCTAGCATAGTGCGTTGATAAATTTAAAAATTACCAACGCTACATATCTATGGGATTTTCAAAAAAACAGCATCTTCAAAATAATATTGAAGCCATCAAAACGGTATTACAACTTGAACAATTAAAAAGGCAAGCCAGTACCGAAGAATTAAAAAAACTGCAAAAATATGTGGGATTTGGTGGACTCAAATGTGTGTTGCACCCTGCTTCCTCTTTTAACGATATAGCCCATTGGTCTAATGCGGAAGTAGATTTATTTCCTTTGGTTAGCGAACTTCATCGGATTTTACAAGAAAACACTCCCGACCAGAAAACATATAAACGCTATATAGACAGCATAAAAAGTAGCGTATTAACTGCTTTTTATACTCCTAGATCATTGGTAGATAAAATTGGAGAAACGCTACAAAATAATAACATAAAAGTGAATACTTTTTTAGACCCATCCGCAGGCATGGGGGTATTTTTATCTGCACTAAGGGATAATAATTCAGTAGCATTTGAAAAGGATTTACTTACTGCAAAAATGTTACAATACACGCATCCTAACGTCTCAGTTTATCCCAATGGTTTTGAAACCATTGATAAGCAATACCTCAATTATTTTGATTTGGTAAGTAGTAACATTCCTTTTGGAGACATTGCTGTTTTTGATCCTGAATTTTCAAAAAGCAAAGACGAAGTTCGGGTACAAGCTTCTAAAAGTATTCACAACTATTTCTTCTTAAAGGGAGTAGATACGCTTCGTGAAGGAGGGCTATTAGCCTACATTACTTCACAAGGCGTTTTAAACAGTGCTAGAAATGAGCCGATACGTAGAAAACTATTAGAAAACATGCAGTTAGTTTCTGCCATCCGATTGCCTAACAATCTATTTTTAGACAACGCAGGAACAGAAGTGGGAAGTGATTTTATTCTACTTCAAAAAAACAGTCAAAAACAACAACTTTCAGAAAAAGAACTACAATTTACAAATAACTATACCACTGAAGAGAACACTCCAAGTAATCGCTTGTTTGAAGGACAAAAAAATGTGCTCTTTACAAAACAGCGTACTGATACCGACCCCTATGGAAAACCCGCAACCATTTATTGGCATGAGGGAACATCACAAGATATGACAAATGATTTTGGATTGCTATTACAAAATGACATACAGCAGAATTTTAATTCCGATTTATACCTAAACAGGCAATTCAAAAAAACCGCTTCTAGCATTGAAAAGCCTATTAAAAAACAAGAAACAACTTCGCAAGAAACCGTAACAACTTTATACGATCTATTCAATTTTAGCCAAGAAGAACGCGATCCAAATTACAAACCTAAAAAACAGAAAAAAAAGAAACAAAAAACAGGAATCCCTGTAAAAACAACACCAAAACCACCTAAAGTTTCAAATGCTCCTAAGCCCTTTACAACACCTATTTTAAACCATTACAAAGAAGGTTGTTTAGTGCGTTTTGAAAATCAAATAGGTTATTTAAAGTCATTTCCTGCAAATCCTACTTTTCATCCACTACTACTAAACCCCTTACAAGAACAAAAAATAGCACAATATATCCCAATTCGGGATACTTATTATGAGCTGTATGATAAAGAATATAGTACGCAAATGGAGCAACCAACATTACGAAAAAACCTCAACACCTATTACGATGCTTTTATAAAAGCAAATGATTACTTAAATGCATCTAGCTCTGTAAAATTACTAAAAATGGACACCGCTAGTAATGAAATGCGATATCTAGAACGTAGTCAAGGGGACACTTTTGGTAAAGCTGATATCTTTTTTAGACCTGTAGCTTTTAATTCAGAAGAAATTGATCACAGTCAAAATCCTAATGAAGCGCTCGCTGCTTTTCTTAATAAATTTTCAAAGGTTGATTTAAGCTATATGCAAACCATTAGCCAATTATCGGAACTAGAATTAAAGAACACTTTAAAATATCAAATCCATTACCATCCCATAGCAAAAGAATATCAAGTTACCGATCAGTTTTTAGCAGGTAATGTCATTCAAAAAGCAAAAGAGATTGAAGCTTATATTCATGAAAATGCTAATGATATCGAGGCTAAAGAATCTTTAGAGGCCTTACAAGCTATTTTTCCGCGTCGTATTTCTTTTGAAGAGTTGGATTTTAACCTTGGAGAGCGATGGATACCTTCAGGAATTTACAGTCGTTTTGCCTCACACTTATTTGATACTGAAGTAAACATTCATTACGCACCTAATGGAGATGCCTTTTCTGTGAATTGTAAGCGTAAAAATGCCACCATATGGGACAAATACAATGTGAAGAGTGAAAGTAGAAACTATGATGGCATTGCATTATTAAAACATGCTTTAGTAAATACGACTCCAAAGATTACCAAACAAATAGTAGTTGGTGATAAAGAGGTAAAAATTCCAGATAGTCAAGCGATTCAACTAGCAAATAGCAAATAGCAAAATTGATGAAATACGAAGCGAATTTATAGATTGGTTACAGGTACAAAATGAGGATTTTAAAAATAGACTGACCAACTTGTACAACGATACCTTTAATTGTTTTGTAAAACCAAAGTACGATGGTAGTCATCAAAGTTTTCCTGAACTAGATCGAAAAGCATTGGGTATTGACGATTTATACGATAGTCAAAAAGATGTGGTTTGGATGATAAAAAATAATAACGGTGCCATTTGCGATCATGAAGTAGGTGCAGGAAAAACACTGGTTATGTGTTGTGCTTCTTACGAACTTAAACGATTGGGTTTAGCTAACAAACCAATGATTATTGGACTCAAAGCCAATGTACATGAAATTGCGGAAACCTACCGAAAAGCCTATCCCAATGCCAAGATTCTATATCCTGGAAAACAAGATTTCACCCCCAATAAACGCCAACGTATTTTTGGAGACATTAAAAACAATTAGAGATCGCTATTTAAGCACATACTAATTGAGTATGATACATTTTTGGTTTGTCCATCATTCTCGAAATTAAGTTGTGAAATATCGTTTTCTTAGCTTTTGATCTATTCAAGCGGTAGCAAAATTCGTCAAAATATCCATTTATATGGAAAGGACTAACATATGAGTAAGTTGTTCTAATCCAAGACTTGACTTGATGAATCATAGTATGTAATATCTTGAAGTTCTTTCCTGTTTCGCTGGGTATTTGTTTGATTTTATAATCGTTTGCTATTGGTTTATAACCGCGCCATAAATCAGTGGTAATACTAGCAGATTTTGAAATATGTCTGTCAAATATAGGTCGTAAT
>ENA-ORXM01000359-ORXM01000359.1-marine-metagenome-genome-assembly--contig:-NODE-359-length-85214-cov-61.895145_pt1 | contig 85214 bp, 62 predicted proteins | sample MGYA00237867_ERZ511480 | MGnify/ENA primary metagenome ERZ511480 (study PRJEB26309, sample SAMN06266103) | marine metagenome | isolation source: Algal blade | place: United Kingdom:Sidmouth, United...
ACGAGTACGTGCTTCGCTCAACCACCTATTCGCTTTTCGAGATTCTGAATCAACCCATAAAGCGTCGAAACGGCCCGTTTGAGAATCATTTTCCCCTCCATCATCTCCTCGGTCGAAATATATTTCCGAACCAATAAAACATCGAGACACGAAGCACATTCAAGCTCGGAGCCAAGTGAAATTTCGAAATAGCGTTTGCGATCTTTTAGAGAAGATTTGCCGTTGCCCTCAGCAATATTGAGGACGGCGCTGGTCGAGGCGCGATCAAGCTGGTCGCGAGCGGAGATTTTGGCGGGAAGTCGTTCGATAATTGTGCCTGCCCAGGCTCCAAATTCAAGTGCAAGTTGGTAGGCAATAAGTTTTTCGTGGTCGAAGATCGGTTCGGTGGTCATTGGTCTTTTCCTTTATGAATGATGTTGATATCATTGAGAATCGACCTTCTTCGAATTGTGGATGGGTCCTGCGCATGCTGTTTCTTACTCCTACTCATTCTCCTGCTCTTTCTCGCAGTTAAAGCATTGAGAAGGAGTAAGAGAATGAGTAGGAGTAAGATTGAGTTGTTGGACGTTCGGATCTAATCGGGATTAATCATCACCCGCCACCGGAACTTCCCCAGCAACCACCCGATCCAAATCCCACGGCTTCTTCTCGGGCAGAACCCATGCTGCGTCTTGCGGATGAAGCGGGCGCTTGATCCACTTTGGCCGCCGCGTACCGTCGGGGCTATGATCCATCGCGGATCGGGTGAGCTCTTTCCACTCGTGATAAACTTCCATCGAGCGCTTAGTGTCGACCCACACGTCGCCATGCTTTTCGCCGGGGCCAGCTTTGCGCACGTTGACCGCTTTTTGCAGCCAGCAGTGCGCGCCGCTAATCGGATCGGGGTGGACGGCGTGGGTTAGGTTCTGATGGACGCCGACATCTTCCCACCAAATGCGGCTCGTGTCGGGATCAAAGGTCTCCCAAGCATTGCCGCCGTGGAGGATGTTGAGGCCATGGTTGCCCGCGTCGTCTTCGTGCAGTTCGACAAGGGCCGACATGCCCTGATTGACGCCGACGCTTTCTTGCAGACGCCACCGACCCAGATGATGGCTCATGGCGATGACGCCCGGCTTGATGCCTTCGGTGATCCAAATTTTGTCCACAAAGTAGCCGATCTCGGTCTCCACGCGCACGAGATCACCCGTTTCCATGCCCAGACGTTGCGCATCGGAGGGGTGCATCCATACGGGATTCTTGTGCGAGATTTCGTAGAGCCACTTGGCGTTGGCGCTGCGCGTGTGGATCAACGTCGGCAGCCGGAAGTTTGGCAGCAGTAACATTTCGCCCTTGGAAATATCGATGTTATCAGGGTGAACGTGGCTCTTAAGCGTCCACGGGATCGTATAGTCTGTCTCCGACCAACCCCACTCGTGCATGGTTGGGCTAAAGAATTCCAGCTTCTTGCTCGGCGTTTTGAGTCCCTCTTTGGGTACCCCATCAATTGCCACGCCAGCCACCTTATCATCAACAACCACGCGGTCCATGGCATCGACAGACCACGTCCCGTCCGCAAGGGAAAGATCTTTCTCATATGGCTTATAGTTGGACGCTGTTACCTCATAGGCCCCAAACTTGCGCATAAATTCTAGGGGCGAAAGACCATGTTCGGCGGCCTTTTCGGGCAGACCGGGCACGCTATTTTCAAAAATCCACTGGTAATATTCGTCGATGCTGATGATCTCGCCGTCGCGGTAGGGGCTTTCGAACCATTTGCGAATGCCCAACGACCCATCGGGATCCATGCGCACCGAAAGGTCGATCCAGAATTCATTTTCTTCCCACACTTCACCGGGATTGGCTTCGTAGGTGCGGTTGACTTTTTGGCCCAGTTTTTCCATTGCTACACGACGCACCGGCTGACGGAAGGCCAGCCATTGACCGGAGTGCGTCTCTTGGCTCATTAGATCGTGCCGTTCGCTGGCGTGGCCCATTGGCAAAATGTAGTCGGCAAACCAAGCCGATTCGTTCCACGTTGGGGTCAGCGCAACGTGGAATTTCATGGTCTCTTCGTTGCGCAGATGTTTGAGCCACATGAAGCCGTCGGGGTTGATCCACATTGGGTTGTAGACCCGCGAAAAGTAGACGTCGATTTCGCCGCGCCCTTCTTCGAGAAGATGGGGCAGCAGAAAGCTCATTTCGTAATGCGCAAAGGGCCACTCGACGGGCAGGTGCAGCTCGTTCCATGCATCGGCAGCGGGGGGCGAAGCGAAGGGCTTGGGCGTGAATTTGTTCCAGCTATTGCCCGATGTGCCACCCTTGTTGCCGACCGATCCGGTGAGCACGTTGAGGAAGAAGAGGCAGCGCGAGACTTGCCAGCCGCCCAAGTTGCCAATGCTGGCGCTGCGCCACGTGTGGGTGGCGAGTTTGCCATCGCAGTTGGCGACATATTCGGCCGATTCGCGGATGCGCTCGATTGGCACTTGCGATTCTTCGGCGGCGCGTTCGAAGGTATATTCGGCGTACAGATCTTTCATCACTTTATCGAAGAGATCAAAGGATGATCCGCCCGACTGAACCTCTGCCAGGAGTTCGGCACTGTTCACCTTTAACTGGCCACTGGCGACAGCCGTCAGCGTCTCCTGCCAGTTGACCCAGCGCTCGACGAAGACCTTATCGTAGCGATCATTCTGGATCATATAGTTTGCCATGGCGAGCAGAATGGTGCTCTCGCTGCCCGGCCAGCTGGGCAACCACACGTCGCTCAGGCTGGCGGTGTTGCTGAGCCGCGGATCGAAGGTGATCAGCTTGGCCCCATCCATCTTGCCTTCCATAATGCGTTGAGCGTGCGGGTTGAAATAGTGACCCGTTTCGAGATGGCTAGAGATGAGCATGATGACGCGGGCGTTGGCATGATCGGGGCTTGGCCGATCAAAGCCACCCCAGAGCGCGTAGCCTGTACGTGCGCCCGCAGAACAAATGTTGGTGTGGCTATTGTGACCATCCACACCCCATGCTTGAATGCAGCGATTGGTGTAGCCATCCTCGCCCGGACGACCGACATGATACATGATGCCATCTTTGCGCTTGGCCCGACTTGCGCGCATCTTCTCGGCGATGTCGTCTAATGCTTGATCCCACGTGACGCGCTCCCACTTGCCTTCGCCGCGTTCGCCCACCCGCTTCAACGGGTAAAGGATCCGCTCGGGGTCGTAGATCTGATTGTGCGTGGCGGGACCCTTGGCGCAGTTGCGTCCACGGCTGCCCGGATGGGCAGGGTTGCCCTCGAACTTTTTGACTTCGAGGGTGGTTTTGTCGACATAGGCGAGCAGCCCACATGCGCTTTCGCAGTTGAAGCAGACGGTCGGCACGAGCATGTAGCGCCGCGCCACTTTCTTGGGCCACAGCTTGCCATCCCACTCGACCCAATCATCCCACGTATCGGATGGCGGGTATTGGCTGAGGCGACCGTCGTCCTGCTGCACGGTGGTCATTTCAACCTTCTGCGGCACGGCGTCAACGGTGGCAAAGGTGGGCAGCGCGACACCCGCGGCGTTGGTCACGCCGGTTGGTTGGGGGGCGTCTTTGGTCACGCGCATGATGGCGTTGAGAATACGGTTTATTTTGGTGTTGGAAGAAGCCATATATTGTTTAATCCGTCGGATTTGCGTGGTGCGTGGTTCGTGGTGCGTGAACTGATGATCAATCAGGTTGTGCTACAGGATTCAATTATGGTAGATAATCTACCGTTGAACACTTCTGTAGCAGAACAACAACCTCAGCTAGTTCACGCACCACGCACGACGCCATCACGAATTTAACTATTCGAAATATCTTGCGGGGCCATCACAAACGCGTACTCGAAACAGTAGAGCCCGATCATGGCGGCAATGGCGGCAACGGCACCAAACAATGGAGCCACCGGGCCAAGCGCAACGCCAGCACCCATTAGCAGTAGTGGTACCGCGTGGCCGATCAAGATGCTGCCTTTCCAGAAGTGATTTTTGTACTTGCCGTGGCTGATGTCGTGCGCGGCTTTGGCCGCGATTTCGCTGGCGTGGGGCATCCCAAACTCGCCCATAAAGGTGACCGCTAGATCTACAATCAACGAAACGATGAACGTAATTGCGATGGCGTTGGTCATCCCTTCGGCCATTGGCATCAGCAGATCGAGAACGAGCAACATGCCCGACCCAACCATGAACGCTTGAATAATCAAGTGGATGGGCAGCAGCGTACTCTGCCACAGATCACGCCCCTCGGCCTGACCAAAGAGAAACGCGGTATAGATCGCAGTGCCAACGGCCAGCGCAAAGCCGAGCCAGAGCAGCACAAATCGTGCCGCGCCATTCATCTCGCCGTCACCAAAATAGGCAATCGTCTCCAGCAGCCACCAGAGCCCAGCCACAACCGTAAAGCCGATCAGGATGAACGCGCCGCGAGTGAGCCAGCTTCTCCACTGTGGGCGGGTAAGAATGGTGAGGAACATCTCGGGCTTTTCCAGATCATAGACCAGTAGCGCAGTTGTGATCCCGATAAAGAGCAGCGAGAAGAAGCCACCCACAACCGCCACCAGCGGATCAACTGCCATGATGCCCAACCCCCAAAGTAGACTCAGCAACATAAAGATCCCAGCGCCGATGCCCTTTGTCACGAGATAGGCGGGAACGGGCCAGTGCCACGGCACATAATGTTGCGCATTGTAGGCCACCTGCACCATCTGTTCGGCCATGCGCCCTTCGCCAATCTGAATCGGACCGTTCCACGAGTGACCCTGCGGCTGCGGTGATCGCAACGTTGCGCCCGACGCTGCGGTCTTGCCGCTCGATTGGTCCACATGACTGGTACCATTAGAGCCATTAGTGTGACCATTTGTATGTGTCGCGGGAAAACCACCCTCGGCCATGCGCGCCAGCAAACCACCATCGCCATGCGACTCGCCCGAATGCGCCGTCTGCGAGTGCAGCGGGATCACATCGGACCACATAAAGCTGTCAGGATTGCGTTCGGTGGCGGTGGGGTGCAGCGAAACATCGCTGCCATTAATGTAGAAGAGGTTGGGCGTGGTGCCCTGTTCGGGCTTGCGCACAGTCACTTTGTGCTGTGCCAACATGCGGCTGATTTCGGTGCTCGAATCGTCCATGTCGCCCGCGATAATCGCGTGTTCGGGGCAAACAACCACACAAGCCGGTTCCAGATCCACGTCGATGCGATGCGCACAATAGTGACACTTGGCCGCCGCATTTGTTTCGGGGTCAATGTAAATCGCGTCGTACGGGCACGCCTGCATACATGCTTTACAGCCAATACAGACTTCGGGATCGAACTCGACAATACCATCCTCGCGCTGATACATCGCCGTCACCGGGCAGATACGTGTACAGGGCGGGTTTTCACAATGGTTGCAGCGATTCACCTGAAAGTGGCGCGTACTGTCGGGGTAAGCCCCCGTCTCGACATATTTAACCCACGTGCGGTTCACGCTCAGCGGCACTTCATTCTCTGCTTTGCACGCTGTCGAACAGGCATGACAACCAATGCACTTCCGGTTGTCGATAATAAATCCATAATTCATGGAGAAGTCTCCAAATAATGTTGTTGTTGGGAAGGTTTGTTGCTGGAACCTGAGTGACTACTTTTGCAAAACAAGGGGTGTTTTTAGAAAGGGATTCAGGCCCAAATCCATCTGTAAGAATTAACATTCTATATGAAAAATGGACCCACAACAAGCCCCATTTTTCGCAGAGGTGATGGATCCAATTTATTCAACTATCATACTATACAATGTCTCTGGATAAGAAGGTCTCTACAGTCTACGATGCGAGACATGAGTAAAAATTCATGCATGTATAGAGCGCTACGCTTGTACCGCTGCAATCGCGGCCATAATCACAATATCATCCGCCTTGCAGCCGCGCGACAGGTCGTGCATTGGCTGCGCCAGCCCCTGAATAATCGGCCCCAACGCTTGCGCGCCACCCAGCCGCTCGGTGATCTTGTACGCAATGTTGCCCGCATCTAAATTGGGGAAGATAAAGACATTTGCCCGACCCGCAACTGTAGAATCAGGAGCCTTCGACGCGCCAACCGTGTCCACAAACGCCGCGTCAAATTGCAGCTCGCCATCCACCATCAGCGTCGGATCCATCTGCCGCACCAGTTCGGTCGCCGTCTGCACTTTCGTCACCGACTCATGTTCCGCGCTGCCCTTCGTGCTAAACGACAGCATCGCCACAATCGGCTCCTCGCCCGTCAACTGCTTGTGCGTTTGAGCCGACGCCAGCGCAATTGCCGCAAGCTGCTCGGCATCTGGATTTGGCACCATACCGCAATCGCCATAGGTAATGGGCCGTCCATCAGGCAGCACCATCAAGAAGCAGCTGCTCACAATCGTGCCGCCCGCCTGCATCCCGATCACCTGTAGCGCCGCCCGCAGCACGCTACTCGTCGCATTGACAGCACCCGCCACGCAGCCATCCGCCTCACCCGTATGCACCATCATCGCCCCAAACAGCAGCGGATCCAGCATACGTTCTGCCGCCTCCTCACGCGTCATCCCCTTGGCCTTGCGCTTCTCGAAAAGCAGATCGGCAAAGTGGCTCGCCTGGTCGGCAGTAGCGGGGTCAATAATTTTCAAAGCAGCAGGAAGAGCAAGATCGGCGCGCCCCGCGGCTTCTGCAATCTGATCTCCATTGCCAAGCAGCACGGGCTGCACGATCTTTTGGTTGCTCAACCTCACTGCAGCGGTGATCACGCGTGGATCCGCGCCTTCGGGTAGAACGATAGTCGCGCCCTTTTCCGCGGCGGCTTGACGGAGTTGTCCGGTTATATTCATAGGTGGGAAATAATGCGTGAGGAGGAATATAAATTTCACCAAAAAGCATTTTCAGCAGGTCGAATCGTTCAATATCTACCAGCCCGATGAGTGGCGTCGTGTTCGATACAACAATCATTCTGATAGATCAATTTGTAGGTTACGGATCGTATCAAGCTCGCTTTTTAACTCGTCTTCACCATAATCCAAATAAACAACATGTTTCTGGTGTAATAAGTTTAAGAAGTCGATTCGGCTCATGTTAAGTAAACTTGCGGCCTTGCCAGATGAAACTCTATCATTAGTAAACAAGTCCACGACAAGCCATTCATTGACTAATTTCTCTATCTCATCAGGCTTTATGTCATAATCCATAATAGTGCCCGGTACGTTAACCTCTATCTTTTCTGCATGCATTGTTGCCTCCAAATATCTAACCCAAAGCGGAAAATGTATATGGTTGGATCAACACCTGTGCCGGAATATTCAACCCTGCTTCCAAACGACGGATCATTGCAAGCGTCAGACGGCGACGTTTTTCCATAATCTCCCAAACACGCTGCCGTGGACCAATATATTCTTCCAAATCTTTTCGGCTTAATCCCTGCGCATCCAACACATGTTCAGTCATCACAATCGGATTAGGCATTCCAATCGGATATTGCTCATCTTCATACGCTTGAATGTCATTCCCGTCAATGCAACAATTATGATGTAGAGGTACAGAAATCTGATTTTGTTATCTAAACTTTGCAGAACAAAGCCGCCTTCTTCATGCCCGCCAGAAATACCGGACGAAGATTCATGCCAAGCTGACCTCAGCGCAGCTTTGATAGTGCCTTCTTGCAATAGTCCACTCGGCGTTATCCACATAGTTTTCCCAGTCACAGAACAAATACCGATTGAATTGATGGCTAGCCCTATTATAACAGAAAAAACGGGGCAATTCTAGCTGTTTTCAAAATAAAATTTTTCAATATTACACAATCTATACATGCTTACTCAATATCCGTGACTCCCAAGTGCCTCCGCCATCAGGGTCAGCAGTTTCACCCAGTCACCTCTTCATCCCTTGAGCTGCACAACCTCACCAACAAACAAAAACACACACATCAACCCACCAAACACGGCCAACCTCACCCTGTCAGTCCTCAACCATGTTTTGCCAGAAATTCACCAAACAACTCTTCCTCCGTCGGCTCGTGGCTCGGGATCGGGCGCGCCAAGTACGTATAATTCAAAAAATGCTTGTACGTCAGATTCTCGCACGTATCATTATCGCCCCACGTGCCAGCCCCCATCGACAGCGTAAAATCCAGCCCGTTGTCGAAACTGCCGCCATTATTGTAGCAGTGCGGCTGATTCACCAACACCGTCGACACCTTGGCCGACGCCGCCAATCGCTCAATGTGCTCATCATCAGCCGAATGGATCCCGCACGAGTGCCCCTTGCCCATAAACGCCAAAATCGAGTTGACCATCTCAAGCGCTTCGTCAAAGGTCTCGTATTTATAGAGCGTCAGCACCAGCGACAGCTTCTCGCCCGAAAATGGATGCTCTGGTCCGATCCCCGTCTCTTCCACCATGTGAAAATTGGCCTCCTGTGCCGCAGGATCATCAAACTTTGCAAGCTCCGTAATCACCGCCGCGGGCTGCGCCACAATCATGCGGTTCAAATTCCCGTTGGGCCACATCGTCTCTTGCAGCCGCGGCTTCTCTGCCGCCGAAACCAAATAGCCGCCATGCTCCTGCAAGCGCGCCAGCACATCCTCATAAATCGATGCTTCAATCACCAGCGAATTTTCCGACGAGCAACTCGTGGCGTTATCAAACGTTTTGCTCGCCACAATTTTAGGAATGGCGTCCGCAAGATCCGCGCTGCTGTCAATAATCACCGGGGCATTGCCAACGCCCACGCCATGCGCCGGGGTACCGCTACGATAGGCCATGTCCACATTAGCGGGGCCAGCCGTAACCAACGAATAATCTGCTTGAGTCATCAGTTCCATTGCCCTCGCTTTGCCCGCTTCTTTACTGTCCGCACGCAAGCTAATGTACTGTACCAATTGCACGGGCGCGCCCAACTTAGCAAGCGCCTCTTGTGCCAGACGAATCGCCTCGGCACAGGTCGCCTCGCCGCGCGGGTGCGGCGCAAGGATTACCGCGTTGCCCCCCTTCAGCGTGATCATCATATTGTTGATGCAGGTCGCTGCCGGATTGGTCGACGGCAAAATCGCAGCGATCACGCCCATTGGCTTGGCGATCTTCGTCACGCCGCGCGCCTCATCCACCTCGATCACGCCGACAGACTTGGCCCCTTTCAGATCCATCATCGTGCCCAGCGTCTTGCGCTTGACCTTGACCACCTTATCTTCGTACTTGCCTAATCCACTCTGCTCAAAAGCAAGCCGCGCCAGCGTTTCGGCATTTTCGGGCTGCACACCCGCCCATGCAATCGCTGTCACCATCTCGTCGATCTGCTCTTGGCTATATGATTCAATCTCAGCCTGTGCTGCACGCGCTCGATCAATTACCTCTTGGACCAATTCTTTATCCATTTTCATAACTCAATATTCCTATATGAAATAGCCAGATTGTGTAATCGTGACACGAAACAATTCATAAATGTACAAGGGAAACACCCAGACAACAAGCAACACAAAACAAACTCTTTTTTCGGTCATAAATTGACACACAATGTACCGAGTATCTCCTCAACAAAAAGGGTCTATCGGCAACATAAGCATATTGCCGATAGACCCTTTTTATTAAACAGAATTACTCGATTCGATCACAACACGCTTTTACTTAGCATAATCAACAGAGCGAGTTTCACGGACAACGGTAACCCGAATCTGTCCAGGATACTCCATGTTGTCTTCAATTTTTTGCGCAATATCTTTACTTAGCTGAATAGCAGCCAAATCATCGATATCATCGGGCTGCACGACGACGCGAATTTCACGACCGGCTTGAATCGCATAGGTTTGATCAACACCCTCAAAGCTATTGCCAATCTCTTCAAGAGCCGAAATACGTTTAATATACGTTTCAATGCCCTCTCGGCGTGCACCAGGCCGGGCACCGCTAATCGCGTCAGCCGCCGCAACGATCACCGCCTCGATACTTTGTGGCTCTACCTCGCCATGATGGCTTGCAATACAGTTTACCACTTGCTCATTAATGCCATAACGCTTCGCAATTTCACCACCGACAATCGCATGGGGTCCATCAACCTCATGGCTAACGGCTTTCCCGATATCATGCAACAATCCACCTAAGCGAGCAACCTTTACATTTGCATGAAGCTCGCTGGCAATAATTGCGGCGACATGGGCCGTCTCAATCGCATGGCTCAATTGGTTTTGCCCATAACTCGTGCGGAACTTCAACCGACCAAGCAGCCTCTGGATCTCACGATGAAGACCCTGCGTTCCTGTCTCGATGAGGGCCTGTTCACCTGCTTCGCGCATAACAAGTTCGATCTCTTGCTGCGCCTTCTCGACCTCTTTTTCGATGCGAGTCGGGTGAATACGACCATCTGCCACTAGCTTGCTCAGCGCCATGCGGGCCACCTCGCGTCGAACCGGATCAAAGCTGCTAACAATGATGGCTTCGGGCGTATCATCCACGACTAGATCAACCCCAATCGCGTGCTCGATAGCGCGAATGTTGCGCCCTTGACGCCCAATAATGCGTCCCTTCATTTCATCCGAGGGTAAGCTAACCGTGCTAACTGCGTATTCTGAAATATGATCGCTAGCGACACGCTCAATTGCTAATGTAATAATCTCACGCGCGCGCCGATCTGCCTCATCCATTACCTCGTTCTCGACTTCGCGAATCTTACGCGACATTTCGATACGCGAGTTCATTTCAACTTCGGCCAAAAGCATCTGCTGTGCTTCTTCTTGGCTCAAGCTAGCAATACGTTCTAGTTCAAGCAAGAACTTTTCTTCGGTTTGGTCCAACTCGGCTGCACGCGAATCGAGTTTACTCGTTCGTTTGTCTAGCTGCTTGTTACGCTCCTCAAGCTGCGTCGAACGTTTGTCAACCTCCTCCTCCTTACTCTGGAGCCGTACTTCAATCTTATCTAAATCTTTGCGGCGGCGATTTTGTTCTGAATCAAATTTCTGCCGCTCGCGTCCTTCTTCATCTTTTGCTACCAGCTTTTTCTGCTGGATTTTTGTTTCCGCTTCCGCTATCAAACGAGCTGCATTTTCCTCAGCAGTTTGGTTTAAGCTGCGTTGGAGCTCAAGCTCGGCTTCTTTGCCACTATTCTGACCTTTTGTGAAGGCGAAAAACCCCGCAGCACCGGCGCTTACAAGCGAAAACAGAATGATCAAAATGATCGAAACTGTTGTAGACATGATTGGAATTCCTTACGCTATATCTCCTACAAGATATAGGAAAGTGAGTGTTTTGATAATAAAAAAAAACGCTGTAGCAGAACGCTACAGCGTTAGATAATTCCGGAATAACACTTTCAATACAATCTCCGTTCGAAAAATTGTATTAAAAAGCAACCTCGCACAGAGCAATTTCAGCCGCTGTACAAAAGCCGTTTACCTAACGTATATTTGATAATAAGTAAATGTAACAAGAAAAGAATAAATGCAAGAGAAGCGATACAACCTTCGAAAATTCACGTACTGCTCAGGCGCAAGCAAGGGGATTGCTTGCCTTAGACCGCAAGAGTCTGACCCTTCTAACAAGCTGCATCTACAATGGGCCTTAGGCCATCTACCCGAAGGTTGATTCCTTAATAATGGCCCTACACAACATTACTACTAAGCTGTCTTTGACTAAGCTGTCTTTGACTAAGCTATCATTGAGGTTTGAGCAGTTGACGTAGCATCTTCTGCTGCAATTGGCGCAGCAGAATCAACGCGTTCCACCGAGACAGGTAGAGCGGTACGGGGGCTTACGGGTAAGCCAGTCTTTTCACGAACTAAGCTATCAAGCTCTATTGCAACATCCCAATTTTCACGTAAATGTTGCTTACTTGCTTCTCGACCTTGTCCGATGATCTCGTCATTATATCGATAGAATGCGCCGCGTTTTACGAGGATTTCGTGTTCAACGCCTAGATCAATCAGATCACCTGTTGTGCTGATTCCTTCGCTATACATGATGTCGAATTCAGCAATCCTGAATGGTGGAGCAACTTTATTCTTTTTTACGGTTACCCTTGTTCGGTTTCCTATTACGTCCGTACCTTGCTTAATCGCTTGAATACGTCGAATATCGAGTCTCACACTGGCATAAAACTTAAGCGCCATGCCACCACTTGTCGTTTCTGGGCTACCAAACATAACCCCAATCTTTTGTCTAAGTTGATTGGTGAAGATCAAACTGGTACCACTTGTTTTTACAATACCAGTTAGTTTGCGCAATGCTTGGCTCATCAAACGGGCTTGGCGTCCCACGTGTGCATCGCCCATTTCCCCTTCAATTTCGGCTTGCGGAACAAGTGCTGCTACACTGTCCACCACAACCACATCCATTGCACCCGAACGTACTAGCGCTTCGGTGATTTCCAGCGCCTGTTCACCCGTATCGGGTTGGCTCACATACAGCTCGTTAACTTCAACCCCTATTTTGGCGGCGTACGATGGATCAAGCGCATGTTCTACATCAATGAAGGCACAAATGCCGCCCATTTTCTGAGCTTCCGCAATTGTGTGTAAGCAAAGCGTCGTCTTACCCGAACTCTCTGGACCATATACTTCGACAATCCGTCCGCGCGGTATGCCCCCAACACCTAAAGCAATGTCCAAGCTGAGACTGCCAGTAGGGATAGATTCAACATTCAGCAGGGTCGTTTCACCCAGCTTCATGACTGCCCCATCTCCGTACCGCTTCTTCAGGCCAGCTAACGTTGTTTCTAAAGCCTTATGCCGTCCGTCTTTGCCCATTACAGTGGTTGCTCTCTTAGGTTCGCCTTTTATTGACGATATCCAACACGATTTACCCTAACCCAACTCTGTTTGTTGGATTATCCTTTTTTGAGGCTCATTATTTCACGTTTTAGGGAGGACAGAGCATTTTTCAAATGAGTATCTGCGGAATTGGAGCCGCATTTGAAAAACGCGAACACCTCACTTGGGATATTTTCGTGAATTACTAAGGCCAGATGATGCACGAAACTGTAAAGATAGCAGAATAGTTTATATTCATATACTATTTATTATATGCTATCCTAGTAGAGCATGTCCGTCGATATTTTCACATATTCCAAGTTACAGCTATACAAAGCACTATGACTTTTAGAATAAGAGTTGCAGAATAAAGCGAAAATTTCTCTTTTTCTTCAGGAAAACACTTCTAGTTTGTTACGTTAATTTTAGCTTATATCGATATGCAGTTGAAGTACTTTTTTTGTCAAAAACTACCCACAATTACAATTTACTATCCATACAAACATCAATTCTATTACAAAATTACTATCAAAATACATTTTATTAAAAACAATTACTTTGTAGCGTTCACGGTAAGTCTACTTGATCAGAGTTAATAATGCAAAAGGTATAACAATAGCAGCCCCCCACTGATTTTAGAGGGTAAATAAAATTTCTTTCGACCTCTTATGTACAGTTGATTCTGCGTCAGCGACTTATCCTATATGCGGCGCTCATCTCGGGCGGGCGTTTAGTTTGGGGCAAGCTTTGTAGGGTAGAGTGTCGCAGTTACGGATTCCATATTGCATGCGCTACTGTTCTTCTAAAGTCTCCAACTTCATTTGAATTGCCTGCGCCTCTTGTTGACGCTCCCACATAGCCTGATACTCGCCACCTAGTTTGAGCAACTGTTCGTGGCTGCCCTGCTCGACAATTTCTCCACTCTTTAACACAATAATTGAATCAGCATCCACAATTGTCGAAAGTCGATGCGCAATCACGAGCGTCGTCCGGTTTTTGGACACCTCGCGCAACGAGGATTGAATCTCCTGTTCTGTGTGCGAGTCCAACGCAGATGTCGCTTCGTCGAAGAGCAAGATTCGTGGATCTTTTAGAATCGTGCGGGCAATGGCGACGCGCTGTTTTTCACCGCCCGATAGCTTTAAGCCGCGCTCCCCAACCTTGGTTTCGTACTGTTCGGGCAGCTCCAGTACAAACTCATGAATGCGCGCCATCTTAGCGGCGTGATGCACCTCATCAGGCGAAGCAGTGGGTCGCCCGTATTGAACATTGTACGCAATGCTGTCGTTGAAAAGCACCGTATCTTGCGGAACAATGCCAATTGATGCACGCAGCGAATCTTGGGTTACGCTGCGAATATCTTGCCGATCAATTTTCACTGAGCCAGAATTTATGTCGTAAAAGCGGAATAAAATGCGCGAAATTGTCGACTTGCCAGCGCCACTTGGCCCAACAATCGCAACCATTTTGCCAGATGGAACCGTGAAGCTCACGTTTTTTAGGATGGGGCGATCTGGATTGTAGCTAAAGCAAACATTGTCAAAAACGATTTCGCCAGCATTCGCCACCAGCGGCTGTGCGTTTGGCAGATCCTGCACTTCGGGGTCAACCTCCGTCAGTTCAAACATCTTGTCCATATCTACCATGCCGCGCTTCAATTCGCGATAGACAGTGCCCAAAAACGAAAGCGGCAGGTAGAGCTGGATCAAAAAGGTGTTGACCAGCACAAAATCGCCTATTGTATAAATTCCATCCACTACACCTTGGCCCGCCATGGTCATCACCCAAATCAATCCGATACCAATAATGACACCCTGCCCCACATTCAGCAGCGTTAGGCTCGATTCGCTCCGCACCGCTGCATCTTCGTACCCACGCAGCGAGTAATTATAGCGCTTATGTTCGTGCATTTCGTTGCCAAAATATTTAACCGTCTCATAGTTGAGCAGGCTATCGATGGCCTTCGTATTCGCTTCGGAATCCCTTGCATTCATCTCTTGACGGAACTTGATACGCCATTCGGTAATTAAGAAAGTAAAAGCAATGTAGCCAACAATTGTTACAAAGGTAACAACCGCGAAACGAATATCGAACTGCACAAAAAGGATCCCAGTGACCATGATAATTTCGATCAACGTCGGCAGGATGCTAAAGAGTGTAAAGCGTAAGACAAAGCCGATGGCGGCAATTCCACGCTCGATCACGCGCGACAACCCACCCGTTTGGCGATCTAGATGAAAACGTAACGACAATTGGTGCAGATGCTGAAAGGTGTTAAGCGAGATTACGCGCTGCGCGTGCTGTGAAACCCGAATAAAAAGTAAATTTCGCAGTTCGTTAAAGCCTTGTGTCAATACACGGGCAGCACCATAGCCAAAAATCAGCAGAAACGGAAGCGCAGCCAAGCCCTGCTCGGGCGACAGTGCATCGACCGCACCCTTATAGAGAAATGGCACATAAACGTTGACTACTTTCGACAATCCAAGACAAAATAGCGCCAATACAACGCGCACGCGCAAATCCATTCGATCTTCGGGCCAAAGATACTGACCAAGAATTTTGATAGTACGCCACTGACTGAGTTTTTCTGGGGTAACATCTGTTTCAAGTACGGCAGGATGATTCATAAAATCCTTTACTATTTACATTAATGAAAGCGCCAATTCCGGCATAATCTCAAACAGTAGGCAATCGTGCGCCACACGCAAGGCATCTTCCACCTCTTCTGGCGTTGCCCCCCGCGCAAAAATAAAGCCAAGATAGCTGTCCCCCTCGGGCAAAGCCGTCAACGAATAGTTGCGCTTCGCCGTGATCTGCACATCTTCAATCAACGGCACCGCCTCGGCCAATTCCACACCAGAATAATCCTTCAAAATACCGCTCTCCGGAATCGGGATCATCATGACGCCGCTAGCCTGACCGGTACGCGGCAACGCAAAGGGCAGGCCACACGCCTGCCGCAGAATTAGCTCTTCCAGCGATACATCGCGGCTGATCCCTGCCGGATTTGGAATCACTAGATTTGGAATCACAGTGCTTGAATCCGACAGAATCGATCCATCCAACCTGAAACGCAGCGTCTGCGAACACATCCCACCAATCGAGCGTCCCGCAATTTCCAGCATCCACGGGCCCGCATCATTAATGCGCAACTCAGCATGAATCGGCCCATCGCGCAGACCCAGCGCGGCCGCAGCCGTTGCCGCACAGCGCCCAATAGACTCTTGCACTGATGCAGGGTGGCGCGATGGCGTCACATAGATTGTCTCTTCAAAAAATGGCCCCACCAGCGGATCCGGCTTATCGAAGAGCGCCAAAATTGTTAACTCTCCATCATCCAACATGCCTTCCAGCGCAACCTCATCGCCTGAAATATATGCTTCGACCAGATAGGAGTGGTCCGCTTGAGTGGGCTGCACCGACTGCAACAGTGCATCCAGCCGTTTCACCGCGGCCATAAACTCGCTCGCATCATCCGCACGGATAACGCCACGACTGCCATTCAAATCCAGCGGTTTGACGACACACGGGTATGGCACGAGCGCCGCAACTCCGGCCAAATCATCGCCAGTCGAAAAGCGCCGAAACCACGGACAAGGTACCTGATGTTCGGCAAAAATAGAGCGCATCAAATATTTGTCGCTTGCCGCCCGCGATGCCTGTGGCGAATTGTGGCGCAGCCCCAGCAGTGCGCTCGCTTTGGCCGCGAGCAATGTGCCGCTATCGTCCACCGCCAAGATCGCATCCAACGGCATTTCTTTTGAAAATTGGGCAATGCGCGCAGCCGCGCTATCGGGATCTCGATAATCGACGCCTAATTCGAGTTGCCAGTGCTCGGCTAGTTCGGATCGCATGTCGACAGCTCGAATAACGTCGATCCCAAGCTGATCGGCGGCCATCTGAAATGCCTGTCCACGATAGGTGCGGGCGGTTGTTAGCAGCAAGACTCGTCGTGTGGCTTTTGTTTTCATAGTGGCAATACTCATTTATCTAGCGGCATGGGTGCATTTCAATTGGAGATGATCCAATGTTATATGACCCGTCCAGTGAGCCCCATCGCTGTCATTCCCCATCTGCATCGAGACAAGCTCTGCGCAGGCAGGAATTTAGGATTCGACAGCAGGGGTGACAAGGTCGATTCACGTCGAGTCTATCTGGAAACATCTCGTTCCTACACCCAATGGGTAATCTATACTCTATCAATAAGCTTATCTTACTATATAATGGCAATAAAAGTGGTGTAGTCATTATTGTGGATGAACAGGAGAAAATTGAAGGGATTCTGACGAAGATCGATTTGCTAGATTTTCTTTCTTCTCAGACGGAATAATCAGAGGCGCACGCAGTTGGACAAACTGCACGGTCATAAGCTGTGAGTGTCGCAGTTTCTCCTAAGTGTACGAAATCGGCAAGGCGATATGAGTTGTGCCAGAGACAGATGGTCATACACATAGCGCGGGCTGAGCGAATCCTTTGGATTCGCTCAGCCCGCGCTATGCATCTCAGATCTCGCTTGTTTCTTGAGGGCAAGCATTCCGCGAATGCGGGTTCTTCCCTTTGTATTCGTTGTAGCTCAATGCTACTCGTGTAGGAAAACCTAATTGAGCGTGCCTTCCAATGCTACCTCCGCGACCAAAAACCTCATGAGATTCGGTTGGGCCGTAACCATCAGGCATCTTCTAGCATCTCTGCCATTGTGCGCATATAAAGCGTTACATCCTCAACACGATTGCGTCGTAAATGCACAGGCTTATCCGAGCCGGATTCGCTCCCAATCCGCTGCAACACCGCTCGATTTGAAAGATTCTCTAGCTGAATTACATCTTTATAGCCAAGGCCCGCTTGGTAAAGCTGTGTAAACAGATCATCAACTTTGGCACCTGTCCCTTCACAGTAGTCAACTGCGTGTTCGCTCCACTCATCTAATTGGTGATCAACAGATGAGACAATTTCTTGCTCGGTAATGTCAAGTAGCGTTTGCACAAGATGACCACAGTTGCATCGCCCCATATGACCCCACTCGTAGGCCGCGCCACCAGACAATTTGTTGGCTGTTTCATGCAATGCGTAAATTAGCTCTGGTTTGCTGGTTGCCATATCCATTTTCTCCAAAATATATATGTTGCATCAAGCCTAGATTGTTTCTCGAAATACGTCTCACAACTGAGTTAATCATAGGCAACGTCAATTTGTCTCTATACTAAATTACTTAATGCATTTGCCACAATCTCGCATAGCGATTCCCTGTTATGTTCAGATCATAAGACATTCCGACAAGTAAAAATCAAGACTTGTTCCCTATAGAATTTATCATAACTTAGCAGTAAACTACTGATATGTGATCAATATGCCAATAGCATATGTTTAGTATCTATATTTATAATCAGTGGTGATAGTTGTACAGTCCAAAACTATTTTCTCGGAAAGCCATTATAGTGCTGCTAGGCGATAAATGTCGGAGTTGGCCTTCCGGGAAGAGAAAAATCCCCACCTCTAGGCAGGTCGAGTCCACCCAGTAGCTAAAATAAGAACAGGTGGCAAGTTTCCTAGAGGTAAATGGCTCCCGTTTTATGACTCCGAACTAACACCAATAATTATTAGGTAGAACCATTAGGTCGAAATTATGGGATATACGTTTAGTGGTAACGATTAGACTAAAAAGCGTCGGCCTCGATAGTTACCTTTGATAAACGCGGAGATTTTCCCCTCTATATCTTTTGTGGTCTTCTATTAAAAAATTAAATGCAGGGAATATTTATGCAGCCAACAATGACACCAATTCTATTCTCACAAAAGCAAAAAGTCACAATATTTATTACAGTTATTTCCTTTCTTATCCTAGGTGGAACATTATATGAATTCACCTTATCGACTAAAGCAGCAAATTCAAGTAACCAAATGACACAGCCTCTGAGACAATCTTCTACAAAACAAATTTCCACCGTACGGCAACCGTTTACAGCTAACACGAGTTTTGACTGCGAAATATCAGAGCGAATGCCAAGCAGCGAGTGCGCTGTACTTGTCTCTCTTTATAGAGACACAGATGGCGTGAATTGGCAAACAAACACAAACTGGTTGAATACCCCAAACCCATGTATTTGGCATGGAATTATGTGCAACCAAGAAGGCTTCGTACTAAGTATTGATCTAAGCGATAATGCTCTTACCGGTCCATTGCCTGCAGAGCTTGGTAGCTTAGAAAAGCTACGTATGTTGGGTCTTTGGAAGAACAATATTACAGGATCGATTCCCCAAACAATCGGCAACTTAAGCGAACTCACCATACTTGACCTGAGTCGCAACAATTTGACCGGCAGCATTCCAGAGGAGATTGGGAATCTTTCTAAACTCAACTTGCTTTGGCTATCCGGAAATAGGCTTTCGGGAAATGTTCCATCTTCGTTAACCAGCTTAGCTAGCTTGACCTCATTACATATAGAGCGTAACGCACTGAGCGGACCAATCCCATCTGCTATTTTCGATTTACCCAAAAATGAAGAGTTTGATTTTAGCTATAACGCATTTAAAACAGAGACCGTTGATATACGTTCTTCTGAAAAAAATTATAGTATACACACCCAAACGCTGCCACCAACAGAATTGTCCGTTTCGCTAGTTACCGAAGATTCGGTAATGCTCAACTGGACGCCTATCGATTATCAAAATGAGAACGGTTTTTACGAAATCAGCTATCGAAAAGATGATGAAAGCACCTATAGAATGTATAGCAAAACAGAAACCGCTGTGAATGCCGCCAAGATTGACGGTCTTTTGCCAAAAACAACCTATCATTTTGTTGTGCGAACCTATACACCACCACACCTGTTGCAGGCAAATGCACTATGGAGCACGTATAGCAACCCAGTGAGCCAAACGACTGCTGCGCCATCGACAATAACGGCAGAACAGACGCTACAGCCCGCTCCTGATCTAGTAATCACAGCAGTAGAAATTACGCAGGGACTCCAAAATTTGGCAAACGATATGCCACTGATAGCCGATAGAAAAACGTGGGTAAGGGTATACGCGATAAGCAATCTGTATAATGTCGATGGGGTCAGTGCTCAACTACGCGCCTTTCAGGATGGGAGCGAATTAGTAGGCTCGCCTTTGGCAATGAAATATGCACCCATTACTGTACGAGCAGATGGTGGAAGTCGTCTAAACATGGACGATTCTTTTCACTTTGAGCTACCACCTTCTTGGCTGACTGGAAGCGTCACATTTCTTGCAGAATTGAATCCTGAGTCATCTGTACCAGAGAGTGCTCAAACAAATAATAGCTGGGAAGAATCCGTCACGTTTCACGCTAGCGATCCGCTCTCCTTGGTGATGGTGCCTATCAAACTGTATAAGGATGGAGATAGCAGCCAGCCGGAACATACATACAAAACGGATCAACGAATTTTTGATAAAATCATCGCCAATTCTTATCGCTATATGCCCGTCTCGACCATAGAATGGCGAGAGCACAGCGAAATATTAGAGCCTGACTGCCAGGGTACGTGCAACATTGAAGCATATACTGACCCAACACCAGTTCTAGAGCAGCTAGAATTAATGCGCGCCAAAGAAGAGGAGGTCAACCGTTTTTACGAAACATCGACCAATGAACACTGGGTAGGTATGGTTGATCCAGTATTCATATTTGGCGGGCTTAGTATTCGGCCTCAAAAATCTCATTGGCAAAATTATAGCGCTTGGTCTTCAATATCGAGCGTCTATTCAGACACCCATACTGCACCCTATGAAGTGGGTGGAAGCCTAACAATGATGCACGAAATAGGCCATAATCTAGGCATGATGCACATTGACTGTCGCGCAGGGGAACCCAATATCTCAACGCATTACCCATTTAGCGCAACAGACAATACCGAATGTTCGTTAGATGAAATTAACGAAAGCGGGTTTTATGGCTTTGATGTTTACTATCAAGCGGCTGGATTGGAAAAACCAGTTATCATTAGTAACGATCCGGCGGTTGGCAACGATCATCGAGCCTATCCGATGATGAGCTATAAATTCCCAAGTTGGCCGTCACCATACAAATATTGTCAACTGTTAATCAAATTTAATGTTGCGTGTACGCTCTATAACTATGAGAATACGGCGGTAACGGGCTTAAGCGAAGAGCCGACGAGCGTTATCGACCTAGGAGATGTGCAATTGTTTTCAGAAATGAGACAAAACGAGAGAGGCAGTTCCCGTAGTGTAGCGAACCTCGAACGTTTGGCAGCGTCATATGAAAACTATATTCTACAGAGAGATGAATTAGACCAAAGCTCGGTAGAACCGAAAAATACAGTTACAAAACGCATTATTGAGGTAGAGCCACTAACCGGAGAGAGTTCCCTCGAAGTAGTTGATATACAAGATGCAGAATATGGATACGCTACAACCAATGGCCAAATTCTTTATTACATTTCCCAAGAGGATTATCTGCTTCCTGAGACAATTATCTATACAGTGCGCGATCAAAAGGATGAAATTATAGAGAAAGCTATTAAAATTGGAACACCTTCATCTTTCACGCCACAATCAATCATGCTGCCATTAGTGATGAATAAATAATCAACAGGATACCAATTTATCAATAACCAGAAAGGTAGCCTCGTTCGCTTACTAATTTGACACGCAACACAATTCGGATGACAATTCCATCGTCAATCAAATCCAAACAGACCAAGCCGCGTCGCTACCTACAATTTTGTGCTGCGGCAGAATGCAGAGAGAGGATCGCAGTTGTTCGACTATTCAACCAAAAACAACCTCACGAAAAATGGCGAAAATAGCAGCTTAGATGGCACCGTTTGGGATCACACGCCCCTGCATCTATTTTCATCGCGGCCACTATTACCCTTTAGCTATAGTATGTTGGCCGAAATTCTGCGGCGCTGTTGGTACAACTACTACTCGAGAATAGGGTTTGACCCAAAATACGGAGCAAATCTCTGCCGCCACTATCAGGGAATCCCCTATCTCAATGTATCAATATCTGCCAAAATCGAGGCAGAGAAGGCGGGTGTTGAGCCACTTACCTTACGCATCAATGGCGAGCCAAAAACAGTTGCATCAGCCCCGAAACGGGGCTTATTAGCTGGCATAACCGATGGTCGTGCGCAGCGTAAAATTGCATCAGCCCTGCAAGAGTTACAGACAGAAATAGAGCCAGCCACCCAAAAAGCCAAAGCATGGTATCAAAAAACATGCGAGGTAAAATGGAGCCAAGCTGAAATCTTACAGGTGATGGAAGAGATTGAACGCTTTGGAACGGATAGTCTCACCGCATTCTTTGCTGCACGCCACAACATCGGGTTGCTGCAAAACCGCTTGCTGTGGGCATTGCAAGATCAGATACCCTTTCCCAAAAATTTGGCCCTTATCTCAACATCCGCTCACAAAATTGACGGCACAATAGAGCAGCAGATCAGCCAAACCATTGCGGCATTGCGTGCCGCATCTGGCTCCGAGTTTGACACCCTGTTGACCGAACTCGTGAAAACATATCCCCATCGCTGCTTCTGCGAAGGCAACCTCTCCCTGCCGCGGTGGGCCGAAGATCGCTCATCATTGCGTGCAGCTATTGAATCAGACTCATTCTGTCGGGAAGAGACAGTGCCAAATCGAAAAAAGCGCCTGCTCGAACACGTCGATCCGCCGCAGAAAAAACAAGCCGCACAATGGTTCGATCAGCTAGAGCCACTTTACAGACTAGAAAGCAGCGCACGCAACGCCTTCGCTTACATCCAAGCGGGCACCCACAACTGGGCCAAAGCCGCCGTGCAAGAGGCAATGTCAGACGACCGCATTCTGAATGCTGAAGATGTCTATCTCTTTGAACTAGAACAGATCAAACAGATGATGACTGGCGAGTGGAACGTTAGCGCCATTGATGAAATACAAGAAGTGGCAAAGCAGCAACGTATCAACTATACCCAGTGGAAAAACGCTACCCCCGCCACGCTACTCGTCAACGATACAGAAGTCACAGCACTTGCGCCAACGCCGCGCAATCATTTCTGGTTAGGCTAAATTTGGAGAAACCCCGTGTCAAACAACAGCCTAATGAAGACACTTGATAGAATTGTCGATCCAGAAAACATGATCCCCGAGACTATGCGTGCATTGCAGCGCCAACGACTAATCACCAAGGGAGATCATCTTGGACAAGTTGATGCACTAAGCACCAAATTGATTGCAATCACGGGAACCATGGCTCCTCAGATTTCTCCACGCACGGCCATCATCTGCGCTGCGGATCACGGCATTGCCGCAGAAAAAATCAGCACAAACTCACCCGACTCAACCGCACAAGCCATAAACGATCTGCTCAACAAGAAAACGCAATCCACAGCACTTGCACAGAAATTTAACACCAGCCTATCTATTTTAGACGTGGGTACAGCAAAGAACATCCCTCCACAAGATGGGCTGCACAGCGCAAAAATCTGCTCTGGTACCAACAGTTTTCTAACCGCATCGGCCATGTCCGAAGAAAACGCGGTCAAAGCAATCGCGGCTGGGATCGCATACGCGGCGGCCCAAATCCAAGCAGGTTCGCGCCTCTTGCTAATTGGCAACATCGGTGCGGGCAGCACAATCGCTTGCGCCGCATTAACATCCGTCCTCACCGGCCTAGAAATCCCCGAAGTCACCGGTCCGGGTTTAGGGATCGGCATCTCGGGCTGGCGTCGAAAATGCGAAATCATCGAACAAGCCATACTTTTCCATAACCCATCGCCCCAAAACGGTCTCGAACTATTGAGCAAAATCGGGGGGCTAGAAATTGCGGCAATCACTGGCATCGTTCTCGAAGCAACCGCCCAGCACATCCCAGTTCTGCTCGATGGCATCGTGCCAGCCACCGGCGCAGCCATGGCAACGCTCTTCGAACCAAGCACCAAAAAGACGGTAACAGCGGCCCACACCAGTAGCGACCCCGGTCACAAAGCCCTGCTCGATCTGCTTGATCTTACGCCCATACTCAACCTAGACATCAAAAGCAGCGACGGGGCAGGTGCGCTCCTAGCCGTACCAATTTTAGAAGCAGCCCTGCTCGTAGACAGCGTTTAAGGCTCATATCGGTATACGGCTGAAATTGCCCATATCTCCAAAGGGTAAATAGCGCAATTCAGCTTGTCGCCTATATGAGCATCGCCTAACCAGACAACCAAATTTGTGTCCATACATCAAAAAACCATTCCTGCTAATCTCGCCCAAAATTTGCGCGCCAACCGTCGTTCGCCGCTCGTCTGGCTTTCGGCGGCGGTGCTGCTTTTGGTTCCTCTCCTCTTTGCACTACTGCCCACCACCACACTCTGGACGCGACTGATCGCGATCTGTCTACTGGCATGGTGGCTCCCGGGTATGCTGCTTGTGCGCCACTGGCGATTGGTCGCGCTCGATCTGCCCACTGCGGGGATCTACGCGCTCGCGCTGGGCATCTGCTGGCTCATTTCCATCGTTCTACTCCTCTACTGGATCCCCGGGCCGATTCACCTGTGGCAACTAATCGGTACCTATGCGTTGGGTCTCTTTTTGTTGATGCTCTTCTTGCCACCGTCCACCCCATCTATTGCCAAAGGTGAACGCACGCCCGATCAAAAGCAGATAGTAAATAACCATTCAACGTTCACAACCCCTCCCTTTAAAGTGTGGAGTTGGCTCGGCCTTCTGCTCATACTTGCCGCGTTGATGCGCTTTCCCGGGCTGGGCTACCACGAACTGCACGTAGATGAAGTGTACGTGCTCTACCGTGCGCAGCAGGCCATCGCCGGTGGTACCGAAGCCGAGCCGGATCCGCTTGCCATTCATACCAAAGGACCGGGCGAAATCACCATGGCGATCCCTATTTATCGCGCGCTCGGCACAGCAAACGAAGTAACAGGACGTTTTGCCTATGCACTAGCAAGCGTGGGCAGTGTTCTCGCGCTGGCACTACTGGGCTGGCGCATCTTTTCCTTTCCTGTCGGCATATGGGCCGGAATATTATTGGCCGTCAATGGCTTTGCGCTGGGGCTGTCGCGCATCGTGCAATACCAAGGCGTCATCCTTCTATTAAGCGTCACCACGGCGCTGGCCGCATGGGAATTTGCGCAGCGTGGGGATCGCAATCGACTGGCGCTGGCCGCAATCCTGAGTGCATTTGGTATCGTTATGCACTACGAATTTGCGTTGATGGCACCGCTGCTGTTGGTGCTAGTGTGGCAGGGCTGGCGGCGCAACCGAGAGACGCAACAGCCATCTATCTGGCCCGCATTTTTTCTTTCGGGTATTGCTGGCACAATTTTACTCGCCATCACCTATGGACCATTTTTTCTCAACCCACATTTCGAAGCTACCCAAGGCTATTTGGGCAACCGCATCGGCTCATCGATCAACTTTAATCTGCCATTCTTCGTTGAAATGGGCACATTCTACAATTCCATCTACTACTTTGTTGGGCTGTTCGGCTTGATGCTGGCGGGGCTGTTTGTGGGTCGCTTTTCTGCTAACAATGAACGAAAGCGCAACACGCGCTGGCTCTTGCTGCTTTGGTTCTTGCCCTACTTTATCCTCTATATCTTTATCATGATCTTTCCAGGTACCCACTTCTACCAATTTATGCTTAGCTGGTCGCTGCTAGCTGCGTTGCCCATCGCTTACGTTACCCAGAACGAGCGCATTGCAGTCGGCGTGCGGGCGGCAATCGTGGCGCTAATTATCGGCTGGATCGCGCTTTCGGCCAACTATCTTCGGCTCATGTTTTTTCAGCAGCAGCCCGAATATGTGACCAACTATCAGAAGATCCGCAATCCGATTTACTGGGCACCCTACGGCGAACAGATTCCGCAGAAGCCGCGCTTTGGCTTTCCCATCGCCCGCGGTTGGAAAGCGCTTGGCACCTTGGCATCGTGGGGCTACTTGGGCGATACCTATGCAACCAACGACCGCTCGGGCTATCTGCGCCGCTGGTATCTGACAGAGATCGAACGAGTGCCGCTTAGCCAAGAGCCAGAGACTGTCTTTATCACGCGTCCGCCGCAGCAGGCAGATCTTGCGTTTGACGATGATCTGATGGAAGGGCGCTATGTGCGCACGGGCGAAGTGCGGATCAACGGAAAGGCGCGCATTGAAATTTGGTCGATCAACCCGCTCCCCGTTCCATATGTAACGTTTGATGCCGAGCAATTCGAGTCGGTTTTCGAGCAGCAAGTTACGCGCTTGGAAGATGTGCAATCCGATAACGTTATGCGGCCCGTCGCCACCTTTGCAGATTGGCTGACGCTAGAGGCGCAGGTTCTAGATGAATCAGAGATCCACGCTGGGGAGGCGCTTTATTTACACCTGAATTGGAGACCCGAAATCCAGCCGACGATTGACTATAAGCTCTTTATCCATATTGCAGATGAAACGGGTCGTCCATTGGCTCAGTGGGACGGCTTCCCGGGGATGAATTTGGTCCGTACAACGGAGTGGACTGCTGGCGAAACGTTTGCGGATCATGTGCTGGTGCCGATTCCAGCGGAGATGCCTGCGGGGGCGTATCAAGTGCTTTTGGGGCTGTATGATCCGGCGACGGGTGAGCGGGTCAGTGGCGAGGCGTTTAAGGTTGGCGAGGTGCGCGTTCAGGATTAAGGATTGGGTGGGCAACCCCAAATCTATGCCATTTCTCCCACTTCCTCACACCCCGTAAAGCGCTGCGGCGTTGTCGTGCAGCAACTTGTGCTGAACCGCCTCGCTGCGTACAGAGATAATTTCGCGTAGAGCCGAAACCCACTCTTGATAGGTTGCGCCAAGCGTGCAGACGGGCCAATCGCCGCCAAAGATCACCCGTTCCGGCCCGAAAGTGTCGAGACAGTGGTTGACCGTTGGCGCAAGATTTGCAGGCTGCCAGCCGGGCTGCGCGCGGGCTACAATCCCCGACACTTTACAGACCACGTTGCTCTGTTTAGCAACAGTCGCCATATCGTCCAGCCACTGCTGGCGTGTGTGGCTAAATGCTTCCTCATTGTCCGCGCGCGTGCCGTCCACAATGTGCGGATCGGCGTTGCCACAGTGGTCAAGAATTAACTGCGTCGCGGGGCAAAGGGTGGCCAGTTTTGCGGCATCCATAAGCTCTGTGGGACGCATACAAAGGTCGAAGCTCATCCCTATTTCCCCCAGCAGGGTAACACCTGCAACAAACTCGTCCGAGAGGCAGTATCCCGGCGCGCAATCCGGTACGTGCAACACTTGGCGCACGCCTTTGATGGCGGGATTGTTGCGGTAGGCGGTGATGTATTCGGCAAAGCAGTCGGTACCCGGGTCGCCCGATATGACCGCGCCTACGGTGGGATTATTGTCGTTGGCGCAGAGCTCGATTAGATGTTCGGCTTCGGCAATTTTTTGGTCAGCGGCAACGTCTACTTCCATGTAAATGGCCTTGACCACGTTGGCGTCTTTGGTCGCGGCGAGATAATCGCTGGTGAGGTAGCTGCGGTTGATGGCTTCTTCGTCTACAAGCCACGGTAGGTTAAAACGAGTGAGATCCCAAAGGTGCTGATGGGTGTCGATGATGGGCAGCATGGGTTGGCTCCTTTTTTGGTGGTCGCTGTTTCAGAAGGTAGATTATACGCATGTGATGAAATTGTTTACTGCTCACCTAGCAGGCAAAAACTTACTTAAAGTGAGCAGATACGTTTTTTGAAAGAGAGTATGTTTATTCGCGCGTGACCTCGTCGAACGCAGTCAAAAATAGATCGGCTTGAGACTTATCGATCACCAGCGGCGGGCGGATCTTGAGCACGTTGCGGAACGCGCCCGCGTTGCTGAGCAGAAAGCCCTTCTCCTTAAGCCGATTGACTATCGCCACCGCACCCGCTTGATTGGGCACTTTGGTTGCCCGGTCCGCTACCCACTCCAAGCCGATAAAAAGCCCATGGCCGCGTATGTCTGCAAGCGGTTCGAGGCGATCTTGAAACTTGCCCAATTCGGTGTGCAGATAGTCGCCAATTTCTACTACATTTTCGCGCAGCTTCTCGTTTTCGATCACGTCGAGCACGGCCATGCCTACGGCAGCCTGTAATGGGCTAGCGGCAAAGGTGTTAAAGTATCCACGCTCTGCCCGAAAGGTGTTGATCATCTCTTCGCTCGTCATCACCGCGGCGACTGGGAACCCGTTGCCCATTGGCTTGCCCATGGTGACAATATCTGGTACAAAGTCAAAGACCTCGTAGCCCCACCATTCTCCGGTGCGGCAGAAGCCCGATTGCACTTCGTCGACAATAAAGAGCCCACCCGCTTCGCGCACCAGATCGGCGGCAAGCGGCACAAAGTTCGGGGGCACATTGGGCAAGCCTTCGTTGGCAAAGATCGAGCAGATCAACATGCCGGCAAAGGGAACGCCGCTGGCGGCAAAGCTGTCGATGGCCTGCTGCACTTCGTCTAAATAGAGTTCGGTCAGTTCCGCTTCGGAGGCGTTGGCTTGGAGCGGTCGATAGGTTTCGGGGAAGGGGATCGCCCGCACATCGGGGGCGGGCCCATTGGGCAGTTGACGCGTGCGCGTAAATTTGCTGATCTCGGCGCTGTTGCCGTGATAGGTCGCATCGGTGCAGATGATACCGCGCCCACCCGTCACGCTGCGGGCAATGGCAAGGGCAACTTCGTTTGCTTCTGTGCCGGTGCAGGTGAAAATCGCACTCGTCAGCGGATCTGCGTGCAGAGTTGCCAGCCGTTCGGCATAATCCAAAATCCCCTCGTGCAGATAGCGGCTGTGTACGTTTAGCATGCTGGCTTGCTTCTGCATGGCCGCCACAACGTGCGGGTGACAGTGCCCAACGCACGGCACGTTGTTGTACATATCCACATATTTTTTGCCGTTGGCGTCGAAGAGCCAAGCGCCTTCGCCACGCACAATGTGGACTGGTTCTTCGTAAAATAGGGGTGCGCCACTGCCAAGCAAATGGTCACGGCGAGCAAGTAGATCGGATCTGTTCATAGGTGGTTTCATTTAGGAGTATGATAAATATTGTATAATCTCATTATAACATAATATGTAGCCGTTCAGCCCCCGCCGGTTGATCGCCCGCCGCTACGCTATAGCAGTTTGTAGGCTTGGAAGCGCAGTGGCTGTATCGAAAGCCAGAGCGGGCCGAACGACTTGAATTGATATACTCACCATATACTGGATAAACAACGCCCCATCCTACAGGACAGTAATACATTGACTAAGATTCTCGATGACGCCACAGCCCATACAATTGCCAATCAGGCATTACCCTTTTGGGATCTGCCCGATCCACAAATTACGCTCATTTCGCGCTCCGAAAATATCGTCTTCCGTGTAGATGCTGCAACACAAACCCAATACATTTTGCGCATCCATCGGCCCGGCTACCACACGCTCGACGAATTAAATGCCGAGCAAGAGTGGACCACAGCGTTAAATAGGTCGGGGCTGAGCGTGCCGGTGGCGGTTAAAACGAGCGCGGGTCAAGGCTATGTGCTGATCAACTTTTCAGATCAGCGCTACTATGTGGGTATAGTCGAATGGTTCGAGGGCACGCCACTGCTAGAAATTTTGGAGAAAGTTGCGGATCCTGACGCCATCGCACAATACTATCATCAGCTTGGGCAAATTGCGGCCCGCATCCACAATCAGTCGGCCCAGTGGGAGCCTGTTTCTAGCAGCCGTCGTCACGGGTTGGACGCAGACGGATTAGCGGGGGGTCAGCCATTTTGGGGCAACTTTTGGGATCTGCCGCAAATCAGCGATGCAGAACGCCAGCATCTTTCGGGCATTCGAGCCTCTGTTTACAGCAGGCTTCAAGAGTTGGACAAAAATGCGCAAGTCTACAGCTTGATCCACGCTGATTTGCACCCCGGCAACGTGCTAATAAACGATGAGCACTTGCACGTGATCGACTTTGACGATTGTGCCTACGGCTGGCACATCTACGAATTAGCCATCTCACTCTTCTATTCAATGGATCGACCCGATTTCGAGCGGCTGCAACATGCAATGATTGCTGGCTATCGCACGCAACGCCCGCTGGAAGATGAAACGGTTGCGTTGCTGCCCTTCTTCCTGCTCATTCGCCGCTTGTCGCTAATCGGCTGGACGAATGAGCGGCCTGAGTTGGGGCGCAGCGCGCGCGTTTCCAAGTTTGCCGCGCTTGCGTGTCAAGAAGCCGATGCACTGATACCCCCAATATGAAGGTGTCGATTTCAAGCGTCAACAAGTTAAGGTCCAGAGTGCTAAAGCTATTGCAGCACATACAGATCAATCGTAAAGAATCTGCATTACGGCTGCTCCCGCATCAACTCACCATGTCGGCCAATCACAATCGAGCGTGGTGCTCCGAGCGGGTCCGTGACTCGCTGGCTTAGGCAGAACAACTAAGGGTAGACCCGTAGGGTTACGAAGCCGACTAGAGCTCAACTTATTGACATTGTGCATCCACAAGTACTTAATTTATCGATTTTCTTCTTTCGGCTCTGCAACCCTCATCATTTATACTAAAAGAAGAAACGTTATGTAACGGCAACACAAGTATTTAGGAGACAGTTGATTAACTTATGTCAGATTCAGCCATGATGGACGAAATAACAACAAAATCGAAGAATGTAATCGGCACCCCGCTTAAGGGCTGCTGCAGCGATCCGATGACCGGATTTTATCGCGATGGTTTCTGCCGCACCGGCACGGGCGACCATGGCGTACATGTTGTCTGCGCCCGCGTGACGGCAGAATTCCTTGCCTATTCCAAAAAGCAGGGCAACGATCTCTCCACCCCCGTGCCCGAATATAGCTTCCCTGGCCTAACCCCAGGAGATTGCTGGTGCCTCTGCGCGCCACGCTGGCAAGAAGCGCTAGAAGCAGGAATGGCCCCACAGGTTCGCCTCGAATCCACACACATTTCAGCGCTAGAATTTATCAACCTGAGCGATCTGAAAGCACACGCAATTGATCTCGATGCGGATGACGACGAAACGTCGGACTTCGATATCAAGGGTCTTTTTGGCGATGATGAGTAATCATCTTATAGTTCCCCAGAAAAGTTCCGTACCACATTTCAAAGAGCAGAAATGGGACAGTCCCTTTCTGGGGAACTATACTCATTCTCCACTGTAAGTGAACGTCCATGAGTGAACAACAAGAGCAATACAATCGCGCCGCCCGTCAACTGGATCGCCTGCGCGAGATGAGTCAGCCCGCCGCGTTGGCAGCACTTAAGCAGATGGATCCAACCATCTTCGAATTGATGACTGCGCTTCTTTTCGAAGAGCGTGGCTACCCCGCAACGAGCAGCGGCAAGCCCGGGGATGAAGGTGTGGACGTGCTGTTGCAAGATGGCGACTATGTGGGCGTAGTACAGTGCAAACGTTACGATGGCAGCGTGGGGCAACCCACCATCCGCGATCTCTACGGAACCATGATGCACAATCAAGCCGAGGAAGCTTACTTGGTCACAACGGGCACCGTCACGCGTCAAGCGCGCGATTGGGCCTTTGGCAAACCGATTCACTTGGTCGACGGCCATGCACTTGCAGCTTGGGTAACACATTCCGAACAGAACGAAGCTGATTTTGCACTGTCCTCGTGGTTTTCGGGCTTCTTTCGTCTTGGCTGGTTGCGCTGGCCTGCATTAATTGTTGGGCTGCTGCTCTTTGGGTGGGGCATCTTTTTTGCCGTAACCCAACTATCAACTCGCTTTTCAAATATACCAACCAATCCAGACACCCAAATAGTTGAGCAGCAAGTTGAATTTGCGGAAGATGAAACAGTTAAAGAGAATAGCGAAGAGAGTGTAGCGGTCGATACACCCGCACCCGTAACGCCAGTTGCCAACGCCGCAACCAGTACACCAACAAACATTTCAACCGCAATCCCAACAACGATCCCAATGGCGACACCGCAACCAGTAACGCCAACAGCTCAACCGTTAAACGATGAGCCATCAAACAACGAGCCATCAACCGACGCGGCACCACTTGATCCAGTTACAGCGCCCACCGCAGCAGGAGCGGCAGCGCCTGTCGACCCACCCGCTATCATCTCAACAGTTGCTGCGCCGACGGCAGCAAACGACGCCGCGGTGAAAACATGTGCAGCAGCGCCGGATAGCTCATTACGTGCGTGGTATGATGAAGATCGGCTAGGGTGTGCGACTGGCGAAATGCAAATTGTGTGGGCGGCGTGGCAGCCATTTGAACGCGGCATCATGTTGTGGCGCAGCGACACGGATCTGGCCTATGCATTTGTAGAGGCCCAGCAGCAGTGGTTCCCGCTGAGCGAACGGTGGGACGGCACATCAACCGCCGAACGCGGCGATCCACCCGTGGATGCACAAACGACCTTGCAAGCGCCGGTCCGTGGCTTTGGGTATGCGTGGGGCGTAAATGATGCGCTCTTCAACACCATTGGATGGGCCACCGAAGGCGAAAAGGGGATCTGTCTAGCGGTACAACCCTTTGAAGAGGGAGCAATTTTACAGAGCAGTACCGCACAAAGCTGCACGGCAGAAGATCTTTTTAATCAGGCACGGGCGGGCAGTTGGCAGCCCTTTACAATCGTGGCCTATTTGAATGGTAGCTGGGAGTAGGGCATAAGTATAAGCTTAATTCACACACTGGTAATTTAAGCCGTCCAGTGATCACGGGGGCGTACTCACTGGACGGCTTAAGTTTGTACTTACTAGGGAGCAGGAATTATCCGTTATGCGGCCATAAGTGTAAAGATCGTAATCTCGGGCCGCGCGTTAAAACGTAAAGGCACCATACAGCCCAAAGCGCGATTAATGTAGAGCGTACGGCCATCCGCTAAGTCAAAACGTCCTGCTGAGTAGCGTTGGTTTTGCACCGGCAAGATAGGGGGCGGCAGAAAAGGTGGCTTCACCTGCCCGCCATGAGTGTGGCCTGCAAGAATCCACCCATCATAGCCATGCCACACCGGTAGATCCACCACGTCTGGGTTGTGGCAGAGCAACACATTTGCGCTGGCTGCATCAACCTGCGACAGAACCGAAATCGGCAAAAAATTTGGTCCCCACAGATCATCAATGCCAGCAACATTTAGCCCAGCTATGGAGGCAATTTCATTGCGCAACACGGTGATCCCTGCGTTCGCAATAATGGCGCTAATTTGATCGGCAACCTTGGGCTGATTCCAGCCGCGCCCATAATCGTGGTTGCCCAGAACGGCGGCGCTGCCCAGTTTGCCAAGTGGGGCGTGGTCCAGCACTTGCACCAGTGGATCAAATTGCTCGGCAGATTCGTACGAAATAAAATCCCCCGTGTACACAACAAAATCTGGCTCGATTTCGGCGGCATCGTTAAACGCACGGATTAGATAGGTCCAATCAAAGCGATTGCCAACGTGAATATCGCTGATCTGCACCAGCGTGCGCCCAACTAGGTTGGCGGGCAAATTTTTGATCGGCATAGGCAAGCGCACATGCTCGACCCAATATGGTTCGATTTGAGTGGTATAAATGCCGCCAGCTACGGCCGCAACGGGCAAGGCCAACAACGTTTTTAGTATCGTTCTACGATTCATTTTTACTCTGCAAGGTTTTGATTAATTGAATGATCTACCCAACGTTTGGCCTATTGTCTTTGTTCCGATTGAAAAACGAGCCGCTGGTAATATTTCCTTGCTCAACTTGCATCTTCTCAGTAGGTAGCGGTAACGCCGGTTGAGTGCTGCGGCAGTATGCAGTGTATCGGAACTAAGCGACTTATTTAGCGGCTTAGTTAGCCATAGAATATTGAAAAGACCCTCAACTTAAACAAATCATGTCTAAAGTAATCGCACTGCTTAAAGGCAGAGTCACCTTTTTGCTCGAACGGATCTCACCACACTACAATACCATGGTCACGTACCACAAGCGCGTAGACGGTAATGTGCCCGACCAAGCCATCATTTTTATTGGCGACAGCATTACCCAAGGGCTGGCCGTAGCCGCGGTGACGCCGCTGGCAGTCAACTATGGAATTGGTAAGGATACAACCGTGGGTGTTTTGGAGCGGATCCCAAAATATCATTCACTAGCGCGGGCCAAGGCAATTGTGCTGGCGATTGGCGTTAATGATTTGCGCCAACGAAGCGATGAGGAGTTACTGGCGAATTTTGAAGCGATTTTCTCTCGCCTGCCTAGCGAGGTTCCACTTATTGTTAGTGCGATTTTGCCAGTCGACACGCGCGTTTGGCCTGAGCCGGATCACAACGAGCGTATTGATCAGGTAAATGCCGAGCTAAAACTTTTATGCCTGCGCTACCCGACTTCGTGCTTTGTCAATTGCAGCGACCGCCTGCGAGATGCCGAGCAAAATCTTGCTGCCAATTTTCACATCGGCGACGGGATCCATTTGAGTGCGGCGGGCTATACAGTGTGGATTGACGCGTTGCGTGGTGGGCTAAATTTGATTCGAGAATAAACTTGTCTTTTCACTTATCTATTTTTCTCTGCGCTCCCTGTGTCTCTGCGTTCAACTATCCAGAACCTTTATCCTCACTCCGCAGCACCTCGCGCACCACATAGATCGGCTTGCTCTGGCTCTCATGGTACGTACGTGTGATCATCTCCGCAATTAACCCCATGGTGATCAGCTGGACGCCAACCATGATCAGCAGCGCTACCAAAATTAACAGGGGCCGGCCGCCGATATCCTCGCCGCCAATTAGTTTGACAATTGATAAGTAGATTCCCAGCGCCAAGCCCAACCCCGAAAAGAGCAAACCTGCGCCGCCAAAGACCTGTAGCGGACGCGTGGCGTATGCGCCCAAAAACCAAACTGTGATCAGATCCAGCACAACGCGGATTGTGCGCCCGATCCCGTATTTGGATGTGCCAAATTGGCGCGCCCGATGGTTGACCGGCACTTCGGTGATCTTTGCGCCAATTTGCGACGCCAGCGCGGGAATAAAGCGATGCAGCTCTCCATATAGGTTGACCTCGTGCAGCACGTCGCTGCGGTACGCCTTGAGCGAGCAGCCATAATCGTGCAGTTGCACATCCGTTACGTTTGAGATTAGTCGATTCGCCAAGATGGAGGGCAGCCGTCGATCCAGCAGACGGTCTTGCCGATCCTTGCGCCAGCCGCTGACAATATCATAGCCCTCGTTGATCTTCGCCATCAGTAGCGGAATGTCGGCGGGATCGTTTTGCAGATCCGCATCCATGGTGATAATCACGTTGCCCAGCGCGTGATCAAAGCCAGCCGAAAATGCCGCGGTCTGCCCAAAATTGCGCCGCAATCGTACCACGCGCAAATGTTCATCGCCCGCGGCTAGATCGGCCAATAGTGCAAAGCTGCCGTCGCTTGATCCGTCATCCACAATCACAATCTCGTAGGGTCGACCATATGTGGATAAGCTTTGGCTCACGGCCGCGTGCAGCGCAACCACGCTCTCTTCCTCATTGTATAGTGGGATTACGACTGAAATTTCTGGCGTTGAAATTTCCAGCGAAAAGTTAGAAGCTAATTTTGGGTAGATGTTTGGGTTCATGCGGGGAGTGTAAATTGGCAGCAATGATCTGTCAAACTTTGGGTGTTCAATTCATGTGAGGCTGCTTTAGGAGTCATGCTATACGCATGTGGTTGTTTTTGACTCTGAAAACGCAAAGGCGCGAAGAAAAGCAAAAAACAATTGATGATTGCGGTGCTTTACCATCCATCGACCCATTCTTCCGTTTCGCCCACAACGCGGAACTGACGATGATCGGATTCGGACGAAGGTTGCGCGGTCAATTCAATGTATTGATTCTGTGGCGCTTGCGCACTGCCTGTGTTGTAACCACCCATGTTGTAACCACCTGCGTTCTGTCCGCTCATGGATTGACCAGACTGATGCTGCATGGGGTTCCCCGCAAAAATGATGACGGGCGGTTGTGGCTGCGCACCGTAATGTATCTGATCCGCACGCGCGATTTGCCCACGCCGTCCCTGTTTTTGTGGTGGGTATCCGGATTGGCTATATCGATCCGCCTGCTGTCGCGAGGCCATAACCATCAATGCAGCCGGAATCCCGGCGAGGATGCCAAAAAGAATGCCAACGGCCATGCCAATTGCGTCCGCGCTCAATCTTGATCCGATAAACCAACCAAAAACACCCACAAATATTAGACCAGTTACAGCTGCTGTAAATTTCATTATTTTTCTCTTTTTATTTAATTTATTTTAAGAAAACAACCGTTGCAGCAATCCTGTTCGAGCCGCTTCTGGCTGTGTGGTTTGTGATTTTGTAGATTGTGGATCAGCGGATCGATGCCCAACTTGTTCTGTCTCTGTCCAGCCGCGAGTATTTCGATCTTCGCTGTACAACCGCTTTTGCACCGTTGCCAAGGCTTCTGGACCCATCCACGCAGCTTGCAAGCGGATCGACTGCCCTTTACTCACCAGTAGAAAATCGCCCTTGCCTTCGAGCTTCTCGGCTCCACTATCGGCCAGACCGGTGGCGTAGCGCGCTTCGTCTTTACTGGCTACCGACCCAACCAAACGGATCGGAAAATTTGCCGTCATGCCGCTGCCGATGAGGCTGGCTGTCGGCTTTTGTGTACATGCAACAAGATGAATACCGGCCTCGCGCCCCCGCTGCGTCAAACGAGTTAACATTGCCTGAACCGCCTTGCCCCCAGTCTGAATGAGATCGGCTAGCTCGTCAATGGCCACAACCAAGATCGGCGCGCTTAGCTGCTCTCGATCGCGCCGCTCCATTTCAGCAATCAGCCAGCGCAACCGCCGCTCCGCCTCTTCGGGTGTACTTGCCATGCGGCCAAGCACGTGCGGCAAAGATGCCAGCGGACCAAAGCCGCGCTGCTTCGGATCGATGAGCACAAGCTGCACGCAACTTTGGCGATTATACATGCAGAGCGATGTCAGCAACGCTCGTGCAAGCGCCGTCTTGCCCGAGCCAGTTGTGCCAGCGATCAGAACATGGGCGACATCTGGCGCAGTTAGTTGGAGCAGTAGGGGAGTACCGTTATCTTCCAATCCCAAAATGGCTGTGTGCGACGGAACATTCTTTAGTTGCTGGCAGAGGGGCAACAGTCGAACGGGGGCGGCTTTTTTGCGCGGCACCTCTACGCTGATCTCGCTGCCGCTGCGGTAAATTCGCGCTTCGCGTGCGCCGAGTTCCATTGCAATTTCCTCGGCCAACGAGGAAACTTTGCTCACCTTTGTGCCAATTTGCGTAACCAAGTTGAACTTAATAAAACGCGGCGTGACTGTCCCGCCAGTAACTCGGCTGGGTACTTTGTGCCGCGCAAGCACTGCTTCGATGCTATTGGACTGCATCTCTAATTTTCGTCGCCGATTTGCCATAAGAAGTTATCTCCACATACAAAGGGCTTGTACCCCAAGTAGCCAGTCTATAATCAGAAGAATACGCACTGCGAGTTACGAACAAATGCGATAATTATTGCGGCAAGTGGCAAGTCTAATGGATTCGGCTCAATTCAATTGGTGTCTAAAAAGCTGTAGCGAGGTTGACGTGATCGGAATGGATTGTCTAGCGCACCCAGAACAAATGTTCTAAATGCGCTAGACCTGAAATATACAAAATAAAATCAGCAATGTCAAGTAAAAACAACACCAATTCTGAAACAGCGCGAATCTTTAAGGTTGAGATCTCTCGCCTCTACTTTTGGATTCCCCGATGCAGCACAGTAAAATTTAGGCCAAATGATCAAAAATCGCTCAAGAATCTTATCCGCAATCGGCATCACTCTCTTTGCGCTATTCTCCAACATTATTATCCTGCAAGATCTGCCGCTGCTTGCACAGACAGTTGCTGCGCTCATTCTGACCGGTCTGTTGCCTGGATTTCTGCTTGTCGACTTGCTGATCGGCCATTCCAGCACGCCGCCAAAACCATGGGCGCACGCTCTATATACCATCGGCGCTGGGTACGCCTGCATCGTGAGCACCACGCTGCTGATCAGCTATCTGCCCGGCGGCATCACCCGCTGGCACACGCTAATCACATTCAACGTGCTCATACTCAGCTTGTTCCTATCTTGGCTATATCAATCTCACCTAACAAATAAAGGTCCGAATAAAAAACAACCTCGTCAACCGCGCTACGAATCACGAATCACGAATTACGCACTCGCCCTCATCACTCTCGCCCTCGTCGGTGGGAGCCTGCGCTTTGCCAACTTAAACTATTCCGAATTTCAGGGCGACGAAGCGCGCGTCATGTTGCGCGCTGCCGAAGTTATTCAGGGCCATTCGGATGCGCTGCTCAGTCACACCAAAGGCCCCACCGAAATATTAATTCCGACCGCACTCTACTCGCTCACCAATCGGATAAGCGAACTGCCCGCACGCCTGCCCTTTGCGCTGGCCAACTTCGTTGGGCTCTTCGCCATCTTTCTACTCGGCACGCGCATGATCAACACGATCGCGGGCTGGAGCGCCGCTCTGCTCCTTGCGCTCGACGGCTATATGATCGGCTTTGCCCACATTGTGCAATACCAAAGCATTGTCTTTCTGCTCGTTGTGCTCACCGTGCTCGTTCTTTATCGGCTGGCCCAAGACAGGGGTCAAATGAGTCGCGCCGATCAAACGCGCTATCTCACACTCGCGGCGATCTTCTTTGCCACCGGTCTTCTTTCACACTACGAAGCGATCCTTGTTCTGCCGCCCTGCTTCTACCTCGTCACGCAGATTTGGCCGATCCGTACAAAGCTGTCCGAATTCTGGCAAGCGGCACGGATCCCGATCTTAATTGTGGCCACAATCGTTGGGCTCTTTTACATACCATTTGTGCTCAATCCCAGCTTTGCCACCACCTATGCCTACATCACCGTCAACCGTATCGGCATCGGTAGCGAAGAGGTCGCCACGGCCACGGGTGGTTTCCCATATAACAACTTTGGCGACATCTGGAACCGCACCACGCTTTATAGCAGCACCTACTATTTTCTCTTTCTCATTGCGCTCGGCGTCACCACAATTGTGGGCGTTTTCGCTACGAAATGGTGGCGCAAAATTGAAATCCAAACTATCCTCATTTGGTTCACAATTCCGTGCATTCTCTCACTCTTTTTTGTTGCCACACCCAACACCCACGTCTATGGGTTCTTCATCCCATGGGCCTTGCTCGCCGCCTTACCGATCAGCTGGTTCTGGCAGTGGATCAATCAGCGCATCGACACCAAACTCGCCCAGCGAATCGGCGTTGCCGCCGCCGCCGCCCTGATCCTGCTTTTTGGCACCTACGAATATTGGCTCTTTGCCCACACCCAAACCGAGATCCTGCGCACGTGGCCGCAAAATCGCCCGCGCGGCTACTGGACAACCTACGACATGCCCATCAATCGATCCATCTTCGGCTTTCCCTTCCAAAATGGCTGGAAATCCGTCGAAATGCTCTACGCCAATGGCACCCTCAACGGCGCATACGAAACCAACGCCAACGAAGCCGTTGCCGAATGGTACACTCGTGGCGCAAATCAGTGTGACCGCGACGCCCGCTACTTCATCTTTAGTCAGCGCGTCGAAGCCGCCGAAGCCGCCGATCTAGAAACTTTTCGCGACGAGTTACTGGCAACCCAACAACTTGTCGGCACAATTACCGTCAACGGCGAAGATCGGCTGCAAATTTTTGAAAAAGGCGTCCCACCCTCGCAGAACAGCCCGCCACCATTCCGCTACGACAATGCGCTTTACAGCCCATCTTTTGAAACGGACCGTACCGATCCCGCGTTCGCCCGTCACGGCTCGCAGACAGAGTCACAGGCGCGCGCCGCAGGCATGATCCCGCTCGACTTTCGCTTTGGCACGCCCGATGGCCCAATCGGCTTGCGCGGCTACAGCTTGGCCCCTAAAGTTGTACAGCCCAGCGACGAGGTGCAGATCACACTTTATTGGCAGAGTAACGCAGTTGTAGAAACGCGCTATACCGTCTTCAACCAGATCCTCAACCGAGAGAATTCCCGTAAAGCTGGGCAGCGCGACGGCGAGCCGGTCTGCGATACGCTGCCAACCGACCGTTGGCACCCGGGCGACCTCATCGCCGACCGATATCGTGTCCCCGTTTTCCCCGATGCGCAACCCGGGATCTATGCCACGATGGTTGGCCTATACGACCGCGAGACTGGTTCGCGGCTCGATATTTTTACACCCGACGGCACGCCCGTTGGCGATGCGCTTGGGATCGATCAAGTGGAGGTGGTGGCACAATGAGAGCTGTTATGGAGTTGATATCGGGGTGGCCCATGTTTTTACCCTTTCCGAATCTCCCCCAAACGTGGGGAGGGACTGAGCTAGGGGAGGTTCGGAGGGGGTGGCAACAATGAGCATCTCTAAAAGTATGCCACACCCCTTAACAGGACCACCCATCTCCCGCTGGTCCCAAATAACTCTCGTCCTCATTATGGCCGTGATCATCTGGCTGCCGCGCGGGCTGGAACTCGATCACTTCGTGACCGCGGACGAACACGCTTGGCTGGCGCGCTCGGCCAACTTCTATCGCGCCATGGCACGAGGCGACTACGCCGATACCTTTCAGCGCCATCATCCGGGCGTGACCGTCACATGGGCGGGCACACTCGGGTTTCTCACCACCTATCCCGATTATGCAGAGAATGCACCGCGGCAGTTCGGCTGGCTCACCGAAGAGATCGAACCATTCTTGGCCGAACAAGGATTTACGGCAATTGAGCTGCTGGCAGCGGGACGCACATTCGTCGTGTTGATGATTACGCTGACTCTCGCGCTCTCGTTTTGGATCTCGATTCGGCTGCTGGGCCTTTTCCCTACGCTAATTGGGTTTGGGCTAATTGCCTTTGCCCCTTTCCACGTTGGCTTGTCGCGGCTGATGCATTTGGATGGGCTATTGAGCAGCTTTATGTTGCTTACTGTCGTGGCCTTTTTACGCGCGCTCTATGAAAATTCGTATCGACTATTGGCGTTATCGGGGGTGGCCGCAGGGTTGGCGTGGCTCACGCGCTCGCCCGGATTATTCCTGATTCCATTCTTGGGATCTGTTGCGCTAATAGAATATGTGGTGAACAGACATAGCCGCACGCTTTGGCAGACGACACGTTTCATGCTCATTTGGGGCACAATCGGGTTGCTCACATTTGGGCTGCTGTGGCCCGCCATGTGGGTGGATCCATTCGGCAGCGTGGCGCGTGTGCTTGGTGCGGCGACTTCATACGCGGCAGAAGGCCATCTCAAGCCGACCTTTTTCAATGGCGAAGTCTACGGCGGCGATCCGGGCGCGATCTTCTATCCGCTGGCGTACCTGTGGCGCATTACGCCCGTTACAATGTTCGGGCTCCCACTAGGAGTGATGTCGCTAACTTTTCAGATTTTGTTGGCATGGCGCAACAATGAAAAGTTGATTATTTCTTCACGCGCGTTGTTGGCTCTCGCTGCCTATGCTCTGCTCTTTGGTCTTTTTATGAACTCGGGCGCAAAGAAATTTGATCGCTATTTGCTGCCATCACATTTGCCGCTGCTGTTGATTGCAGGTATGGGCTGGTATAGTTCTACTCTTTTCGTGCATAAACAAATGAACGGTCTCCTCTTTCAGAAAGGCATGTCTCTAAATTGCGATTGCGAAATGGTGGACGTGCCTTCCTGGAAAGGTGGGCGCGCTCACATCGTTGCCAGCATATTTTGTGTTGCGCTCGTTGCAACGCAAGCATTCTTTGCCCTGCCGACTTTCCCGCACTACCTCACATTTTACAACTCGCTGATGGGTGGCCCGAACAAAGCGCCAAGCATGATGATGATCGGCTGGGGCGAGGGCGCAGACGAGGCGGCGCGTGTCGTCAGCACCCACTTGACCCCACAAAATACCGCGCCGCCAGCAGTGGCTTCGGCGTACACAAATGGGCCATTCTCCTATTTTTATGCGAGCAAAACGCTCCCTATCTATTTCTGGCATCAGGCTGATTACGCCGTGCTCTACGCGCAGGATTATCAGCGACGACTGCCCGCCCCGCGCCAGATCGCGCACTTCGAATCGCAAACGCCTGTTCACACTGTCCTGCTCAACGGGATCCGCTACGCCGATATTTATGATGTAACAACAATGGATTTGCCCGACTATGTCACGACGTGGGGCGTGGATCAGCCGCAGATCCGGCTGGTTTCGTATCAGTTTCCGGCTAGCGTTGTGCCGCCCAGCGACACGCTCAACACCACGCTTTATCTGCAAAACCTAGCGACCATCGAGCAGGATCTAAGCGTGGTGACGCGCCTGGTGGGGCGCAACGGTGTAGAAATTGCGCGCAGCGAAGGGTGGCCGTGGGGATCACCTACGTCTACGTGGTCGGTTGGCGATGTTTGGCCCGACGGTCATGCATTGCGTATACCATCAGACAGTGCTGCGGGTTTCTATCGGCTCGATGTGGGCTTTGTCGAGCCGGAAAGTGGATCGCTGCTCGATACGACGCAAGCCGCAACGGGCGCAGATCTGGGCGAATATCTGACGCTCGATTATGTAGCCGTGGGCGACCCACATGTGGAGTTGGGCGGCTACGCTGGTGAGTTGGTCAAACCACCGGCCGTACTCGGCACTATTGTTCAGCTTGACGGGGTCATGCTTTCCACGCAATCTGTGCAGGCTGGCGAGACGATCAGCGCAACGCTTGCTTGGCAGGCGCTCTCACCGATTCCGCTCGACTACACAACATTTGTTCACGTGGTTGGACCAAACGGCATGTTAACGCAGCATGATCAGCCGCCGCTTGGGGGATTTTTGCCCACCAGCTTTTGGCATCCATCGCGGGCAGTGGTCGACTCAGTGCCGCTCGCTATTCCTGTCGACGCCGCACCCGGGATCTATCAGGTGCATGTTGGGATGTATGAACTAGAAAGTGGAGACCGACTGCCGATCACGCATGACGGTCTGCCGATCGGCGATTCGATTATCGTGAGCGAATTGGCAGTTGAGTAGTTGAGACAGTCGTCACTAAATGCTGATTAGCTACGTATTGCAGGTGGAATGCGTTCATAAGAGAGCCAACCTCAAAAGGAAATAAATTTTATGCTAAAAATAAATAGACTTATTACAGCCATGCTTGCAGTGCCGTTTCTATTCTTCTTTCTTTTGTTAGCCACCATAGCCTCCCCGATGCAAAGTTGGGCAAAACAGAATGGAGTTCAATATGCATCGGCTATCGCTGATTTGGGCGACCTGCGTGTGAGCGAAATCATGTATCATCCCATTACAGATACTGCATACGCCAGCAATGAGTATGAATTTATCGAGCTAGCAAACAGCGGAAATTCTACCATAGATATAAGCGGTGTCAGCGTGAGCGACGGCATTACTTATACGTTTGCGGCTGGCACGGTGATGACGGCAAATAGCACGCTAGTTCTAGCAAAAAACCCAACTGCTTTCCAAGCTCGCTATGGGTTTGCCCCTCATAATACGGCTACCTATTTAGGGCAGTTAAGAAATGAGGGCGAGACGATTCGTCTGCTTGATGGGGGTGGGAATTTACTCTTCACAATACGCTATGATAATGATGAGCCGCTTTTGACCGCGGCAGAGGGCTTTGGGTTTTCGTTAGAGGCAACTGGCACCCCCGTGATGCCAAACGTATATGAAGAGTGGCGCATTAGCAGCGCGCCTAACGGCACGCCAGGTGCGCTGCCCACAGCGTCTAATCAACCAGTTGTGCTGGTGAATGAAGTGCTGGCCCACACAGATCTGCCGCAGATTGATTTCATTGAGTTATACAACGCTAAAAATGAAACCGTTGATGTGGGCAATTGGGTTATTACCGATAATTTGACTGACTTAGCGCGGTTTGTCGTTCCCGTAGGGACGGTGATCCAACCGTATGGCTATCTCACCTTTGATCAAAACGAGCTTGGGTTTGCCTTTAATTCAGAGGGCGATATTGCGTATCTGTTTGCGCGAGACGCGCAAGGTGCCTTAACTGGTCATGCACACGGCTTTTCGTTTGGCACATCGCCCAACGGGATCTCTTTTGGCCGCTGTACGCTGCCTGCCAGCGACGGTATTGCAGAGGATGACGAATTTGTGCTACAAAATATCGAGACTATCGGTGCGGCCAATGCATTGCCGCAAGTTGGGCCAGTGGTGATCAGCGAGTTGATGTACAATGGGCCAGGAACGGATGCAGCAGAAGAGTTCATCGAGTTGACGAACATTTCGTCCAATCCGGTTCCGCTCTATGATCCAGCTAGCCCGGCGAACATGTGGCGGATCGACGGGATCGGTCCATTTATAATGCCAGCGGGAACTTCTATCCCTGGTAATGGCACGATATTAATTGTGCGTGCGGATCCAGTCACGTTCCGCAACACGTACAATATTCCCAACACGATTGCCGTCTTAGGGCCGTACGAGCCATCGGCGCTAAACAACGATGGGGAACGTGTGTCGCTGCAAAAGCCCGACGAGCAAAATCTTGACGGAACGGTTCCCTATTACGAGGTAGACGGGGTGCGCTACAATGATGCGCTACCGTGGCCGCTTAACGCTGATGGTCTTGGTAAGTCGTTAGAAAGAGTGCGGGTAGCCGAGTATGGTGACTCGGTGCTTAACTGGGTAGAGAGTGCAGTGGTCGGTGGTACGCCGGGAACGTTATCTTCTTCGCAGCAGAGTACAAGCGGCAATACGAACAATTCGATATTCCTGCCCATTATTAGCAATGGTCAAAATGTTGTTGCAGCCCAGCGGATGTCTGTACCCGCGCTAATGCCACAGGACGCACCCTGTTTCAGTAGGTAGGGCTATTCCAGAAAACTAATGTCCAGAAACGTAGAGAGAAAGCATTCTCTAATATGGATGCGTTAGGCCATTCCCAAAAATTAAATAGGTATTGTGGGGGTAGTAGCTAATAATGAATTCCCAACCTGATACGGAAAACGTGATAAATCACGTTAAAGAGACGGCATCTGACCTATTTTAACAGGTTTTCCATATCAGACGCAGAATTCATTCTGTGGGCCTACTTTGTGATTTTATTAAATTGTCATTCCTAAAAACGTTCCGGTGTTAGAGATCGCCTCTCCCGTGGTGGCCTAATGTGGATCGGTTATGGTGCGCCGCACAACGAACGGCATCAGGTACAGTTTATATGGATTCAAAGATATTAGTGGTTGATTGAGTTATGTACAGTTGTGCCAAGAACCATGTGGCGACAAGGGCCACAAGTAGCGCAATGATCTGGCTGATCCGAAAACCGGCGACGACTTCTGTGTTCCGCACGAACCCATCGGCGATTAAGCGAACCAGCGCGCAGCCCAAGATTGTCGATAGGATAGTTGTTTCGGCTGTGCGTTTTTTGCTGCCAATTATGCGTTTTGAAAGCATGGGCAGCACGAAGAGCAGCACAAGGAAACCTAGCCCGCGATAGAGTCCAGCGGGATGGACGCTTTCTCCAAAATAGTTGGTGGCCCACGGTTGGTGTGTGGCGATGCCGACGATTTCTCCAGTTAAAAAATTTGAGATGGCTAGTAGCAGCATCGTGGCGATGCTGCCGACGCTTGCTGCGGCGACCATGCTGAGCGGATCGAGCGCTTTGTAGAGTAGATAGGCGTAGGCTGCGATCAGTGCGGCAATCAGCCCTGGAAACAGGTCGAACCCGCTGGGCCGCAGGCTAAAGATGAGAAGTGGCTCGCTGCTATAAACGGGCCAGAAGCGGGCGACGTTCCACAAGCGCGCCACAATTGATCCACCGATAATTGCAATAAGACCAGTGTTCCAGATGTCGTTGAGGTCGAGATTAAGTTGTTTGCCAAAGCGGCCAGCCACTTCAAGGCCAGTTAGCCATGCAAGCAGGGCAAAGATTGGTGCGGTTGGCAGCGCAATTGATCCAAGCGTAAGTGTTGAATACATGTTCGTTTCGTGGTATTGTGGAATGGTATTTTTACGTTATTTTTCTGTCACACTATTCAGTGTGCCTTTAGTCTATTTTATTAGGTGGGGCGGGCACAAGGGTGCGCCTTACAAATATGATTGTTCATTTAATGCTGCTCGGGTAGATGGGCGATAGATGATTTTATTAAGGAATAATAGTTTATGCGAATTTTGATCACAGGCGGGGCTGGATTTCTCGGTAGCCACCTGAGCGACCTTCTTTTGGGCGATGGTCATGAAGTGATTGCTATGGATAATTTGGTGACGGGTAATACGGATAATATTGCTCATCTTGCGGGTAATCCGAAGTTTAGTTTTATTAAGCATGATGTAAGTAATTATATCTATATCGAGGGCGAGCTCGATGCGATTTTACATTTTGCAAGCCCGGCCAGCCCAATCGATTATTTAGATTTACCGATCCCGACATTAAAGGTTGGCAGTTTGGGGACGCACAACGCATTGGGCCTTGCGCTGGCAAAGGGCGCACGTTTATTGTTGGCTAGTACAAGCGAAGTGTATGGCGATCCGCAAGTACACCCACAAACTGAAGATTATTGGGGGCACGTAAATCCGGTTGGCCCACGCGGTGTGTATGATGAGGCTAAGCGCTTTGCCGAGGCGATGACAATGGCCTATCATCGCTATCATAATGTAGAAACTCGAATTGTGCGCATTTTCAATACGTATGGACCACGTATGCGTTTAGATGATGGGCGTGTGGTGCCTAATTTTGTTAAGCAGGCGTTGCAGGGCCAAGAGTTGACGATTTATGGCGATGGTAGTCAGACGCGTAGTTTTTGCTACGTAAGCGATTTGATTGCGGGTATCTATAAGCTGCTGATGAGCAATGAGCCTGAACCCACGAATATCGGTAACCCGACTGAGACGACGATTTTGCAGTTTGCCGAGAAGATCAATGAGATTACGGGCAATGCGGCTGGCATTCGTTTTGAGCCGCTGCCCGAGGATGATCCAAAACGACGGCAGCCAGATATTAGCAAAGCAAAACGCGTGCTAGGGTGGGAGCCAAAAGTTAATTTGGATGCGGGAATGAATGAGACAATCAGCTGGTTTGCAGAGCGAGTAGAGAAGGTATAGGAATACAGTTTGATTTTTTGCCACTGATACGGACGAACACTGATGATAAATTTGTTATCAGTGTTCGTCCGTATCAGTGACCACATTGTTTTGTTTCCTGATTCTGTCGGAATTTGGAAGAATGAGAAAAGGGAGTGTGATTATTGGCTGCTGTTGATAAACGTAACACATTTGATGAGGATGTTTCGACTTCCGCGTGACGAAGGGTAATAAGATCTTTATCTCTTACTGCAGAAAACAGGTTAAAATTCTCAAAGGAAAAAAAGCCAAGAAATTTCTGAAGCGCATCGATGGATTAGATCGCCGTGAGATACAGCTAGCCCTCGCAAAAATTACCCGTAACTTTAAACGGGAGTAACGAACGCCCTATTGAGAAATAGCCCGATTTATCCCAACTTTACTCTATGAAAGACGAAAAAAAGAAGCATCACTCCCACGAATGGCTAACATTAAAAGATGCCAGTGAATTTTTGGGAATCCACTTTACGACATTGCGAACATGGGCAGATAAGGGAGAGATACCCGTTTTTCGAACGCCGGGAGGTCATCGCCGTTTCGGCGTGGCGGATCTACGCCGATTTTTGGATGATCGCGCGAGTCGGGCGATTGTCCCACAGAGAGAAACGCTGGTAAATGCTGCAGTTGATCATGTGCGTCAACATATTCAAGCTAGCGAGAATTCGGCAAGCTGGCGTTACGATTTGGAAGGTGATGCCGCCATTCAACGGCAGCAGCGCGGGCGTCAACTGTTTTCGCTAGCAATTTCGTTTGTGATGAAGCCACTGCGCCGCGAGCGTATTATTGAGGATGGTCGGCGCATGGGAGCAGAGTATGGTCGAGAAGCTGCCTCGCACGAGGTTGGTCTTGTGGAAACAGGACGCGCCGTTCAGTTCTTTCGGCATCAACTGCTGCACGCTGTACGCAACGAAGATGGTTCGGGTGCATTAGATGCGGATGATGTAAGAATTCAGGGGCTAATTGATCAGTTTTTGGATGAAGTTTTATATGCCGTCTTAGAGGGATACGAAACGATACTACAGCAGAAAAGGTAGTTCGCAGCTGCTAGGTGTGGCATAAAAATAGGCGTTTCATGTTTGCATGAAACGCCTATTTTTATGCCACGGGAGTGGTTTCTTTGGTCCAACCAAATCTTATGTGGTTGACAGGGTGCGTCGTACTGTTCACCAATGGATTTCTAATTCGACTCACTCTCCGAACAGTGCGATGCACTCGACATGGAGTGGAGAACCCATGCTGACTAGTGGCATTGTCAACCACATGAGATACCAGAGAGCTATTTCTTTTACATTACCGCCCATTTTCGTTTGACTCATGTCGTTGTGGGGCTGAAATTGGCTCTGTCTTAAAAGTCAAATGGCACAGTTTCAGTTTGCCGTCCATATGAGCATTTTACCTCAACGCCGCTTGCGATCCTTGAATAATCGGCAAGTAGAGCGACGTAATGCCCGGCGTCAGCCGAACAAACGTGACCGTCACATCGCCACTCGATGGCGTGTCCGGGTCATCAGAGTATGCAACAATTTCCGGCGGCGTTGTATTGAGCACAATAAGTTTAGCTTGTGTTTCTATTGCGCTTACAGGGATCACGCTATTAATTTCGACCTGATAGGTAACGACAATCGCGCTGCCACGACCCGCAACCGACCCAAGCATAACCTTGATTGAAGAATCTTCATTCGCATTCCCTTCTAAAACAGTCCCGCTACTTGACTGAACAGAACCAGGAATTAACCTTGTGTAGGTAGAGGGCGAATCCTCAAGCTGCAAATTAACTGATCCTGCGTTGCCATTGTTAACAATTTCCACGCGATAGAAGAGAATATCACCGGCTGAGGCTAAATTATCATCATCAGTATCGATAAAGAGCAGATCGCGTTTAGTGATGCTCATTGCCGCAATTGCAGAGACGGTAATGCTTGTTGGATCTTGGCTAGCGGGTAGCGCTAAATCGTCTGTAAGCACATCCGCAAGCTGATCGCTGCTGATTATCCCCTGTATTTGAATTTCTGTTACGCTAGCGGGCAGCGGATTGTTGATGATAACCTCGAATTGGATAGTTATGCTGCCTCCGGGTGGTAATAATCCAATCGATACATCAACCTGATCGTCGCCTACCCCATTTCCCGACGTAGTTGATCCAAGCGTGGTGCTGACAGAGCCGGGCACAATCTGCACATTTGGATCGAGCGGAGTTGTATAAAATACATTGGTCGCTGTGCCATTGCCAGTATTCGAGACAACGGCCTCTATCAAAATTGTATCACCTGGTGACGAATTGCCATCGCCATCTCTATCAACTGCTAATGAATCACTCTGGCTTGCCACAATGTTCGGTGTAAATAACAATGACGTAATGGTTGGGTCATTTAACGTCAACGTATCTGGATCATCAGTAGAGATTGCGGGCAGTTCGTTGCTGGTGACAAATGCCTGGTTTTGTAGCTGAGTAATGGTAATTGGAAGCGATGCATTGATCGTCACTTGGTAATCGATCACAACACGGTCGCCCGCGGCGATTGTCCCCACATCGACCATCACATCCGCATCGCCCGCAGAATTACCGGCAAGCACCGATCCGCTAGATGTGGTAATGCTGCCATTGAAAAGCGTTGTGGATTGATCTGGGCTATCGTTTAGCACAATAGAAGAGATTGGCGCGTTGCCCCTGTTTTCGAGCGTGATTTGATAAGCAAGCGTATCGCCTGGGCTCGATACGCCATTGCTATCTACATCGTTCAGCAATAGATCCTGTTTTTGCGCAACCAGCACTGGCGAACCAATTAATGGTGTAGAGTTGACGGCAATGGCAACGTGCTGGCCCGTGTCGTCATTTATTCTCGCAACAGCGTCGATGGCGCTGACGTTCACCGCGTCAATCGGCGAATCTATCGTTACGCCAAAGAGGAGTGGCACGCTATTTGTTGCGCCTGCGGGAAGAGTTCCCACCTCGAATGTACAAATACTGCCCGAGCTTTCATCTGGTTGACATGCCCAACCGGTTGTACTAGCAGTTGGCTCAAACGTACTGTTCTCGGGAACTGTTTCGGAGATGATTAAATCCGTAAGCGTAGCAGCGCCCGTATTTATATAGTTTAGGCTATATGCAATCGTCTCACCCGGTTCAACTGAGGAAACGCTGCCTGTTTGTGTAAGTACCAACGCATCTTTACGTACATTAGTAATCGTACAGGTAATCTGTTGATTCATTACTACCTGAACTGCTATAGAAGAAGAACCAGAGCTTGAAGCGATCGGCTGATTCACCTGATTGACACATTGAATAATCGTATCATAATTAGTAAGAGAAGTACCCGGCACAGCAGTTTCGCTCACATTATACTGACCGCTATTAACCAAAATACCACCACTTGATCCACCGTCCCCTATGTTGGCGGCGACTGTATTCCCGTTAATTAGCAGATTAAAGCGACCCGGATCGTTTGCTGGAAGTACTTTCTTCAGCACCGTAATCGTCGGCGGAACGGGCGCAGTCCCTTGGCCGTTTGGTGCATCTAAGGGTGCAGCCATCACATCGATTGGGTGAAGTAAAAGTAGACTACAGATCAGCATGACTGTGCTACAAATAATCAATTGAATAAATCTTACTTTATTATTTTTTTGAATCATTTTCCCCTCTTCAAGAGACCTTATCTGTTTAATACCGTACTCTTTAGGATCTTCTATGGTTGAGCCACGATGAGAGATCTACGTCGTTCTTATTTCTTCCCACCGATGATGAAGAGCTGTTTTTAGAGAAGAAATTAAGGCACCTGTTTCTAGTAAGCTTTATTAAAAAGCCAAAAGAATACCCGCACGATTTACATTACATATGATCTACGCTATTTATACACTCTATGATACGGCTATCATTCTTTAGGTTACAGTTTTCTGTTAACATATATTGATTGTATAAGGCCAGTCCGAAGGAATAGATGTTGGTAAACGGGGTAAACGCATTTTTTAACGCGATATTTCCCAAGGTTTGGTATCATACGTGTAAAGTGTAAACGTGTAAACTTAAAAACCAACATTATTAAATCAGGCCCAGGTTTACACCTATAACTTGGAATATACGTGCCCCTCTGAAAGAATCTAAAACTTTAGTGGATCTCCCATGCCGAGTGAGACGCGCCCCCTAACCACATGAACTCCTGTTGAACCGTAAATTTCTCTATTTTTGGTTATTCGATCTTCTTATAGTGAATTCAGCTAACGTGTTTATAAGAGCAAAAAACAAAAAAGTCCCATCATCAACATATAGAGTATCGATGATGGGACTTTTTATATGATGACAATCAGCCCTCTTTTGTCAGAATGAGAGCTGTGCGTTTAGGTTACTAAAACTGCGCTGAGTAAAACTGCATCCAGCAACTACTTAGCTAACGGCGGCACGCACTGCCTCTAGCTGACCAGCAGAGCCGAGCTTACCATTCTTGTGCGCAATAAACTTGGCATATTCCTCTATAAAAACAGTGCCCGGCTTACGGAAATCAAACTGATCTGGCGTGTCGCGGAAAAATTCTCGATGCACACGAGTCCAAACTAAACGGCCGTCTGTATCAATATTTACCTTCGTTACACCTAGCGGTACAGCCTTGGCAAACTCGTCTTCATCCACACCCTTTGCCGACGGATCTAGCGCACCGCCCGCGGCATTAATGCGCTCGACTTCGGATTGGGGCACCGAGCTAGACCCATGCATAACCAGTGGGAAATTTGGCAAGCGTTTTTGGATCTCTTCAATACGATTAAAGTGCAACCCCTGCCCGCCCGAAAATTTATATGCACCGTGGCTTGTGCCAATCGCTACGGCCAAACTGTCGCAGCCAGAGCGCTCGACAAATTCCTCCGCCTCATTCGGATCAGTCAACATTGCATTCTTCTCATCCACCGCGATATCCTCTTCCACACCACCCAACATGCCTAGTTCTGCCTCTACACTAATCCCTGCAGCATGGGCACGATCCACAACGCGACGCGTGATCGCAATATTCTCGTCCAGCGGATCGTGCGACGCATCGATCATGACAGAGCTGTAAAAGCCTGAATCAATACAGTCATAGCAAGTCTCTTCATCGCCATGATCCAAATGCACAGCGAATATCGCCTCGGGGAAGAGCTCTTCGGCTGTACGGATAATTGCCTCTAGCATCTTTACTTCTGCATACTTGCGCGCGCCCTTAGAAAGCTGAATAATAAATGGAGCCTTCGACTCGACACAGCCACGGAAAAGCCCAAGCGTCTGCTCCATATTATTGATATTATATGCACCCACAGCAAACTTGCCATAAGCTTCATCAAATAGTTGTTTCGTCGTTACAATCATATGTTTTGATCTCCTGAATTTTTAGACTACCAACTGCCTTTCAAGTCATTCAATTTACCACAACCGCCAGCATCAAACCAACTTTCAATGATCCGTCGCGAAATCGAAATTTCTGGGGGCAATCGTAACGTTCCCGCCTTCATCTCCTCTGCAATCTGCTGGCGCGTCAACCAACGTGCTTCTTCTAATTCGCCATCAATCAACTCAATCTCTGCGTCTGTTGTCGTAGCGATATAGCCCAGCATTAACGATGCTGGAAAAGGCCACGGCTGCGACGAATGATAATGTACCGTGTCCACACGTACATTCGATTCCTCTTGCACCTCGCGCACAACCGCATCTTCGGCCGATTCACCCGGCTCCACGAAGCCCGCCAAAATCGAATAGCGATGCTCTGGCCAAGATGCCTGCCGCGCCAACAAACAAGCTCCATCATGTTCCACCAGCATAATCACAGCCGGATCCGTCCGTGGAAAATGACTCTTACCACATTCTGGATTCGTACATTGCAACACAAATCCGCCCTGCCGACTAAGGACATCGCTGCCACAATCGCCGCAAAAATTGTGCCGTGCATGCCAGTGCGCCATCCCCTTTGCATAGGCCAAAATCGCACCATTCTTGCTCTTCAAATCAATCGGTCCCATCCGCAGATCCATAAATTCGCCCAGCCCAGCAAATCGAGTCGGCACATCTTGATCTGTATCCAGCAAACGCACCGCAAAGTAAATCTCACCATCCAACTCGCCCAGCAACATCGGCGGCTCGGCCAACGCCACATCGTCAATTTGCGAAGGTGCTAGCAGCTTTGCATCTTTCACATCCCCATGGCTAAACAAATTTCGCGTCCGCCACATCGGCACAATCCGTGTTGCCGGATCCATCAACCGCTCGGCAATCCACGCCTCGTCACGCCGTTTAAGCACCAGCCGATCCATTGGATTGGCCGAGAAATAATTTAGTGCGGAACGCTGTAGATTATCCAAAACGTTTTCTCCCATATCAGGTTTCGTTCTATTCATCTAGCAATGATACCATTTTGTATAGCTACCCGAAAACATACTACTTAAAAACATCTTAGTTACTCAAAACATCTTCGCCCAAGAGCAAACACCAACGCTATGACGCAAAAACGTATGCTGAGAAAATCGATGCTCGCCCTGCTCCTCGTGATTATTGGCTCCATTATGCTATGGCTAGCGTTGGCACAGCATAATGAGGCGCGGCACCCGAACTCGCCCACAATCCAAACGCGTCTCAGCAGCGGGTCGGTCGCGTCGATGGAGAGCCCCATCTTTTCGTACAGCCCCTCTACAGGTGATTCAGCAGGTGATTCAGCAGGCGATTCAATAGCGGATGACGCACGCAGCTGGGTTGTCAATGCCACTGGAGCCGACCCGAGCGAACCGGCCGATCCGTGGAGCGAGCCATCGGGCGTCATTACCTTTACCTACAGCGGCAGCGAACTCGCACTACAACTAGCCGTGGGCAACTATTGGGGCTACATTTTTATTACGGTCGATGGCGAACCAGCCAACCTGCTGCCCAACATTGCAAACAACCACAACAGTATGGACACCCCCGCGGGCTACAAAACTTTTTACGAGCCCGAAAAAGCGCAAGATGGTGCGCCCATCGCGCGTTGGCTGCCCGTTCATCGTAGCCCAAGCAGCTCCACGGATGAGCTTTACACTGCACGCGTGGAAGTGTGGCGCAGTTGGGGCCAAGTGCCGATCCGCGGCGTGGCGGTCGACGCGCTGCCTGCGGATCCATGGCCTGCGTGGCCGGGTGCGTTGTTGATATTCGTAGGTTTGGGATTGGCAACGTTTTTACCTCCTTTCAACCTCTCTCTGATAAGGGAAGGGACTGCCACGGGGCGGCAAATCTGGGTCCCCGGACGTCCCCGTTCGTCAGACGCACTATCGATAGATGTAGCACAGAAGCATAATAACATTTGGGGACCGACTATAACCACGACCTTAATCTGGCCCACCGCGATCACCGGCTTTTTCACCATCATTGTGAGCATCATCACAACCCAATGGATCGTTGCCCTCTTTGGCCTGACCCTTCTCGGAGCCGCCTCCCTCTTCCGTCCATCGATCTGGCTGGCAGCGCTGCTCTTTGCTTTGCCCTTTTACTTTGGCGTCACCGTGCCAATTCTGCACAATCGGGCAATCGGTCTAATCGACATTGGCATCCTCGGCGGAGTCGCAATATTGCTGACAAGAACTATTTTCGGTCTTGCACAAAATGGTCCCGAGCGTGATCGTCGCACCCCAAAAGTTGGCCCAAGCATCATCTTATTTTTGATTATCGGCTGGGCCTTCGTCACTACTTTTGCCGCAGATCAACTGGATGTGGCGTTCCGTGAATGGCGCACCATTTTCCTTTACGCAGGGCTCTTTGCGCTACTGTTTTCGCATGTATTGCGGTCTTCGCTGCCGGACTCTGAGCGGTTCGAAAAACGAGTCGTAGGGTCCAGCGACGACCGCAATACGAGAGGCTTGCTAGTTGGCGCATGGCTGGCAGGTGGAACCGTCGTGGCGCTGATCGCCCTTGCCCAATGGATTACCGACACCAACCTAATCGAGGCCGAGGGTGTTTTCCGCGTGCGTGCGCTCTATGGATCGCCCAACAACTTGGCCCTTTACTTGGATCGCACGCTGGCAGTTACCCTAGCGCTGGCGGTCTTTGGGCTATTTCAGCCGTGGGATGTGTGGAAGATTCGCGGGATGAATTTGCGGATTGTGGCGGCAGTCTGCGCGTTGGTGCAGTTGATTGCACTGCTGCTGACTTATAGTCGGGGCAGCACGATGTTGGCGCTGCCAGTGACGTTGATTGTGCTGATGGTGGGCGGGTGGATCGCCTTTCGGCACGATCCCGCGCGGCGACGGCAAACGTGGTGGTTGGCGGGCGTGGCGCTAATTGCGCTGCTGGTAATGGCTCCGTCAATTAACACCGAGCGCGTGGCTGGGCTGCTCGATTTGGAGAGCGGGACAGGATTTCTGCGGCGGCAGATCTGGCGCAGCGGCTGGCAAATGGCGCTGGATCACCCGATCTTTGGTGTGGGGCCAGACAATTTCCTCTACGCGTTTCGCAGCGACTATCTGCTGCCCGCAGCGTGGCAAGAGCCCAACTTGAATCACCCGCACAATTTCATACTCGACCTGTGGACGCGACTGGGCGTGCCTGGGCTGCTTTTGGCGCTGGGGGGGCTAGGCATGGGGCTATGGAAAGTTGTGGGGAACATTTGGCGCGGCTGGTCGACCGCGCTCAACTTGGGTCTACTGGCGACGGTCTGCGCTGCGCTGGCCCACGGGCTGATCGATGTGAGCTACGCTCTGCCCGATCTGATGCTGGTTTGGGTGGCGATCTTTGCGTTTGCGGGATGGGGGCGAGTGGAATAAAATTTGTCAGACAAGCAGAATGAATAGAGGAGCAGTATCTATGAATGATGAACTATTTGATGAATTACTAGAAAGTGTACAAGAAGGGGGGGCTATTCTGCGTGGCGAAAAAGCACCTTCCCGAAGGTTTGAATTTGCCGCACCAAATGTGAAGTATATACGCGAGGGATATGAATTATCTCAGAGTGAATTCGCTGCGCTACTTGGTGTGAGTATCAAAACCCTGCAAAATTGGGAGCAGGGGCGTCGAACGCCGCACGGCGCAGCACGGGTTTTGCTAGAGGTAGCGGCCAAACATCCTGACGCAGTGTGGGATGTGGTGCAGCCTGCTACGAACTAGAATCTATTGCAACAGAGCCTGGGTAATTTCTGAGTAGTTGAGTTCCAAATATGCGATATCGTCGCGATATGCAAAATGATGCCCGTCGGCGATGTTGGCAACAAATGCTTTGTTTCCACTCCCTGCCTCGGCAAGCATAAACGCAACCAAAACCTGTAGCCGCTCGATGATTGTATCGACTAGTTGATGCCGATCCGCGTGCAGCAATCCATACGCATTGCAGAACTGTTTTGCCCGCTCAGCTTGTGAGACTAAGTTCTTCAATACATCATCTGGTTTCGTTTTGAATGGAGCCCAACAATAAACAGCGTAAGCAATGTCCCAAATTCTTGGGGCGGGATGCGCTGTGTCAAAATCGAAAACGCCAACCACGCGATTGCCATTCAATGCCACATTGTATGGCCCATAATCACCATGACAGATCACCTCTTGCGGTTCTCGTCTCGGCAAAAGCCAAGTCGCTTCATGACACACCGGGCTATTTACAAATGAGATTGTTGCATCGTGATATCGGCGCAACAACGTAGCCGCCGAAGAAAGTGCCTCGTTGCTTACAATTGCGCCTGCCAACGGATAATTATAGACATCGCCAGCAACATAAGAGAGGGTCTCGTTGCCATTATCGTCAAACCCGAATGATTGTGGGGCCGAGTAGAATTGTTCGTTGCGAAGATGGGTTAGTAGTGCATGAACGGGCTCAGACCAAAAGCCGCATGGGCGATAGACTCGATCCGCAGAGATATGTATCTTTTCGTAACGGCTGTTTTGGAATTCTTTCATCATCCTGAGTAGCCTATCGCAAAATCAGATCAATCCCCTCGGCCAGCGTGATACTATTCATCTCCCCCGTCCACATGCGCTGGATCACGCCATCTGCGTCGATGAAGAACGTTGTCGGCATCCCCGAAACGTTGTAGCGATTGGCGACCGCGTTGTCCGTGTCCATCGGAATCGTAAAAGTTAGCCCCAACTCATCCACATATTGTTGCACCGTCGCGGCAGGCTCAGCTTGATCAACGGCCACAATCTGCACTTGACCCACATACCGTTCGGACGCAGCCTGCAATGCGGGCAGCTCATCGCGGCACGGTCCGCACCAAGTGGCCCAGAAATTGAGTACTAGCGGTGTATCCGGGGGCAAGTCAGTTAATTCGAATGTATTACCGTCGAGCGTAGTCAGCGCAAAAGCTGGTGCGGGATGACCAACGGTTGGTTTTGGCTTGGTCAGGTCGGTTTGCGCGTCAATTGGCATACGGCTGGCATAGATCCAACCGGTGCCGAGTATTAAGATGGTGAGGAAAAGTGTGTGAAATCGATTCATAGTCTTAACAGATGACAAAATGACAAGATAAAGTGGACCATTTTGTTTCTGCTGCCTGAATGATGCATGTGACCACAGATACGGTACAGCTACGAAGATGAAGATGAAATCGTTAAGAGAAATGAATGCGCCTAACGATGTCACCTGGTCATCTTATCAGCTTTTTTGTCATCTTGTCACCTTACGCATCCCAATCTGCGTGGAAGACTCCATCCTGATCCGTGCGTTCGAAGGTGTGTGCGCCAAAGAAGTCGCGCTGTGCTTGAATCAGGTTTGCAGGGAGGCGAGCATTGCGGTATGAGTCGTAATAGGCCAAGCTGCTGCTAAAGGCTGGCGCAGGGATCCCCATGCCGACTGCCAATTGTACGACCTTGCGCCATGCTGGCAGCCGTTGACCGATCTCGGCGCAGAACTCGTCGTCGATCATCAAGTTTGGTAGATCGGGGTTGCGTTCATATGCGGCGGTAATGTTGTTCAGGAAGCGAGCGCGGATGATGCAGCCTGCACGCCACAGCGATGCGATCTCGCCCAGATTCAGGTTAAAGTCGTATTCGTCGCTGGCCGCCTGCAATAGCGCCATGCCCTGTGCGTATGCGCTGATCTTGCTGGCGTATAGCGCGTCGCGCACCGCATCAATCAACTCTTGCTTATCGCCTTCATAACGCATATCGGTGCCGTCGGGCAAAATTCCAGACGCAATTGATCGCTCATCTTTATAGCTGGAAATAATGCGTCCCACCACCGCGCTATTAATTGTCGGGATGGCTGCACCAACGTCGAATGCATCTTGACTGGTCCACTTGCCGGTTCCCTTCTGCTTAGCCTTATCCAGCACCATATTGACCAAATGATTGCCCGTATCTGGATCAATTTTGCGAAAGATCTGCTCGGTGATCTCGATCAGGAAGCTGTCCAGCTCGCCTTTGTTCCATTCACCAAAGATATCGGCTAACTCTGCTGGACCAATCGCCAACGCCCGTTGCAGAATGTCGTACGCCTCGGCGATCAGCTGCATGTCGCCATATTCGATCCCGTTGTGGACCATTTTAACGTAGTGGCCCGCACCGCGCTCACCGAGATAAGCAACGCACGGTTTGCCATCCTCTTCTGCCTTGGCTGCAATCGACTCTAAAATCTCTTGCATCGAAGACCACACTTCTTTTGGGCCACCGGGCATGATACTTGGCCCCCACAGCGCGCCCTCTTCGCCACCACTAACGCCGATGCCCATAAAATTAAAGCCTTGTGCGTTTAGCGATTCGGCGCGCCGATTTGTATCGGGGAAGTAGCTGTTGCCGTTATCCATAATCAGGTCACCCTGATCGATCAATGGCAGCAGTCCTGCAATCACCGCATCGACTGCGAGACCGGCCTTGACCATTATCATAATTCGGCGAGGCGATTCTAAGCTATCGACAAATTCTTGCAGCGTTTCGGTCGGGATTAGCTTCTTGCCCGGGTTTGCGTCCACGAATTCTTGCATAGTGGATGTGGTGCGATTATAGACAGCAACGGTATAGCCGTTGCGCTCCATGTTGAGTACAAGGTTTTGCCCCATAACGGCTAGGCCGATTAGACCGATGTCAGCTTTTGGCATTTTTTCTCCTAATTATAAATATTTTAAATATAGATTGTCTGGTCTATCTCTGTCTGGTGCAATAGATGGTGATAGTGGTGGCGACTCGACTTTTGGATCATAGAAGAGTTGACCATTGTCCGTACGCGTAATGCAAATTGGCGCGCCCCACGAGGCGCTTTTCTCTTCGGATAGTACGATGCGGCGTGCGTTGGCTGCGGCTAGATCCACCGCTAGTAAAGATGTAAGCGCTGCGTAAAATTCATCGATAAATGTAAACGTTGCAAAGGGAGATGGCTCAAACGGTGTTGCGATAACGGCGGACAGGCCGCGGCGGATCATGCTTTCTGCGGCCAACACAAACGGATTTTGATTGTACGCAGGGCCCTCTTGCCGAATATTTAAAAAGGCAAAGCGCATTGATGGATGATCGCTTAGCATTGTGCCAAGATGGCTACCGCTAATAAAGCGACCTCGCCCCATTTTGTCTTCAAAAAGCAGCATTCCATCCCGTGCAACGCCATCGACAGAGCCGCGCCCCACAAAGTGAAACGCATGATACTCCTTTTTACGCAGTTGTTTCTGTAGCCCCACAAGCGTTGGATCTTCCAGACGTTCGATCACCATTTTTTTGTCAAATGCAAGGTGATCTACTGTATCCACCAACGCCAGCCATTCATTCTCTACATGGAGCGGTGGATGGTTCTTGGGGCTGGTTATTGCCACCAAAACGCGCAAGGGCCACTGAATCGGCCAAGGGCGGATGTTGTGAAGTAGGTTCATGTAGCGTACCATTGGCACTTGAACCGATAAGCTCAAAAATTCACTGTGGGCTGGATCGTACAGGTATTCCCACGGTAAGTGCGACAAGTTGAGATCGCCCTGAAAGATCAAGCGCAGCCGCAGACGCGACCGACTTTGAAAAGCGTTGTTGAGGCTCGCATAGAGACAGCGCCGGATCTCATCAACAAAGACCGATTGAAAAAGTCGTGTGCCAAAGCGCCGCGTAATGTCATACTGGGCAATCATGCGGTCAAAATCTTGCTGGTGGGGTTGATCAACGCGCTGCCAAAAGTCGCGCAATTCTTGCCGATCAACTTGTAAGTCGATACGGGCTAATGCTGTACCCGCGGGCGAATCGAGCACGTGGCTAAATGCCCCATCTTCGCCTATTTCTATAAGCAGATCAAAGTTTAAATATGGTATGTCCATTAGTTAGTTTATTGTACATGGGTGGATTATGTGCGTCAAAGATACTAACGCCTGCCGAGGTAGAAGATAATGGAAGCGTTTGTTTCGAAGAAGATGCGCTTTTTATCCGCTGCAAAAGGATTGGTATAATTTAGCAACAGAGTCTTTTTTATTGAGTGCCACCAAAAATATGAGTGTAATGACAGACAAATCTATGCACAAACAAAACTATTCGACCGATTCTTCTTTCCCAAAATATAAGCAGTTCAGGTGCAGCCTTGTGGCTCTTCTCATTTGCTTGAGTCACCTGTTTTTCCCTACATCGGCTGCACCCGCGCTTGCGCAACAAGAGGGCGAGATCCCCGAAGCGACCATTATTAATGATGAAGGTGGACCGGTTGCGATTCGTGGAGAGGTGAGCTACACCAACGAATTTTTCACCACGGGTGTTGCTGCTCCGATGGTGATATTGGAAGATCAGGCGGGTTTTATCGACCGGAACGAGTATTACGTCTTCCCGGTTCAATCGCAAACTCTAGGCCAGATTACCTCGGACTTTTACGACTCACCCTTTACCTATTCGGTGGCCCTGCCTATCGAGCCGCAGGGTACCTTACGCGACGTGGATCATGATGGGGAGCGCGATTTGGGCGTGATGGTTTTTGCCGTTGCCTACTGGACGAACACTTTTGGCGATCCGTTTCTCGAAGAGCGCGATCTCTTTGGTGGAGGCTGGTCTACGGCGTATGCTTCTACCCGAGTAAGCTCGGATGTGTCGAATAAGCGCGAGATTGTGGGCGGTAAATTTCTTGTTTATGCAGCAGATGATCAGCAAGCCTTTCCATCCGGCTATGGCCCCGACGGCAAAATTTTTACCGACGATGATCCACTGGTTTTACTGCCACAAGGCTACACAATTGTAGATGTCGATCCGCCGACGTTTCTCTTTGATCGATCAAAATACCCTACAATTAACTTGATAGAGCCGGATAATGCGGCAACTGTAAACTATGCCACTCTCTCATATAGTGAGGCATTTGATGCGCTAATAGCCAAAATGCGCAAAGAATATGCATTTACCGACTATAAAGAGATCGATTGGGCCGAATTGTCTGCGCAGTTTCGCCCACTTTTTGTTACAGCAGAGGAAGAGAACGATAGTCTTGCTTACCGCCGAGCATTGCGCGATTTTATATTTGAGATTCCTGACGGTCATATGAGTGGACCGTTTCTTGTAAACGAGTTTCGCCAAAAGACAGCTGGCGGTATCGGGTTGGCGCTGCGCGAGACAGATGACGGTGAAGTAATTGCAAACTTTGTATTACAAAATGGGCCAGCGGATCAGCTTGGCGTTGAATTTGGTGCAACCATTTTAGAAATTGATGGGCAGGAGATTCAGTCAGCCATTAATGGGGTGGTTCCAGATTCATCACCCTTTAGCACAGAGCATGTAAAGCGCTTGCAGCAGTTGCGCTATTTGGTGCGCTCTCCGCTCAACACGCGTCGCGAATTCACTTTTCTCAACCCTGGCGAGGTAAACCCGCGTACAGTTACGTTGCGCGCAATCGCAGAGCAAGAAAGTTTTCGCTTTTCCTCACTGCGTCGTGGCCTAACTGGATATGAACTGCCGGTAGAGTATTCGGTTTTGCCAAGCGGTTACGCATATGTCCAAATTTATAGCTTTTCGGACAACGAACTGCTGACGATTCAATTGTGGGAGCGGCTGATGAGTACATTGCAAGAGCAGAATGTGCCAGGGCTAATCATCGATATGCGCCAGAATACGGGCGGTAGCGGCTTCTTGGCCGATCAGATGGCGGCTTACTTTTTTGACGAACCGCACGATCTTGGTGTTACCAGCCACTACAACGAGGAAATTGATGACTTCTTCTCAGATGAACGCGGCATCGATCGTTTCTATCCGCCCGCTGCGGAACAGCGCTACTATGGGGATATTGATGTACTCGTTGGGCCGGATTGTAACAGCGCCTGCGAATTTTTTGCATATGCGCTTACAATTGAAAATCGGGCCGAAATTGTGGGGCAATATCCTACAGCAGGTCTGGGCGGCAGTATCGATCTGATCGTTATGCCTGAGGGTGAGCAGGTTCGCTATACGGCTGGGCGTGCGCTGGATCCAAATGGTGAAATTCACATCGAGGGGAAAGGGGTTGTCCCCACGGTTAAAGTCCCTGTAACCAGCGAAACATTGCTTTCGGAGGATGATGTGGTGCTGCTCTTCGCCGTTCGTCATTTGGATGGGCAATCTGTCATTACAGTGGAAGATGGCGGATCGATTACTATCAACGAGCCAGTTGAAAATCAACCTTTTGCGCCTGGTGTACGAACCCGCTACAGCCTAACCGTGGAAGAAGATCGCACAATCAGCATCTATCTGGGTGACGATACAGGAGCGGTCGATACGGTGCTGCGGCTTTATAGAGAGGATGGTTTGCTGCTGCTCGACAATTATGATGATGTGTATGAGGATTCAATCGTTTCGTCATTAACCAATCTACAACTATTGGCGGGCGCAACTGTTTTAATCGAAGCGTCGGCTTTTCAGGACAGCAGCACGGGCAACTACTCGCTTGTAGTGGTTGATGTTTCATCAGCGCCGCTGCCAACGCTAACGCCGCTTCCATTGCCGACAGCGATCCCGACCGTAATTCCGACAGTGATCCCAACGGCGACGCCACGACCGACTGCAATTCCAACAGCAATTCCGACAGTTACGCCGACTGCGTTTCCAACTGCGACACCTATCTCATTTGCGCCAACTCAGCCAACCGCGGTGGAAGGTGCTACACCCTCTGGTGTAACACCTTTTGTGGAACCTACTTCGACGGAAACGGAACCAGAGACTGCCCCAACGGTAGAGGATGCTGTACAAGATCAGGTTACAGTTCAGGTCACAGATGAGTCATTAGCCGGAAACACAAAGGCAGTTGGCGAATCGCTTGGCAGCGCCAAAGTGGTTACGCTGGGCGCTCGGTTACGTGTGCGATCCGAGCCAAACGCAGAGTCAGAAATTGTGGGATATGTGCTAAAAGATAGCGTCCACGATGTGGTCGAGATCAGCAGCGACGGCGCATGGGTACGCATTTTTATCCCTGGTATTAATATAAACAATTCAGGTTGGGTTTCTATTGACTTTATCGAGATTAGTGCGGTTGATCAATAATTGAATTGAGGTAACCGTTCAGTCCCCTTTGTTTTCGATACACCCATGAACAATTGTAGGCACTCAACCGACGGGGGATTGAACAGTTACTAATTGTGGTTGAGGGGAGGGGACAGGTAGAAGATTAATGTCGTTACGTTGCGGACATACTCTGTAATTTATTTTTGAGAATGGCCCAATCGACTGCAAATCCTAACCACCCATTGGAATCACCAAATCGTATGGATAATCGGTCAACCAAATCAACTCGCCATCTTCATCAATCGCAACTGCATCCTCAATGCGTATGCCAAAGCCCTTCTCGGGATAGTATAGCCCCGGCTCCACCGTGATCACATGCCCTGGCTGCAATTTCACATCGTAGCTAGGCTGATGCGTTAAGCGCGGCCCCTCGTGAATGTCTAGCCCGATCCCGTGGCCCAACCCATGAACATACCCTTCTTGGGTACCGGGTGAATCCTTGACCGTTGGATGCCCCTTACTTGCGTAGTAATCACACGTCATTTCCTGCAACTCGCGGCACGACGTCCCCACTTTGAAATTTGCCATCACTTGGTCAAAGATCTCTTTGGTTTGATCCCACGCTGCTTGCACATCATCTGGCGCATAGCCTAAGCACCACGTACGCGTCATGTCGTGATAATAGCCATTAGCATTCTGCGGAAAAATGTCGAAGATAATCGTGTGGCCCAGCCTTAAGGGCGTCTCATCGCCACCGCGGTTGTGCGGCACCGCAGACTCACGCCCCAGTGCAAAGATCGTTGCGCCGTGGTCAGTTAGCCCCTTCTGCGAGAGGCGCTCGTTCATAAATGACTTGACATCAGCAATGGTCAGCGCACGGCCATCTTCTTTAATCACAACCTCATCTTCCACGCCATGACGCTGCACAAAAGCCTGCACGTCGGCCACAACCTGGCAGGTCTGCCGCCCAACCTCTTTTAGCTCCTCTAACTCAGCTGAATCCTTTGTTTCGCGCGCAATTGTAAAGAGCGAATCACCATATTCGCCCACAAGGTTACTTTTCTGAGCGGACTCCGTAGCCGATTCGGTTAGCACTTTTTGCAATTCGCTCAACAGCACAAATGACTCACCAGAATCTGCCGAGCCATACACACCGATACGCCCCTGCAACTTATGGTCTTCTATCACCTGACTTAAATAGTCGATCTGTGCGGCTAGCCGATCACCATCATGTTTGGCGACCAGCGTATAGCGATTGTAAAGGGCATCGCGATCGATCAATTGCATGCCCGACTCTTGAGCAGCCTCCGCGGCAGTATCGCGCTCCATCGACCCATGGATCAAAGTGAATGGGCCATTCCGTCGCTTAGTTATCAGTGCGCCTTCCAAATGCATGCCACCCGTCAGGTAATTCATGATGGTATTACCGTCAGAATCGCCCATCACAATCAGCGCATCCAGATTGCGCGCTTCCATCAACTGATCGATATCTGATCTCATAGTAAATTCCTTACAAACTTGTTGCTTATTGCGGGAAAATCAAAACGTAAAGTTTAGATTGGGCAAACCAGTTGGCCCGATCTTCTCCAAATCTGTCGCCGCCCGCAGGCTAGAATAGGCAAAAATTCCAGTGCCGTGACCATCCGTCCATTCAATACGGATCGCATAACTCCCCACCAACTCGGCACGGGCCACATCCGTGCTTGGCTCCACGGGCGCATTCATATTTAGCGTAAGTGTCTCCGATGCCAATGCGGCTTCGCTTCGCACTTCTTTACAGGTGGCGCAGGGGCAGTTCGCGCGCAACCAGCGCAGTGGATATTGGCTGGTAAGATCATCGCCCCATACAATCTGCATGGTGTTTTTGGCGCGCTCAATCGTAATATCTTTTGGTTGTGTTAGCTTACTCATTATCGTTTATTGAATCGTTTACTGAGTCGTTTACTCCTTCATAACTTTCCCAAGTCTTTTCTGTTGGTGTGTCCGTCAAAATTTGAATACCGGGCACAGAGCCGTCACTATCACCCGACCCATTGGGCTTACCATCAGCAATACCCACAAGTCCAGCAAGCAGATCAATTGGCAGCGGGAAGATAATTGTGCTGTTGTGCTCGGCGCTGATATCGGTCAACGTCTGCAAATAGCGCAACTGCAATGCGCCTGGTTCCGTATTCATTACACGAGCCGCAGCAGAAAGCTGCTTCGACGCATCTAGCTCACCCGAAGCATGGATCACCTTGGCTCGCTTTTCACGTTCGGCTTCGGCTTGGCGCGCCATCGCACGCTGCATCGACTGTGGCAGCTCGACATCCTTCACTTCGACCACACTTACCTTTACACCCCATGGCTCAGTCTGCTCATCAATAATCTTTTGCAGCATACTGTTGATCTCATCACGTTCAGAAAGAAGCTGATCCAGCTCCATTTGCCCCATTACCGAGCGCAACGTTGTCTGCGCAATTTGCTGAGTAGCAAGCAGGTAATTTTCAACGTTGACCACCGCATTGACGGGTTCCATTACGCGAAAGTAGCAGACCGCGTTTACTTTAATCGTCACGTTGTCGCGCGTAATTGCTTCCTGTGTAGGCACATCAAGCGTGATCACGCGGGTGTCGACTTTTAGCATACGATCCAAAAATGGAATCAGGAAGAATAGTCCAGGTCCCTTTGCGCCGATTACACGTCCCAGCCGAAAAATTACGCCTCGTTCGTATTCAGGTACAATCTTGATGGCCGAACGCAAAAAAGCAAAGACACCAAATAAAAGTGCTAAAACGACCGGCAAGCTGCCAATCAATTGATCCATAATAGAGACTCCTTTAGTCTAGAAAGCTATTTTTAGAGATTATCTTCTGGGCCAGCAATATGTTGATAGATACTGTCTAAATCGTCATCATTATAAAAGTGAATGACCAATTTGCCCGTGCCATCAGGTTGACGGTTGAGCGATACACGCGTATTGAGCGCCATGCGGAAACGATCTTCTAAATGGGCAAGATGGACGTTCATCTGCTGCGATCCAGAATTGGGTTCGACCAATTCATCCTCCACTGGATCAAGCAATTTTTTGATTAGCGATTCAGTTTGGCGTACATTCAAATCCTGCGCTAGAATCATTTCAAGCGCAGTAAGCATCACTCTCTTCTCTGGCAATCCCAGTAGCGAACGCGCATGACCCGCCGAGATTCTGCCCTCTACCAACGCTGCTTGGGCTTTAGTGGGCAGCTGCTGCAGACGTAACGTATTGGCCACCGCGGATCGGCTCTTGCCTATACGCTCTGCCACCTCGGCCTGCGTTAGTTCGAGCGCATCCATCATCGCTTGAAAGGCGGCGGCTTCTTCCAGCGCGTTGAGATCGGCACGCTGAATATTTTCGACCAGCGCCCATTCCATCAACTGACTTGTGGACGCCTCGCGCACGATGGCGGGGACAGTTGCCAAACCCGCCATTTGTGCTGCTCGCCAGCGCCGCTCGCCCGCGACAAGCCAATATTGCTCGCTAGCGAGAGGCTCATCTGGAATGGTGACAATCAGCGGTTGGATAATGCCGTGCTCTCGGATCGAGGCGGATAATTCTTCTAGCGCTTCGGGAGCAAACAGCGAACGAGGCTGATGAGGATTAGGCAAAATTGTGCCGACTGAAATGTCTCTTATATGACTTTCACCAGCCTCCATTCCACTGCCCAGATTTGAGCCATCACTACTCGACACCCTGCTTGCATTTGCTTTGGCTGATGCAGCAGGCATTCTGCTGTTCGAGAGATCATCTGTTTGAGCGACATCATCTGTTTTGATAATGAGTGCCCCTAGACCGCGCCCTAAACCACCCTGTTTTGCCATCTTTTTCAACTCTCCCTATGAGCTAAGTAGTCGTACTGTCTGAATTCTGTTTGTTGGGCGCAGCATCCCCTTCGAGGCGTTGCACAAATTCTCGGGCGAGCGCGCGATACGCGGCAGCGCCAGAGCTTTGAGGAGCATAAGATAAGATATTCTGTCCATAGCTAGGTGCTTCGCTCAAACGAACGTTACGTGGGATGATTGTGTCAAAGACTTTATCCGGAAAATACTGTTGTACTTCGGCCACCACTTGCTGCCCAATTCTGGTACGATTATCATACATTGTCAGTACAACACCAGTCACGGTTAGTTTGTCGTTCAGTACGGCCCGCACTTGTTGAATGGTTTGCAGCAACATGCTCAATCCCTCTAATGCTAAGTACTCGCATTGAACCGGAATAATCACGCCATCTGCCGCTGTTAGCCCATTTATCGTCAACATCCCCAAGCTAGGCGGATCATCAATCAGCACATAGTCATAAGAGGGCAGCAGCGGTTGCAGCGCTCGATTCAGCAGTTGTTCGCGCGCCATCATTTGGGCCATTTCTACTTCGGAACCGGCCAAGTCAGTTGCAGCGGGGACTAGATCTAGCCCAACACGATCTGTTAGTGTAAGGGCATCTTGAATGGGTGATTGATTGATCAGCACATCGTACATACTGACCTTCAGCCCACGTGGATCTACGCCAAGGCAGGTCGATGCATTTCCTTGGGGATCTAGATCAATTATGAGAACACGACGACCTAATTCGGCTAAACTTGCGCCCAAGCTGACTGTAGTTGTGGTTTTGGCCACCCCACCTTTTTGGTTGGCAAGAGCGATTATCTTTGCGGGCATATGGGTATTTATATTATTGCATCCATGCTGAACCTCGCTAGATAAGCGAGAGCACTGTATCATTTAGAATTGAAAGAAAATGGGAATTACTAAGGCTAATCCAGAAAAATGATTATACAGATTTTATAGGTTTTTCTAAAGTAGCTTGCGGCCATGCAATATATTTTATTTTTTGGAATGGGCTAAAAAGGATGTTCTGCCATATATGCCAGAATTTTTTCTCGACTGGGAATCCCCGATACACCCTGCGCTTCTACACCAAACGAAGCGGTAACATTTGCAAACCGGGCAGACTGGATTGGGTCGTTTGTTTCTTGTAAACGTAGTAAAAATGCCGTGGCAAAAATATCGCCAGCGCCAGTTGGATCCACCTCATTTGCGCTGCGTGGCGGTATTCGTACTGATTCTAGCTCACCACTCTTTCCGCGGGCATAAACGGTGCTCCCATCACGATATTCTGTCAGTATAACTAAGGGCACTGTTTTAAACGCTCGATCTAAACGGCTCAGATCGTAGTCAATATCCTCTTGCGAAAGCACAAGCACATCCAAATAGGGCAAGATGGCTGCTTCTGATTCCCACGGTTTGCTGAACACGCGGCCGCTCTCGTCCCAGCGTCTCATCCAGCCTTGGGGCACAGCCGCGACAAGAGTATCGGTTTCAAAGATACTGGCAACCGAAGCATCCACCTCATTTGCAAGTGGCCCAAGCAGCACAACTCTCGGGCTGCGCAAAGCGGCTGCAACATGCGCTGCGTAGATAGTGCTGGACTGAGCATAACAGTATTGTATCCGCCCATCATTATGATAGACGTTTGCAAAAGTGGTGGTGGCTGGGCTAGGTAGAATGTGTAGATCAATTTCTGGGGGCAGCGTTGATAGATCGGTATCAACCGCCACGCTTGAAAGAATTGTGGGCGAGCGTCCAAGACGCAGGGCAGTAATTGCAGCAAAGGTGACAGTGCCACCTAATGTGTACGAGCTTTCTCTTTCTTGCCCAACTAAGTCTTGAGTGATGGGTCCAATTAGTAAAAGGTCAACATCAATATCGGCGTGATTTTCCATATTCGATTGTAGCATGTCTAGAAAGTTCGGTCAATGCAGAGCTAATTTTTTGGAGAATAAGGGTTATATATCCAATAAAAAACCCTGCTCAAAAGAGACAGGGTAATAATAGTTTGATTCTATATCCAGATAATAACACAAATGCCCTCTACGAAGTGAGGCTTCTTGGCACAACGTGAACTTTGCGCCGATCCGAGTCACCGATACTTTCCGTATATACATCGGCGTGGTCGCGCAATGTTAAATGAACAATACGACGCTCGTTAGAGGGCATCGGCTCCATAGATTCGGAGCGACCGCTTTCGACCACCTGCTCGGCAATGCGGTGCGCCATCTGAGCTAGTTGCTCTGCCCGCCGCGATTTGTAGCTAGCAACATCAACCACAATATTGCACCATGCATGAATCTTTTGGTTGACCATCAAGCGCAATATATATTGAAGATTGTCCAACGTTTCGCCGCGACGCCCGATTAGTGGGCCAAGATTATCGCCCTCAACGTCTAGCGTTAGGCAGCGCTCATCATCGCCAGGCTCTGGATCCTTCCATCGAGCAGTGATCTCAACATCATACCCCATTAGGCTAACTGTCCTGCCTAACATGTCCATCGCCATATCGGCCAATTCGTCATCAGAAATTTCTTCCTCGTCATACAGTTCATCTGATGACGCATCTTCTTCATATAAATCGCCGTCTGTAGGTGCATCGTCTGTAGGTGCATCGTCTGTAAGTGCATCGTCTGTAAGTGCATCGTCTGTAAGTGCATCGTCTGTAAGTGCATCGTCTGTGATGCTCTCTACATCAGATTTCATCTCTGCATGCGTAATTGTATGCGCTTCGGTAGAGCTTTGTACCGAGTTGGAATCTGTGTTCTTTGTGGGTCGCGCCGAGACGGCATCAACTGACCCTATACTGTTTTCTGTAGCAGTACGCTTCAAAATGCGTACGACAGCGGTCGAGCTACCAATGCCAAAAATGCCGCGGCTCCCTTTCTCGATCACTTCGATTTCGGCTTCATTTTCCGAGAGTCCTAACGACTTCAAGCCTGCGGCTGTTGCATCTTCTACTGTTTTACCTTCGAATTCGTTTTGCATATTTACTATTATACCCCGCAGCAATAATAATAAGGATACACTTCAAGTTTGTTGCACAAATTAAACGGGAGAAAAGAATAGATCAAACACAAGGGGAGAGAAGTGTTCTGTTGTGCTACAGATGGAATTGGTCTGGGTATACTCAGAATGGGCTGGGCGAAGAAGGTATTTGCCAACACTGCCAAGCCGTAACCAATTTGCGTTAGAGAATGCTTACTCTACCTTTAACTTGTTTTGAATGCACCTAATTGGGTTAAGTTTGGGTTCTTTCAGAAAAATAAGTATACGCGGAGAAAGCATTCTCTGCAATGACCTTACAGGGGTTTGTGTAGGTGACGGGCTTTCTTACGCCAACTATACAAAACCTGCATGGACCACTATTTTCTTCGTTTTGCCTTGCGTTTCTTGGGACGATTGGATTTAGGCTTGGCTTTTACTTCGGCAGCTCCATTTGTAGATGATGTAGATGTGTCTGCTTGAATATTAGATGCATCCAACCCATTCGTGCTGATTGATCCAGCGGTTGCTGTAGCAAGTTCATTATTACCACCTAGGCCCGGGATCGGTATCCGCTGACCAGTAATAACCATTTGCTGAGCAAGTTGCAAGATATTGCTAGTAACCCAGTATAATGACAACCCCGACGGAACCGTTAGTGCAAAATAACCAAACATGAGTGTCATCATGGTTGTCATTTGCTTCATCATTCCGGCCTGTGGGTTACTTGGGTCAGCAGGTGGCGTCATCCAGCGCTGAGTAATAAACTGAGAAATCATCAGAAAAAGAGGAAGCACAATATATGCCGCTAACTTTCCATACTCACCATCACTAAAATACTGGGACATCCAAGCTAGGCCACCGCTATATTCCGGAAAGCCCAAATCTGGCAGCCAAAAGAAGTCGGCCCCCTTTAATCTATCGCCTAGCACAATGATAGAGGAGTATAGCCCAAATAAAATCGGCATTTGAACAAACAACGGCAAACAGCCACTTAGCGGGTTTGTCCCTGCTTCTTTGTACAATTCCATCTGTGCAGCAGCCATCTTTTCGCGGTCATTACCGAACTTTTTCTGCAACTCCTGAATTTTTGGCTGTAACTTTTTCTGGGCTTCCATCCCACGAATCTGCATCAAAGTTAGCGGAAAGGTAATAATCTTCACGGCTAGCGTAAAGACAATTATCGCAAATCCCCAAGGGTAGGGTGTATTGAAAGATTCCAGCGTTCTTTCAATTGCAAGGAGACTTTTCGCCATCGGCCAAACCACAATTGTCTGCCAAAGACCGTCTGGATCTACTTGCGTTACATCAACACCACCACCACCGATACCACAACCAGTAAGCACGAGCAGCAATGCAATCAACACTATATATAGAATCCAGCGTCTATGTTTTAAATTCACAAAAATCTCCTAATATGCTGCATAAGTATCTATCAATATACTCGCTTAAAAAGTTCCGTGCATATTTTACAGAATTTTATCTTAGAAGCTATACATACTTATGGCAGCAACAAACATAAAGCAACATTAGTTAGTAGTATCACAAAAGATAGCGCGTCTATTTATTCGAAGAGAGTTAAGCTAATCCCAAATCTTCTTGTGTTATTTTCCTTGTGAGGAAAGATCTTTTACGGCACAGGATCGACGCCACCTTCGGTAAAGGGATGGCAGCGCAGAATTCTTTTTCCACCCATCCAGATTCCTCTCAATGCACCATACTTTTCAATTGCTTCGTATGTGTAATGAGAGCATGTCGGATAAAAACGGCACGCCCCTCCTGTTAAAGGAGAAAGAAATTTTTGGTAAAGTTTGATCAATCCCAACGAAATAGATTTCGACATCTTTATTCTTGTGCCGTCAATTCGCCTTCACAATCTACTAACAAATTAGCCCGCCGGATCAGGCGGGCACAGGTTGCATCCATCTCATGATAATCTGCACGGCGGATCGCATATCGAGCGATAAACACGAGATCCCACCCTGGCTTCACTTCTGCTATTCGTAAACGCATTGCCTCGCGTAAACGTCGCTTAATACGGTTTCGAACAACCGCATTGCCAATTCGCTTGCTAATTGAAAACCCAAATCGACTATTCTCCTGATCGTTCTTCAATACGCAAAGAACAAGCATTTGGTTGCTGTATGACTGACCTTTGCGCCGAATTTCTTGAAACCGTGCGTTTTCGCGTACTCGATAACGCTTTTTCACAAGAAGCTTGGCTTAATCACTTTTAGCACGTTTGGCATAGCTATATTCTCTACTCGCTGTTTCGGCACAATTGTACCTTGCAGCAGTACAGATTAACACCCGTGTCACATAATTTCTTGCATATTTTTGGATTACACAAATATACAATATACATACGTAAATACAATCATTTAGGCCCAACTAATACTCAGTTCTATACCCAAGATTGAGTTTTGGTATTTAAAATGTCAAAGAGACAAAATTGCATACAAAAAATCGCCATAATTGCATCTATCAATAAATATATTTTGATAATCAAAATATTCCCGAAATGATCCAATCACTCAGGTTAACGCCACGAAATTCGATTTTATAGTATAGCTAAACTTTAGACTTGCGAATCGTAAGCTGAACAGTCAGAGCTTTGCGACCACGGGCGCGTCTGCGTTTTAAAACGTTTCGGCCCCCAGTACTGCTCATTCGTTCGCGGAAACCATGTGTCTTCAGACGTTTTCGAACCTTGGGCTGCCATGTTCTCTTTGGCATCTTTTCACCTCAAATAATCATCATTTATCCGTATCATACCGTTTACTAAATCTATAGGCTGCATGATACGGGCTATTCGCTAAAACGGCTTCACCAACGTTGTCATACGTATTGTCCACCGATATTTCCAAATAAGTATTATACGTGTAGCCATTTAAACCTGTCAAATTCAACCTGTTTCTTCTACTAGTAGAAATAGGTAAATAACTTGGCAACCTACGCGAATAATGATACTATTACAGTCATATCAGACTACACGAACAGTAGCCTTAGTCTTTATAGCAATAAATAAATGGCCGCAAATCCAAACGAGATGCCTGAGCACCCAAACGACTCACATCAGAACGACTCGTCTTCACCGGATTCAGCGCCTCCGCCAAATTTCTCAACGATATCTCCCTCGTATCAGGATAGATCTGAGGAAGAGGATGCTGCGCCGCAGATAGACGCAAGCACGAAAGATAGTTGGTCGGATACAAGTTGGTCGGGCATACCAGTACAACCAAATCAGGCAATAGCATCAACGGATCAGGAACAATCGAGCCAGAATCAGTTGCCAAATAATTCTGTTCACTCGGAAGAGAGTTCGGAAATTTTGCGCGGGAGAGCCGATTCACTATTAGACGAAATGATGCTCGGTGCAATAGACGTTTCCGCAGGCGGCCCACAGCCGAACGGTGCATACGAACCAAATCCAGCAGAATCTCAGCCTGAATATATACAGCCACGTTATGAGCAGAGGGATTCAGCGCCTCCTCAATCAGGCGGACCACAACCAACCCGTCACGAATACAGCGCAGATGGATACAGCACAGACTATGCCGCTGACTTGGGTGGCCCAGCTACTCAATCCCCTAACTCCTATCAAAATCCGCGAGCGGATAGTCAGCAGCCACCTGCGAATCCAGCCTACCCGACACAAACCGATGCGCAACAGCCGTATCCGACAGTTTCGCGCGAAATGTCGAATCAAGCGCAAGCAAATCAGGCAAACCTAATTGCAAACCCCAACTCGATAGATCGGCAGCAGCTATACGGCAATACTCCGTCACCACAACAACCGGCGACGCAATATTCGGCTGCATCCGAAGGCGCACTTTATCCACCTTCATCGCTTAGTTCTCAGCAGGTTAATCCAAATCCACAATTGAGGCAGCCACCTGTTGATCATGAGTCTAGCTATGGGGCATCTGGCTATACTGCGGATCCAGCGCAGCCACAGCCCGATCAACCGTATGTCGATCCACAAACATACAATCAAGCAGCCGATTTACGCCCGCCCGCAGTGAGCGGACCGAATTCATATCCAGTCCAGAAGCCACCACCCGCATCCTATGCCGCGCCAAATCACCAACCCTATGGCAACGAAGTGGTTGGGCGCGGATCGTTCAGCGGATCGTCGAACGATCCCGCGGCATCGGGCATTTCATATTTCGAGAAACAGCGCTTGAGCTATGCCGAGCGCTACGCCTTTGAACGTGAGCAAGAGCGCAAACAGTGGTCAATCGCCACGGGCAAGTCGAATGATTATTTGAGCAGCGTGCCGCGCTACCCGCGCGAAACGCGCGACGAATTGGGCCGAGAGACGCAAAATCCATATAACCCCGCATCTACCCCACCACTAGGGCAAAATGTAGGGCAATATAGCGCGCGCCCAGCAGGCCAGTATGCACAGCCACAACAGTACGGTCAACCGCCAAGTCAGCAGCAAACAGACGGATACCCACCCACTCAATATCCATCTGGTCAGTACCCGCCTGCGCCAAATCCAGCTACCTATCAGTCGGGCCAACATGGCTATCCGCAGCAACCGAGTCAGGGGCAGCATAATTCTGGGCAACAACAGTACAATCAACAGGGGTATGATCAACACCAGCATGATCAGCAGCAGTACAATCAGCCGCGCTATGATCAACAATATACGCAGCCCCAATACGCGCAGCCGCAACATAATCAAGGCCAATACGCGCAACCTAGACCACCATCCTATCAGGGGCACATCCCCGAATTGGGGCCAGTAATCCCAGGCCAGCAGCGTACCTCACCCTTTGCGGATCCGATGTCTGTTGGGTCGCAATCGCGCCAAATGGATCTGCTGCCGCGCGAGACCAAGATGAGCGTGCAGGCACTACAAGAAGAGATGCTTGCGCTCCATTCCAAGATCGACACGGCGCTGCCCATCGGTCACGACACAGCAGATCGCGCCCGCCATCTGCTCGACAAAGGTCGCTCGATTCTAGAGCAAGATCCATATCGCTCGGCAGAAGTTTCGTACTACGTGCAGCAAGTAAAAGCCATCTTGCAGCGAGCGGGACAGCGCACACAGTGGTCCAACACCTACCGCGCGCGTTTACTTTATTACCTCATTGGCTGGTTCTTTCTTTCGCTCATTGCGCTTGCATCTTGCATGATCTACTCGGACCAACTGCGCACATTTTTTACGCGCTCTGCCGCCGACCCAAACAGCACAATCTTAGGCCAACACGCCATCCCATTTTTGGCAACTGTGGCAGCCGGAACATTAGGCAGCGCGATTTCGGCACTCTTTAACATGTGGCGCTACAGCCAACGCGACTACGGCTTCTTTGATCGCAAATATGGGTTGCTTGGCATTGTGTTGCCCGTTATCAGCCTCTTTTTTGGCATGGTTGTCTACCTAATCTTTGGCTTCATTGCCGAACTCTTCAACATTCAGCCAAGCAGCAATCTGCTGATTAGCGTCGTGCCCGCCGTCATTGCGTTTGCCTTTGGCACCATGCAAGAAAAGATCTACGGTACGTCAGACTAGTGCCCACAAATACTCTTCCCCAAATGCATGCTAAAATGCGCTATGCAGAAACCGTGGTGAATGTGCCCATTCGCTCCAGCTTTAGCCGCCGCCACGAAAGCCCGCCACCGCCCGAACCGATGGACGAATTTGGCTACGAGCCAGATACTTCGTTCGAGCCGCTGCGCATAGAGCAAGACAACAAGCGCGCAAAATCAGTTGCGCCCAAAACCTCGCGCGGCCTGCAAACCTTTCACTACCACATTCCCGTCGAACTCGAAGAGACGCTTCAACCCGGACATCTAGTTTGGGTTCCTTTTGGGCACCAAGAAGTGCAGGGAATCGTCGTTCAGTTAAGCGCCAACGCGCCCGTAGAAACAAAGCCGATCACGCGCCTCGCACGCCCCGAACCGGTGCTGACCCAAATGCAGCTAGAACTTGCCGCGTGGATCAGCGAATATTATGTGGCGGCCTTTGTTGAGGCGGTTAAACTCTTTATACCGCCCGGCTTATTGACCCGCAAGGATAAGATCGGTCAGAAACCCGCAGCCCGCGCCAAGCGAGAGGTGCAAATCGAGTTGTTGGCCGATAGCCATAAGGTCGGGTTGACCTTGCCCAAGCTCGGCCGCAATACGCAGCAGACAAAGGTATTGGGGTGGCTGATCGAGCAGCAGGGCATCGATTCGGGTCGCGAATATAGCGCCACTGAGATCAAACATTATTGTGAGCTAAAGTCGCTGAGCACGCTAACCACGCTGGAAAAGCAGCAGATCATCGCGCTGGTGAACGATGGCGTTACCCGAACCAAGGGTGGCAAAGTGGTGCGCCTGCTGCCCCCATTAAAAGAAGCGCGCAACCTGTTGCAGACCCTGCGCGGCACGGACAAATTTGAGCCGGTATTAGATGTGCTGCTGCAACAAAACCGCCCGCTGTGGAAGAGCGAACTCTATGCGTTGGTCGACACCGACCTCAAAACGTTACGTACGCTACAAAAAGCGGGGCTGATTCAGTTGACCGAGAAGGCACGCTTTCGCGATCCGCTGGCGGGGCGCATTTACGAGCAGACCTACGCGCCCACTATGACGGGCGATCAAGCGGCGGCGTGGGAGACGATGGAACGGCTGGCGTACCCCAAAAATGGCCCTCGCCAAAGTTCGCGCTTTTTGCTGCACGGCGTGACGGGCAGCGGCAAGACCGAGATCTTTTTGCGCGCAATCGCCGAAACGTTGGAACAGGGCAAACAGGCAATTGTGCTGGTGCCCGAGATTGCGCTGACGCCGCAGACGGTGGCGCGCTTTGCCGGTCGTTTTCCGGATCGGGTGACGGTGGTCCATTCGCAATTGAGTGCGGGCGAACGCTATGATGTGTGGCGACGCGTGCGCGATGGCGAATACGATGTGGTGGTTGGTCCACGCAGCGCGCTCTTTACGCCGATGCCCAATTTGGGTCTTATTGTGATCGACGAGGAGCATGAATCTTCGTACAAGCAAAACGCCGAAGCGTGGGGCAGCTTTACGGTCTTTTACGACACGCGCGCGGTGGCCCAACGGCTGGCGGATTTGACGGGGAGCGTGATTATTTTAGGCAGCGCGACGCCGAGTATCGACAGTTATTTTAAGGCGAAGGGGAATAAGGCTGAGGAGAAGGCTGAGGCTGAGGGATTGCCAGAGTATACGCTTTTGGAGATGAACCGTCGGGTGATGGGGCATGGGCGTAAGGCTGAGGAACAGGCTGAGGCTGAGGGGTTGGTCGAGAGTAGGGTTGGGTCGGTGGATCAGGGATTGGCCGAGGGACAGGAAAATCAGGAGAAAGAGCAGGAGGAGGAGAAAGAGTACGAAGAAAAGCGACACACGGTAGCGGTGCGGGATAGTAAAAAAAATGACGATGGGGGACAGGCTCATTCATCAGTGAATCGGGCAGAAGAGGGCGCGGCCGAGGTGGAGTTCGCAGGCACCGATGGCGTAGAGGATCCGCCGGCTTTTGCAGAAGCAAACGAGAGGCTGGCCCCAGCGATTTATGGCGAGATGCCGCCGGTGGAGTTGGTGGATATGCGGCAGGAGTTGCGGGCGGGGAATCGCAGTATTTTTAGTCGGCTGCTGCAATCGGAGCTGCACGCAACGCTGGATAAAGGCGAGCAAGCGATCCTCTTTTTAAACCGTCGGGGGACGCGCACGTTTGTGATCTGTCGCGACTGTGGCGATGTGCAGAAATGTACAAATTGCGATGTGCCGTTTACGTTCCACGAACGGGCGGATGTATTGGTTTGTCATCACTGCAATCAGCGGGTGCCTATCCCCACCGTTTGCCCGGCGTGCGACAGTAAGCGCATTAAGTATTTTGGCTCTGGCACGCAGCGGATCGAGGAGCTTGTTTCTCAGATTGCGCCGCGGGCGCGAGTGGTGCGTTGGGATGCGGATACAACGAAGGGCAAGGGCAGCCACGAGCGGATTCTGAGTACGTTTATGAATCGCGAAGCGGATGTGCTGGTGGGGACGCAGATGATCGCCAAGGGGCTGGATCTGCCGATGGTGACGCTGGTGGGCGTGATTGCGGCGGATACGGGTTTGTATTTGCCCGATTTTCGCAGCGGCGAGCGCACTTTTCAACTCTTGACGCAGGTTGCCGGTCGGGCGGGTCGCTCGGACTTGGGCGGGCGGGTTGTGATCCAAACGTATACGCCGGGTCATTATGCAATTCAGGCGGCGGCGCAACATGATTACGAAGCGTTTTATCGGCACGAAATTGCGTTTCGTGCCGAGCATGGCTATCCACCGTTTCAGCGCTTGCTGCGGTTAGTTTATTGGGATAAAAAGTTGGAGAAGGCAGAGAAGGCTGCGACGGAGATGGCGGCGATGTTGCGCTATCGGTTAACAGAGATGGGCGTGGCGGGTTCGCTGACAAATGTGATGGGTCCGGCCCCGGCATTTTTCTCGCGCTTTCGGGGCTATTATCGGTGGCAGGTGCTGGTGCGCGCGCCGGATCCGACGGCGGTGTTGGACGGGTTGCCGATTCCGTTTGGGTGGCGCGTGGACGTTGATCCGGTGACGATGTTGTAGGGGGTTGTGTCTTCGGACCTTGCATTATTTTTTTGAGCTATTGTATATCTCTTCAAATATTTTCAACACGATCTCGCCAATCTGCATTGCAAGATATGGAGGAACAGCATTACCAACTTGGTGATATTGAGCACTCCGAGACCCACAAAAAAGATAATTATCTGGAAATGTTTGAATTCTTGCAGCTTCTCGCACTGTCAAGCTTCGGCATTGATCTGCATCATAATGAATAAAGTAATGACCGTCTTTAGAAATATGGCTGGTCACTGTTGTTGCTGGTTTATCTGGCATTTGCACTCTGAATCGATCCGCGAACTTGCCAGAATTTACATTTTTATGGTCAGGTAACAACATCGCACTGTGTTTTTTAAACTCTTCTAATTTTGGGAAACGGTTGTTAACATTCGCAAACATGCTCGAAAACATATAGCGCTTCAGATCTTGAAGTAAATGAGAACGGGAAATATGGTTGCAGGCACCATCAATTTGAGGGTCACGGTACCATTCATATAGTGGGTTTTCGATAGACGGCGTATCGCATTTTACAAATTCAGCGCCTGAATCATTTATGGGCAATTTGATGTCCTTATCACTATAGTTCGTTGCAAACCCATTCCAAGCAATGATTTCTTTTCGAAAACCTTTAACATTTTGTAACCAGCTTTCGCTGGTGTCTTCCATATTCCTGTAATGTCTTTTTTTCTTTCCGTCAACAATCTCGCTCGAAATAAAGGACCTGCTTAGTCTGCTGCGTATTTTCGGTAAGTCATTAATGACCTCTCTCAATGTACAAGCCTTTTCTCGAATATTTAATGTAGTAGGTATGACATCTATATCGTCTCTGATACCTAGTAAAATTACTCTATGCCGCTTTTGGGGAACACCATATTTTTCAGCCTGAATAAGATACATTTTGTCTTTTCGGTAAATGGGTGCCCCCATCAAATCAAATTCCGTTGCCTCTGTTGCAAGAGAGTAGATTTTATAACGTGGAGAAGTAATCTCAGGGAAAACAGAGGAAGGATTCTGCAAATCCCTTAACATCATGTCAAATACCCTTTCCTCGCTAATTCTGGCTGAAAGTAATCCTTTCACATTTTCCATAATGAAAACTGAGGGGTGGTGAGCGGCAATAATACGCAGATATTCTTTGTATAGATATACGCGATGATCTTCTTCATCAATACCGCCAACTCTCGAACGGCCGACCAACGAATAGGCTTGGCATGGGGGACCTCCTATCAACACCCAATGATTAGCGTTATTCAATCTTTTGCTGATTCTTGAATCGATCAAATGTGAAGGAAAATCCGTTGCGCCCAACTCGGCAAGCCAAGCTTCTTCCTTGGCAGCCAATGCCTCTCTTGGGTATGATTCAAATAGAAGTTGTCTTAGTCTTTCCCTGCCCGGGATGCTCGTTTCCTTTAATATGTCGTAGTATTCCTTCGGAACTTTATTTCTTGCAAATTTTCTTACGAAGCTTCTTAATTCAAGGGTCTTGTGCGCATGTGTATCTTTCTCAACTGATAGCCTAACGTCAAAAACCCTTTCTCCTTGTCGTCGTACAGAAGAGAATCCTTCGTTCAACCCCCCTGGACCAGCAAAGAGATCAACAATCGGTATTGCGTATGTTTCGATTACTTTACCCTCCATAAACAACTAAATTATATGGGTGTGATCAAAATGGAGTTAAAGGCTAACGTCGGTTGAGTAGGCCGGTAGTTTGGCCGTATCGAAACCAGTGGGTTCGACCCGTAATCTTGGTTTCGATACAGCTAGAAACTGCACCAGCCTACTCAACCAGCGATTACTCCCGTGTTCTACAACTCATTTTGATCACACCCAAATTATATCTACTCTGTCAAAGGCTATTTAGTATTAAAGTAATCATGGGTGTCAAGAAACTCTTTGTGGTATTCCTTCGATTGCTCTAGCAGTTCCCTATATGTTTTTACAAATACCTCGCCCGTTTTAGTATATGTTTCCTCTTTTGAAGAAAACAGAGCATCGCCAGATTTTTGGCCACCGACAACATAACAAACCACCCTCGAAAAGCCTGATTCCGAAGCATATCTGTTTTTCAAAAACACACCATACTCATATGCTTGCTCTAGTGCTTTGGCATCGATTTTGAAATTGCTTCGCTTTATTTCTATAACATACAATATCTCACCTAAAGCATTGCTACATAAGAAGTCAATCCTTCTATCTTTTTCGTCCAGTTTACGCTCAGGATAAGTTTGTTTAAGTAAGTTAGAGTAAGTAACCTCATCTTTGAATTCTAGAATTCTAGGATCCAATAACCATGAGAACTCCTTCAAGAAGTTGTGCAAAGTTGGTACCTCTAGGGTATCCGAGTTAATATATCGCTCAAATTGTCTGATCACTTCAATTCGTGAGTACGCAAGATCTTTAAACTGTTTAGCCTCAATCACCTTCCAATCTTCCATAAGTAGCAAAAGTTTTGGAATCTCTTCTGGACTCGATATATCTGCAATTTTTGACGCATATTTTTTAAAGGTTTGATTATCAAACTTATCAATTACGTTGCCGATAATATTAGTCGATTCATCAACATCAATATTGGCATTTTCAAGAATAGGACCAATGATTCTATCACTGAGGTCCCTCTCATATGTAGGTAATCTATCCTGCCATTTTTGAATGTCTAAATTTTTGTCATTTTTGAGGTCGCTCTTTTTAGTATCGCTTCGCTTTTCTTTCCATTCTCTACCAATAGTTTTAATGATTATGTGTAGATACTCTTGTAATTCTCTAGTCTTATCATGTTCCCAATTCAATGAATGGCGATCTGTAGAAATGACATCATCGTCAAAATCATCAATAAAGTCGACTTCAAGATATCCTGTAACGTAGTTATGGAATTGATCATTGTCACGTGCCCCATAAAAACTAGCAACATTCACAATTTTCCCTCGAGAGGTTAAATAAATCCCACGCATTTCAGTATCTTTTACAGGCGTTTCAAGCGTGATGATACTGCCATTTATCGACTGCCAATATTCATAATTCTTGTCATACTTATTATCAGGGAATTCCCATTCAAACTGTTGTTTGAGATCAGAGAACTTAAGTTCATTTGTTACATGGGTGTCAGCCGAACCGTTATACTGTAATGCAACCTTCATAGCATCAAATATCAAAAATTTCTTGGATAAGCTAAGTGCAATTTTATCCAGTTCAAAACTAGATTTGCGCCTTACTTTCTTCAGAATAAGTTCTGTTCCGCTATTTTCTTTTGTCGGTTCATTATATGCCGAAATTTTTGGTTCATACAGACTTGTTTTGCTTGACTTTATTTGCTGTAGGTCCATTTCAAAGCTGTTTTTTAGGCCGTTTTTAATGCTGCTTATTTGGATAACGTCACAAATTCCAAAAACAGACAGTTTCCCAAGCCCTTTCTTCCCAATAACTTTTCTACCACCCCTTGTTACTTGTTTATCATTTTCAACTCTACGGTTTCTTCCGATTAATAGATACTTCTCATTTAATTCGTCAAATGTCATCCCTTCACCATCATCATAATAGTTGATTTGTTTCTCAACGTTATTTTGCTGGCTGGCATTATTATCATGTCCATGATTCGAGTTATTCTGCTTTTCCATGTCGCCATCGACAAAATTAATTACGACCTGTTCCGCATCAGCATCCCAAGAGTTAGATACTAATTCTGACAACACGCTTGGAAGCTGTGAATAGAGCGATATGCCTAGATGTTCAATAGTATTTGGGTCAAATTTTAATACTAACTTTTCAGTCATCATTATGCTCTTAATAGTTGAATCTTGAATATTTTGTGATATTGGCAAAAAAAGGAATCTTCCATGCCACTATCATGTACCGGCTATAACGAACTGTGCCACCAGAACTTAACCACCCACTCTATCAATAATGTCCATCGATGAGCCTAAGTTGGATTTATGTAAGTTGATACGCTCAGTAAAGCCTGTATAAGTCAAAACCGGCATCAACAACGACTTTCAAAAGTAGGATCATATGCGTATAATCAGGTATGAGCCATTGCTTAATATAAGGTAGTACTCCAATTGAATCATCTTCACTAAATTCACATACTGTTTCAAAATTTTCGCGAAGAATCGTCTCGATATCATTAGTCGAACAATTTCCGCGCCGAATCCAGATGATTTGCGGTGGTATACCCCAAACCACGCTAAACTCGCCAAAATCAGCATCTTTTGTAACAATTGTATACTCGTTTTCGCGAGCATATTCCCAAATCGCTTTGTCTGATGCTGTGTCTAGACCGAGAAGTGAAACGTGAGCAGAATCAGGATAAATGTCGACCAGTTTTTGTATCAACTTTGGAGACAGATTGTGATCAAATAAGAGCAACTTCACGCCGCCATTCCCACTCTTGTGTGTTTTTCACGATCTGCTGCATAACTGAGAGATGCCAAAATGTCTGCCTGAGTCAGATAGGGAAAGTCATCTAGTATTTCTAGCATGCTCATGCCAGAGGCAAGGTATTCAAGAATATCGTACACCGTGATTCTCATGTTGCGGATACATGGTTTCCCGCCGCGTTTGCCCGGCTCTATAGTAATAATGTCTCGATAGTTCATTATTAATCTTCCTTTTGATCATGATTAAGTCTTGATTCAGGCCTAAATTATAATCTTAGTATAACAGAAAAATTGGGCAGCGTCGTTTAAAAGGAATTATAAATATGAGCAAATTCAAATACGGCTGCGTGACCTTCACATGGTCGATGTCGGGATCGAAGTATGTGGGCAAGTGCGACCACATGTGCAAGATTATCAAGCAAGCTGGCTTTTCGGCCATTGAAACGCAAGCGAATATTATGGGCAACTATTGGGCGGATCGCTCAATGATGGTTGACCTGCTACAGGAGCACGAGCTGCAACTGTCGGCTCTTGCTTTTGGCAATGCCTACCACAATCCAACCCTAACCGATGAAGAGCGCGCCGCGGCAGAGAAGATCTTCGACTATATCGGCACATTTTCAGAACCCCGCCTGAGCCTGTCGCACTATTCCGACAACAGAGAAAATCTCCGCGAGCGGCAGCTCAACGCGCTCTCGTGCCTGAACGAGATGGGTCAACTGGCAGCGGATCGCGGGATCGCCTGTTCCTTTCACCCAAGCTCCTATCCGGCATCCCTTTTTCTTGTCGACGGCGACTATCGGCTGATGCTCGACAAGCTAGATCCCAAGGTTGTAAGCTACTGCCCCGATTCGGGTCACATTGCCAACGGCGGTATGGATGTCTACGAGATTTTTTCAACCTACGCCTCGATTATTGGCCATGTTCATTTGAAAGATATTTCTGCGGACAAGCAATGGGTTCCCATTGGAGAAGGTGTCATCGATTTTCCGCGTCTGTTGAAAATTCTGGACAATGCGGGCTACGAAGGCTGGATCTGCTTTGAGGAAGAGTCGCCACGCGCGGTAAGCGATCCGGATGGTGAAACGCTCGATGCGGGACGGTATCTGGTGGAAGAGTTGTTGCCGCTGGGCTACGGGGTGTGAGTTAGCCGGATTATCTGAACAAAAATTCAGAACGGTTCATCAGAGGCGAAACGAGATTTACAAATCATTTGGGATCGCCCATGTTGTCAACCCCACCTTAATCCTCCCCAGCTTAGGGAGGAGACTGTTGACGGACGCCTGAATCTGCTCGAAATGCAAGTAAGATTGGGCGTCTCGTGACAATCCCTTCCCTAAGCTGGGGAAGGCTAGGATGGGGTTGAAGCGTTGCTAGCCACAAAACATTGCCATGCCGAATCGGCAACTGTTAACGATTTTCGCTTTGTTTTAGCCATAGCAATAATTCAAAACCGGAGAAACAACGAATGACAAACGAAGTAGGCATCGGCATCGTTGGGACCGGACTGTGGGCCAGCAGCGTGCACCTCCCTGCGTATCAAGCCCATCCGCACGCACGATTGGTTGGCGTCTATGATGTGGATCAAGAAAGTGCCGAGCGAGCGGCCAAGGATTTCGGTATCGAGTCCGTTTTTTCGACTTACGAAGAGATGCTGGCTTGTGACGACATTGATGCGGTTGACATCATTACGCCCAACGTGACCCATCTTTCGCTGGCGCTGGCTGCGATTGCTGCGGGCAAGCACGTTTTCTGCGAAAAGCCAATGGCCATGAACGCGGATGAGGCGCAGCAGATGGCTGACGCGGCAGCCGAGGCCAACCTCAAAACCGCGATCAACTTTACATGGCGCAATCCGGCGGCGGTGCGTTTTATGCGACACTTGATTGAGCAGGATCGCATCGGCAAAATCTATCATATTTCGGGCGTGTATCGAGCGGGCTGGGGCCGAAACGAGGAGCGGCCAATCGAGTGGCGGCTGCAAAAGAAACTCGCTGGCACGGGCGTAATCGGCGACATTGGCTCGCACATTATCGACATGGTCGAGTGGATGACGGACGAGCGCATCACCAGCCTCGTGGCGGATCTCAACACCTTTCAGCCGGAACGCCCGAAGGTGGGCGGCGGTACCGGAACCGTTGACGTGGATGACGCGGCATCGTTTCTGGCGCGCCTCAGCGGTGGCGGCATGGCGACATTTTTGGCAACCTTTTATGGAACGGGCGAACGCATGAATCAGGGGGTTGAGATTTTTGGTCAAAAGGGCGCGCTCAAGATGCAGTACAGCAATCAAGAGGCGATTCTTGCTTCGTTGGATCCGCTGAGCGATGAGAACCAGTTTGTCGAATTGCCCATCCCCGACCGCTTCAAAACGCAGGGCCACGATTTGCGACAGAATACCGTGCGCCAGTTTGTTGATGCAATTGTCAATGATGAGGAGATGTCGCCGAGTTTTGAGGATGGTCTGCGCAA
>ENA-ORXM01000360-ORXM01000360.1-marine-metagenome-genome-assembly--contig:-NODE-360-length-85157-cov-19.919582_pt1 | contig 85157 bp, 78 predicted proteins | sample MGYA00237867_ERZ511480 | MGnify/ENA primary metagenome ERZ511480 (study PRJEB26309, sample SAMN06266103) | marine metagenome | isolation source: Algal blade | place: United Kingdom:Sidmouth, United...
GGGTTAATGGTCTGCTTACTTTTTACTATTTTCATACCTAATGATTGTAACATCACCAAAATAGGTGAAATCATTTATTCCGCAAAGTCTTTAACTATAAAGCTTTGCGGTTTTTTTCAACATAGACATGCGGATATAAGGTACAATCGAGGCTAAAATAGCAAACTTCGCCTCCCTGTTGAAAATGCTTTTAGTACCACCCCCAAAACACCCCAAAAACACCCCCAAAAACACCTCAAAACCAATACTTTAAACCCAGTAAAATGTACGCTACCAAAATATTTAATCTATTTTTTTTAAAATCGTTTATAAAAATTGTATATTTGCCAACTGAATAAATTATAAAATGAAGAAAGGTATTCATCCGGATAATTATCGATTTGTGGTTTTTAAAGATTTTTCGTGTGATCACGCATTCTTAACAAAATCAACTGCACCAAGTAAAGAAACTATTGCTTGGGAAGACGGTAAAGATTATCCTTTAGTTAAATTAGAAATTTCAAGTAAATCTCATCCTTTTTTTACTGGTAAAATGAAGTTTGTTGATACCGCCGGTAGAATTGATAAGTTTAACAAAAGATATGGTAGCAAAAAAGTTGCTGCCCCAGTACCTGCGGCCGAAGAAGCTCCAGTTGAAGAAATTAAAGCTGAAGAAACTCCGGTTCAAGAAACCGCAGAGAAAACACAAGATTAAATTATCTAAACTATTATATAGAACCCTTTCTTTATGGAAGGGTTTTTTTATTTTTACCCAATGAGTAGTAAAAGTGGTATAATATTATTTGATCCAAAAGACCATAAAAAATTATGGCCACTCAACTTAACCAAACCAATTGCTCATTTACGATTAAGTTACTTTACAATTCAGCAGCAATGGCAACATATTAGCCAAATCCTTTCAAACACGCTGCCTGTTGCTTATTTAAAACCCCAATTCTCAACCACCTATTTCAATTATAATTTTTATGTTAATGCCAGTATAATTCCTAATAAAAAATTGTGGGCAGCAATTGCGCAAATGCCTATCGAAAGCATCTTAAAACAAAATGAAAAAATAATTGCGATACGTAGTAAAAAGCACATCAACAAAATTGAGGAGTTACACAATTTTGAAGGAGATGAAAATCAGTTAACTTTTGAGGTTAAAGAACTCAATAACCCAGCTAGTATTTTTAAATTAGCAGGCGAAGCTATTTTATTAGATGAATTGGTAGTAGACAAAAATTGTTTTTCGAACCCTAAACCTTTAAATGGCAACCTATTTTTTAATGCCAAAAATATTTGGGTGCACCCAACGGCAACATTGAAAGCAGTAACTATTAATGCCGAAGAAGGCCCAGTTATTATTGGTGAAAATGCCTTAATTATGGAAGGTGCTTTGCTGCGAGGTCCAATATGCATAGGTGATCATTCGGTAGTTAAAATGGGTGCAAAAATTTATGGCCCAACCACTATTGGCCCGTATTGTAAAATAGGTGGCGAAATTAATAACACTGTTTTTCAAGCATATTCAAATAAAGGCCACGATGGGTATTTAGGAAATGCAGTAATAGGAGCGTGGTGTAATTTGGGTGCCGACACCAATTGTTCAAACTTAAAAAACAACTACAGCAAAGTAAAGGTATGGAGTTATCAGCAAGAAGATTTTGTGGATAGCGGAACGCAGTTTCACGGTTTAATAATGGGCGACCATAGTAAATGCAGTATTAATACAATGTTTAATACAGGCACGGTTGTTGGTGCGTTTGCTAATATTTTTGGTAGTGGCTTTCACAATAAGTTTATACCTTCTTTTAGCTGGGGAAAAAAGGAAACCTATAACTTTGATAAGGCAATAGAAACTGCTAAAAGAGTTATGCAACGAAAAAATCTTAACTTAGGCAAAGAAGCGGAAGCTATTTTAAAATCAATTTTTGAACAAACGCAATCATACAGAAACCAATTTTTATGAGACATACAATTATAGCAGGCAATTGGAAAATGAACCAATTAGGCAATCAAGCTACTACCTTAATTAATGAAATTGCAGCGGGTTTAAATGGCAAAGTAATTCCCCAAAATTTGAAAATAGTTTGTAGCCCTGTTTTTCCTTATTTACAAAAAGTGGTAGCGGAAGTACCCAGTAATTTAATAAATGCTTTACAGATTGCTGCACAGAATTGTTCGGAAAACGAAAGTGGTGCCTTTACTGGTGAGGTAAGTGCGGCTATGTTAAAAGATGTTGGCTGCAGTTATGTAATTATTGGCCATTCGGAAAGACGACAACATCAAAAAGAAAGCAATGAGTTGTTAGCTAAAAAAATTGATGCTGCAATAAAAGCGGACCTAACCGTAATTTTTTGTTGTGGTGAAAGCTTAACAGAGCGGGAAGCCGAAAAACATCAAAAAATAAATAAACAGCAAATTGAAGAAAGCCTGTTTCACTTAACTAAAAGTGAATTTAAAAATATTGTAATTGCTTACGAGCCCGTTTGGGCAATTGGTACAGGTAAAACGGCAACGCCAATACAGGCCAACGAAATGCATCAATTTATACGTAACGTTGTTGCAGAAAAATATAATGAAACAGTTGCAACCGAAACCAGCATATTATATGGTGGCAGTATGAAACCTGCCAATGCTGCCGACCTTTTGGCCCAAAGCGATATTGATGGCGGCTTAATTGGTGGTGCATCTTTAAAGGCAGAAAGTTTTTTAAGTATAATTGATGTTGCTTTACAACAGGTTTAATTATTTTGTAAGATGCCATTTATACAACTAACTTTTAATAGTGTAAACCAAGCTGTTCAAGAAATAATTATTGCAGCTTTAAGTGAAATTAATTTCGATTCCTTTCAACAGAACCAAAACGAATTATTGGCTTTTATTGACAAGGTATTTTTTAATGAAGAAGCTATTAAAGATCAACTAAAATTATTTGGACAAACAGAAGCTGCTAATAACTTTTCGGTAAGCATGTTAGAAGAAATTAACTGGAACAAAAAATGGGAAGAAAATTATCCACCAGTAATAATAGCCAACCAAATTTTAATAAAAGCTCCTTTTCATAACATTAAAAAAAAGTATGACTACGAAATTGAGTTAGCCCCCAAAATGGCTTTTGGTACAGGGCATCACGAAACTACAGCTATGGTTTTAGAACAGATGTTAGCCATTAACTTTAACAATACTACTGTTTTAGATTATGGTTGCGGTACAGGCATACTCGCTATTTTTGCAGCAATAAAAAATGCAACTACTATTAATGCAATAGATATTGATGATTGGGCTTATAACAACACCATTGATAATATTGCTACAACTGGTTATAAACATATTAAAGTTCAACAAGGAGAAATTGGTTTGGTAGCACACAATAGTTACAACATTATACTAACCAACATTAATAAAAATGTAATTTTACAAAACCTAAGTAAGTTAGCCGAAATGTTGTTGCCTAATGGGCATTTATTACTAAGCGGTATTTTGGTAAATGATTTAGAGGAAGTAAAAAAAGCAGCTTTGGCTTTGTTTACTAAAAAACCAATTGTGAAAACTAAAGGTAAGTGGGCAATGTTGCATTACTTAAAAAAGTGAAACAAAATTACTTCTAAAACTATTTGATAATAAATAATAACTTTGTAACTATAATAAAAACAAATGAGTAAATTAATTTCTATTGAAATTTGTAATGAAGAAAATTGTGTTCCTCAAAGAATAAAAGGTATAGAAAAGAAAACTGAAGAACCAGTTACTATAGATATATGTAATTCTAATGATGGTAGTGGAATGTTTACATGTATTATCACATATGATAATAAAGAAGATCAACCACCCATTTATCAATCTGATTGTTGTTCTAAAGATGAAGTTGAAGCAAGTTTAAATACCCTTTATATAAGTGCTAAAGACATTACTTCATCTTAGCTTTTTTATGAGTATTTGAATTGAAACAAATTCTACGTTTTACAGCTTTGATCTGCAGCAGAAATGATGAAATAACAAGAAATATAGAATCAAAATAACTACTTTCGGAATTAATTTTGAAGAAGTAATCAATTCTTACGCTAAAATTGATGCGTTTAGTCAAGGAAAATTAATAGCATCAAAAAAGAAATTTTCATCAAGAAACATGGGCAAAACGATATTTGGATTGCTGCCACAGCGAGTGCATTTAAGTTGAAACTTATAACTATTGATAAAGATTTTAACCATTTGGAAAACGACTACGTGAATTTATTATACATTCCATTAAAGGAAATGATGGAGTAACGCCTAATGGGCATTTACTACTAAGCGGTATTTTGACAAATGATTTAGAGGAAGTAAAAAAAGCAGCTTTGGCTTTGTTTACTAAAAAACCAATTGTGAAAACTAAAGGTAAGTGGGCAATGTTAGCGTATAAAAAAATCCACTAATCTCCTTAAAAATATTAACCTTAATAAACCCATTAAAACCACATACCTTTGCACCTAACAATTTCATTTGAAAAATTTTTTACGGTATTACAGAAATTTAGAACGCCCAATAGTATATTTTACGTTAGCCGTATTTTTTATTAATATTAATAATTCAGTATATTTTTTAATTGGTAATATTTACATGGCTAAGTTAGGTTTTACCGATGCCGAAATAGCCTCCTTTATTACCTTTCGTACTATGGCAGTAATGTTATTTGCCTTGCCCTTTGGTATGTTTATTAAGCAAAAAGCAATAAAACCCTTTTATTATGCCGCTACAATTGGCATAGTATTATGCACATTTTTGTATGTATTTGGTGCCGAAATGCACAACATTTGGCTGGTTAGGCTGTCGCTAACTGCTTTTGGGTTTTGCCACATGGTAGTAATAGTTTGCGGTTTACCATTTATACTCCGTAATGCCAAAGCCGAAACCCATACCGAAGCCATTGCTTTAAACTACGCCACCTGGAGTTTGGGAATGATAATCGCTGGTATAGCTGTATTTATTGGCAACACCATTTCCGAAACCTTTTTTACCGAAAAAAGAATGATACAAATAATAGCCCTCACAAGCTTGGTGGCATTTTATTTTTTATATAAAGTGGGCGATGAAAAAAAAGATAAGTCCGCCCAACAGTCTGGTTTTAATTTTACACAATACAATTGGAAGCCAATAGTAAAATGTGTATTACCCACATCGTTAATTGCCATTGGTGCTGGCTTAACCATTCCATTTATTAACCTGTTTTTCTTTCACGTTTTCCATTTAGACTCTGAACAATTTGCCGTTTTAGGTTCTGTTGCAGCAACCATTGTAGCTTTTGTAGCAGTAGTTGTACCACATATAAAACGTCGCTTCGGCTACAATGCCATTACTGTAACTCAATCTTTATCTATAATGGCATTAATTGGTTTAGGTACCACCGAATATTTTGCACTTGCACCAGGTATGTTTGTTATTGCTGTAATTTTATACTTAATCCGCCAACCGTTAATGAATATGGCTGGGCCCCTTACTTCCGAAATGACGATGTATTACGTAGGCGAAAACAACCGCGAAATTTTAAGTGCCCTCAACTCCGCTATATGGTCGGGCAGTTGGTTTTTTAGTTCCATGATATTTGGTGTGCTACGGCAACAAGGCTTCCAGTTTGGTGAAATATTTTATATTACCGCAGGCCTTTACATTATTGGCGTAACGCTGTATTATTTTTTAATTAAAGATTACTTTAAAAAAGAAGCACGAGGCGAAATAGTAGTTGGTGCTTAACTTTTAAGCCTTTTGAAAAACGGATTGTGCTTACTTTCATTATTTTTTAGTGTTAATAATTTTTTGAAACGAAACACTATAACTCGCATAAACCTCAAGCCTGCTTTCCGTTCCAATGCGGCCTCCGCTATGCTCCGGCAGCATTTCCTCTTCAATCAGGGTTAGTTTTAGGCATATTGCGCTGCCGTATAAGTTGGTGTAATTTTTATGCAAGCAGATGCTTGCCTTTTGTAAAAATCGAAGCGGGGACACTTCGATTAGTTTGGCAATCAAAACAAACGTCATTTCAGAGACCGGATAGTAATCCCAAATTTTATTAAAATAATCTAAATTAGGTTTAAAAATTATTCCCCACACCCGAAACTATTGTACTGCTTGGCTTTTAATAAACAAACAAACTACTTTGAGCCTTATTAGATATTCAAGTTAATAATGTCGAATTAATTTGAGTAAAAATTAACCTGTAGTATTAACTTTAATAACTACATAGCTCAAGTTTATTAATACAAATATAATTTGATGATTTGATTGTTTAATCAAACAGAAAGATAGTCAACCAATAAAAGGTTGCTACTAAGAGCGGATATGTGAATGTAAAACCAACATAATTGAAACACATTTTAGGGTTATGAAATGTATTGTTTTGTAAGTAATTAGCCTATTACAAAAACGTAAACATAAACGTGGCGTAGAAAGTTCCTAAAAAATGATATTTTTCACAAAAAAAATAATGATTTAATTTGAAACCACAGTTGCTAAACCAATTGAATACATTAATTTGGTTACAAGTTTAAAGGAAAATGCAATACAAATCCTGTTACTGATACTACAGCTACTGTTCATTATTTTTATTACTATAAATGCTCACTTTATTAAAAATTTAATATTGTCCCCTCTGTTTCTGTTTTCTTTTTAAAATATTCTTTTAACTTTTGTAAGATGCTTTCGTTATGTTGCTGGTCAATTTTTCTACCATCAATTTCGCTTACGGCTGTTAACTCGCCCATGGTACCGGTAACAAAAACTTCATCGGCACTATAAAATTCGGTAATCGAAACATTGCGTTCTACTATTGGCAGATGGTTACTTTTACAAATTTCTATAACGGTAGCTCGGGTAATACCGGGCAAGCAAGCATCAGTATGTGAGGTAAAAACTGTTCCATCTTTTATCATAAAAATATTAACACCATTGGCCTCACTTACAAAACCATAAATATCTAACATAATGGCAGCATCTACTCCGGCAAAGTTGGCTTCAATTTTGGCCAAAATATTATTAATTAAATTGTTATGATGAATTTTAGAATCTAAACACATAGGGCTGTTGCGCCGTTGACTGGCCGTTATTAATTTTATACTTGGCGGGTAAACGGGTGGTTTCCATTCGGCTACAATAATTAAAGTGCTGCCAAACTGATTTAAGCGGGGGTCCATACCCGAAGTAATTTTTAAACCACGAGATAGTGTTAAACGAACATGTGTTTCATCTTTTTGGTTGTTAGCTTTTAAGGTTTGCATTAAAGCATCAACAATAAATGCTTTGGTAGGTATGTGGGCAAAAGCCATTGCTTTAGCAGAAGCCATTAAGCGGTTCAAATGCTTATCAAGGCAAAATATTTTACCATCGTAAATCCTTACGCCTTCCCATACCGCATCGCCGCCTTGCACGGTACTATCAAAAACCGAAACCTTGGCTTCGTTGCGAGCAAATAGTTGATCGCCTACCCAAATTTGAATGTCATTATTGCGTTTATCGTATTGTTGTAGCATTTGGTTTTTATTTCAATGCAAATTGCTTCAATTCCTCATAAAACCCTAAACATTTCTCCGCTAATTTTTCAAGTTCAGCATTTAAAGTAAACTCCTCAACTTTATAAGTTTTAAAACCTTTTGATTGATGCACATTACTATACCAATGCTTGGCCCAAACACCATCTTCTTTTCTGGCTTCGGCTGGCCATTGCAACATTGCTTCATCAAACGGAATAGATAAGCGTTCGCATAGTTTTGTTAAACATTGTTTTGGTTGTTGCAGTAAAAATTTAGAATCTAAAACAATGGCATCATCTTTTAAAAAATTTAACAAACTTACTTGCTGGGCAATGCCAATATCTTGCAATGTTACTTTTTCTCTTACCTTACTGTAAGATCGAATGATTAAGCGAGGATCCCTTATAAAAATTATGTTTTTGAAAGCTTTTACAAATTGCAAATCGGTTTGGTATAAATGGTGTGTCATCTGTTTAAAGAATACTACTTGGCTTTCGTAAGTTCCCAACAAAACGTTATTAATTACTTTTTGAAGATTGGTGCTTTGGCTTTCTAATATTTCTTGCTGTGCCGGGTGTTGAACTTTGCTTTTATTTAAGTAATAAGCATACAAAGGTTCATCAACTACAATTGTATTTTTCCGTTGGGCAAAACTATACATTAAAGCAGTTGATACATTACGTGGACTGCTCCACAGGTTAATTCTAATCATAAAAAAAATATAGTGGTGACGCTAAAATTAATACCAACAATATTTTTTATGCATTAGCCTGCAAAGCCAACCGGTTACCTTCAGTATCGTTAAAGAAACTCATGTACCCAATTTCTGGACTAATTTCGGTTTTCGGCATCAGCACTTTACCACCTGCCGCTTCAATGCGATTAATTACCGCATCAATACTTGGGTTAGCATTTAAGTATAAAGTTACGCCATCCATTTTACTAATAGCATTGGCATCTTCTATAATTGCACCCGATACTTTGTAGGAAGTAGGATCATACGGAAAAGCATACATTACATCTTTGCCAACTTCCATTTTACTCATTTCCAAATCAAAAATAGTTTCGTAAAATTTTTTGGCACGTTCTAAATCAGCCACCGGAATTTCAAACCAGTTAATTGCATTTTCATTCGCTTTCATTATAATTTTTGTTCAATTGTTGATAAATATAAAACTTACATTTTATGCCAACAATTTATTTTTAATTTTTTATTTAAATTCTACTTCCTATCTTTATTCAATGAATCAAATAATAATAAGCTTTATTTTAATATTATTTTCAAGCCTTAGCTTTGCACAAGTGAAAACCAATAAAATTCAATTTGGGGAAGAAGTAGTTTTAGCAGATTGTTCTTTTAGGGGCGCAGCAGTAGCCCATAATATGGCAATAGTTTCGGGTAGTAATGGAAAAGTATTTAATGCCTTACTAAGCGAAAAGCCTTTGCAATGGAATTTGCGTACCGTTGTTGGCTGCGACACTTTGCAGTTTAGAGATGTGGCTATTTTAAATGAGCAAGTTATTTTATTAATGAGTGCCGGAGCAGGTAAAAGTTCTCAAATTTGGAAAAGTAAAGATGCAGGAGCAACCTGGAAAAAGGAATATCAAAACCTAAAAGCAAAAGCTTTTTTTAATGGCTTCGATTTTTGGGACGACCAACAAGGCGTATTGATTAGCGACCCAATTGACAAGCAAGTTTATCTGTTGCAAACCAAAGATGGAGGTTCTAATTGGAGCAGATTGAAAGGCGAAAACCTACCAACTTTATTGGGTAAAGAATACGGTTTTGCAGCAAGCGGCACCGGCATACAATGTTTTGGAAATGAAAATATTAGAATTGGTACAGGTGGCCAAGTTGCCCGTATTTTCGGTTCTAACAATTATGGTAAAAGCTGGCAAATTGAAACAACTCCAATTTTACAAGGAAGCGATTCACAAGGCATTTTTTCAATTGATTATTTTAACAAAAAGCAAGCCATAGCGGTTGGCGGTGATTATGCAAACGATACCTTAATCGGCAGCAACGTAATTACACTAAATAAACGTTGGGTTGTTACCGACACTTCTAAAAACATAAAATTTAAATCGTGCGTAAAATATTTAAACGAAAATATAATTTTGCTAACTGGCACAAGTGGCACAGCCATTAGCTACAACGCTGGCCAAAGCTGGGCTTATCTTAAAAACACAAAAGGCTATCATACCATAGCTTTTGACAAACTTACTAACCAAGGTATTTTGGCGGGTAGCGAAGGCAGGGTTTTAGCATTTTGGTTAGCCCAATAATGTCATCAAATTTTTAGAAGCGAAACGGTTGGCCCTCACAAAAAATTAGGTCCCGCCATCCGTTCAAATACCATTTTTGCCAACGCTTCAAAGGCTATTCTAAAATGGTATAACCACTTCTGTCGGGGCTATTTTTCTAGCAGCTTTCTATCGAATTAACCTCAAAAAGATATGACATTTCTACAAGATATGACATTTCTTTGAGAAATGTCATATCTTAAAATCCGTGAAGTGAAACAGAACGGATTGCGCAGTATCTTACTGCTTAGCCTCGGGAGAAACTGCAAATTCAAAGCTTCGAAATAAATCGCAACACAACGCTTCTGGAGTATAATCTTGATTTACCCAAACTATTGTAAACGAGCTATAAAATCTTGAAATAAAACATGCTGCGATCCATTTCCATTGAGCAGCTTTGGAATGTTGGAGGCCTATCATCTCAAAATCATCATCCTACTTTTTCATTTTATAAAGTCTAAAACTGAAAGCACTTAATTTACAAAGTGGGGCCAAAAATTCTGAGCTTAGTCGGCTGCCCTCCATCATATTTTATGTTATTGCCTTAGTGCGTATTACCATCGCCTGTATAAATTAAATTGCATTAATATTTGTAGTTCTTAATGGTATCCCATAATTTGTTTTCATTTAGTAATGCTTAATTAATATTGACAGATGAGAACAACTTACCAAACTACAAATGGAAAAGGTTTAAACAGAAATTGCTTACCCATGCGCCTGTGGGAAAAAGCAAAAAAATATGGTATTTGGAACCCCTCGGATATAGATTTTAGCCAAGATATGATTGACTTTAAAAAACTGACCCAGCAGGAGAAAGATTTTATTTTGCTGGCAGTTTCGCAATTTCAAGCAGGCGAAGAAGCCGTTACTTTAGATTTGTTGCCCCTTATTATGGCCATAGCAAAAGAAGGCAGGTTAGAAGAAGAATTATTTTTAACCAGCTTTTTATGGGAAGAAGCAAAACACGTAGACGGTTTTAATAGGTGGATTAATGAGGTGACTCCTTTTGGCGGAAAAGAAATAGAATCGAATCATGTGCCCTCTTATCAACTAATACTAAACCAAATATTACCACAATCACTACAAGCATTAGTAGATGACCCAAGCCCAGTAAACCAAGTAAAAGCATCTACCACTTACAATATGATTGTTGAAGGCGTACTGGCCGAAACAGGTTATTATGGTTTGTACAAAATTGTTGATAGCCATCAAATATTTCCTGGCTTAAAAACCTTTGTGGGCAAGTTAAAGCAAGACGAATCTCGACATATTGCCTATGGCATTTATTTAATATCAAGGTTAGTGGCCGAAAATGGCGACGAAGTTTGGGATGCCTTTCAAGAGCAAATGAATATGTTGTTAATGCCTTCTATGAAACTAGTAGAAGAAACTTATGGCAATCACGATATTATGCCTTTTGGGGTAGATTTGAATGACATTTTAAACTATGCAATGGGGCAGTTTCAAAAAAGATTAGCACGCATAGAAAAAGCACGCAACCAAAGTTTATCTGAAATTAATGCCGATTTAATGGAGGTGTAATGTACGCTCAAAATGAAAAATAGCATATTTATTTGTTGGGTGGCGGTGCTCCTTTATTTGGTGAGTAGGTAGCAACTTTGAAATTTGAGTGTTAGGTAACCAAGCTTTATTTAGGTAAGGTGGTGCAGCATTGTTTTAGAAGGGTGAGATAAGTCTCTTTTTATTTCTCTATCTTCTAAACCTCTGATATTACTTCAAAGCCTTTGTAAAAACCAGTAATTGCAAAACCAGTAATGTGAACAGTTGGATTGTTGAATTTAACTTTACCTGCTGCTTCATTCATAGTAGCACCACTACCTACGGCATCATCAATTAATAATATTTTTTTATAGCTGATGGCTTGGTTAAAGCGCATACTATTTTTAGCATTACTTACTCGTTGCGATAATTTGCTGAAAGTTTTTTGTGGTATTGGTATTGCCCCTTTTATTTTATCAATTATAATGTGCGGTAAAGAAAAATTGTAGAAATAGGAAATTTCTTTCATAAATTGAGTTAGCCTGTTTATGGTTGGTGGAATGTAGCCCACCGCTTCAATACTTTCATTTTTGATAAGCTTTAATAAGGCTGGTTTTGTTAAATCAGCCACCTCTTTAATCAATGTTTTGTGCCATTTTTCCATAATGCATTAACTGGCCTAACTTGGTTTTTCCGAACCGTTCAATTGCGTAAAAGTCTGCATAGTATAAATTATCCAGATGTATTTTTCCAATACCTTTTGTATTTTGGAGTTTCCCCATTCCATTAATTAAAGCAATTTTAGTTTTGTATTGCTCATATTTTTTCAAAGTACTTATATATTCTTTTGCCGTTTTCGCAACAGGCAACTTCCTTTCTACACACCAATACTTAAAAGCCTCTTCACCATTTAATCGTTCACCAAGTGGCGTTACCAATAGAAATTTTGTATTTATAATGCCAGAAAATTCATTAGCTATGCTTTCCTTATTTGTTTTACTTAATGATTTTAATTTATAAACCGTTTTAGGAGAAGTACCCATTTTAATAAGCCGGTCACCTAAAAGGAGGTTTTTCAAAATACGGTGAATATATTGTGTTGAAAAGCCAGTAAGCCGGTTCAGTTCATTAGCTGACAATGCGCCTTTTTCAGCAATCAATTTTAATATTAAAGCTTTTGCTTTCATTTATTGTTTATACTAAACTATAAAGTATAAACAAATTTACTTCTTTTTTATAGTATTTTTATTTTGTAAGAAAAAAATAAAGTTGATTTAACTACCCCGACCTTTTCCTTTCAGAAAAAGCCCACCTGTCGAAGTATCGGTAGGAATTAGTTCGGCTTAGCTTTTGTTCTGCTGCTGCCAATGTTTAATATTGGCTTGAGCTATTTGCAAGTATTTTTTTGCGTGGGGAACTGTTGCTGCATATTTGGTATATAAAGCAGCAGCAGCTTTGGCGTGTTGTAAGGATTGATTTGGATTTGGTTTGTCAAACCTGAAAAATAGGCACAAACTCATAAAAGTATCTGCCAAGTTAATTTCAAAAGCTGAGGGGTTTAATTCGGCTAATTTTCTTCCTATCTTCAAAGCTTCGAGATAGGATTTTTCTGCTTTGTCAAATTCATTTTTATTACGCTTTAAAGCTCCTAAATTATTTAAGGTCATTGCTACATTAGACAAATTGCTTTGAGGGTTTACTTCTGCTAATTTTCTATATATCTCCAAAGCTTCAAGATAAGATTTTTCTGCTTTGTCAAATTCATTTTTATTATTTTGTAGAAGTCCCAAATTATTTAAGGTCGATGCTACGTCAGGTAAACAGCTTTGAGGGTTTACTTCTGCTAATTTTCTTCCAATCTTCAAAGCTTCGAAATATGATTTTTCTGCTTTGTCAAATTCATTTTTATTACGCTTTAAAGCTCCCAAATTATTTAAGGTCATTGCTACATCGGGCAAATAATTTTGAGGGTTGGCTTTAGCTAATTTCCGATATATTGATAAAGCTTCAACATAAGCTTGTTCTGCTTTGTCAAATTCATTTTTATCATGCTGCAGTGTTCCCAAATTATTTAATGTCGTTGCTACATCGAGCAAATAGCTTTGAGGGTTTACATCAGCTAATTTTCTTTTGATCTCCAAGGCTTCGAAATATGATTTTTCTGCTTTGTCAAATTCATTTTTAACATTCTGTAAAAGTCCCAAATTATTTAAAGTCATTGCTAAATCAGGCAAATAGCTTTGCGGGTTAGCTTCGACTAACTTCCGGTATGTTGATAAAGCTTCTTTGTAAGCTTGCTCTGCTTTGTCAAATTCATTTTTATCCTTTTGTAATGCTCCTAAATTATTTAAAGTACTTGCTATATCAGGTAAAAAACTTTGTGGGTTGGTTTCGGCTAATTTCCTGCCGTATGATAATGCTGCTTTGTAAAATTGTTCTGCTTTATTAAGTTTCTTAGCTTGTTGTAATCCATAAGCAATTGAAAAGCTGGTTTTTGGATCTTTCTTATCAAAATAAGGTTCATATTCCTCAAACAAACGTACAAGTGCTTCGCTCATTTGTGGAAGTTTTGAATAAATCCCCAAAATTTCAATAACAATATCATTAGCAATATCTGCTTTATCTTCTCCTTCAATTTCTGCCTTTTCTAATTGTTTAAACAGCAACTTCAAACGGCTTTCGTGTTGTTGTTTATTTGGTACAGCTTTGCTACGTTCTATGGCAATGTATTGGTCGGCTTGCAACTCGTTGTTGCGGTTGGCGGTTTCGGTAAAGTATAAATTAAAGTTGTGGCGTTGGGCGTATAAGTCTTTTGCCTGACGGCTGAGTAGAGGTATCATTTCATGGTTAATCCAAAATAAAATTGGTAGGTTTAGTTTTATTAAGGCTTCTCGTACAAAGTTAAGTTGGGTTAAAAAATCGGGGTATTCTTTACTGATTAAAAGCCCATAGAGGTTGGTAATAATTAATCCGTCAATATCTTTTTGTTCCTTTAAATAATGCCTTAGTGCTGCAATGGGTGCTTTATCTTTAGTAGCCAATTGTTTAATATTTACAACCGCTAATTTGTTATTTTGATTTGCTGCTAATTGCAACAGGTTTTGATTAATGTTTTGTTGCAACAATTCATCATCAGCTACTGCAAAAGTATATGCGCCTTTTTCAGTTTGAGCAAAAAATCTGCCTAAATTTTTTACTTTGTTGCTATAGCTAAGGGTTGGTGTTTCCATTTAGTTCAAAATCTTTCGTTCAGTTAAAATATCTTTCACTATAGGATGCACATCATACCAATTATCGCCATTATAACCTAAAATGCTCAGGTTTTGTAGCAGGCTTAAAGTCACCAAATTGTTATCAATGGTTTTGGTTTTACTTTCAGCTAACTTTTTTAAAGTTGCGTAAATCTCCTCTATACTAATAATAATATCTTCGTCGTTTTCGCTGCGTCGTTCGGCTAAGGTATATTCGTAGTCGCTTTTTAAATTGTTTACGGCATATTTATAATCAATTTCAGTAATTGTTTCCCGGTCATTGTTTAAAGCATTATCCGAAGCAGAAATTAGTAATCTAAATAAATCACGCATTACACCTCCGCTCATTTCAATAAATTCATATATCAATGCTTTGCTCTCAAAGTCTTTTTCATTTGCACGTTTCAAAATAACCTCTAATAAAGCATCTCTGCCAGGTTTATAAATGTTGCCCTCACTTTTTTCAAATACCTTTACCATTGGCAATTTTACACTATTGTTAAATTTTCCGGAAATTATATTGTATTTATCGCTATGCCTTAATGCAATTGGAAAAGTATAAATAATGTTCGCTTTTAATGCGGTTAGTACATTGTTGTGATCGTAAAACAAGTTCTCAGAACGTTCACGACTTAGCTTGTCCATATTTTCAATAATTATCAACAGCCCTTTTTTATTAGCTTCTTCTAAGTTTTGTTTTATTTCTTTTATAAGATCGTTACAATGATTAATTAAATCGGATAAACGTGGTTCAATAATACTGGTAATTGTTTCTTTAGCGGCTCTGCTAGTGCTCATGCTTGCCGTTAAGCTGCCATAAAATTTAAAAAATCCAAGTAATGAATATTTTGCTTCCGTACCTGCTTCGGCTTCTGCACTTTTAGTAAACTCTTTTACTTTTTCAATTTCTTTATCATCTTTCCAATGTAAAATTGTATCTAATAAATCGGTATCAATCTTTATTTTATGCAAATGGGCAGCATAAAATAACTTTTGCATAGCTAAAGGAAGCAGCTCTACATAGGTTACATTTATAGGGTCAATATCTTCAATAATATCTAAATGAATAATAATAAAATCGTGTTCATCAATTAAGTGCTTGGACAGTTTGTTTAATTCAGTACTCTTGCCACAACCCGTAAAACCAGAAAATAAAATGTGCTGTTTTGCTATTGGGCCAGCAACTAATTTTCGAGCTAATGATTTTATGGGGTTACTACCTCTAACCTTAAACAAATCAACATAATTAGCATCCCCTCCTTCTAAAGGCTGTGGACTAAAATCTTTAAAAAAGCGATCTATTGGCATAACTATATTTTATTATCATAACAAAGATACAAGATTAAAAATTTATTACCTCAATCCAACCTCAAAACCCCATGCTTCCACTCCCAAGCAATTGCGGCAAAAACGGTAAGGTATTCTATGGTAATTAGTAGCATACTTTCGGTATAAGCATCATTGCTGTAGGCATAATAACTTAGCATTACTAACCAACCCCAAATAATAGCATATTTTGGTTGGGCAATAACGGCAAAAGCAATTAAAGGCGTAACGTACCACGGATGCACAATATTGGCCAACAATAAGTAAACGGTTAAAGCCAACATACTACTTTGTATTAAAGCCTGTAGGTTTACTTTCTTTTCAAAAAAAGCAAAAAATAATATTGTTAGGAAGGTGGCAACGGCAGTCAACTTGCCAATAATTGCAATCATATTCCACCCAACATATTGATAACCTAACCAACGCAAGAGGTAATAAATGCTGCCATTAAACTCAAACTTATTGTAGTACAAACCAACGCTTTCAAAAATGTTTGGAATAATTATAGGATCAATAAATTTAAAAAATAAAACCAAACTAATAAACATTAACACAAAACCATAATAGATGCTTTGTTTAAAACCAATTCTTTTTATTAAGAAGGGTAAAAAAATAAGCGGAATTAATTTACTGCAAAATGCTAAACTTATAGCTATTGCAGAACCCAACCAATGTTTAAAATAATAAATTAAATAAAAACCGAGCAGCACAAAAAATATCATAAAGGCTTCAAAGTGAAGGTTGCCCGTTAGTTCAATAATAACCAAAGGGTTTAAAGCGTACCATAAAATGTTTTGCGTGGGCAAGTTGAGGTGTTTTAAAATCGCCAGCAACAAGGTAATTGTTCCAATCTCGAAAAACAGAATGCTTACTTTTAGTAGAACAACAAACAGTGCTAAGTTGTTAAAACCAGCTATGCCTGCTGCCCAACTAAACATCCATTGCAAAAATGCGGGGTAAACAGAGTAATAGTTTTTTGAATTTAAGTTTTCATACAATTCATAAGAAAGCCCAAACCGTGTGGCTAAATCACTAAATATAATGTCAATAGGTTTGTAGGCATAAGGGCTAATGTTTTGAATGTTTAATAAGCCATCCCAATAAAAACGATAATAATCATCGCTGAGGTTGGGTTCATAAAAAAGTAATAAAGCCCTAAAAGAAATACCTGCGCCAATTAGTATAAAAATAACATTGTTATTACTCGACAAAGCATCTTCAATAAATAATTTAACTATGTAAACATAGCCCAAAAAAAGCAAAGAATAGCTGCCAAACAATAATACAAATCGATGTCGCTCTACAACATATCCTACAAAAAAATAGAATAACGCACTTACAGCAGCCCAAACAAAAATCGCTTTTAGGTTAACTTGGTTTTGTTGAAGTTTCTGACTAAAAAAAGTGGGCATTATTAATTTTTCTTTATTGCAAAATGGTGCTTTATTGAATAAAAAAGCACAAAGCTATAACCAAAAAAGGCCACTAAATGCAAAGGTAAAAAGCCCCAAAATTGGTTGTTGATACTATTGAATATAACATAAATTAAACCAAGTACCATTAGGGCTTCCCCTACAACAACGGCATCTAAATTATGCACATATTGTTTTTTCTGCCATTTTTCTTTTTTATTAGAAATGTTATATTTCGCAGTTCGCACAAAGGGAGATTTCCTGCCCAAATAAGCACTTAATACGGCTTTGGCGTTATGCAAAGTCATACCCATTGAAACAGAAATAAACGACATAAATAAAAATAAAAACTGTACCGAATTTATTTTTTTGGGTTCGCCACTACGGTAACCCAAATAGTAAACAATGCCAATGGCTATAAAACCAACAAAAAATATAGCCCCAAAATTAAACAGCCAATGCGGGTAATCATTATAAAAAAATGTAATCGCCATACTTATTAATAATACCAAAAAAAGTACAATGTACAGGCTGCTGCTTAGTAAATGATGTATGGCATTTAGCTTAATATTAAAGTGGAGTTTTCGGCCTAAAATATTAGGCAATAATTTTATTGCTACTTCTGCGCCTCCCTTGTTCCATCGGTATTGCTGACTTTTATAACCGTTTAATTCAACCGGTAATTCGGCTGGAGTTTCTACTTTATACAAATACTTAAATTTCCAGCCAGCGAGTTGCGCACGGTAGCTCAAGTCTAAATCTTCGGTAATGGTATCGGCACTCCAACCACCAGCATCAACAATTGCTTGTTTGCGCCATACACCTGCAGTTCCATTAAAATTCATATATAAACCACTTTGGTTACGGCCGGTATGTTCAATAGCAAAATGCACATCTAACATAAAAGCTTGTACTTTTGTAAGCAACGAATAGTTTTTATTAAGATGCGCCCAGCGGGTTTGCACCACACCAATATTTGGGGTTTGAAAATATGGAATAGTTACTTGAAGAAAATTTTTGGGCGGCAAAAAATCGGCATCAAATATGGCGATAAATTCACCTTTGGCAAAAGCTAAACCGTATTGTAATGCCCCAGCTTTATAACCAGTTCTGTTATTGCGAGTAACTTGTTCTATTTGAAAACCTTTCGCCTGCCAATAGTTAACTTTGTTTTTTACAATTGCTAATGTTTCATCGTTTGAATCATCTAAAACCTGTATCTCAAATTTTTCTTTTGGATAGTCAAAATGCATACAAGCATCAATCAAACGTTCCACAACATATTGCTCATTATAAACAGGCAGTTGAATGGTTACAAAAGGTAAATCCTCACTTTTTATAGCAGGTGTTACTTCCTTATTAAACTTATTTTTTTTGTATTGAAGATATTTATAGGCTAATTGCAGTTCTAACAAACAAAACAAGAGTACTAAACTCATCAATAAAAAATATATTATACCGAGCGCTATTGCCAATTTTTGTTGTTTTCAAAAATATTAATTACAAAGTAAGTAATTTTGCTTATTATATAGTGTAGTAGAGGCTACAAATATGAATGTATTTTTTGCTAAGTTTAAAAATTACACTTTAAGTCAACTACTATAACTTGTAATATAAATAGCTATTTTTAGCTAAAACAAATTGTACAATTAATTTAAAAGCACATTGCTAAAATGAAAGAAACAACAATTGAAGAATTAGCCTACTTTATTAAAGAAGCAAAAGAGGATAAGCAACCCCAACCTATTTTCTTTTTAGGAGCCGGCGCTTCTGTTATCGGTGAAATTCCTTTGGCTAAAAGTATTGTAAAGGATATTTTAGAAAAGTATCCTACTAATCCAAGTATAAAAAAATTAAAAGAAACGGAGCAAACCTATTCTAAACTGATGGATTGTCTCTTGCCATATAATAAAATTTATTACAAAACTGTTTTAAATAATTAATTCTTAAATTTAAGCTTTTTGTAAGATGCCAAATAGAAAAGCAGATAAGCGACAGGGTAATATTTACGACCGTATTTTTCGTGAAAATGCGGCACATATTTTTCTTCCTTTAGTTGAAAAAATATTAAAGCTAAGTATAGTATCTTATAAAACCTTACAAGTTAAATTTCCACAAACTGCCGAAAGTGAGGTAGATTTTTTATACGAAATTACAGTTACTACTAAAGCGAAGTTAATTTTACATATCGAATTTCAATCTAATAATGATGCTCAAATGCTGGAACGTATGCAAGAGTATCATAGCAAAATTTACCGTAAGTATAAGTTGCCTGTAAAATCGTTGGTAATCAATGTTGGTAAACAAGCTTTTACAGCACGCAACAAGTTAAAAACTGAAGAAATATTTACTGGCTATGAAGTAATCAACTTATTTGAGCTTTCTAAAGATGAACTGCTAAGCAACCAAGTGCCCGAAGTTGTAATTTTAGCATTGTTAGCCAATTACCCAAAAGGTGAAATTGAAACTGTTTTACGATTGATTATAAAGAAACTAAAACAGATAGTTAGTACCGAAAAAGATTTAAAACGCTATGTTAATCAGTTGTTACTCTTGTCAAGATTGCGTAACTTTGGAGATGTATCAGCAAAAATTATAAACAATATGCCATTATTATATGATGTAGAAAAAGACAGTTTATACCAACAGGGCGTTGAGCAAGGAATTGGCCTTGGAATTGAAAAAGGGGTTAAACAAGGAATTAACAAAAGTATAATTTTACTTTACGAGGCTGGCAGTCAACCAACAGCAATTGCCAAAATTTTTAAGTACGATTTAGCTAAAATTATGCAAATCATTGAAGCACACAAAAAGAAAAATAGATCTTAGAAAAAGTATCTTTGCACAAATTTTTTAAATCTCATCTAACACCAACACCAAATCGTCGGCTTCCACTAATGTGCCAGGCGATAAATTAATAGTTGTTATTTTACCCTCGTAGCCAGCGGTAACGGTAGTTTCCATTTTCATGGCTTCTATAATAAACAAAGCTTGGTTTTGCTTTACCACCTCCCCTTTTTTAACCAATACTTTGCCTAACATACCTTGTAATGGCGAACCGATTTCAGTTTCTTCAACTGCCTTTTTATTGCTTTCCTTTTTTACTTCGGCATAAATGTCTTTAACCCTTATGGTACGGTTTTGCCCATTTAAATTAAAGGCCACCGTTTTTTCGCCGTCTTCATTAGTTTCGCTAATGTAAATTAATTTTATGATGATGTTTTTGCCAGGCGCAATTTCTACTAAAGCATCTTCTCCAATTTTTAAACCATAAAAAAACTGTGGTGTTGGTATTACACTAACGTTACCAAAAACTTTTTGATGCTGAAAATAATCGCTAAATACCTTGGGGTAAAGTTTATAACTAATAAAATCTTCCATAGTTAAGTCACTACTAAATTCTTGTTGAAAGGTTTGAAACTCCGCCTCAAAATCAACTGGTGTTAAAGTAGCATTAGCCCGCTCGGTAAGTGGTGCTTCATCTTTTAAAACAATTTTTTGAAACGCTTTTGGAAAGCCGCCATAAGGTTGCCCCAACTCGCCTCTAAAAAATGCCTTGGTTGATGCTGGGAAATCAATATTATTGTCGGCACTAATAATGTCGGTTGTGGTTAAATTATTCAACACCATATAAATGGCTAGGTCGCCCACTACTTTCGAACTTGGCGTTACTTTAACAATATTACCAAACAATTTATTTACTGCTTCGTAAGTCTTTTTTATTGCAGTCATTTTATGCCCAACTCCTAAAGCAGTTGCTTGTGGTTTTAGGTTAGAATATTGACCGCCAGGTATTTCGTGTTGATATACATCGGCCGTGCTACTTTTTAAACCACTTTCAAACGGGTAATAATATTGTCTTACGTTTTCCCAATAATCTGCAAATTGGTTTAATGAAGTAATATCCATTTCCGGGCAAACTTCTTGCCCTTGTAAAACTTCAATTAAGGTGTTGAAATTTGGCTGCGAGGTTAAGCCCGAAAGCGAAGCCAATGCCACATCAACAACATCAACACCGGCTTCAATTGCTTTTATGTAAGTAGTCAATTGCGCACCCGAAGTATCGTGTGTATGCAGGTGAATAGGCAAATCAACATGTTGTTTTAAAGCAGTAATTAATTGGGTGGCCGCATAAGGTTTTAATAAACCAGCCATATCTTTTATAGCCAAAATATGCGCTCCAGCATCTTCTAATTGTTTCGCTAAATCAATATAATATGGTAAGGTATATTTATTTTCATTAGGGTTGCTAATATCGCCAGTATAACAAATACAAGCTTCTGCAATAGCGTTGGTGTTGTTGCTTACCGTCGCAATACTCACCTTCATATTTTCTACCCAATTTAAAGAATCGAAAATTCTGAAAATATCCATTCCGTTTTCGGCCGCTTTTTCAATAAAGGCAATTACCAAATTATCTGGATAAGCAGTATAGCCAACAGCATTAGAACCACGCAGCAACATTTGCGTTAAAATATTAGGAATGGCTTTTCTTATACTACGCAATCTTTCCCATGGGCATTCTTTTAAAAAACGCATCGCTACATCAAAAGTAGCACCGCCCCAAACTTCCATCGAAAAAATATTAGGATGATGTTGCGCATAACTTTCGGCCACCGCCAGCATATCTTTTGTACGCATACGGGTTGCTAACAACGATTGATGAGCATCTCTAAAAGTGGTATCGGTTATTTGAATTTTACTTTGTTTTTTTAGCCAATTCGCTAAACCATCTGGCCCTTGTGCTTCTAAAATTTGCTTAGTGCCATTTGCTGGTTGTATATATTTTTGGTAAGAAGGTATAATGGGCGTTTCAAAATTACGCTCCTCTTTTACCTTAACATTGGAGTTCCCATTAATAGTAACATCTGCTAAAAAACGCAGCACTTTAGTTGCTCTGTCGCGCTTAGGTTTGTAAGTAAACAAGGCTGGGTAATTATCAATAAAACCAACCGTACAATTACCTTCCGTAAACTTCTCGTGACTAATAATGTTTCTCAAAAATTCGATATTGGTTTTTACGCCTCTTATACGATATTCAATCAAAGCTCTATCTAACCGTTGGCTGGCTCCTTTTAAGGTTCTTCCGCTGGCAGTAACTTTTACTAATAGCGAATCGAAAAAAGGAGAAATTTTCATACCCGGATAAGAACTGCCTTCATCTAAACGAATACCAAAACCTGCTGCATTACGGTAGGCAATTAAAGTACCAAAATCGGGCTTAAAATTGTTAGCCGGATCTTCGGTAGTAATACGGCATTGTATGGCAAAACCATTTTTTTGTATATTTTGTTGATTGAGTGCTAAACCAGAAGAATCTAAACTTTTACCCGCAGCAATTAATATTTGACTACGCACAATATCAATACCAGTAATTTCTTCGGTAACCGTATGTTCTACCTGTATGCGTGGGTTAACTTCAATAAAGTAAATATTGTGTTGCGCATCTACCAAAAACTCAACCGTACCAGCATTGTTATAGTTAACCGCTTTACCAATTTTAAGGGCATATTCGTACAACTTGGTTTTACAATCTTCTGGTAAATTTGGGGCTGGTGCAACTTCTACCACTTTTTGAAAACGACGTTGTACCGAGCAATCTCGCTCATACAAATGAATTAAATTGCCGTGGTTATCGCCCAACAATTGTACCTCAATATGTTTTGGGTTTTCAATGTATTTTTCCAGAAAAACAGTATCGTCACCAAAAGCATTTTTGGCTTCTCGCCTTGCCTCAATAAAAGCTTTGTTTAACTGCTCTTCATTTCGCACAACACGCATACCTCGCCCACCACCGCCAGAAGCAGCTTTCATCATTACCGGATAACCAATTTTGTTGGCTTCGGCAGTTGCAATTTCTATTGTTGTTAAAGCTTCTTGGCTATCTTCTATTAAAGGTACTTGTGCTTTTTTAGCTAATATTTTTGCTTTTACTTTATCGCCCAATTGTTCCATTACTTGGTGGCGTGGCCCAACAAAAATAATGTTGTTGTCTTCACAAGCCTTTGCCAGGGCAACGTTTTCTGATAAAAACCCATAACCAGGATGAATGGCATCTACCTTTTTTTCTAAGGCGAGTTGAATAATTTCTTCAATATTTAAATAAGGTTTTAGTGGATCGTTATTCTCGCCAATTTGATAAGCTTCGTCGGCTTTGTAACGATGCAAAGAATAACGATCTTCGTAGGTATAAATAGCGACTGTTCTTATGTGCATTTCAGAACCTGCCCGTAATATCCGTATCGCAATTTCGCCACGGTTGGCTACCAATAACTTATTTATTTTTTTCATTAACCCCTTTGAGGCTAAAATACGTTGATTTATATAAAGTACAAGATTTGTTTTAGAGTTTTTATTATTTTCAATATAACTATTGGGAAGAAAGGCTTCTATTTTGGCTGTTGATTTGTCTTATGTTCTCTTGATAAAATACAAACAAAGCATCTTATAAAAACATATTAATGAACGGAATCAAAAACAAACGTGACTAATAAGTAGTGGCACGAGTATTCTATCTTAAATAAACACACAACAACTTGCATTATTCAAAAATTAAACTTACATTTATATTAATTAATGCCATTTTTTTTTAACCTCTTAAAACGTTTAATTATGAAACGCAATACGTTTACCCCCCCCGAAACAAACAAACCAATTTAAAATGTATGTAAAAAAAGGCTGGCAAGGTTTGCTGGTGGTTTTACTACTGGTTATTGTAACGGAAATAAGTTGCAACCAGCAGATACAACAAACAAAAGACTTAAATAACAAAACTAAGGCTGTAGAAAACGAGATTAAACAGGTGAAAACCAACAATGAGAAACAAACGAGCGCAATACGGCCCAAGGATTATAATCTGCAATATGGTACTTATTTTACAAAAATGGCACCCCAATATGCTTGGTTAGATACGCTTACTGTTGAAGATTTATTACAAAAAGAATGGATTAAACCCTATGTTACCAGTAGTAAAATTACAGATCAACGTATTGAAATATTTGGTGGTAGATTTACTGATAATTTTAAACAAATGCTCCCTGTTATACCGCAAGATTCCTTCTTAATATATACATTTCATTGGTTTGGGTTAAATGAGGATTATCACTTTGAGAAGAAAAAGCGATTTAGTAATGAAGAAAAAAAATCGTACCAACAATTTTACAAAAATACACAAGTGATAGGGAGTATAGTATCTCTTGACTTTAAAACCAATAATAAACCAAGTAAAATAACAATAGATGTTGTAAGAAATTTAGACTTACCAAAAATGACGGATTCATTTCCGTATGATAGTTTGTACATTTTGGCTTCGGATAGTTTGGGAGGTGAAAATGGAAGAAGATCGAACGCATGGTTTTATAATATTAGAGGAGAGGGACAAGATTATAGCAAATATCCAGGTGGAAGAAAAAATTATATATATGCTAAGGATAATAAATTTTATAATGCTAACAAAATTAGAATATCAAATAGTACAAAAAATTATGAATATATGTTTGATCACTTTAGCAGAAAATTAATTAATGTTAGAAATACAATGAATTATTGTAGTGGATTTAATTGTACCCAAAGCCAAACTAAAGAGAAAAGCGAAGACTTAAGTATTTATTATTATAACGATGCAGGTGAAATTAACTCACCCGGTATCTATCCTGTACTTGGTTCTGCGACGAGTCAACAAAATTTACTGATAAAATATTGTGACTCCAATGATAATAATTCTGCAGAGACTGCTGAGGATAAAGTTTTTGATATAGATTTAAATAATTATAATGTCGAAATTTACGAAAGACTACAAGGACAAGCATCTCCAGAAACAGCACCTATATGTTGGTCTGATCAACAAAATTTGTTAGCCAATACCTATTTTTTTCTATCGTTAAAACCCAAGATTATTTTACAGGTATATTTAATGAAGTTGTAAATGATTTTGCTGATATTAAAACTATACTAACAATTGATAAGAATATTCGAAATAATGCTGGTAGTCAGCTATTTAATCTTGCATCAGGTTTTCAAGGTGCTATAAGTTTAGGAGTTGGTGACAATACTGATGGTAATTCACCTTTTGCTACTTTAGATATAACTGGCCATGAGTTTACACATATAATTCTTAACCGTTATAGAGACGAGCCAGGCTTTGGTGCAACTGGTGAAGCTTATGCTTTAAAAGAAGCATTTTGTGACATATTTGGTTTTTTAATTGAAAGAGAACATACAGGCATTAATGATTATACTATTATGAACCATGCAAGAACGGATGAGAATAGGAATATGGCCGACCCGTTTGCTTCCTTCCCTAATCCGCAACCACTTTATTATCAAGGTAGGTATTGGGATGATAGTATGGATGGGCATAGAAGAAACGGGGTTATAAATTATTGGTTTTACATCTTAACCAATGGTGGCCTATTTTATCCTGATAAGTGTAATGAGTCAATTTCAGGATAACCAACTATTGTCTCTCAAAATGATTGTGTTCCAATTTCAGTAAATGGTATTGATCCAGATATTGCAGGCAAAATTATATTTGAAGCTATGCTTTCTGAAGACTTAGATAATAACGCTACTTTTCAAAACTTCCGAGATGTCGTTTTAGCAGCCGTAGAACGGCAATTTAATATTGCAAACAGGTTTGGTCTTTGCTCAATTGAATATTCTAATGTATATCGCGCTTTTCAAGCCATTGGTTTAATTGATAATACAAGCGCAGAACCTAACTTGCTATTTCCGCCACCCTGTAATGTGCTTAGTTTTGATGATCAAAATGAAGCTGTTTGTCCATCTGATGAGAATTTTAAGTACACAGAACTTCCCGATTTTACTTATTTTGTAGAAACAACTTTAGAGAATGGTACTTTTCCTCCATCTACTTACTACATACGTGCTTTTGAAGACTCTGATTACGATGGTTTTTTTGAAAATAGTGAAGAGCATCTTATTAACATCGTAACAGATGATATTGATAACTATAAAGTTATTTTGGTTGGTGTGGCAGATGTTGATGTGCCTTTAAGAATTGTTATATACGACATTGGCCAAATGCCTCTCGCAAATAATTTTACTGATAATTTATCATTGCCTACTTATTACTTTACATTTAATATGATTAGTGGGTGTGGTTTAATAGATAGCACAAATGGACAGAATTTTGAACCAAATACTAATACCGGACCAATATCGCTTAGTGTAGACCAAAACCTTAGTAATTGTTCTGGTAGTGAAGTTTGTATAAACTATAATATTTCTGGCCCGGATTATATGTACGTATCAATTAGCGAACCGGAAGATTTTTTTCATATTATATTTCAGGCGGGAAGTACTACTATTGGTCAATTCTGTTGGTATCCTTCAAGCGAAGACTATGGTACTCACGACTTTCAAATTACTGCAACTGATGGCCATCCTACAAATCCAGTTACTTCTAGCTCCACTGTTTCCGTTCAAATATTTGACCCTAACGTATGGCAAACAGCCAGCCCAATTGCATACGCTACAAACGAAACAAGTGCAGATGCAAATAATGGTAGTATTGAAATTCACCTTGGCAGTACTCATAATTTAGAATATCATTATACAGGGCCAAACGGTTTTAGTTTAGTAACTACAAATAACCCTGTTAATGCCTTAGCCAATGGTTTATACAATATTGATGTATATATACAAGGCACTTATTGCTTATATGATAGCTTTACAGCCACAGTAGGTACAAACTCTAGTGGCGGCGGCCCATCAGCTTGCACTTTTAACCAAAATTTACTGCTTATGCGTGCCGTGCCCGCTATTTTTAACGATCAAACTGTTATAGAAATTGAACTGCAAGAAAAGCCTTTGCAATTAAATTTAGTAGCTTTTGATATGCAGGGCAACTCAGTACAAAATTTACTAAATGGTCAAGTATTGCAAACTGGTAAGCATCAGGTATCTTTTAATGGCAGTAACGATCCTAATGGTATATACATTTTTAGTTTAGCTATTTCGGTACCTCAATGCAGAAGTGGCGCACAAGAAAGTATTAGTATTAAGGGTTTAAAGTATTGATAAAAAATAGTAAAGAAACATTTTATTTAGGCGCAGCCTTTGGCTGCGCCTTTTTTTGTATTATTCTTCCAACGTATTAACCTTAGCCCTAATATTCCAATTAATATCAATATCAGTTTGTTCGTTTAAAGGTAACCACTCGTTGAAATAACTATCATAATGCCAATCGCCGTTTTCTTTTGCTGGCCCGGCATCACACCCTAAAGTACGGGCAGTATCGCTTTGTTCATAACTTAACATTAGCCACAAATCATCGCCATCTAAGGCTAAAGGTTCTTCTAAAACATGGGTATTCCACGAGTTTTGATTAATTTCTGCCGTTACCGATTTACTATAAACCAGCTGATCGGGTTGGCCATTTCCGCCGCTATAAACTCTTAGTTCGGCAGTTCGGGGCAGCTGTAAAATGTAATATTCAATTTCTACTAATTGGTTGCCTTCATCATTACCACTAAAACCTGCCGGAAATAATGCCCCAGATTCGTAATTCCCTTCTAAGAATATGGGCGCAGTTATATTTGCTCCATCGTAAGAAAGGATAAAATCAAAATTATCTTTTTTACAGGCAGTAAAAAAAATGAACGTTGTTGCAACAAATGCCAATAATAAGCTTTTAAAATTTTTCATTGATATGTTTATCTCGAATTAAGAATAAATTAAGATTCCAAAGTTTAACCTATAATGCTTTTTTAACTATTTCTATCATGTTACCTACTTTACCCATCGTATAGAAATGAACACATGGTGCATTATTCTTTACTAACTCTTTAGTTTGCATTACACACCATTCCGCCCCAACTTGTTGTACAGCTACATCATCTTTACACTTTTCAATTTCTTTAATTAAGTCGTTCGGTATATCAACATTAAAGGTACGTGGTATACTTTTAATTTGATTTTTGCGGGTAATCGGTTTTATACCAGGTATAATAGGTACGTTAATGCCATTCTTCTTACAGTTTTCAACAAATTGAAAATATTTTTGATTGTCGAAAAACATTTGGGTAACAATGTATTTTGCGCCCGCATCTACTTTAGCTTTCAAATGCCTTAGGTCGGTATCTAAATTAGGTGCTTCGTTATGCTTTTCTGGGTAACCAGCTACGCCAATTTCAAAATTTGTTTTAAAAGAGTTTTGAAGTTCTTTTCCTAAATATTTCCCTTCATTCATTTTATTAATTTGGCTTACCAAGTTTACCGCATAATGATGTCCGTTTTTTTCTGCCTTAAACGATTTTTCATCTTTTGCAGGATCGCCACGTAGGGCTAAAATATTGTTGATACCCAAATAGGCCAAATCAATTAAGGCATCTTCTGTTTGATCTTTAGTAAAACCACCACAAATAATGTGTGGTACGGCATCAATACCATATTTAAACTGTATGGCTGCGCAAATACCTACCGTTCCTGGTCGCTTAGTAAGGTATACTTTTTGAAAAATATCTGGTTCAATTTCTTTAAAAACATAATCGTACCTGTGGTAGGTTACATTTATAAAAGGAGGCTTAAATTCCATTAGTGGATCTAACACTTTATATATAGAGTTCATATCCTTACCTTTTAAAGGCGGTAAAATTTCAAATGAAATTAAGGTTTGTTTAGATTTTTTTATATGCTCTGTTACTTTCAAAAGGAAATATTTATAGGGCAAAAGTAAAAGCTACTTATTAAAAAAGTGCAATTAAATTGGCTTTAATTTTATAAACGAGCTATTAACGACTAAATTCTTTTACTTTAGTGATAAATTATTAAAACTATGCATTTTAACTTTAAACATTTTTTTGGCGTTTCTACTCTAATATTCTTTTTTATTGGTAGCCTTTTCGCAAACAGCAACTTAACTTATTCAAGGGTTTTATTAAAAACCGATAACGGCCAAGCACTTTTTAAAACTTTAGCAGAAAATGATTTATACATAGATCATGCCGCAAGATCAAAAATTGGTTTTGTGGTAGTATTTAATAATAAAGAGATACAACAGTTAAAAAATATTGGCGTAACATTTGAAATATTAATTGAAGATTTAGAAAAACATGAAGCCAAAAGAATTGCGGAAGAAATGCAAAAGCCCGAAATTAAACAACGGTTGAGCAGCAAAAGAATAGGCTTTGATTATGGCAGCCACGCAGGTTATAACACGCCAGCAGAATTATATGCCAAGTTAGATGAGATAAGTAATACTTACCCAAACATAGCGGCTACCAAAGTTAGTATTGGTACTACTTACGAAGGTAGAGATATTTATATGCTCAAAATATCTGACAATCCAAATGCAGATGAATCGGCCAATGAACCTGCGGTTTATTACGATGCGATGCACCATGCTCGTGAACCGCTTTCTATGATGAGTACCTTATATTATATGTTTTGGTTAGTAGAAAATTATGGTATCGACCCTGTTGCAACTCATATAATAAACAACAGAGAATTGTTCTTTGTACCTATAGTAAATGTTGATGGCTATGAATACAATATACTTACCAACCCAAATGGTGGTGGTTTTTGGCGTAAAAACCGCCGACCCGATTTATTAGGTGGAACGGGTTGCGTTGGCACAGATCCTAATAGAAATTATGGGGCAGATTGGGGCGGAACTGGTGCTAGTACAAACCCTTGTAGTGACACTTACCGAGGTACTGGTCCGTTCTCTGAGCTTTGCACACAAGCCGTAAGAGATTTAGTAAATAGCATTAACCCTGTTATGGCATTTAGTTGCCATTCTTATAGCGAAATTTATATTGAATCGGATTGGGATGCTGTTAATGTAGAAAAATTTTATGCAGATTATAGTTTAGATATGTGTGCCGAGCACGAGTTTGGTTATGAACAAGGCGAATCATTATTATATGCAGTAAGTGGCGGCACTACAGAGTTTTTAAATTCTACAGGTGCTATTTCGTGGACACCAGAAATTGGTTCTGTTTTTTGGGAACCCATTTCTCAAATTATTCCGTACGCAGAAAAACATTTACCGGGCTTTATTTATATAGCGCAGGTAGCTGGTGATTATCCTGATGTAAAACAAGCCATTATTAATAATGGTAATGATGTTTTAGCTGGTCAAACCTATAATATTGATGTAGAATTATTAAATAAAGGTAGAACCCAAACCGCCAATAATATTTCAGTAGCTATAAGTTCAATTTCAAGCAATGCAAGTATTGTTACCGCCAACACCACCGCACCTAATTTAGCAGCAAGGCAAACTGTTTGGACGGCCAGCCCACTACAAATTAGCGTAAGCAATAGTGCCAATGCTGGTGATATAATTGAAGTTGAAATTACCGTTACTTCTAATGGTATTGAGTATGAAAAGGAAATTCAAAAGTGGGTAGTTGGCAATCAAACTATTTTATTAACAGAAGATGGCAGCAATGGTTTGGGCGCTTTTACTTCAATAAATAATGGATTTTTAGATTGGGATACCACTTATGTAATGCGCCGCAGCGGAACAGAAAGTATTAGTGACAGCCCTTTGCAAGCAGCAGATAATAATACTTTAAATTATTTAATGACCAGCAACAGCATCAGCTTAGCGAATACCACAAAACCCGTTTTAGAATTTTGGATAGCTTTGGGGCTTTCTAACTTTAATACCTATTCTAATAGTGACCCAAATGATGATAATTGCCGCTTAGAAATTAATGTGAACAACGGCGGTTGGCAAGCCATTAGTGCAGACGATACGCAAAACATAAATGGCGGGCCGCGTTTTGTACTCAACAACCCGTGGGCAAAACAAATAGTAGATTTAAGTGCTTACATTGGTACTAATATTGAAGTTAGGTTTACATTAGATGCCAGCGATTTTAGTGAACCTGATGGTGTTTTTATTGATGATTTAAGAATAGTAGATTATAAAGACACTGCAATGCCTACCGCTTTAATTGATGGCAACAGTACCCTAACTATTTGCGAAGGAGAAGCAGTAACGGTAAACCACAGCAGCAATAACTTTGATAGTTTTATATGGAATTCTGGTGATGGTGCAACTTCAACTTTAAACCCAGCTACTTTTACTTATAGCACACAAGGGGTTTATACCTTAACTTTACAAGTAGCAAATGCCAATGGTAGCGATACCGATAACATTACCGTAGTAGTTGATGTGGCCACACCAATTACTTTTAGCAGCCTACCAAGTAGCGTAAGTTCGAACCAGCCAATTAGCCTTACTGCAACACCTGCTGGCGGCGTATTTAGTGGTAATGGCGTAATTCTTAACGGGTTCAACCCTGCACTTGTTGATCCTGGTATTCAAACCATAACTTATACTTACACTAACAATAGTGGTTGCATTAGCACAGCCAATACCAACATATTTGTTTTTGATATTACCTACCTATTCGTAAACTATAATCTTGGTACAATATCTCCAAAATTAACTGGAAATTCGGAATTGGTGATTGACTCAAAAGCTCGTACAAATTATGAAGTGAGCATTTACGATGTTAGTGGAAGAGCATTATACGCACATCAAACCACAGTAGAAGCTGGTGTACAACCTACTGGGATGTTTCCATTTAAAAATTTGAATAAAGGACTTTATATTTTTATGATAAGTAATGGAGAAGAAGTGAGGAGCGAAAAGGTATATTTGGCGCAGTAGCTTAGTTTTATAAAAAAGCCGAACTTATAAATAAGTTCGGCTTTCAATATTACGTTAGTATCAACTAATTCTTACTAAATATTGCTTTAATTCTGCTGTAAGAGTAGTTCAATTGATTTTTCAAAACATACAAATTATCAAAAATAAGATTTTGTTGTTTATTAGCAATTTCCAAACCGCCGTTTACTGCTTTTTCACCAATTGTTTGCCACTTTTTGGTGTTTTCAAAACCGGTTTCAATTGCTGATTCTGTAGTTGTTAAAACAAAATTGTTTGCTTTCGAAACGCTTTGTTTAACGCCTTTAAAACTTTTTGAAAAATCTATTCGTTCAACATTATTTTTGGTTACCTTTAAAATGGTAGCACCAACTAACTTACTTTTTTCAACAGCATCGTCTATTACTTCATTGCCAATTTCAGCTGCAGTTTGGTTAAGCTCTTTAGCTTTAGCAGTTAATTTTTCAACATTTTTTTCAATAGTATCTTTAGTTTTTTCAGTAACGTTATTTGCTTGTTCTTTTATATTATCTATCATCGTTTTATTTTTTTTTTTTGATTTTTGATTAATTACTTAGCAACTTTTTCTTCAACCGCTATTTGAGCTTTGCCAACTGTTTTAGTGGTGTTTAAAGTCACCTCTTCAACTACTATGGTTGCTTTTTTCTTAGCTTTGGTAGCTACTTTTGTAGTTTTGCTAACTGCTTTTGTCGCTTTTTTCTTTGCCTTGGTAGCTGCTTTCGTGCCTTTGTCAACTACATTAGTTGTTGTTTTTTTAGCCTTTGTAATCGCTTTTTTACCTGTATTTACTGCATCTTCAACAACTTCATCCGCATTTTTTCTAAAATTAGAAATTATATTTTTTATAGATATTTTGTCTTTGTTCTTCTCCCAAATGCTTTTAAAATTGAAATCGAAGTTAACCAATTCTTTAGCACGGTTGCCACTATTTTTAGTTTGGTTAACTACGTTTTCCAATACATCAATTGAAAAATTTTGCTGACGCGCTAACAAATCGGTGCCATTGTTTAAAACCTTAGCCGCCAAATTTTGCCATTGCTTTACCGTATTTACCGAACCATCTACTAACTCTTCAGTTGCCGATAATACCTCTGTATTAAAATTGTTAGCTTGTTTTTGAATAGAAGAAAAAGTGTTTTTTACTGTTGCGTTATTCGTCGTTTTCTTTTTTGACATCTTATTTAAATTTTTTATGATGCAAATAAAAGATGTAGAAGTTACAGATGAGTTACAAATTAGGCTGGTATCAATTGAGTACTAAAATATTAACATTTTTTAAAGCTTCAATAGTAAAGAATAAAGCTGTTACTGTAAATTACGAGTATCCTAAATTGCTAAATCAGCAATTAAAGTATTCCTCAATCCTCATTGCTAAACCTAAACAAAATTTGCTTTTCTTCGGCAGTAAGATTATTGTAGCCCGTCTCGCTTATCTTATCTAAAATAGCATCAACTTGTTCTTGCTTATCTTTATTTACTCCCTTTTTTGCTTTAGGATATGCTTTGTTAATTCGCTCCTCATTTTTGTAAGCCACCTTCGGTTTCGGATTTTTACTCAATTTTTGCTGCAACCACTCCGTACCATCTACTAATCCTTTCGATAAATCAGTACCTTTTTTTAATTGATACACAAATAACCAACCAAACAAAGCACCGCCCAAATGTGCTATGTGGCCACCAGGGTTGCTTTGGCTTATCGTTACCACATCTAACAAAACAGCTACTAAAGCAATGTATTTTAATTTCACAAAACCTATAAAAACTAACCGAATTTCATAATCAGGTAACAAAGTAGCCGTTGCCACAATAATTGCCATTACGGATGCAGACGCACCTAACAAATGCGCCCCTTCAACAGCTTTATCAAACACAGGAAAAACATTGTAAGCCAAAATACATAAGAAAGCACCTGTAATGCCTCCTAAAAAATACAAGGCTAAAATGCGTTTTTGGTTCATATACTGCACCAAAATTCTACCCATCCAATACAACCATAACATGTTAAACAAAATATGTATAAAGCCTTGATGTAAAAATTGATACGTAATAAAAGCCCACGGTTGTTTAATAAATTTTAAAGGTGCCGTAGGCAGGTAAAACCAATCCATTAAACTTTCGTACAAACCGCCTTTTTGTGCAAAAAAGAAAAACAATTGTACCACACAGAAAAAGAAAAATACCATTACGTTAACCAATATTAGGCGGTTAACCACATTGCCATACCTAAACTGCCATTTTAAATCATCGACTATCGAATTGTTCATACTTTTTATAGCGCTTACCTTTTTAGACTTGCAAATATAACTAAGGTCAATCAAAATTGTTTCACAATAATATTGATTTTATGAAGCGAGAACAATTAGGCCCAAAAATACCCTTTGCCCTTTTCATTTCAAACCCTCAACTTGCTTCACTCGTTTGCTGTCAATCTATTTCAAAAAATATTAAATTGCAAAATTTAGTTTGCCACAGCATAGTTCACCATCGCATACAAAAAATAATTTTATAAGCGTTAGCGCACATTTTAATCGCATAAAAATTTTCTTCAAAATTTAAGCACTTGTAAAATTTTAGAAGCGAAACAGTTGCCACTCACATAAATTTTGGTCTCGCCATCCGTTCAAATACCATTTTGCTTTGCTGCATTGCCCTCCCTGCAAATGGTATAACCACTCCTGTCGAGGCTAATTTTCCAAGTTCTATCAGCCATAATAACTGTTTTTATGCAATTACAATTTATACATAAAGCGTTGTAAATTTTTTTACCTCATTAGCTTATCTTTAAATTTCAAAAATCTAAACAAAAATGCAAGCTAAAGAATTTATTAGCAACTACGAAAAAGTGCTACAAACCAAACAATGAGAAAATGTTGACCTGTTAATACAACAAAACATAAGGGCAGCATTTGTGTAAAAATCTCCTTTTGTGAGTTTAAAAACTAATGCTTACTTTTATAACCATCTTACTAAAATTAAAAGTAAATAAAACAAACGATATGGCAAGAAAAATAAAATCGGGCTTAATTCAAATGAGCCTACCAATATCTGAAGGAGAAGGCACTATTGCAGAAATTATGGAAGCGATGTATGATAAACACATTCCTTATATTGAGCAAGCTGGTAAAGCAGGTGTGCAGATACTTTGCTTACAAGAAATTTTTAATACGCCTTACTTCTGCCCCGGGCAAGATGCAAAATGGTACGCTTCTGCGGAAACCATACCAGGGCCAACAACCGAAAAGATTGCAGCTTATGCCAAAAAATATCAAATGGTAATTATTGTGCCAATTTACGAAAAAGAGCAAGCCGGCGTTTTGTACAATACTGCAGCCATTATTGATGCCGACGGAACTTACTTGGGTAAGTACCGCAAAAACCACATTCCCCATACCTCTGGCTTTTGGGAGAAATTCTTTTTTAAGCCGGGCAATTTAGGTTATCCTGTTTTTGAAACAAGGTATGCTAAAGTGGGTTTATATATTTGTTACGATCGTCATTTTCCAGATGGCGCAAGAGCCTTAGGTTTAAATGGTGCAGAAATTGTTTACAACCCTTCGGCAACCGTTGCAGGTTTAAGTGAATATTTGTGGAAGTTGGAGCAACCAGCTCATGCAGCAGCTAATGGTTATTTTATGGGTTGCATTAATCGGGTTGGTGAAGAGAAGCCCTGGAACTTGGGTAAGTTTTATGGACAGTCTTATTTTGTTGATCCACGTGGACAAATATTTGCAGAAGCTTCAAGAGAAGATGATGAATTGTTGATTGCCGATTTTGATTTAGACCTAATTGATGAAGTGCGTTCTACTTGGCAATTTTATAGAGACAGACGGCCAGAGACTTATGGGAAATTAACGGAACTGTAAGCGCATCTTTTTTATCATACTATAAAATTTTAAAATGGCAGAATACAAAAGACCAACAAACGAGCAAGAGTTTGAAGCCAATTTCAAACAGAAAAAACCATTAATGAATGACACGGAGGCGTATTACGAAAGTTCAAGATGTCTCTATTGTTATGATGCGCCTTGTATAACGGCTTGCCCAACGGGTATTGATATTCCATTGTTCATTAAACAAATTAATACTAAAAATACCATTGGTTCGGCTAAAACCATTTATGCATCTAATTGGTTGGGTAATGCGTGCGGAACGGTTTGCCCAACCGGTGTTTTATGCGAAGGTGCTTGTGTGTATAATCATCAAAATGTGCCGCCTATTCAAATTGGCCGTTTACAAAATTACGCAACAAGGCATGCGATGGACAATAATGTAAGTCTATTTAAAGCATCTAATAAAAATAATAAAAAAATAGCGATAATTGGTGCTGGCCCAGCAGGCATTGCTTGTGCTTGTGAGTTACGTATGCTGGGTTACGAAGTAGTTATTTTTGAAGCCAAAGACAAGCCAAGTGGATTAACCGTTTACGGAGTTGCACCTTACAAAATTACTAATGAAGAAGCGTTGGAAGAAATAGCATATCTTCAAAAACAATTGAATTTTAATATTAAATACAACCATTCGATAACAACAAAAGAACAGGTTGCCAAATTAGAAGATGCGTATGATGCCATTTTTGTTGGTATTGGTTTGGGCGCTACCAATTTTTTAAACTTAGAAGGGGAAGCCAAAGAGAATGTAACCGGCGCAGTTGAATTTATTGAAGATTTGAGAATGAAGCATCACACAACAAAAGTAGGAAAAAAAGTAGTGGTAATTGGTGGTGGAAATACTGCAATGGACGCTGCTTCTGAAGCGGCACGAATGGGAGCGAGCGAAGTTTTTTTGGTGTACAGAAGAAGTAAAAATGAAAAGGGTGCTTACGAATTTGAGTATGATTTGGCAAAGAGCGCAGGGGTTCAAGGAATTTTTAACGCCACACCAATTGCTATAACGGGCAACGGAAGTGCAACAGGCGTAACGTTTAAAAAAACAGCAACTGTTAACGGCCGTTTAGAAGAAGTTGAAGGCAGCGAATTTACTATTGATTGCGATATGGTGATTAAAGCAACCGGGCAAAGTAAAAAGGTAAAATTGTTGGGTATGATGGGTATTGAGTTAGATCATAAAAATAAAATTGTTATAAATTCTGAAACCTTTCAAACCAAAAAGCCACAATATTTTGCAGGTGGCGATGCCGTTAATGGTGGCGCAGAAGTAGTTAACGCAGCCTACGATGGTAAAATGGCTGCTTTGGGTATTGATAAATGGCTAACTAATAAATAGCAAAATTTTAATCAATAACCCAAACAGTAAGAGACATTCAAAACTTTATAAAATTGAAATAAAATGGCAGACTTAAATATAAACTTTGCAGGCATTAAAGCCCCTAATCCTTTTTGGTTAGCTTCTGCACCACCAACAAATACGGGTTATCAAGTTATGAAAGCTTTTGATGCTGGCTGGGGCGGTGCTGTTTGGAAAACATTAGGCGTGCCTGTTATTAATGTGTCCAGCAGATATGGGTCTGTTAATTATCGCAACACACGTATGGCAGGCTTTAGCAACATTGAGTTAATTACCGACAGGCCATTGGCAGATAACCTTAAAGAAATTGAAGAAGTAAAAAAACACTTTCCTGATAACGCTATTATTGCATCTTTAATGGTAGAGTCGAAAGCCGAGTGGGCGCAAATAATTAAAGATGTAGAAAACGCAGGCGCAGATGGTATTGAACTCAACTTTGGTTGTCCGCATGGTATGTGCGAACGTGGCATGGGTTCTGCCGTTGGTCAAGAGCCATCGGTTTTAAAAACCATAGTTAGTTGGGTAATGGAGCTGGCTAACATACCAGTTATTACCAAGCTAACACCCAACGTTTCAGATATTGTTGAGCCAGGCCTTGCAGCTGCACAAGGCGGCACCGATGCCATTTCTTTAGTCAACACATTTAAAAGTATTGTTGGGGTTGATATTGATGAGTTTGCCCCTTACCCTGTGGTAAACGGCAAAGGAACTAATGGTGGTTATTGTGGCCCAGCCGTAAAACCGATAGCTTTACACATGGTGAAAGATTTAGCCCAGCATCCTAAAATAAAACACGTACCCATAAGTGGTATTGGTGGTATTGAAACTTGGCGTGATGTGGTAGAGTATATTTTGTTAGGCGCATCTTCGGTGCAAGTATGTACCGCCGTAATGCATTATGGTTTTGGCATTGTGCGTGAAATGGAAACAGGGCTAAGGCAATATATGCACCAAAAAGGGTTTAATACTATTTACGATTTCTTAGGCAAAGCATTGCCCAATGTAAAAGAATGGAAAGATCTTAATTTACATTACGAAGTAAAAGCTCGTATTAATAAAAACAAATGTATTGGTTGCGATTTGTGTTACACCGCCTGTGAAGATGGTGCGCATCAAGCAATTGCATTAGCTACCGACGGCACAAGAATACCAAGTATAATTGATGAAAGCTGCGTAGGCTGCAACCTCTGTTCACTGGTTTGCCCAGTTGAAGAATGTATAACTATGGTAAGAACCGATGATGATAGCGAACACAAAACCTGGGGGCAATTAGCCGAAAGCAACAACATACCCGATTCGTTTAATGATGAAAGAGCAGGCGGCATTCACCACCAAGTACCAACCGTTGCCGATGCCTTAAAAGTGCAAAAACCAAAGCATTACGGCGCAGGGAGTTAATGGTTGTGTGGATGAAAAGATACTATCTTCGAAATCAAATCTAAAAAATGACTACTAACATCAATTATAAAGATAGAATAACTACTATGCCACGGCAAAACTTGCATTAAAAATATGCGTTGGAGGTGTTTACATCCATTGAAGTAATTATTGATATGTTGGGTGTTGGGTGTTGGGTCTTGGGTGTTGGGTGTTGGGTTCAGGCATGAGCATAGAAGAAATGTTAGAGGATCACCCTAAATTGGAGCGGAAAGATATTATGGCGAGTTTGCAGTATGTGAAAATGTATTTGTTTGCTAAAACTATTACTTTGTATTAATTAGATTATTTGAATAATGGAGCTAAAATTAAAGTATAATAAACTATTAGAGTTGATCAATCAGTTGCCAGCACATTTGAGAGAACAATTAAAAGCTGATTTGAAAGATGCTTCAGCTAATACAAGCATCAGTACAAAAGAAAAATTGGCAGCTTTGATTAAAGAAATGAGCGTAAAACCAATGTTTACGGATATTAAAAATCCGGTAGAATGGCAAAAAAACTTACGCAATGAGTGGGGATAAAGTGACATCAGATACCAATGTGCTTATTTATATGTCGAAGGGATTGATTGATGAACAAAAATTACTCCAACTCAACTTTAATGTATTTTACGTATCGGTAATTACCTTTATGGAATTGTATGGGTGCAATTTTAAAAACCCAAATGAAAAAGAACGGATAGATCGATTTTTCAATTACATTGAAGTAGTTCATACCAATACCAGTATAGCTGATAAAGTAATTGAATATCGAGTTTCAGCATCCAAAAAGATAAAGCTACCCGATGCCATTATTTTGGCAACAGCTTCTTATTTAAAAGCCACCTTATTAACTGATGATTGGGATGATTTCCAAAACATTGATAATGATGTTGCTATTTCAAATTTGGATTACTTAAAGGTTGGGTAAATTAATTGTTAAACTTGGAATCTTATTATCGCTTTTTTGTTGAATTAGGTATGAATGGAATTTCTACAATAGTTGATTTTTTAAATAGATTCTGAAAAATGATGAACCAATTAGACGATAAGGATATAGAAAAGTATGTAGTTGATAAGATTTTGGACTTAAACCAACTTTTTGAAGATAAAAAAAAATTTTACGAACAAACGACACTTGTATTAAACGGCATAAAAACTGTCAATACTTTAGAAATTAATAGCCTTAAACATAATAAATTATTATTATCGCTTGTTAAATGTGAATTTAAGATAGTTGAAATTACTGATACTTACATTAAAAAGCTTAAAATTACTAACGATGGGCTTGATCTTTTTAAAGAAAACCCCGTACCGTATAAGCCTCAAAATTACTGTTATTTAAAAATTAGGTCTTCTAATATTAAGAGTATAGAAATGGCTAATTCATCTTTAAAAGAAATTAGTTTAGCGAATTGTGAAAAAGTATCAAGATTAAACATAACGCAGAATCCTAATTTGGAAAGATGCTATTTTGGGGATACTAAAATACAATGGTTAACATTAGAGAATCAAAATAAAATCAAAAAAATAACCATTGCTGGTAAAAAAGAAATAACATTTTTAAGACTATCTAAGTTAATAATTAATTCGGATGAAGCAAGGGTTGTTATTAATTGCCCCATAAAAGAGATAAAAATTTTTGAATCCAAATTTAATACTAATTTAAATATTGGTTCAAATGAATTACAAGAAGTAAATATAGATAAAAAGTGTACTTTCAAATCCTTAACCATCAACCACAAAAACGCCAACATAAAAATAGATGATTGCACTGTAGAAGAAAAATTAGACATTGGTTCAGAATCCACCGAAGCCAACTCATCAAATTTTGAATTTACCAACAACACAATAGGAAGAGGCATTACTTTTGGCAAAAAAGAACACAAGCAAAAAATATCGAAAAGATTTAAAATTGAAAACAACCGCTTGCAAACCGGCAAGTGGAAATTTTATGGATTTAGTTTGGATGGGAATTGCAACTCAGAAATAACCGAGCAATCTTTTGACGATGTTACTTTCCAAAACTGCGACTTTAGCAATTTTGATTTTCAACATACGGATATTCATTTGGCAGAAATTATTGACTCCAATTGGAAGGAAGTTGATATTGGCAGCCAAAAACGCATCCAATTTAAAGCAGAAAATGAAGCACTTGAAATATCTGATTTAAAAGAACTAAAAAAGCAATACAGCTTTTTCCGCAAAAAATTTGAAGACGAAAACAATTATGTTGATGCCAGCAAATTTAAAATTAGCGAAGCACTAACTCGAATTAAAATTGAAAAACGAGGGCGAAAACTTCTGTTGTACTTTAATAAATGGCTTAACATGTTTGGTGAAAGTATTGCAAGACCATTTAAATGTTATGTTGCTACTTTAGTTTTTTTTGCTATACTTTACTTATTTTCTGGCATTGGGAAAGACATTAATTTTGATTGGTATGTTTTCATAGATTCAACTAATTTGGATGTTCCAAGGTGTTCAGATTTTTTTGAATCATTACTTTTTAGTTTTAAAAATATCAGCCCAGTAAAATTAGAGTATAACTTCGATTTTACTCCAAGCAGACCAACTCAAATTATCTCAATGTTTCAAAAACTCATCAACATTATTTTAGTTGGTGCTTTAATTGCTTCAATGCGTAATTTCTTTAGAAAGTAAAAACGGAAGATACATTTTAGTAAAAAAACAAACCCAAATAACGTCATTCCAGAAATTCGCAGAGCTGGCAAAACGAATTTCTGAAAGCGCTCTTATGAATTTATGCGAGATTACGGATATGCTAACTGCCCTTCCCTCCGTAGATTTTGAGATGATTTTTGTTCTAATAATTCAATCCTCCGCCACATTTTTGTAGCTTTAATAAAAATGCCTACTTTTATATCCGTCATTGGTTTGTTAAAAGTAAAAAGAAATTAAAACTATGAGTGAACAAATAGCAACAGCAATAATAGGCAACCATATTAACGGCAACAAAATTGCCGGAGGCGGGCCATCTTTACCCATCACCGCTCCACAAACTGGTGAGGTAATTGCTGAAGTACAATTATCTTCTGCCGAACAGGTAGCAGCAGCCGTAAAAGCAGCCAAAGAAAATTTTAAAACTTGGTCGGCCGAAACATTAAAAACTAGAGTGCAAGTATTTTTTAAGTTTAGAAATTTGTTAGAACAACACATTGACGAGTTAACCGAATTGGTAATACAAGAGAATGGAAAAATTGACAGCGAAGCAAGAGCTGAGGTTTTAAAAGGAATTGAATTGTGCGAGTTTGCTTGTTCTTTACCACAAATTTTACCCGACGAAATTCAGCAAGTAAGTGTTGGTGTAGAATGTAGAACGTCACACGCACCTTTGGGTGTGGTGGCCTGCATTGCGCCATTCAATTTTCCGCATATGGTACCTTTGTGGACTATACCAAACGCTTTGGCATTGGGTAATACCATGGTTTTTAAGCCATCAGAAAAAGTGCCTTTGAGTGCTATGCGAATTGCCGAATTGTTAGAAGAAGCAGGTTTGCCAAAAGGTGTTCTCAATATAGTTAATGGTGGTAAAGAAGTGGTGGAAGCTATTTGCGATCATCCAGATATTGAGGCGGTTTCGTTTGTGGGTTCTACCAAAATTGCAAAAATTGTTTATCAACGTGCTACGCATAATTTAAAAAGATGTATTGCTTTGGGCGGTGCAAAAAACCATATTATTGTGTTGCCCGATGCGCACCCAGAAATGGCAGGTTCTGATATTGCTGCTTCTATGAGCGGTTGTGCGGGCCAGCGTTGCATGGCAGCATCGGCAATGGTGGCTATTGGCGAGAGCGATCATATTATTGAACAGCTTTGCCATTATGCTAAGCAAATTGTGCCAGGTAAAAACTTAGGCGCAGTTATTTCGAAGGCAGCAAAAGAACGCATTGAAGCTTACATAACAGAAGCGGAAGCACAAGGCGCAAAAGTTTTGGTTGATGGCCGAAACACAGTTGTAGAAGGTAAAGAAGATGGCTTTTATGTTGGCCCTACAGTAATTGATTATGTAAAACCCGAAATGAAGATTGCGCAAGAGGAAGTGTTTGGCCCGGTAATGTCAATTATGCGTGCTAAAGATGTAGACGAAGCGATTAAAATTGAAAACAATTCGCCTTATGGTAATGCAGCTTCGGTGTTTACACAAAGCGGAAAAGCGGCCAGTTATATTACCTCTAAAGTTAGTGCCGGTATGACGGGCGTTAACATTGGCGTACCGGTACCGCGAGAACCTTTTGCCTTTGGCGGTTGGAACGAAAGTAAGTTTGGTGTAACGGATATTACTGGTAAAAGCGCTATCAATTTTTGGACAAGGGTGAAAAAAACAACTACTAAATGGAACCCAGAAGATAAGGTAGATTGGATGAGTTAATATTTAAATTAGCTGTGATATTTTTTTAAAAAGATGTTATAGCTAAGAAATTAAAAAAATTTTAGGTGAAGCAAAATCGATAGCCAACAAGTTAGAAGTATAGCCCCGATTGCAGCGGAAATCCTTTTTTGTACAATGGATTTTTTATCCATTGGATCAACAAAAAAGATTGGAGCGGAAAGCGGGACGGGTGTTGATGTGATGTTTAATGTTTCGCTTCAAAAAAAGATACCAGCTTAACGCCAATGAATTACAATTGGTTGAATTAAAAAATTTTACAATTATGGTGACATCAATAGCAGACATTAAACATTTAAACAAAGCGCATACGTTTTTTTCGTGGGCAGTACAAAGCCAAGTAAACCCTGTTGTAATAGAAAGTGCGAAGGGCGTTTATTTAAACAGTAAAGATGGTAAACGGTGGTTAGATTTTTCTTCGCAATTAATGAACGTAAACATTGGCCACGGCAGGCCAGAAGTTGCCGAAGCCGTGGCACGCCAAATGGAAAAATTTAGCTTTGTTTCGCCGGGCTTTGCTACAGAAGCAAGAGGTGCTTTGGGTAAGAAGTTAAAAGAAATTACGCCCGGCAGTTTAAGCAAAACCTTTTTTACGGTAGCAGGTGCAGAGGCAATTGAAAATGCAGTAAAGCTGGCACGTTATTATTCGGGTAAAGATAAAATTATTACCAACTACCGTTCGTATCATGGTGCAACTATGGCGGCCATTTCGGCTGGTGGCGACCCTCGCAAGTTAAAGGTAGATCGTAACCAAGTTCCAAATATTGTACACGTACAAAACCCTTATAGCTACCGTTGCCCGTGGTATAGCAGTTCGCCAGAAGAGTGTGGCCAGCGGGCGGTTAAAAATATGGAAGACGTTATATTATTTGAAGGGCCAGAAAATATTGCTGCCATTTTGATGGAAGGTGAATCAGGTACTTCGGGTTGTATTAAATATCCACCGTTTTATTGGAAACACGTAAAAGCCCTTGCCAACAAGTACAATATTTTAACTATTAGCGATGAGGTGATGAGTGGTTTTTGCAGAACAGGAAAATGGTTTGGTATTGATAACCACGAGGTTGCGCCCGACATTATGTGTTTTGCTAAAGGCTTAACTTCGGGCTATATTCCGTTGGGTGGAATGATTGTTTCGGAGAAAATTGCTAACGAATTAGACGATCAATATTTACCATTAGGCTTAACTTATTCTGCACATACAGTAGCTTGTGCTTCTGCCTTGGCGGTGTTAGATATTTATGAAAAAGAAAACTTGGCAGCGCGAGCCATAAAAATGGGTGCTTATATTGATGAACGAATGGAAGCTTTAAAAGCTAAACATGCTTCCATTGGCGATTGGCGAAATACGGGAATGTTAGGCGTAATTGAATTGGTTAAAAACCGAGAAACCAAAGAACCGATGGCGCCGTGGAATGCTACCGCAAATGAAATGGGCGTAATGTTAGCTGTGAAGAAAAAAATTGCCGAGTTGGGCATGTTCACTTTTGTAAAATGGAATTACATTTTTGTTGCGCCGCCTTTAACAATTACAAAAAGTGAAATTGATGAAGGCTTAGACATTATAAGTAAAGCGATTAGTTTGGCAGATGAGTATTGCAAATGATGAGATAACAGATGTTAGATAACAGAGAATAGATGACAGAAAACAGATGATGAGATTACAGATGTTAGACAACAGAGAATAGATGACAGAAAACAGATGATGAGATTAGAGAAGATGAGATTACAGATGTTAGACAACAGAAAACAGATGATGAAATTACATAAGATAGATTATTAGATTACGGAAGACAGAGTACAGACATTAGATGAGTGATGAGTGCGATAAGAGATAGCAGAAGATAGACGAGAGATGACAGAGAATAGCTTATTTGGTATAAACATAAACTATGAAGAATGAACTTTCTGAGGAAGTAAAATCCTCTAACTTATATAGCGAAGAATTAAAACCTGTTCCGCAAAATAAAAGGCATTGGGGCATTTGGGATTTAGCTGCTATTTGGGTTGGAATGGCGGTTTGCATTCCCACTTATTTGTTGGCATCTGAAATGATAAAAGACGGCTTTGGCTGGTTAGAGGCTATTACCATAATTGGGTTGGGCAACTTAATTGTAACCATACCAATGGTTTTAAACGGGCACGCAGGTGTTAAGTATGGCGTTCCATTTCCTGTAATAGGCCGTGCTTCTTTTGGTACAAAGGGCATTCATTTGCCAAGTTTATTGCGGGGCTTAGTAGCTTGTGGTTGGTTTGGTATTCAATGTTGGATCGGCGGTTTGGCCGTTTATTCAATTGGCGTTACCGTGTTAGGTTTAGAAAGTGAAAGTGCTTTAAGCATTGGTAAGTTTATTGGCTTCGCTATTTTTTGGTTGCTCAATGTATATTTTATTTGGAACGGAATGGAAAGCATCCGTTGGATAGAAAAAGGTACTGCACCTATTTTGTTAATTATGGGCGTGTTGTTAATTGTTTGGGGCGCAACCAATGTTGGTAGTTTTTCTAAAGTGTTGGCAAACAGTCAGCAATATGCTATACCAACCGCTGTTTTTAATAGCAACAAAAGTATTAGCATTAATACCATAACTGATAAAAATGGAACTGCTAAAGCAAAAGAATATCGATTAATAGTTGATGGCAAAGAAGGAGTTTGGCAAAAGATACCAGCAAACCAAACGATACTTAACCAAGCATCTTTACAAAATAATGAACTGCCGTTAATACAATTTAGAACAAATGAAAAGGCAATCTCTAGCAAAGTAAAAGTGCAAGCAGCAACTTTAAAAGGCGAGCAAAGCCAAAATCGTTTTTGGAAATACTTAATGTGGTTAACGGCAATGGTTGGGTTTTGGGCAACTATGGCAATTAGTATTGCTGATATTACAAGGCACAGCAAAACACAAAGAGAACAAATCGCAGGTCAATTTATTGGCTTGCCCGCCACTATGATTTTATATTCTTTTGTTGGCATTTTTGTAACCTGCGCTGCTGCTACCATTTTTGGTGATGTGTTGGTATTAGAAGATTCGCCCTGGGATCCGGTTACTTTAATTGGCAAACTCAACAATGCTTGGGTAATTGTTTTAGCTCAAGTTTTTATGATTATTGCCACGCTTAGCACCAACATTGCAGCAAACGTAATTGCGCCGGCTAATGCATTTTCTAATCTAAATCCTAAAAATATTTCGTTTAGAACAGGCGGAATTATTACCGCAATTATTGGTATTGTTATTTGCCCGTGGTGGTTAATGAATGAAATATTTGGTTTGTTAATTTTTGTCAGTAGTTTTCTTGGGCCTATTCTTGCTATTTTAATTGCCGATTATTTTTTTGTTAGAAAAACAGAGCTGAGTACCAACCATCTTTTTTTAGAAGATGGACAATATGCTTACCAACACGGTTTTAATGTTAAAGCTTTTATTGCATTTTTGGCAGGTGTGGCTACCGCATTAATTGGCCTTTTTGTGCCTGCGCTTAAAGTGCTTTACAATACCTCTTGGTTTAGTAGTTTTGCGGTAAGCTTTATTGTGTATTGGTTTTTATCTTATAAAAAAGAAGAGCAAATAGCTTAAGGTTTTTGCAGATTGCTGTAAATATAAAATATAAAAAACTATATTATCATTTAGAAAAAACTAATTATTGCCAATACAAGCATTATTAAACTGTCATATTCTTACTGCGCCTAACTCGCTTATATAAGGTTAAAACACAAATCGAGATTATGAGATTTAAGAAATAAAACTACAAGTAATCTTCAATCTTCTTTTTTTCTATGGCAGTTGAGGCCATTTTGCAAAGGTGCATACACATTTCATCTAAGTGTTTAAATTTTTCGTTGGTAGTTAAGCCTTTGTGATACCGATAAAATATTTGCTGCGCAATTACAGCTACTTTAAACAAACCATACACATAATAAAATAAAATGTTGCTGGTATTTCTTCCACTTTGGTTGGCGTATTGCTCGGCAATTTCCATACGGCTGGGGTTGCCTGCAAATGAAGTTGGCGATGGAAAAAACATGTTAATTGGGCCGTCGCTATCTTTTAACCAATAAGCAAGGCTGGTACCAAGATCCATTAACGGATCGCCAAGGGTACACATTTCCCAATCTAAAATGGCGTTAATGTTGTTGTAGTTTTCATTGGTAAAAACTACATTATCATACTTAAAATCGTTGTGTATTAAGCAAAAATCGTATTGTTGCGGTTGGTTAAATTCCATCCAACTCATTACTTTTTCGGCTTCGTCAATTTTTGTAGTAGCTGCTTTTAAATATTGCTTGCCCCAATTTACTACTTGGCGTTTTACATAACCTTTTGGTTTACCCAAATCATTTAGGCCAATTTCATTATAGTTTAAATAATGTAAATCTACAAAAGCAGTTAACCAAGTTGCTGCTACGTTTTTATATTGATCTGTAGTTAGGTTTCTTTTCTGCGCTTCTTTAGTAGTTAAAATAATGCCTTCTACTTTTTCCATTAGATAAAAAGAGCTGCCGACAACCTCCGCATCATTACAATAGGCAAACACTTTTGGCGATTTTGAAAAATTGTTTTCTAGCTTAGAAAGCACTTTGTATTCGCGGCTCATATCGTGCCCACGTTTAACTGCGCCTTTAGGTGGCTTGCGTAAAACAAATTGCTTATCTGCCACTTCTAACAAGTATGTTAGGTTAGAAAATCCGTTGGAAAACTGACTAATTTTCAATGGAGCTTCTGCGGTTTCAATTAGTTTATTGGCTATTAAAAACGACTTTAAATTTTGTTCGTTGAGTTCTTCTCCTTGTCGTACTGGCTTTAACATTAAATTCTGTTTTTAAAATTGATTGAAAAATAATTAATTCTTCTTACATTAATGCAAAATATAGATTGTTTAAATGAATAACAACTTTGATTTAAAAGGTAAAGTGGCCATTATTACGGGCTCATCTAAAGGAATTGGCGCAGCTATTGCCGAAGCCTATGCTGCACAAGGCGCCAAAGTAGTAGTAAGTAGCCGCAAGCAAACTGCCGTTGATGAAGTAGTTGCAAAAATTAATGCTGCTGGTGGAACTGCCTTGGGCATAGAATGTCACGTTGGTAAACAAGAGCATTTAGAAAACTTGGTAAACAAAACGGTTGAACATTTTGGAAAGGTAGATGTGCTGGTCAACAATGCGGCCACTAACCCTGTTTTTGATATGTTGCAAAATGCTACCGAGCAGGCTTTTGATAAAATTATAAATGTAAATGTAAAGGCTTGTATGATGCTGGCGAATTTATGTTATAAAAGTATGAAGGAAAACGGTGGCGGCTCTATTATTAATATTGCATCGGTAGAAGGGATGAAACCAACAACTGGTTTGGGAATGTACAGCATTAGCAAAGCTGCTTTAATAATGTTAACCAAATCGCAGGCCAAAGAATGGTCGGGCAACAATATAAGAAGTAACAACATTTGCCCAGGCTTAATACAAACCAAATTTAGTGAAGCCTTGTGGAAAAACGAAACTATATTAAATCAATTTGAAACCCATATACCAATGAAGCGAATGGGGCAGAGTAAAGAAATTACTGGCTTGGCTTGTTACTTGGCTTCTGAAAGTGCCAGCTACACAACAGGTGGTGTTTTTATGGTTGATGGTGGTTATATGTTGGCGTAAAAAGTGATTTAACTTACCCGCACAATTTGAAGATTTGCGTAGAAAATTTCTTTATAATTGTAAGAACAGAAACTAATTTTTGACACGCAATAAAAATATGATATAATGAATTTTGACTATACCGAAAAATCGTTGCGCCTTCAAAAAACACTTACTGATTTTATGGAGCAACACTTATATCCTTTAGAAAAAGAGTACGAAGAATTTACTGCCGATAACTTGTGGCAAAACTTTTCAAAACTAGAAAATTGGAAGGAGTTGGCAAAAGCGGCCAACTTATGGAATTTGTTTTTACCAAAAACTTATGGTGACCTTAGCCCCGGATTAACGAACTTGGAATATGCGCCTTTGGCAGAATTGATGGGCCGTTTGGTTTGGAGTTCTGAGGTGTTTAACTGTTCTGCACCCGATACGGGCAATATGGAAGTTTTGGCCAAATATGGTAATGTGGCGCAACAAAAAAAATGGTTACAACCTTTAATGGAGGGAAAAATTAGATCTTCTTTTTTAATGACAGAACCCGATGTGGCTTCTTCTGATGCTACTAATATTGAAACCTCAATTAAAAAAGATGGCGATCATTATGTTATAAATGGCAAAAAATGGTGGAGTAGTGGCGCAATGAACCCACACACGGAGATTTTTATTTTAATGGGCAAAACCAATACCGAAGCCGCAAGGCATATTCAACAAAGTATGATCTTAATTCCTAAAAATACCGAAGGGGTAACTATTGTTCGTCCGTTGCGGGTTTTTGGTTCTATGGATTCGCCAGAAGGCCACGCCGAAATTGATTTGAAAAACGTTAGAGTACCTATCGAAAATTTAATACAAAATGAAGGCGACGGTTTTAGAATAGCGCAAGGCCGTTTAGGGCCTGGCAGAATACATCATTGTATGCGATTGATTGGTGCAGCGCAACGCAGTTTAGAGTTAATGTGTAAACGGGTTTCGCAGCGTACCACTTTTGGTAAGTCGGTGGCCAGTTATAGTTCTATACGGCAACACATTGCTTTGTCTAAATGCGAAATACAGCAAGCACGTTTACTAACCTTGCAAGCTGCTGATACTATTGATAAACTTGGCATTGCCGGAGCAAAAGATTTAATTGCGATGATAAAAATTGTGGTGCCGCAAATGACGCAAACTGTTGTTGACCGTGCTATACAGGCTTTTGGTGGAATGGGCGTTTGTCAAGATACGCCATTGTCCCGCTTTTGGATTTACGCACGTTGTATGCGCCTTGCCGATGGGCCAGATGAAGTGCATCAATATCAGTTGGGGCGAAATGTGGTGAAGAAGTATTTGTAGTAGGATACTTCTCATTCTATAATGGCAAATTATTGGGGCAATAAATTAAACAATAAGGAAATGATTGCCTATCAGCTTTCTAAAAGGGGCGGGTTTTTGAAACTGAAAATATTAGATGAAAAAAGGTTAGTAATACACAACCAAGCACAATTTGTGTATGAAGGTTTGATGAATATTTAAAAGAAAAATTTAGTAGCTACGTTATGTTTGTGGTTACTAATAATAAAATAGGTGGTTTAGAAAAATTAGTTGTTCGAATATATGCAAGTTGTGGTGCATTTATGAGCAACTTTTAGAACTCTTAAAATTTCCTTTCTTAATACAAAATTTAAACTATTTTTGTATCTAAAAAGATACACTTTAATTGGTTATCACCGAAAAGACACCTGAATTTGATGGATGGATTAGAGAACTCAAAGATATTCGAGCGAAATCTAAAAAACTATTCCAAATTCAGAAACTCGAAACTGGTGAACATTTTGGAAATTGTAAACCTGTTGGAGATTCAATCAGCGAAATGCGTATTAATTAGGCAAAGGTTTATAAAGTGTATTTTAAAGAAATAGAAAGCAAAATCGTAATTCTTTTAAATGGTGGAGATAAAGTAAGCCAACAAAAGGACATCGAGAAAGCAAAATAAAATCTGGAACAGAATAAAAAAGAATTGATATGGCAACTACAAAATTTGATATTGCGGACTATTTAGACAGCGAAGAAATGATTGCTGAATATCTTAAAACAGTTCTCGAAGATGGAAACAGTTCTGATTTAATTGTGACAATTGGACATATTGCAAAGGCAATTGGAATGACCAAAATTGCTGAAAAAACCGGAATGAGTAGACCGAGTTTATATAAAGCATTATCGGACGGAGCAAAACCTCAATTTGGAACAATAATGAAAGTGCTTAAAGCCATTGGCGGACAAATTAACGTGAAACCAATGTTAGCGTAATAAATAACGACACCACAACAATGGCCATAAGTAATTGTTTGTTCTCGCCTACTTTGGAAATTCTTGAGGAATTATCAATTTGGTGTGTACTTTCGAAGTTCAGTACTAATCCACGCAATTATTCATAGCCAAATTGTAGTAAGTAATAAAACCTCCTTAATAAAGATTTGGAAGATTTAATCAATAAAATAAAAAGCAGATTAGAACTTAGGCCTGAGGCTGAAGAATTTCTATATTCTATTTCTAAAGAAACCCATCGTTTTAAGGGGGAGGTATTAATAAGAGAAGGACAAATAGTGGAGAAGATTTTTTTTGTCACCTCTGGTTGTATAAGGTCTTATTGTGTCGATAAAAGCGGGAAAGAACATACCTTACTATTTGCTATTAAAGATTGGTGGATTAGTGATTACATTGCCATTCATACAAATAAGCTTGCAACACTAACGGTAGAATGTCTGACGGATTCGACCATCATTGAATTCAACGCAAAGCAATTAGATCAAATTCATACCCTGTTTCCAGAATTTGAACCCTACCAAAGGCATAATTTAGAGCGGCATGTTGTTAGCTTACACCAGCGAATTTTAAATCAATTACAACTAAACGCCTCCGAACGATATGATTTATTTCTAAAGCAGTATCCTAATATAGAACGGCACACTCGAAATTATCACATTGCATCATTTTTGGGTATTACCCAAGAAAGCTTGAGTCGTATTCGGGTAGAAAAAGCAAAAAAGTAGCTTTCTCACCATAGGTCAAATTTTACAACAAATTTTAGAATGAGAGAAGGTTGCCTTTAAGCAACAACTTATAAACTTATTTAAAGCCCCTTATCCTATTGTCAATTTTCTAAACTTTAAAATCTCAATTCTTAAAGCAACATCAAGCTCCTACTTTACCCATCTACATAAAAAATTAAATAATAGTTTAAAATGGTGCAACGTTTTTTCAAATTATAATATAAGGTAATATTGAAACGTGTTTTTTATCCACATTATAAAACTATATAAAATAAAAGAATGAAATAAAACTTATTGCCCCATTCAATTAAAAACTTAAAAATAGTAACCTAATAAATAAAACGCACCCCTAAACAATTTTATAATTAATAATATATTTAAATGATGAACAACAATACAAACAAAGCATTTTTACTAATAACCACTTGCATGTTTTTATGCTTAGGAGCAATAATTGCACAACCCACCTGTAAACAATATGATGATTGGTGTACACATGAAGTAAGAGTAGAAAATAGTAGCTCAAATGAAGTATCGGTATGGTGCAAAGAAATAGGTTGCGATAACACTGATTACTTTATGGCCAACTTAAAACCAGGGGAACACCTTTTTGCTTATCCAGATGCCTATAATGCTGTTTTTAGTATAAAATTTGGAAACATAACGCTTAAAACTTTTGATCAATTAGGTGCAGACTGGAATTGCAATTATTATACGTTTAATTATTCAAATGATAGTTTTGTTGACTGCTCTAAAGGGATTGATTTGAGGGTTTCTCCCACACAATCTATTTGTGAAGGTGGTTCGGTTGAAATATGCGCAGACAATGCAAGCCACTATGTGTGGAGCAATGGTGCTACAAGTCAATGTATAATTGTTAGCCCTCATTACACGCAAGCTTATAGTGTAACAGGCTCAAAAAATGGATGTGAGCAAACTGGTACTGTTAATGTAAATGTAATTGAATGTCAGTCAAATTTCAATACTTGTATTCCAAATGATTTCAATTTGTACGAATCATACATTTCGGCTCACGAGGCTGATTTAGAGTGGGTTGAGGTGCCTGGTGCAACATATACTTTTTATATAAAAGAAAGTCATGAGAGCGTATGGGGTATCTTCGATATACACGAAAACTATGTAACTGTTCAAAGTTTGAATTACTGTGCACACTACCAATGGGCAGTATTAATTACCTGTTCTGATGGAAAAACTGCTGAATTTAGCCCAACTAGAGAATTTTCAACTTGCGGGCATCAGCCTCGAATTAGCAGTACTAAAAACGCTACAGTAAGTTTTAATAGTATTGAAAATGCACCAATTTTGGAAATAGCACCAAACCCTGCAACAGACTTTTTGAAAATTAACTATACTGGTTTAAACTTGCAACAATTAAAGGTATACAATACCAGCGGTCAATTAACTGAAACTTTACAAGCAGACGAATCAGGAATTTCAACCCTAAACACAAGTAACTACAACAAAGGTATGTATGTAATATTTGCCGAAGCCAACGACAAAGTGTTTAAGAACAAATTTATTGTTCGATAAATTAACAATCAACCATTTAGTAAGAATAACTGGTGTTTGGCTTTATTAGCTAACACCAGTTTTTTTTTTGATTCTCCCTAAAAATTAGATGTGCTCAAACTTTGCCTCAAGCGAACACAATTAAACATCCAACCAAAATAACACCTGTTTATAATAAGGTTTCTATTTACTTTATTGCGCGCCTGTAGCTCGCCATATTGTATTAACAACTAAATAGGCTTTCAAAAACACAATTATATATAAGCAACATTTCATTATAAAAAGATAATTGTACAATAAGAGATGCCATTGTTATAAAATATAAATTTAATTTTTCACTACATCCGAGGCAACCTTTTGTAAAACTTGGTGTAATTTAAGTAGACAAGGTTAATGACACGAATTAGACATATACAGCAGAACAATTTTAGTGTAGCAGAACTTATTGATGGATGCAAACAAAAGAAACCGCAAAGTCAAAAAATGCTGTTTGAAAAGTTTGCGCCCCTTATTTACACCACCTGTAGACGGTATGATTTTGCCGGTTACCCTGCTAAAGATTTGCTGCAAGATACCTTTATTAAAGTGTTTGAAAAAATTGATCAGTTTGATGAGCGTAAAGGCCAGTTGAAAAATTGGATCGCCCGTGTTTCAATAAACTTAGCTTTAAATGCTATTAGAAAAAATAAGAAAGCTGTTATTGTTATTGATGAAGAAACACAAGCCAATTTAGTATATGAAAGCGATGATATGCTTACACCTAATTTAAGCGAAGAAGAAATATTAGCTCTAATTAGTAAGTTGCCTGTTGGCTATAAAACCGTATTTAATTTATTTGTAATTGATGGATTTTCGCATAAAAAAATAGCAGACAGTTTAAATATTAGTATTTCTACTTCAAAAAGTCAATTGTATAAAGCAAAGCAAATTTTACAAAAGCAAATCAATCAAATTATAAAAGCAAAGCATGGATAAATTCTACAACATAAAAGATAAAATTGAGAATTACGAATCTACGCTTGACTTAGACAAAACTTGGGAAGAGTTAACTTTAAAACAGGAGAATTTAATTTTAAAGAAAAATTTAAAAACACAAAATATTTACTTGGTAGCTATTTCTGGTTCTGTTATACTGTTGGTCTTGTTGTGGGCATTAAGTAATTTTTATTTATCAAAAGGCATAACAAATAATGATCAAATTTTAGATGATACTGCATTAATTACAGAAAATGTTGAACAGAAAAAAAAAGAAAAGATAGGGCAGCAATTAAATAACCATACACAAAATTTGGATACCCAATTAGATAAGGCAAGTGGCTTAGAAAGTAATATTATAAAAGAAAAAGCAAATATTATACAACAGCAACAGCAACAGCAACAGCAAATTGAAAAACTGAATAGCAAAATAGTTAACAACACAACTACCAAACTTGTTGAAGATGATTTTGATAAGCAACCTACTGTTAATAAAAAGCCGCAAAAAATTATAAAAAAAGAAAATGCAAATGAAAAAAACGTGGCACCTTATATTGGTTCTACAAAACCTAAAACAGGTACTTTTAAAAAACAAGTTGTTCGTAAAAAGAAGGTTGAAAATAGTATAGATCAAAAAGTTAATGAAAGCGTTGATAAACTTAAAACCAATTCTTCTACAAAAATTTTAATTGAATCTACTAATAATATTGAAAGCATTAGTGCGGCTACCGAAAAAAAGCATCTAAATAAAATAATAAAAAACCCCACCATTAGTGAAGCTGAAATAGAAGATTTTGTGAAACAGACTAAAGTTAAAACAAGTACGCAGGTTGCTGTAAAAAAACCATTAAAAAACAAATATAATACTTATAACAAAATTGATCAACTACCAATAATTAGTAAAAAAATTGGTTTAAAAAACGATAGACCGCAACTATTAAATAATTCATTTAAAACCTGCTTAATAAAAGAAAAGTATAAAAAGAATTTTGCAATGTTTGAATTGTTGGGACAAAGTGGCTATTTCTCTTTCAATTATGGTCGTGTATTACTTAACAAATCATTTGGGCAAACCTTTTTACAAGCTGGTGTTTCAATTAATCCACATAATATTAGTCCCACCTCCGACGTTATTGTGCCCTTGTTCGTAGCAATTTCGATTAACCAAACATTTAATTTAAATAAACAACATGCCATAATAATAGGTGCAGGCATTAACTATAATGTAGACATACAAAAAAATTATATTAACGAATTAGAACCAGCAGTAATTACTAGGTTGGGGTATCAATACCAACGTTTAAAGAGTGATTGGTTTTATAAAATAGAAATTTTGCCTTTGGTTGAATATGGAAATATTATTCAGCAATATATTAATAGTAATTACGAAAAAAGATTTGGTGTTTGGGGTGGTGTAGGTGTTGGCCGCCGCTTTTAATAACATTAATAAAACTGTCGACAATAAAGTATTAACAAATAATTTAATAATCAAGACTTATTTATTACAAAAACAAAATGGTAATAAAAAGGGCTAACCATGTCTGTAAGTCGCTTAAAATTTTTTTAAAATATGAAGTACAAATTAGTTTATTTATTAGCTGCCTTAATTAGTTTTGCAGCCTGCGAAAAAAGAGATGCCATTAGAAATGGAACGGTTGACACAGAAATTGTTAGCCCAGCCGATAAAGCATCTATCGCAAAAACAGATGAAGTAGAGGTAGAGGTCAAATTTTTATCGGAAAAAAATCTTGTTGAAACTGCTTTTGTTAAAGTAAATGTTTTTACAGCAGGTAAAGAAGTGATAGAAAATTTGGAGTCCTTACCTATTGAAGTTGGAGAATTGATAGTTGATTTTAACAAAACCAATATTAATCAAAGTGAGTATGTGTTTAAACAAACTGTTGACATTTCTACTTACCCAAAAGGCACTTGTTTTACTATTTTTACCGGAGCCACAAGCTCTACAAAACACATTGTAGGTACAGAAAATAATGGTAGCTATTTCTGTATTGAATAATAAACTGCTGTTGACTATACAGTAATCATTCAATTTCATTAGCGTATTTAAATTGTTGAGCAACTCTTAAAAAATGCAGTTAGCGTTGCACGTTTTCTAACAAAAAAATAAAAGAAGACATTAGCGAAAATAATCTTTTGAAATTGAATGATTTTATTAAAATCATTATTCTATAAGTAAAAATTTTTAATGAGAATTAAACAAATATTAGTTTGCTTTATAGTGTTTTGTAGCTTGCAAACCTTTGCACAAAACCAAAAATTTAGTACAAGTGGGTATGTAACCGATGCAGAAACAGGCGAGGCACTAATTGCCGCAAATGTATATGATATTAAATCATCTTCTGGAACTACAACCAATACCTATGGCTTTTATTCTATCACCTTACCTACCGATAGTGCCTACCTACTTGTAAGTTACATTGGTTACCAAACACAAAAGCTACCTGTTAAATTAGGTCAAAATGCTTCGTTAAATATTAAACTTCTGCCGGCGGCGTTTTTAAATACAATTGAAATATCGGCCAGTAAAAATGAAGAAGCGATTGAACAAAAATCACAAATGAGTACGGTAAAAATATCGCCGCGCGAAATTGATCAATTGCCTGCTTTTTTGGGGGAAGCAGATGTGCTAAAGGCTTTACAGCTAATGCCTGGGGTACAATCGGGTAGCGAAGGGCAAAGCGGTTTGTATGTAAGAGGTGGTTCACCCGATCAAAATCTTATTTTGTTAGATGGTGTACCTGTTTACAACGCCTCACATTTGTTTGGCTTTTTCTCCGTTTTTAATACCGATGCCATTAACGATATTAAGTTAATAAAGGGCGGCTTTCCAGCAAGATATGGCGGTCGGTTATCTTCTGTATTAGATATTAGTATGAAGGAGGGCAACAACCAAAAGTTAAAAGGTACAGGCAGTATAGGTTTAATGGCCTCTAAACTTACCTTAGAAGGGCCGCTGTTTAATGATAAAACCTCTTTTATTATTTCTGGTAGAAGAACTTATATTGATTTATTAGCTCAGCCGTTTATACAAAGCAATTTCAAAAATTCGGGCAACAAAGGCAAGGTGGGCTATTTTTTTCACGATGTAAATGCAAAAATAAATCATAAAATATCAAACAAAGATCGGTTGTATTTAAGCCTATATACTGGTACAGATAAATTTTATTATGATGTAAAAGAAAAATTTACCACCGGCGATTACACACAAAAAATTGGCTTAGGTTGGGGCAACCTAACTTCTGCGTTTCGCTACAATCGTATTTGGGGCAACCGTCTTTTTTCTAATCTTACTTTAACTTATAGTAAATACAATTTTAACACCACTGGTGGTACCGAAGATAATTTTATAGAAAAAGAGGAGAATTATACTAATGAATTTAATTTAAGCTACGATTCGGGCATAGAAGACTACGCCGCAAAAATTGATTTTGATTTTATACCAAACCCTAAACATACCATACGGTTTGGTACTAATTACATTAGGCACAATTTTAAACCAGGTGCTTTTAATGTGTTTACCAAAACCGAAGACTTTGAAGTAGACACCCTCTTTGGCCAAAATAAAGTGCAAGCCAATGAGTTTGCTGCTTATATAGAAGACGACTTTGAAATAAATCGAAACCTAAAAATTAACGCCGGCATACATTTTAGTGCCTTTAGCAAACAAAAAGGATATTATACTTCAATACAACCCCGTTTAGGCCTTCGCTATTTACTGCCCGATGGTGCTTCAATAAAAGCATCTTTTGCAACCATGCAGCAATACATACAATTTTTAACTAACGAAAATTTGGGTTTACCAACCGATTTATGGTTGCCTACAACCGATGTAGTAAAACCACAATCCAGCTTTCAAGTAGCTATGGGTTATGCCAAAACATTTAATAATAACTACGAGCTTTCTGTTGAAGCCTATTACAAAGAAATTAAAAATGTGCTATCATATAAAGAAGGCGCTAGCTTTATTGATTTTGGAGATTGGCAAGACAATGTTACCCAAGGTAAAGGAAACGCTTACGGAGCAGAATTTTTGTTACGAAAGAAAAAAGGAGATTTTACTGGGTGGCTTGGCTACACCTTAGCCTGGAGCAACCGCCAATTTGATGATATTAATTTTGGCAAAACCTACCCATTTAAATACGATAGAAGACACGACATTTCATTAGTAGGCGTTTACAAACTGAGCGACCGTATATCTTTATCTGCCTCTTGGGTATTAGGTTCGGGCAATGCCTATACCTTAGCCGAAGGCTATTATGCCGGCACTTTTTTAAGCGGCACCTCCGAAAGTGGTGTTTACTACAGTTTTTTAGCCCCCTTTTATAAAAACAGAAACAACCAACGCAGCCCAAGTTACCACCGGTTAGATAGCAGCATCAGCTTTTTTAAACAAAAAAAACGATACGATAGAACCTGGTCCTTTGGCTTTTACAACATGTACAACCGCGCCAACCCATTTCTGTTAACCGTAGCAACAGATACCGGCGATAGCGGCTTAGCCAACAAAACCGTACTTAAAAAAATAAGCCTCTTCCCCGTAGTGCCTTATTTTAATTGGGGTTTTAGTTTTTAATAAAAATAAAAAATATACGCTATTTTATTTGAAACGAAACAAAAATGCATCACACAAACTTGTGGTCCCGCTTTCCGCTCAAATGCCTTGCCAACGCTGCAATGCCAACGCTACAAAAGGCATAACCGCTGCAATCGGGGTTATTTTACCAACCTCGCCCAGCAGTTTTAAAACAAAGTAACCCTGCTATAAAAACAAACTAACAACCAAACACAATTTTTAATATTTATTTAAAAAATAAATTTAACAACATGATTTCAGTCCGTTTTATCTTAATAATATTTAGTACAATAACCCTATTAAGCAGCTGTGAAGATAATTTTTTTAATCAAACAATCGACATACCTGCCACCAACCATCAAACCAAATTAGCAGTAAATAGTTTTATAACCAATACCGATTCAATTTATATAGTAGCCAATGTAACCCGCACCTACGGCTTAAACGATTATATACCACTTGGCCGACGTAGCATTGATAACGCCGTTGTACAACTTTTTGAAGGCGACCAATTGCTTTACACCTTCGTAAGAAATGCAGGGCGCAGTGGCGGAGGCTACTCTATATCAATACCCAAAAAATTTGATGGTATTGGTAAAACCTATACCCTAAAAGTAAGCCATCCAAATTTTGAACCAGTACAAGCCAGCCAAACGATGCCCCAACCCATACCTTTAACAACGGTAAATTACACAGCCTTAAAAACAAATAATAACGCCTTTCCGAAAGGTGAACTTAGCATAGCATTTAACGACCCGGTTGACCAAGAAAATTATTACGAAATCGCTATTTTTGAACAAACACCATATATATATTTTGATGAAGCAGGTAATGTGGAAACACGAGAGTATTACAATGAAATAAGTTTGTTAGATGATAACGGTTTGCCAAATCCATTATTTACGCAGGGCTATAATGGTAGTGCCTTATTGATAGATGATAAAACCTTTAATGGCAAACAAAAGGTTTTAAACCTCCCCTTCGAGCATTATGAAGAAGGCCCAAAATTTAAAGTTTACTGGCGTTCTGTAAGCAAAGCATATTTTCTATTTTCCAGTTCATTATATTTTAATCAAAACATACAAGAAAACCCTTTTACCGAACCAGTTTCATTATATAGCAATATAGATGGTGGTATTGGGGCTTTTGGCATGCGGGCAGAATTAAAGTATGAGCTTAATTAAATATTTGGTTTAATATTTAATTGTTTTATAAATTTACTGTTTTTAGTGGCTAATAATTGATGCGTTTTCACATCTTACAAAAAAGAAGAACCGCCATAGCAACTGTGGTTGTTAGTAGTATAGCGGCAATTAAATCAACTCCAATATTTTATAAGTATTATTTATATGTTTAATGATGTCGCCAACCGCTTTTTGGTAAAACAAGCGTCCAACAGGTGAAGCTAAAGAAATGGCGTAATAGCTGTTTTCTTGTATCGCAATTTTGCCATAGCCAATACCAATAAAATAATTTCCATTGGTAGTAATTATCAAGCTGCCCAATTCTACTTGCCGGTACTTTTTGCTGATGTCAATTTTTTGTAAATCGTTTTTAAGTTGCCATGTTTTATTTAACTGAGTAGCGTATCGATCTATTTCGCTTTGTACTCTCGCTCTGCTGGTTTCAAATTTATCGCCTGCACTACTTTTGGTTTCAAGGTCTCTCGCTTTTTTGGCATCTGCAATGCTTGTTTCAAGCAACGCTATTTGCTCATCAATTAGTTGATTAAGTTTTGCAACTATTGCAGCTTTTGTAGCTAACGAAATTTTCATAAGGTTGTAAAAATACTTAAATTTATTATTTAAAATTAGTTGAACCCATTGAGTTAGTTGCACCAATAAAAAAGAAACACTTGAGATTTACGCTTTATTGTTAGTTTGGTTTTGCGGGTTTATCTGTGTTCGTTTTCTGCTAATTTTTAGAAAAAACTATTTTACCTTAAACACTCGTCACCATTATTTCCTTTTCTTTATCTCCTCCCAAGTATCAAATAGCTTCTCTTGCTTTGGCTTATCTTTTGGTATTTTTGGCAAAGGTTCGCAAGCTTGCATGGTTTCGCTATAAGCTTTGGGTAAGGTTTGGTATAGTTGTGTGCCTTTTGTTTTCCAAGCAATCATTTCGTTGCTTACTTGTTTAATTACTTTTGCGGGGTTGCCAACTACCAAACTGCGGGGCGCTATTTTGGTGTTGGCTTTAATAAAACTGAGTGCGCCAATAATGCTTTCCGCCCCAATATGCACATCGTCCATTACCACACTGTTCATACCTACCAAAACATTTTTACCAATATGTGCGCCGTGTATTATTGCCCCGTGGCCAATATGTGCCATTTCTTCTAATATTACATTTACTGCCGGAAACATATGTATGGTACAATTTTCTTGCACATTGCAACCATCTTTTATAATAATACCACCAAAATCGCCACGTATATTGGCACAAGCTCCAATAAAAACATCTTTACCAATAATTACATTACCTGTTACTACTGCTTGCGGATGCACAAAAGCACTTGGGTGCACCACGGGTATAAAGCCTTTAAAAGAATAAATCACTTAGCCAGTTTTTTTAAGGAAGGGTTTAACTGCAAAGCTTTTTGAAAATTTTGTTGTGCCGTTGCCGTATCGCCCAATGCTTGCTGAACGTTGGCAAGGTTTACGTAAGCTTTTGAATATTCGGCATCAATTTCAATGGCTTTTTCATAAGCATTTTTAGCAGCCCGTATTTTATTTAATTTAATATAAGTGTTGCCCATATTGTAATAAGCTACAGAAAAGCCTTGTTGATGAATAACTGCATTGGTATAAGCGGTTATTGCTTCATCGTATTTTTGTGCAGCATCTTTTAACAAACCAATATTAAACCAAGCATTTGCCTGTTTAGGGTTTAGTATTGTTAGTTGTTCAAAATTTTGTAAGGCATCGTTATTTTGTTTTTCACTTAAATAAAGCTTTGCAAGGTTGTAATAGGTTTCTTCATTTTGATTGTTGAAGGTTAAAGCAAGCTTGTAATGTCTTACTGCTTTTTTAGTTTGCTTTAATTTATCGTAAGCCGATGCTAAGTTGTGATGCGCCTCGGCAGATGTTGCATCTTTTTCAAGTGCTTTAGCTAATATACCAACTGCATTTTTGTTTTGATTATTTTGAACGTAATATGCGCCGAGGTTGATCAACTTTTCTATGCTTACGGTGTCGCCTTGTTTTAATTGATTTTCGTAATCTGTAATTTTTGCTTTTACAGTATCAAATACTAGTGCATCATTTTTTTGTTTAGGCTCTTTTTTTGTTTTTAAAAATGGTGTATTTGCTGGAGTAAAATTTGATGTTGGCTTGCTAAATTTAGACTGCCTTAAGTTAACCATTAAAAACAACAGTACAACAATACCAATAGGCAAAGCTATGTGCCACCATTTTAATACGTTATCTTTTTTGGCTTGTTCTTCCACAAAAGTAAATTAAAACAAACCATATATTTCTGCCGAAACCTTATTAATTACTTCTCCTAAATCTTCTGCATTTTCAGCAAATTTATTTTTATCTACATTAATAACTAACAACTTCCCCTCTTTATAGCCTCCTATCCATTCTTCGTAAAACTCATTTAAACGGCGCAAATAATCTAAGCGTAAATTATCCTCATAATCTCTTCCTCTTTTTTGTATTTGGTTTACCAAAGTTGGTATGGTAGCTTTTAGGTAAATTAACAAATCGGGCGGTGCCAACATAGAAGATATTGAATTAAATAAGTTGGTATAGTTTTCAAAATCTCTACTACTCATTAAACCCATTGAGTGCAGGTTAGGCGCAAATATCTTCGCATCCTCAAAAATGGTACGATCTTGTATTACTGTATTTTTTCCCTTTTGTATTTTTAATATTTGTTGAAACCTGCTGTTTAAAAAAAACACCTGCAGGTTAAAAGACCAACGGGGCATATCTTGGTAAAAGTCAAATAAATATGGGTTGTTCTCCACATCTTCATATTGAACTTCCCATTTAAATTGCTTACCCAACAATTCTGCCAAGGTAGTTTTGCCCGCTCCAATATTACCAGCTATGGCTACATGTTTAATTTTATTTTTAGTACTCAATTTATTGTTTTATAAGATAGCAAACAAAGTTAGAAAAATAATTGAGCGCAAGGGTGTTTCAATCTCTCAAATTTCTTATACATCTAAAAATAATAATAAAAAATATAGGCAAAAAGGCAATGTGATATTGCTGTGGAAAAATAGGAAAGCTTAATATTAACACAATAGTAAGTATTAAAACAGCCCACCAAATAAGCTTTACATTTTTAATTTTTGCATAAGGTATTAACAACAGATACAAAGGGTTGGCCCATAACATATTTAAATTTTGGTAACAAGCTTTATGATCTGTACCCAACCACATAAATAAAAATATACAACCTGCTAAGGTTAATAGGCCAAACAACAGCACATCTACAAAGTATTGAACCGTTTTACTGCCTATAAAAAAAGTAGCTAAAAAAAACAAGAGTGCCAGTAAAATCATTATTAATAAAGGAGAAAATAGCGGTTGTTTTTGTGCAGACTTGGTTAATGGAGCAACTATAATTTGCTCCGATAGTAATGCCTTTCCATTTAAAGATGCTTTAGACAAGTTTTCTTCTAAGTAATCGGGTAAAAACATTTGGTTTCTAAAGTCTGCTTTTTTATCGGCAGGTAACCCTAATATTAAATCAATACCAAAATCTGACCATGGGCTGGTTGCTAAATACTCATCTAACAGTTGCCTAAAAGTAATTTGCTTAACATTGGCGGTATCATACACTAAAGTTCCATCAACTTGTTGTTCAAAAACATCACGTATTACCGAAGCGCAGTTGTCATAAAAAAAATCGTATAAATATTCTCGGTTTTCTGGTTGGTAGTTTTCCGATAAAAATTGAAGTATCTTAGTTTTTTGTGCTTCATTTACATTAACGATGCGCTCAGTAACTTGCCTGCCTTGGCTTTTATAACCTTCAACAAAACCACCAAAGCGTTGCAAACCTAATTTGTACAACAGTTTCCCTCTAACAAACTTGGTATAAAAGTTAGGGGTGTTAAAGTTGTAAATACCATAGTTATAAACTAAATCGTAGTTATTAATAGTATCGTTAATTCTAATGGCAGAATGCCCGAAAGCATTATACAATATGTTGCCTGGCGAAGCAGTAATAATTGATATTTTTGAAGATGGGTGAAACTGTTGGCTAAAACAATTTGCTTGAAATATAAAACAAAAGAGAATTAATAGGGAAGAACGTAGCACAAACAGTATCAAATTTTTATCTTTTGCATAAGAGCGGTAAAGATATTCAATTTTATTAATAGGCCAAAAAAGGGATTTTATAATTGCTGTAAAAACAAGTAAAGGGGTAAAAAAGTTTGATATGAAAAATGCTAATAATTCAAAAGCTCATTAATAGCTTTAACAACCTTTTCTACCGTTGGTAACATGGTGGCTTCTAAGGCTAAATTAATTGGTACTGCTGGTAAATTTAAAGCGCCTATGGTTGAAACGGGCGCATCTAAACTGGTCCAACAATTGCTCATAATTCTACCAGCCAAACTTTCGGCAAACGAGTTAGCCAATGGTTCTTCGGTTAGCACCATACATTTGTTATGCTTTTTTACCGATTGATAAATGGCAGCTTCATCTAAAGGGTTTAGCGTTCGTAAATCAACAATTTCTATTTGGCCTTTAAATTGTTCGGCAGCATTTAATGCCCAATGAACGCCCATGCCGTAAGTAATTACGGTTAGTGTGTCACCTTTGCTAACCTTATCATTAGTGGCTGCTAATGCAATGCGGGCTTTGCCTAAAGGTATCGCATAAGCTTCGTTGGGTTCAATAGTTTTGGCAGCCTTGGTGCCTGGCACTTTACTCCAATACAAGCCTTTGTGTTCTAATAATACCACCGGATTGGGATCTAAAAAAGCAGCTTTAAACAAACCTTTCATATCGGCAGCATTACTAGGGTAAACCACTTTAATGCCGGGTATGGTTAACAATGCCGATTCGTGCGTGCCACTATGGTAAGGCCCACCGCCACCATAAGCACCAACTGGCATACGTATTAAACTTTGTATAGGTAATTGCCCGTTGGAAAGATAATAGCCTTTAGCCAACTCTGTTGCCAATTGGTTAATGCCTGGCCACATATAATCGCAAAATTGAATTTCAACTATAGGTTTGCAACCTGTTGCTGCCATGCCTTTAGTAGAACCAACCAAATAGGCCTCTTGTATGGCTGTGTTAAAAACTCTTTCTACCCCAAATTTTTGTGCTAATGTAGCCGCCTCTCTAAAAACACCGCCAAGTCTACCGCCAACATCTTGCCCATAAAATAATGCCTCAGGGTATTCGCGCATAATTTCTTCTGTAGCATGCAATGCAGCATCAACCATTAATACTTTTTCACCATTTGCTGGGCGGCGTTCTCCTGTTTCTTCTTTAACTGGGCTTGGGGCAAAAATAAAATCGAAAACACTGGCAGGTTCTGGTTCGGCAGCAGCTACCGCTTCTTTAAATGCTCTGGTAACTTTTTGGCTTGCAATGGCTTCTAGCTCCTTTATTTCACTTTGAGTAATGCCAAGCTCTAATAAGCGGTTTTTTAATTTTGGATAAGGATCATTTAAATAATGTTTGGCTAAATCCACTTCGTTACGGTACCATTCTTTTCTAACACCAGAAGTATGATGACCTAATAAGGGTACTGATGCTCGCACCAAAATTGGCGAACGTTCATAACGAGCATAGCCTATTGCTTTTTGCATACATATATAAGCCTCTTCAAAATTGCTGCCGTCGCACTCAATTGCTTCTAAGCCTTTAAAGCCTTTGGCATATTCAAAAGCATTCATAGCCCGCGCTTCTTTTGCGGTTACGGAAATGCCCCATTCATTATCTTGTACTAAATATACAATGGGTAATTGGTGTAGTACAGCAAATTGAAATGCTTCTGATACTTCGCCTTCGGTTACCGAGCCATCACCTAAAGAACATAAAACTATGGAATGTTGGTTGCCGAAATTTAGTTTTTGAATGTTTTGATATTTTATGCCTTGCGCTGCCCCTGTTGCTGGTATGGCTTGCATACCTGTAGCAGCAGATTGATGTAGAATAACAGGCTTACCTTCGTGCTTTGCTGCTGGGTGACTGTAGTAAGATCTTCCGCCACTAAAAGGATCTTCTTTTTTAGCCAACAGTTGTAACATTAGCTCATAAGGCGCATAGCCTAAACCCAACATTATCGATTCGTCGCGGTAATATGGTGCTAAATAATCTATTGATTGTAGATGAAATGCCGAAGCTAATTGAATAGCCTCATGACCTCTTGAGGTACTGTGAACATAAGTGGTTATGTTTTTATTATTATCATCGTACAGTTGCGCCATAGCACTTACCTGCGCCATTAAACGGTAGGCTTTTTTTAACTGTTCAATATCTACTTTTATTGCTCTATTTATGGTTTGCATAAGCTTTGGGTAAAGATACTGAAATTTTTTGATGCGTTACAAATGAAAGCATTTAGTGTATGTAGAAATTACATAAAATATGATGATGCCGTATTTGTTTAACTATAAAATTTGTATTAATGAAATACCATAATTATAGGCGGTTTATACGGCAGAGCGATGTTGGAAAAATAGCCCTTACAAAAAAGGTTATACCATTTTCGCCATGTAATATGGCGAATATTTTGTATCTTTAAACATGCCAAAGCAATTGAAAATATAAGTAAAACAATGTCTTTCATTGCTATGCAAACTTCAGCAAAAATTGTATGCCCTCAAATGACTTGCCAAGTTGTTGACAGCGCCATACAAGCACTTGGCGGCCTGGGCATTTGCCAATATACCCCTCTATCCGATTTTTGGAAATATGGCCGAATTATTAGAATAGCCGATGGCCCCAGTGAAGTGCATATATACCAGCTGGGGCGCAATATAATGAAACAGGTTTTGCATAATGGCAAAATTTAATTAACTTAATTTTTTTTATAAAAACTACATCAAATAACTATCGGTTAATATAAATAATACTAAACTAACATACCTATAAACGATACAATTAAAAACGGCATAACTTATGAACAAAGGGGAAAATTTAAATATTCGGCTGCACGATTTTACTGCCTCAGGTATTACTAAAACTTTAGAAAGAGCCTTTAAAACCAAAAGTAAAACCGATTGCTTAGAATCAAAAATAGCGCTATCCGGCTCCTCTTTAATAAGTATATTTAATTTTAGTGACGGCGTTAATATGATTAATCTAAAAATTAAAACCAACCAAAATTTACAAATATTTTTTGATTATTATGAAGCACCACCACTAATATTAATGATTATAAAGCGAGGCAAATTAGTAAAACAAAACCCATCTCAATCAACCATTTATAAAAGTGCCACACAATCAATAATATTAGATAAACGCCAAAGTTTAGATAAATGGAAATTTACTAAAAAATTTGAAGGGATGCTTATACTAATTGACCGTAAAAAATATAACCATAAAATAGCATGTTACTTCTCCTATTTACCCAATTACATAGCAGAACTATTTAAAAACACCAACAACAAAACCTGTTTTACTCATCAAACAAACCTAATATTTCCAGTTACCGAAGCTTTCGAATCTATCAATAACGATAACACCTCCGATATTGTGCGGTGCAATATAATAGAAGGCAATACCTTAGAAATTATGGCCTTTATCATACAAAGATATAAGGCAATAAATAACAGGCCCCATAAGCAAAATTACAAATTAAGTACTTTAAATATACAAAATATTCAAAAAGCTCGGGAGTATATTAATGAAAATTTTACAAAAAATATTGATGAATTAACAATTGACAAATTAGCCCAATTAGCCGTAATGAACACCAATAAATTTAAAATTGCCTACAACGAAATTTATAGCGAAACGGTAAGGCAAAGTATTATTCGCTTAAAACTATCTAAGGCAAAAAAATTATTGATTAACAATAATAAATCAATAAGTGAAATAGCTAAAGAAGTTGGCTACAACAATACAAGTTATTTTTCAAAAGTATTTAAGAAAAAATTAAACATACACCCAAAAGATTATTTTAAAGAAGTAAGTAAAAAATTGAGCTCAATAAATGCAAATACCCTAGTAGGTACCCAGTTAAATACGGCCAGTTAATGGCTACTAAATTACATACAAACAACGCTTAAATAAACACTCATAAAAATAAAAAATTTGAAGCAGAACTTTAAAACTCGTAAAAACCTTAGGTCCCGCTTTCCGTTCAAATGCTGCGGCTAAGCTACAAGGCCGGCCCTGCAGGCAGCATAAACACTACAATCGGGGCTAGTTTAATGGCCTTAGTTTTTCACAATTACTTCGCCCTCGCTAATTATAACAACTAAAGTAAAAAATAGTAAATCGCAAAGCTGCAGGCCCAAAAATAATTCTTATTGTGTTATTTTCTATTCTGATTATACAAAAACATTACAACTAATCAACATACATTTGTAATGTATTAATAATATAGTAACTAAAATACGAAATTAACTAATGCTGTTTTGTTACGTACAATTTTAAACTAACTAAAAATTTAAATTTGTATTATAAATTATGTATTGTTAATATAATAATTAAATTTTATACAAAAAAAATTAAACTATAATGAATAATAGGATGAAAACAGTAATATTATACAGCCTCTCTTTTTGCTTGCTAATACTGGTTAGTTGCGATGTAAATCAAACCAAAAAAACCAAATTACCCGATGTTGATGTTGAGGTAAAATCAGGCCAGTTACCTCGCTTTGATGTAGATTGGGCAAGTGTAGATGTTGGCACTAAAACCAAAACAATATCGGTACCTAAATTAGTAGTAGTAACCGAAGAGGTAGAAGTAGAAGTACCTTATATTGATGTTGATTTACCCAATGATGGCGAAAAAGAAGAACTAACCCTGTTAGTAGAAGCAGAGGTAAAAAACGAAATGCACGATGTGAAAATTAAAGAAGTTTACGCTACCGGAAACAACCTGTATGTAATTTCTGAATTAAAGAAAACTGGGCAGAAATTGAATGGTAACGAAACCGTTAGAGTATCGGATAGGTTAGTATTAAACGCGCCAGATTTAAATGTAAAACACTACGTAATAGGTAAGCGGCCCGAGGGTGATCATAACCGTCAATTTAAATACTTTAGCTCTATGAGTACGGTTAAAAGTAAGTTAGATAAAGCTAAAGCCAAGCGCATTTATAAAACCAAATAATATATTATGATTAGAACTATTGTTATTTTATTAGTCGTTGCGCTAATTGCAGGTGTTTTAGGTTTTACAGGCATAGCAGGTGCAGCAACTGGCATTGCTCAAATTATTTTCTACATTTTTATTGTGCTATTTGTTATATCGGTAGCCGCTAAATTTTTAAGAAAAGTGTAGCCACCAAAACTAATAAGTTATAGCAAATTTTTTATTAACCATTAAATAAGTAATTAATATGGATGCAAACGTAAAGCAAATTTTAAAAGGCAATTGGAATATTTTAAAAGGAAAGTTCAAACAACAATATGCCGATTTAACGGATGATGACCTTCATTATGCCGAAGGTAAAGAAGATGAATTAGTTGGCCGCCTTCAAAAAAAATTAGGTAAAACTAAGGAAGAAACTGAAAAGCTCATTCATTCAATGAAGTAATAATCCTTTTTATAAATAGTTAGTTGACTAATTAACTATTTAACCCAATACTAAGTTGTACTAATGCATAACTTAATATTGGGTTTTTTTAATTTGGTAGCTCTTTAAATTAATTTATTAGTAACAACTTGTTTAGCTTAATAAGTAAATTTTGTATAAATAATTTTGTTACTTTAGCATCTTACACTTACAATTTATTTAATAATAAAATAACTATATTCATCTAAAAAAAATAATTAAAGAACAGTAAAAGATTTTAAAATTACACATTAAAAATTTATAAATAAAATTAAAATATGGCATTTATCACAAATAAAAATGGAGCAGAAATTGTTGACATTCATTATAAAGATTATGGTAGTGGGCAACCCGTTATTTTAATACACGGTTGGCCTTTAAGCCATAGAGCCTGGGAACAACAAATATGGAAAATTGTGAAAGAAGGTTTTAGATGCATTGCTTATGACCGCCGTGGTTTTGGCATATCATCTGCCCCGTGGGATAAATACGATTACAGTACTTTAGCCGACGATTTAAATGAAATTATTAAACAGTTGGACCTTAACGAGGTTATATTGGCAGGCTTTTCTATGGGCGGTGGCGAAGTAGTGCGCTACCTAACCGATTTTGGAGCAGAGCGTATTTCGAAAGCCGCACTAATCAGTTCTATTATTCCATTAGTAGCTAAAAAAGATGATAACCCCAATGGCGTACCACAGCAAAATTTAGAAGACATTTTAGAAGCGCTTCAAAGTGATAGAGTAGGATTTCTGAAAAACTTCCACCGCAATTTTTACAATGCAGATGATACCAAGGTTAGCGAGGCACATTTGCATTACGATTGGTCTATTGCAGCTTATGCATCGCCGCGAGCCACCATACAGTGTGCCTTAGCGTGGGCAAAAACCGATTTTAGACCAGAAATGAAAAACATAACCGTACCTACATTAATTGTACACGGCGATGCTGATAATATAGTACCTATAGAAACTGCCGGTAAGCAAGCCGCTGAAATGATTGATAATAATACTTTTAAAATAATAGAAGGCGCCCCGCACGGTTTAAATATTACACATAAAGATGAGCTTAATAAAATATTGATTGACTTTATAAAAAGCTAATTTACCTATTAGCTTGGTCGCCATTAATTTATGTAACCGTATTTACCAAAAATAGTTACAAAAAAATAGTGTTTAAAAGTTGCCCTCATATCCAAAAATTAATAATTCGGTTTTATGTGCTTGGGCTTTAAAAAGTGCTATGCTTCGTTTTTTTTATTAAAGGCTTGTTGCCTAACAAGGCTTTAATAAAAAAACTGATACCATTTCCACTAGGTAATATGGCCAATATTTTGTGTAGGATGCCAAAGTAATTAGAAATAGAAGTAAAACAATGTCTTTCATTACTATACAAACTGCAGCAAGAACAAAGTAATAGAATATTAAATAATCGTATTCAAATGCTCATTTTGTTAAAAACTAATAACTTTAAATATATAACCGAATTAGCCGCTTGCCTACCTTTTAGTTTAACTTGTGTAAAAAGATGGGTTAAAACTTACAAAACAGGTGGTTTGTAGGCTTTATTGTGTGATGATAGGGGCGATAATAGACAAGCAGCTATTAGTGGAGAAGTTTATACTAAGTTGGAAACTTTGCTCAACGATCCTAACAATGGTATTACTGCTTATGGAGAGTTGTTGGCCTTTGTTAAACAATTAGAAGTTGAAATGAAGTACAAAGCCCTTTATAAGTTTGTCAACCATCATTTTGATGTTAAACTGAAAGTGGGCAGAAAATCTAACGTTAAAAAAGACGAGGCTGCGGTAGCAGTTTTTAAAAACAATAGCCAGTAAATTAAAACACATTAAAGAAAGTAATATAAATTATGAATCAATTAACTTGTATTTTTAAGATGAAAGCCGCTATGGTTTAAAGTTAAGACCCAAAAGAATACTAACCTGTAAAGGCTTTAAACCTATTCAAGCTTATCAGCATAAATTTCAAAACACCTATTTGTATGGTGCTTACACTCCAATAGATAAAGATGGCTTTACTTTAAATCTTCCTTACTGTAATACTGATATGATGCAGTTGTTTTTTGATCAGTTCAGTAAAATAAAACCTAACGAACTCAAAATTACAATAATGGATAATGCATCATTTCACCACACTAAAAAGTTAAACATCCCCGTAATATTATTCCCATATTCATTCCTCCATACCGTCCAGAACTCAATCCTGCTGAAAGAGTTTGGCAATATTTAAAAGATCAAGTAGGTCATAAAACCTTCAAAACCTTAGAAGATATCCAAAATCAGATGCATCAAACTATAAATAAAATGCTGACACTAGAAAGAATAAAATTACTAACTGGATAAAAACTATATATTGATGCCTTTTTATAGTAAAAATGGTTTAAAAAGCTTTTAACACTAAAATATCTTGTATAAAAACAATGGTAACTCCACCGCCAACTGCACGTAGTAAACCAATTAAAGCGCCGTTGCTTCACGCAGTTATTACGCATAATAATTGTTGAATTGCTAAGGTCAACTTGTCGGCTTGGTCTATATAAGCTGTCCATTTGGCATCATTATATAGGTGCAATAGTTCTTCAAGTTGAAGGCTTTTCTCTTCTGTGAAAACTATTTCATTCATTTTAAATATTTGTTTTTAAATATAAGTTATAATATCAAGTTTAATTAGCTTATTGAAATTCTAATTATTTAAATTTGAGGCTTTAATTTCATACAATTGCTAAAACAAAGCAGTACCTTTGCCCCCTCAAAATTTATAAGCATTACAATAAAAAAAAATGGCAGATAAAATTACAATAAGTGATGGTGGTTTAAATGTACCCGATAATCCAATTATTCCTTTTATAGAAGGTGATGGCATAGGTATAGATATATGGCCAGTAGCTCAAAAAGTATTTGATATAGCTGTTGAAAAAGCTTACAAAGGCAAGCGCAAAATTGAATGGTTAGAAGTATTGGCAGGTGAAAAGGCATTTAACGAAACCGGCCAATGGTTGCCTAAAGAAACGTTAGCTCACGTTGAAGATTATTTAGTAGCCATTAAAGGGCCATTAACTACTCCGGTGGGCGGAGGCATCCGCTCATTAAACGTGGCTTTACGCCAAAAGTTAGATTTATATGCTTGCGTTAGGCCTGTAAAATATTTTGATGAAACGCCTTCTCCCTCAAAGCATCCTGAAAAGGTAGACATGGTGATTTTTAGAGAAAACACCGAAGATATTTATGTTGGTATTGAATACATGCAAGGTACTGACGAAGCTAAAAAATTAATTAAGATACTACAAGATGAGTTTGGTGTTAACAAAATACGTTTTCCAGAAACCTCCTCTATTGGTATTAAACCAGTTTCGTTAGAAGGTACAGAACGATTGGTAAGAGCGGCGATTCATTATGCACTTGAAAATAACAAAAAGAGTGTAGCCATTGTGCACAAAGGCAACATTATGAAATTTACAGAAGGGGCATTTAAAGAATGGGGTTATGCATTGGCAGAGCGTGAGTTTGGAGACCAGGTTTTTACTTGGGCGCAATGGGACGCTATAAAAGCAGAGCAAGGCAAAGAAGCTGCCGTTGAAGCACAGCAAAAAGCAGAGGCTAATGGTGCTATTATTATTAAAGATATAATTGCAGATAATTTTTTACAACAAATTCAATTGCGACCAGAAGAGTATGATGTAATTGCTACACTTAACTTAAATGGCGATTATATTTCGGATGCCTTGGCAGCAATGGTTGGTGGCATTGGTATTGCGCCAGGGGCCAACATCAATTACGAAACTGGCAAAGCAATTTTTGAAGCGACACATGGTACAGCACCAAAGTATGCAGGTTTAAACGAAGTTAACCCAAGTTCATTAATCCTTTCTGGTTGTTTAATGTTTGAATATTTAAAATGGACCGAAGTAGCCGACTTAATTTATAAAGGTGTTGCTGCCGCCATTAAAAGTAAACGGGTAACGTTTGATTTTGCTCGCGAACAAGAAGGATCAACAGAACTTTCTACCTCTGAATTTGGCGATGAAATTATTAAATATATGTAAGTAACTTAGTTTGGTCGCTTAAAAAACAATGGCTTGGTTATCTCATTTTTTAATAGAAAAGCAAGCCTACACACACTTGATGAGCCAAAGTTTTCCACAATTAAAAACCAAAACATTGGCAATGCAATTAACTAAGCTTTATTAAACTTTGCCAATGTTTTTTTTGTAAAGTTAGACAGCACTAAACGGCCACTTTCGGAAGCCCTTTCTGCTAATAAATCGTCCCAATTTTCTGTGCCTTGCCAAAAAACTTTTTTAAGTGCTGCTCTTGCTTCAGGGTTGGTTGTGGCTAAGTTTTTTGCCATTGCTAAAACGGCTTCGTTTAGTTGTTCTACGGTTTCAAAAACCTCATCATACAAGCCTTTATCTTTTGCCCAATTAGCGTTTTTAAATTCGGTAGCGTTTATGGTAAGATGCGTAAATGCCGACAAACCTACTTTACGCTGCACCGCAGGGCCAACTACAAAAGGGCCAATACCAACTGCTAACTCGCTTAATTTTATAGCAGCATATTTTGTGGCCAAGCAATAATCAACACTTGCAGCCAAGCCCACTCCGCCTCCTACCGCTTTACCTTGCACCCTGCCTATTATTATTTTGCCGCTTTTTCTGCAAGCATTTATCACATTAGCAAAACCCATAAAAAAAGTTTTACCAGCTTCTTCATTATCAATTGCAACCAGTTCGTTAAAGCTTGCTCCGGCACAAAAAGTTCGGTCTCCAGCACTTTTCAAAACAATTATTTCAACAGTGTGTTGCTTACTTACAGCAGTAATACGTTCTGCCAACTCTTTCAATATATTAGCAGGTAAAGAGTTGTGCGCAGGATGAAAGAAGGTAATTTCTGCAATGTGTTCCTCAATATAGCTTACCGCAACAGATCCGTTATCGTTCATATTTTTTTTTGCTAAAATAATAAACGGCTTTGAAATATTTTTAACCAAGGCACACAATTATTTCACCATCAAAAGTGTTTACTTTTATATAATAGTTAAATCACATCATAAAAATTGTGGATAACTTATAATTGATATTATCATTAAAAAAAATAATTTTATAATTAAAATAAAATGCGTTATATCAAATTATTAAAACATTATGGGGAAATTTGACGATTTATTAGAAGTCTTCATTGCCGACATGAAGAAGAAAAGTATCGGTGGGGCAAAAATTGACCAAAAGGTACTGCACGGTGCTGCAAAAGCTTGTGGCCCGTCTCTTTACAAAAAAGATTCTGCAACTGTTGCCTGCTCAGATAAAGATGAGATGGCACGAATTAAGAAAAATTTCTTAATGAAAAAATTAGGCTTAGCAGATGGGCCTAAGTTAGATGAGGCTCTTAAAGAAACTTGTAAAGACATGGGTACATCAAATAGAAATAAGCATAGAGCTATTTTTTATTACTTACTCATAAAACGGTTTAAGAAGAGTGCCATGTTTAAAGAGTAATAATTTTTATGATAAGAGGAAAAGCCGGCCGTTTATAAGCTGGCTTTTTTATTTTAGGAGTGTTTTAGATTTTAAACTCCAACTTGTTTAAGCATTTTTATTGGTTGAGCTGATCCATCAAAAGAAATGTGATTTTTAATATTGGGCATCTTTCAATAAATCAAATTTTTAAATAAGTAGAAGTCAATTGCTAATATTTTATATTCTGCTATAAATATAAACGCTTTCGTTTTTTTAAAAATAAAACTTTGAAACGCAATTAAAAGAAGAACTTAAAATTGAATTTAATTTAAACCACCTACTCTTTCAAAAACTTTTGCACAACAATGTTATCATCTTTTGAAGTAGCTTTTATAAAATACAAGCCTTTTTCTAAATTGCTAACATCTAATTTGTTACTGCTAATAGCGTTAAGCGAAAATACTATTTGCCCGTTGTTGTTGTAAACCGTTAAGTCGTTAAAATTAATACTGCTATACATAAAGGTAGACGCAGGATTAGGATAAAAAGCCGTTGTTTCAAATTGAAAATCATCAATACCTACTATCATTTGCTCAATACCTGCCGCTAAAGCTTCTGATTGTATAACTGTTTTCGATTCTGCATTTTGCACAATGGCATAAACATAAAGCTGTTTCAAATCCCATTCTTTATTAACATCTATTTGGTAAGCGATGCTTGTTTTTTCATTTAAATCAATTATTTCTCCTGCTGCTGCTGTAAAAGCTTTTCTAAAAACATCTAAATGAACATCTTCTCCATTAGGCGCATCATAATTTACTACTGCTTCTGCTAGGCCAATAAATAAAGCGGCGTTGTTTAAATTAGCACCCGTTTCATTATTAATAGAAACGGTTGCGTTTATTTTTCCATCTTCATTTAAATATTGTTCTAAAGCAATACTAATATCACTTTGTTTATTTTGGTAGGGTTCGTATACATTATCTTGACTATAGCGGTTGTTTAATTTACCTTGTATTACAAATTTTGGTGTGCTGCCATAAATATTATAATACCTAGTTCTGCCATCATTTTCGGCTTTATTGTGCTGGTTTAAAAAACAGCTTGTATAAGGGCTACTTGGGTGATAACTTATATGTAATATACCTGGGTTATTATTGTAAACGTTATAAAAACCTGGGCTTCTTTGCGAGCATAAAATGCAACGAGTATTTGTAAAATGTTCTACAATTATTTTTTGAGAAACTTGTGCTTGGGTATCACTAAATACAAGCAATGCTATAAATACAAAAATTAAAGATCTAACTATTTTCATGATTTTACAAAAGTACCACTTAATATTATATAAAACTGTCGGGCTGCGTCTTTTGGTTATTCCAAGCAGTAATTTTCTCCACAGCCTTTAACCAACGATTGGGAATTTGCTTGTTACAGGCATCTAAATAATCGTTGTAAGAACAAGGTATGAGCCTTTGGTTTTCTAAGCTTTTATCAATAACCATTTCTTTTGGCAAAAGCATCCACCACCGGTCGCTTTTTTTGCTTTTTATAAATTCTATATCATCACCAACATCATTAAAAGTTACGGTATATTTTACGGCTTCATCGCTTAATGGGGCAATATCATTTTTACGTTGATAAAAACCTTCAATAAAATAAACCACCATTTGCGCAACTAAAGAAGCGGTTTGTTCATCATCATCTAAACCACTTGCATATTCATAAAAACCAATGCTACTCAGTTGGTCGCTAATGCCCGCATACCAGCACAAACGGCAGGCCTCTAAAGCGGTAAAACCATTTGGGCTTTGCTCTAAACTTGCTTTGGCATCTGCATGGCGAATGGCCCGTAAATCAAAACTTAACAAATTGGCGTGGCGAACAGTTGGTTCTAACTCCGTAATGTCTTCCTTAAAAGTACCCAAACGATGCGAGTTAAAATGCAAGGCATCTAAAGCTTCTAAAATTATGGGTTCTACCAAATGTAATTGATAACCCAAAACACCAATGTTATATAATCTTGATGCTTGATTGTTCAACATCTCAAATAAATAAGTAGAATTATCTATCTTTTCTTCGCTGCCATATAAATCTATTTTTTCATCAACAACCGCAACGTTAACCAATTTTTCTTGTGGTAAATAACCCAAAAATTGGCCATTAGTTAAATCTTGTGAGCCGCCAATTATAATAGGAATAATATTTTCTTTTAATAATTCTTCAACAACTAAGCTAATGGCGTGGTAAGTATCGTAAGCCGTTTTGCCTAATTTTACATTACCCAAATCAACCATTTGTAAAGCCGGCTGATGGTTGTACAACTTATAAAATGCCAACCTTATTTTTTCAATATCGCCCAAATGTTCATTTTGCGTTTGCGCATTTCTATACTCTGCCACGCCAAATATCGCTAATTGAATATCCTCCAATTGCGGAAAATCTGTCGCATTAATGGCTATTTGATTGCGTAACTGATTGTGCTGAAAATCATATTCATCATCAATTGCTTGCAAGTTTATAGCTTCAAAAATATCTTCTAACATAAAGGGGCTAAAATTACTAAAGCTTACGACAATGCTCAACGCAATGGCATAAAAGTTTCTCAAAAAACACCAACAATTGTAATTGGCAAAACAAAAGTTTTAGAAGCGAAACGGTTGTTGCTCGCATAAACTTTGGTCCCGCTTTCTGCTCAAATGTTGTTGCCAACGCTTCAATGCCCCTGCTACAAAACAACATAACCGCGCCAATCGGGGCTATTTTTCTGGCGGTTGTGGGTCGTTGAAAAAGAAGCATTTGTGCTGTTATTTACAGTAAAGGCAAAAATGTTAGATAAAACAATTTAAAGACTTCACCTTTATCAACAGTAACCAATACTTGCAGCGGTTAAAGGTCGAAATAAAGGTATGTTATATTCGTTTATACCGCATCGGTAATATTTAGAGGAGTAACGAAAGAACTCCTCCATCATCACCTCCATTTGTGTGCGCATTGATTGGCAAATATTTCACTATTGGCAGAGTGATAGAAATTAAAATGAAAGATTTAAATTAAACTAATGGAGTGTAAGTCTCCTATGCGCCTAAATTAAAGCCAAGAAGTATTAGATGGGTCGCAAGCTGGTTTACAGTAATGTATGCAATAAAATGGGCGGAACTGCAAACGTTGGAAAGATACAGAATTGAGTTAAGCACAGGCCGAGGGAGATCTACTAAGTTATTAAATGGCATAAAGCAAACGTTAGCAGAAGCCATAGTACCTAACAGGAAACAAGCTGGAATGGTTTCGCCATACCCCAATGCGCCTCACTAAAGAAAGGCCGGAGCTTTAACCTTTCAGAAGTTGAATTAGAAGCAAAACCTTTATTTAATTGGGTGACCGATTCACCAGAAGAAATGTAGCCAAATACAAAATTATGAAATAGCATTAAAAGGCCAAGCTGATGCAACTTGTTGTACCAACGTAATCTTTTGTTGCTTAAACATAATTTGCGATTCCTTTATACCTATGAATGTTGAAATTATACTAATAAGAACAGCAATTATGGCAATAGCAATAGATAAATCCCAATTGTATTTAGGCTGTACTTCATCAATTTCTTCTTTAGCATTATTTTTTTTGACATATATTTTAATTTATAGTTTGAATTACAGATAGCGGCATAATATAAGAAATTAAGGCAGTTGTGTTCAAAACTTTTCGAATTAAGCTAAAGCCAAATTTTTTAATTTGGTTAATTATCTCTTCTTTTTTTAACTACACCAAATTTAAAACTTTGTACCAACAACTTTGCCAAAAAGTAAAACGCAATGGTACGAGTGAAAGCACTTTAAAAAACTACGCTCGACCATTGGCAAAAATGGCCATTTATTTTGGTTGCGATCCTACCAATTTAGATTTTGAGCAAGTACAAGATTATCTGCTTTGTTTAAAAGAAAGTGCAACACCGAGTCAGCGCTATTTTAAACATTGCATTTATGGTTTACGCTTTGCTTTTGATCGCTTACAAGTACACATACGCAACAGCAAATATGGCAAAAGCAGATATGTGGTAATGAGCCAGCTTTTAAAAAAAGGTTTCATATTAACCTGGCACCTAAATAATTATATTTACACCATTAAATAATTTCGGGTAAACTTGTCCAATTATAATACTGGCAGAACCTTTATTCGTATTAATTTTTGAATAGAGTTCATTAATTCCTTCAGACTTTGTTATTTTTCCTTCTAAGACCTTTTTTGAAACTAAATAGGTTATTTCTTCATTACTCATTCTTGTTAGTTTGGGTGTTTCTGGTTATTGCATACGGATGATGGTATGCGGCTGTCTCTCTGAGAAACGAAGAGATATGCCGTCATTACCTATTGTTATAGCCTGGTCATCTATTTTCTAATTGTGTAACAAATTCTTTTGGAGTTAAAATAGGTAGATCACTCAATTTAAAATCTTTTATATTCCGAGTGATTATTAAATCCATTTTTGAATTGGATGCGCAGCAATTTTGTATGCAATCTTCAAAATCTTTAAACTTTGACTTTAGCGACTGAATAATTTCTTTTTCACCTACATTAAGAATTTTAATGAAACTTGTTAACTTTTCAATTTTATAAATTGCTTTTTTTGAGTGCTCCACTTTACTTATAAAGTAGTGAATATTTGCAATAGTCAAAGAGGATGTAAACAATTTCAACTCGCCAATTATTCCTTTGTTTATAATAATTTTTATTTCTTCAACAAAGGGTTCTCGTGCGGTTAGATAGTCTAATAATACATCTGAATCTAAAAATACTCTCATCTTTTTGAATACTTTTCGATTACGGCTTCACCAATAAAGTCTTTATATGTTTTATTGTCAGGAATCTTAACTGAGCCACATAACTCTTCTACAAGAGGATGAAATTCTGTTTCCTGTTTAGCTATTTTTACTTTGGCTATAGACTTCAAATATTCTTCAACAATATTAGATAAACTTCTACCTTGTTTTTTAGCATATTCTTTTGCCTGTTGAATTACTTGTTCTTCAATTGACAATGTGAGTTTTGAATTCATACGTGATTATTTTATCATCAAATATACGTATTTCTATACGGATTGTCAAGTTTTTCTACTGGGCTACAATGCTAAGCTAAACACCGTGCGGATTTACAAAGCCCAAAAACCTGCCAACCGACCGCAATAGCCAAAACTTTGTTTTGCGTTTTAAATTTAGTCCAAAAAAATTGTCGAAATAAAATTTTGGCGGATTTGATGTTTTAAGCCTTCAAATCCCGATCGAGCCCGCATGGTGTTTTAGCCTCTGTTATGCTTTCGTTATTTCGCCTTCAGCTCAATAGTCAAGTCCAATGCAGTTGCAACTAAAGCAAAGTTGGAAATTCGTATATCTTCTCCATTTTCAATTCTTGAAATATAAGGTCTTTGTTTTCCAATTCTTTCGGCAAGTTCATTTTGACTTAGTTTAAGTTCTTTTCTCCTATTCTTAATTATTTCTCCGAAGTAGAAAGAAAATGCCTCCTCTCTGAACTTCTCTCTTTGTTCGGTTCCTCTTTTTCCATATCGTTGATCCAAAAGTTCTTTTGCACTCTTTGCTCGCATAACTATTTATTTTGTTTTAAATAAATCTCAAGAATTCGTTCAGCCTTTTTGATTGCCTTTTTGTAGTCTTTAGTAGATTTTTTTTGAAAACCACAAAGGCAAACAGCTTTCCGACATTAATTGAAGTTAAGGTGATCAATAGCGAAAATTACAATTCTATATTCATTTCCTGCTTTAATTCGCAGCTCATAAAATTTGCTTAATTATAATTTCTTTACAAAATTTGAGTTAACAATTCTGACTTCAGAAATTACGTCAATTAACTGAAAGAATTTATGAATTACTCGCTGATCTTGACTATCAATAAATTCCAAACACTCTGCAGTAATTTCAATATCTCTCACAATATAAATGTAACGAATTCATTACTAAATTAGTTCATTGAGTTCTATATTTTTTATCTTTTATAATGAAGCACAATGCTAAGCTAAACACCGTGCGGATTGTCGAAGCATTAAACCAGGCAAACCAACCGCCTTTAGCTAAACTTTTATCTTGTAATTTAATTTATTTCTCCCAAATTGCCAAATAAAATTTTGGCAGTTTTAGATGTTTTAATTTTCAATTACCGAGTGAACCCGCATGGTGTTTTAGCCCTTGTTATGGGCTGGCTCCCTTATAAATCCTAAGCCAATTCAGATTCAACATTACTCTCATCAATAATATATAATGGACGATTTAACAAATTAATGTTTATTCGACTAATGTACTCGCCAATAATACCAATAGCAAAAAGTTGAATACCACCAATAAACATAGAGCTTATTATTAAAGATGACCAACCAGTAATGGTTTGCTTTAACACAAAATGTGAGAAAACGGCATATAAAATAACAATAAAAGCAAAAGTGGAAACTATAAAACCTACATTTCTAACGATGCGTAAAGGTACATCAGAAAAAGAGGTTATACCGTCTAAAGCAAACTGAAGCATTTTACGGAATGGATAACCGGTTGAACCATGTTTTCTTTCATCTCTTTGAAAAGTTACGTACGTTTGTTTAAAGCCCAGCCAGGCAATTTGCCCACGTAAAAACTTATTTTTTTCTGACATTTGTTTTAGCTGATTAACTACTTTTCTATCAATTAATCTAAAATCACCAGTATCCAAAGGAATATCTATTGATGTTATACTGCTTAATATTCTGTAAAACAAAGTAGCAGTAATTTTTTTAAAGAAACTTTCACCTTTTCTACTAACTCGCTTAGCATAAACCACATCAAAGCCATTTTTACTTTTATTATACATTTCAGGTATCAATTCAGGTGGATCTTGCAAATCACCATCTATAATCACTATTTTTTCGCCTTCAGCAAAGTCTAAACCCGCAGTTACTGCAATTTGATGTCCAAAATTTCTACTAAAATTGATGTATTTAATACGAGCGTTACTTTTATGTAATGTTTTTAATTGTTGTAAAGAGGAGTCTTTGCTTCCATCATTAACAAAAATTAATTCATACAAAGTGCTTATACTTTCTACTGCTTTTGTTAACCTTTCAACTAATTCTGGTATCGTTTCCTCTTCGTTAAAAATAGGAACAACAACCGAAAGTTTAATACATTTTTTTTCTTTCATTTATAGTAATAAAGTATCTGCTTATCTGTCACTTTCCAATAATACAACATCTCGGCATTAATTTTTGATTCGTTTGGCGTTTTAAAACTATGCCAACCTAAAACCCTACAATTTTCAGTTAATTTAATTTTAGATGTCTTTGAACTGGCTATTTCTGCTAACATTCTTTTTTCGCAGTTATTAGGAGCACTTTTAAACTCATCAAATAACTGAAAAACAAATAGTACCATAATTATGCCCACTAAGTAACGCTTTTTTCTTTTTGGTAAGATGCTTATCACATAACAACTTGTTAAAACACAATAGCTTATCAAGCAAATGCTTATGGGTAACAAAGTATCATACCTAATAATATATGGACGATAATTCCGATAACCACCCAAGGGCAAAAGCAATAAATATAAAGTTGAAAAAATAATAATTGCCAATAATAAAATAAATAAATGATGTTTGGCTTTTAACAAGTTATACTTTTTAAGTATAAATATATTAATTGAGATGGCTAAGATTATAATAGGTAAACCCAGCTTAACAGTAAAAATTTTAATTAAGCCTTTTGCTAATTTTACATATCGTTCGGATAATGCAAGTGTATTATTATTAATATTTTCTACATTAAAAGTACCAATGTAATAAGCATATAAAGCTATTAGTGTAATGCCTATGAATGCAAACATTAAAGTTTTTGGTATTCGACTAATTGAGCTTACCAACCTTTCACTTCCTTTATTGTTATCAGAGAGCCAACTATTTAAAAACCAAAATAATAATGTAATTGGGCAAACTAAAAAAATAATGGGTTGTACTAAAGGTCCACTAAAAGAAATAATAAACATTAGCGGAATTAAATACAACCAATGCCACCAAGGAAAAGTAGTTTTTTGTTTAATAAACAAGTAAGTATAAAAAGGAAAAAACCATATTAAAGTTAATAACAACGGAAAGGCGTAAAAAAATACATAGGTTATTGATTGATCAATAATACCCATTTGAGCATAGAAGCCATGTGCCTGAAAAAATGGAAAAAGTAAACATACAATTGGCAATAAGTTAAATTTAAGCGTATTTTTGATATATGTTGCCAAAATAAAGATTAACCCTATTTGAATAATTGTTTTAAATAAAGCGCAACTGATGAATAAACTATCAATTGGATTAGTGAAATTTTGAATAAGAAAAGGAATGGTTTTAAAGTATTTCGACATTGACCAATGCGAAAAAAACCGATTTGAACCTCCGTAAGTTTCTCCATCTACTAATGCTTTTAAGCCTAAAGGGCTTTCTAATACTTTACTATACCATTCAGCTGGTAAAATGATGGCACTCATATCGCCATCTAACGGCATATTTATATATTGAAAGAAAGAAAAGATACCATCTGCAATGAATAATAAAACTAACAAAACGAATTGATACTTCTTCACAAAAAAATAAATATTACGCATCAATTTTGTGGGTTACAATGTTTTATTGTTGCCGAATACGAAGAATCAGCAGATACTGAGAAACCGCTCTGCAATTTGATATTATTTCCTGCATTATAGTATATAATGGGAGTTCCTTGAATTTTACTTGTTGACTGAATATTATTCTGTACATCTACTTTTTGAGATGAAGAGGTAGTTCCAATTAACATTCGGTTATAAGGGCAATATTCGCAATCCGAGTTAGTATAAAACGAATTTTCATAGATGAATCCATTAAATTCAGCAGGAAAATATCCAAAAAAGCAATTAGTTCCGTCATAAGTTGTCGCAGGTGGGCAACAATTATTACTATTACTTATTTCGCAGTTTTGTTTTGTGTAAAATAAATTATTATAAATGAGGGGCAAGTAACCTTGAGGTATATTAGAAAACCAGCAATTTAATCCATCAAAGTAAGTATTTATTGGACAGCAATCAGCGCAACTAATTATATCGAAAGTTCTTTGTTGAGTTACATTTCCTTGACATTCTGAATTGTAGGTCATTTCTAAAATCAATTTTTCGTCTTTAGAAATAAACTCGAGAGCTTTGTCCCATTGTTCATTAAATATCGAATTTTCAAATTTCTCCATTTCGGTTTTTACATTACTGGCAACGACCAGCATACCAGTAGTGCGACCGTATGGGAGCATTAACTGGTCATGCATTGTTACCAGTATTTTTCTTTTTTTAATAATCTGATTTCCATTTAATTTCCTCTATCATTTCTTCTAATGTGCATTCATACCAATCAATTATTTCCCCTTCTTGATTTATATATCCATATTCATCACAATCAATAAGATGTCTTATACTATCAGCTTCTTTGACATTTTTATCTAAACAAATTTTCTCACACCCTTTTCCAATTATTGCTTTTCCATTATGAAAAGAAGTTGCAAATTCAAATTGTGGCTTAATTATGATTTCTCCTCTACCATTGGCATAACCTATTTTTTCTTCATCATCAATTATTCTAATTCTGTCCTCTCTCAAATAATCAGGTTCAGGCATACCATAACTTCGATTATAAACTTCAAATAATATATTTTCATTAGCATCAATTGCGTAAAGACCAAATATTTCTCTAAACTGAACAATTGCGAAGTAATTATAACTTTCATCATTTAGTGAGATTGGAAAATATTTAGAAGTATCTAAAGTCCTTATCAAATTACCACTTTCATCTACAAAATCGAATATTATCATCCAATAATCTGTATCTCTTTCCTCTACTTTAAACTTTTCTTGAGCTATCAAAATATTAGTTCCGAATAATAAAAAAGCAACTAAAATTGTTATTCGCATATTTTTTATTTTTTGTTACTGCTAACGACAGTCTGTGCATTTTCCAAACCCTTCCAATCAAATATAATAATTTTTAACGTAAAATCCACTACGGGTCGTCACAGCAGCCGAAATTTTGTTTCGCTTCACTACTTTGGTGAGCCAACACAGTAGCAAAACCTGCAAAACCAGCGCAAAATAAGCTTTTAGCTTGCTCATTAAGCCATCGAAGCTAAGTATGGACACACATCGCCTAAGGTTGTAGGCGGTAAACACTA